>Ga0335078_10000765_pt1 | contig 48987 bp, 39 predicted proteins | sample Lox_Sample_32_FD_206711 | JGI IMG/M metagenome (GOLD analysis project Ga0335078, IMG submission 206711) | Soil microbial communities from Loxahatchee National Wildlife Refuge, Florida, United States - Lox_Sample_3.2 | ecosystem: Environmental > Terrestrial > Soil > Wetlands | place: USA... | reverse complement strand
GCGCACATGGCGTTGCCGGTCGCGGCGCTAGTGCTCTCTTCGTTGCCCGTTCTCGTCCGGCATGTGCGATCGGCGATTGCCGAGGTGCTGGGCGCGCCCTTTCTGCGCGCGGCGGAGGGGCACGGCATTCCGCGTCGCAGACTTCTGTATCGCTACGCGCTGCGAGCGGCGGCGAATCCACTCATTTCGCTGTTCGGTTTCAGTGTGGGCGCTTTGTTGAGCGGCTCCCTCGTGGTCGAAGTAGTGATGAGTTGGCCGGGGATGGGACCGTTGCTGCTCGAAGCCATCCTGGCACGGGATGTGTACGTGGTCATCGGGGGCGTCCTGCTGTCCACATTTTTCTTGGTAGGCGGGAACTTCCTTGCGGACCTGCTGCTGTACTGGGCGGACCCGAGAATCCGCGCGGAGGCCACCAGCCGATGAGACCGCCGGGCGTCAGCCAATCCGCCGCAGATCCTCGGGCACCCTCCACAGCTCCGCTAAGTCATTTAGATGCAACACTTATAAAAAACAGGGGGGGCCTGCAACTCTCATTTTGTGTCGTCGCGCTGGCCTTGTTACACGGCGTCATCGCGTGCGCCGGCTTCTTTGCGCCGTATAGCCCCGAAACGCAGGATCGAGACAGCGCTTACCTGCCGCCGCCGCGGCTGCATCTGGTTGACGCACAAGGGCACTTGCGCCTGCGCCCCTTCTTTTACGGTTATCAGGCGCGGGGAGACTCGTTTGGGGAATGGCAGGAAGACAGGACGAAGCCCGTTTCGCTGCAATTTTTCACCAGCGGACCGCGATACCACTTGTTTGGCTTGGTGCCGTGCCGCGTACACTTGTTCGGAGCTGAGTCCGGCCGAATCTATCTGCTGGGCAGCGATGCATTTGGGAGAGACCAACTCTCGCGAATCCTCTACGGGGGACAAATCTCGCTACTTGCAGGACTTCTGGGCGCAAGCTTGACGCTGCTGGTCGGGGCATGCGTAGGAACGACGGCGGGTTACTACGGCGGGTGGCGCGACGCCGTGCTGATGCGTCTTGCAGAACTGTTTGCGGTGCTGCCCTGGCTCTATCTCTTGCTGGGATTGCGCGCGTTTCTGCCGCTAGCCGTGAGTCCGCTGGAAGCGTTTCTGCTGGTGATTCTGGTCATCGGCGCGGTGGGCTGGGCGAGGCCGGCGCGGCTGGTGCGAGGCATGGTGTTGAGCGCGCGCGAGCGGGACTTCGTGCGCGCCGCTCGCGGCTTTGGCGCCTCGGATGGATATTTACTGCGCCGCCATATCTTGCCGGCGACGTCCAATGTACTTCTGACGCAGGCGGCGATTCTGGTGCCGCAATTTGTGCTCGCGGAGATGACGCTCTCGTTCCTCGGCTTGGGCGTGCCCGAGCCCGTGCCCAGCTGGGGGAATTTGCTGGCGAACCTGCAGCAATACAGCGTGCTGGCCTCCTACTGGTGGATGTACCTTCCGGCTTTGGCGATTGTGCCTTTCTTTCTTGGATACCTGGGTCTTGCGAGCGCGTTGCAGGAGCGCGACAACCCGTACAAGATACCAGAGGTGAGTCTTGGGAGACCGGAGTGAAGAGGCAAAGTGTATTCCTGCTGCTGTCTTGCCTTAGCCTAGCGATTCTTCCGGCAACCTACCAACGCGCCGAAGCACGCAGTTCCACAGTTCCGCCCCAAACAACAGTTGCAGAAGAATTGCTCACCGTTCCGGGCCAAACAGGACAAGGCGGCGGACGCCTGGTGCTCTCTTTGCGCGCCGAGCCCAAGACGCTGAATCCAGTGACCGCCACAGACGCTTCTTCGCGAGAAGTGATTCTCGGCGCGATGCAAGCTGACCTGGTGCACATCAATCGAGCGACGCAACTGACCGAACCGGCGCTGGCAAAATCCTGGAAAGTATCGGCCGACCACCTGCAGTACACCCTCATTCTGCGAAAGGGATTGCGATTTTCCGACGGTCAGCCGGTGGATGCGGATGACGTGCTGTTTTCCTTCCGCGTTTATTTGGACGAAAACGTGCACGCCCCGCAACGGGACTTACTCATCCTCGGCGGCAAGCCGATCACGGTACGCAAGGAGAATGCCTGGACGGTTGTCTTTCAGTTGCCGCAGCCCTACGGCGCGGGAGAGCGGCTTTTCGATGGGTTCGCGATCCTGCCGCGGCACTTACTGGAGAAGCCGTATACAGAAGGCAAGCTGGCCCAAACCTGGACGCTCGCGACGCCGGCAAAAGAGTGGGCAGGACTTGGCCCGTTTCGCTTGAAGGAGTACGTACCAGGACAGCGCTTGGTGCTGGAACGCAATCCATATTACTGGAAACAGGACGCGAAGGGGAATCGGCTGCCGTATCTGGAAGAACTGGACTTTCTCTTCGTGCCCAACGCGGACGCGCAGGTGTTGCGGTTTCAATCCGGTGAGACGGACGCGATCAGCCGCCTGGGGGCGGAAAACTTCGCCGTGCTGGCGCGGCAGCAACGCGGGTACACGATGGCCGATGCAGGTCCCGGGCTCGAATACAATTTTTTGTTTTTTAATCTCAATGACCTCGGCGAACAGGTTCCGCCAGAAATCCGGCGCAAGCAGAAATGGTTTCGCGAGGTGAAGTTCCGGCAAGCGGTGTCGGCAGCGATTGATCGCGACGCCATCGTCCGGCTGGTGTATCAGGGCCGCGGCGCAGCGCTCTGGGGACCGGTCACCCCGGGGGATCGTCGCTGGGTGGACGCTTCCCTGCCCCATCCGCAGCGCTCTCTTGAGCGCGCACGGCAGCTACTCAAGGAAGCGGGGTTTTCTTCGTCCGGCAAAGCGGAGGACGACGCGGCACTGGTGGATAGCGAGGGCCAGCCTGTCGAGTTTTCGATTTTGACCAGCTCTTCGAGCGCCGAGCGCACCAAGATGGCAACACTGATTCAGGATGATTTGAAGCAGCTTGGCATGCGCGTGCAGGTAACGCCGCTGGAATTTCGCTCCTTGATCGACCGGGTGACGCAAACCAAGGAATACGAGGCGTCCCTTTTCGGACTGGCCAGCTTCGACGCCGACCCGAATTCGGACATGAACGTATGGCTTTCGAGCGGCGGCACACATCTGTGGAATCCTTCGCAGGCGCATCCGCAAACAGCGTGGGAGGCGGAAATCGACCGGCTGATGGAAGAGCAGCTCGAGACGTCGAGTTACGAGCAACGAAAGAAGGTGTATGACCGCGTGCAGGAAATCCTCGCCGAAAATCAGCCGATGATTTTCCTGGCCAGCCCGCACATTCTGGCGGGAGCGAAGAATTCCGTAGGCCACTTCCGGCCGGCGGTTCTGGAGCCATACATCCTCTGGAACGTGGAGCAGCTTTACTGGCGGAGCGGTACGGAGCGGGCCGCGCAATGACCCCGGTGATGGCCAAGAAGCCGAAAAAAGCTTCCGCTGCTTGGGATGACGCGCGACTTGTCAAAGAATGTCTGGCGGGCAACGAACAAGCCTGGTCTTTGTTGATCGACAAATATAAGGCACTCATTTATTCGATTCCGGTGAAGTACGGCCTGCCAGCGCAGGAAGCCGCGGACGTGTTTCAGGGCACGTGCATGGAGTTGCTGACGCGGCTGCCCGAGTTGCGCGAACCGCGAGCGCTCCCGAAATGGCTGATGCAGGTAGCGCACCATCAGTGTTACCGGTGGAAGCAGCAACAGCAGCGGCTGGTCAGCCGGGACGCCGACACGGATTTGCCGGAGCCAACGTCACCGGCAATCGCCGACGCATTGGTGCAGCAAACACAGGAAGAACAAATGTTGCGCGAGGCGCTGACTGGGCTCACGGCGCAATGCCGACGGCTGGTGGAACTGCTCTTTCTGGAGACTCCGCCGCGACCGTATGCCGAAGTGGCTGTGGAACTGGGCCTGGCGTTGGGCTCGATCGGGTTCACGCGGCAGAAATGTATGGAGCGGCTGCGGCGCAGCCTCGACGAAATGGGATTCGAGTAATGCAGGAGACGGCGCAAAAACCATCGCAAGAGGAGCTCCTATCGGAACTGGGGCAACTGGAAACCGAGGCACTCCGCCGCAAGTTTCTTTCGCGACACAAAGGGCTGGTGCGGGTGGAGGCGGTGAAGCAACTCGCCGACCTGGTGCTCGAGAAAATCCGTGTGGACACAAAAGAAGCGCTGCACCTTGCGGATGGGGCGCTGCTCATCGCCGCGCGGTTGCGGAGAAAAGAAGCGCAGGCGCTGGCGTTGCGCGCCAAAGCGAATGCGTTGTATGCCTCCGGGGACAATCGTACCGCCATCGAGCACCACGAGAAGGCACTGGGGCTTTATGAGTCGGTTGGCAATGTGAAGGAAGCCGGGCTGACACTGAGCAGCTCGATCCAGCCGCTGATTCTGCTCGGAGAGTACGAACGCGCCTTCCAAGCCGCCGAACGGGCCCGGGAAATCTTCACGCAACTCGGCGAAACGCGCCGCATTGCCAGCCTCGAAAACAATGTCGGAAATATCCTTCACCGGCAAGACCGCTTCGCAGAGGCCATTGCGCACTACGACCAAGCCTACAAAACGCTCTCGGAATGCAAGGACTGGGAACGCGTCGCCATTACGTTGCACAACATGGCGATGTGCTTGATCAGCTTGAACGATTTCCCGCGCTCGCTGGAATGCTACCAGAAGTCCCGCAATCTGTCCGAGCAATACGGAATGCCGCTGTTGCGCGACCAAGCCGACTACAACATCGCCTATCTTTATTACTTCCGCGGCGAATACAGCCGCGCCATTGAGATGCTGCTGGCCACACGGCGCTCCTGCGAAGTGACCGGAGACGCCTATCACGTGGCGCTTTGCTATCTGGACCTTTCGGAAATCTATCTGGAATTGAACCTGAGCGAAGAAGCGCGGGAGATGGCGCACGAAGGAATGCTGCGCTTTGAAAAGCTCGGGATGGGTTATGAAACCGCAAAAACGATGGCCAATGAAGCCATCGCCTATGGGCAGATGGGCAAAGCGGTGCAGGCGCTCGATCTTTTCGGGAAGTCCCGCGGTATCTTCCTGCGCGAGAAGAATCTGGTCTGGCCGTGGCTGCTGGACTTATACCAGGCCCTGCTTCTCTTTCACGAAGGGCGCTATTTCGAAGCGCGGAGACTGTGCGCGGGGGCGGCTACGTTCTTCGAGCAAGGCGTGCTGCACGGCAAAGCGGCGCTGGCACGGCTGCTGCTGGCGCGCATTGCCATGCAGGTTGGAGAAAGCGACGTCGCGGAAGCAGAAATCGATGCGGCAATGGCACGAATCGAGAAAATTCAGGCTCCGGTGCACGCGTACCAGGCTTTCTTTCTTAAGGGACAGCTGGCATCGAGGCGCGGGGAGCGCAGTGTGGCCTTGGCGGCTTATCAAGAAGCCCGCAAATCGCTGGAGGCGCTGCGCAGCCGCATCCACTCGGAAGAATTGAAGATTTCCTTCGTGAAGAACCGCTTGCAAGTGTACGAGGCGCTGGTGGAGTTGCACGTGAGCGACGCGCCAACGGAAGGGACGCCGGCGGGCGAGGCCTTTGCGCACATCGAGGCGGCGAAATCCCGCAGCATGAGCGAAATGATTTTTCAAAGCGGGCAAAACGCCCCGCTCGGGGACGCGGGGCAAAGTGAATTCGTCCGGCGCATTCGCGATTTGCGCGAAGAGCTGAATTGGTATTACCACCGCATCGAGGTCGAGCAACTGCAGACGGAAGAGCAATCTGCCAAGCGGCTTGCACAACTGCAGGAAAAGGCCATTTCGCGGGAAAACGAGCTACTGCGCACACTGCGGGAACTCCCTGCGAACGAACGGGAGAATGCCACGCTGCAGACCTCCGCGGACGTTTCGCTGGAACGAGTGCAGGCAGCTCTGCCGGCGGATTCCGCGCTGGTGGAATACTATTCGACCGGTGACCGGCTGCTGGCGGCGATCGTTACACGCGACGCCATCAAGATCCTCCCCGTCAGTATCGTGTCGCGCGTTCTGCACTTCCTGCATTTGTTGCGGTTCCAGCTTTCGAAATTCCGTATGGGAGCGGCGTACACACATCGCTTCGAACAGCCGTTGCTGCGCGCTACGCAAGGGCACTTGGCCGCGCTCTACAAGGAGCTCATCGAGCCGCTACGGGGAGATTTGACCGCAAGGCACCTGGTGTTTGTGCCGCACGGGGCGTTGCACTTTCTGCCCTTTCACGCGCTGCGAAGCGGCGAGGAATATCTTAGCGACGGGTACACGATTTCCTATGCGCCCAGCGCGACCGTCTTTGCGCTCTGCCAAGAGAAACGCGCGAGCGATATGCGCAACTCGCTGATCATGGGGATTCCTGACGAACGCGCACCGGAAATTCTCTCGGAAGTGCAATCGGTCGCAAAACTCCTTCCCCGCCCCGAGGTATTCATCGGCGCCCAGGCGACCGCCAATGTGCTGCGACAGCGAGGAGCGTCCAGTGGGCTGCTGCATATTGCGACGCACGGGAACTATCGGCAGGACAATCCGATGTTCTCCGGCATCCGCATGGGTGATGGTTATTTGAACCTGTACGATCTCTACCAGATTCGCTTGCCGGCGAAGCTGGTGACGCTGAGTGGCTGCGCCACGGGAATGAACTTTGTCTCGGCAGGAGATGAGCTCCTGGGGCTTCAGCGCGGCCTGCTGTGCGCGGGAGCGACATCACTGCTGCTTTCGCTGTGGGATGTGCACGACGAGAGCACGGCAAGTCTGATGCAGGCCTTCTACAGACATTACATCGAGAGCGGAGACATGCCCAAGTCGCTGCAAGCGGCGATGAAGGAGCTTCGCGAGCAAAATCCCCACCCCTACTTCTGGGCCCCCTTTGTCCTCATCGGCAAACTCACTGAAAATACGAGCCTTAACTAAGTTTCGCGACACCTATATTTTTTCCAAGCCAAGCTGCCCTTATTCCACGAGTGCCGCAAAAGCACTCTCCGCTGGGGAGCGGAAGATCCGAACAAGGTACGAGGTAAGGGGGAATGGAGATGAAGCACTTTACGACAGAGGAGTGGATCGATTTCGTGAACCAGGTGGCTTCCAACAGCAGGCAGGCGGTGATGCAAAAGCACTTGGAAACCGGTTGCGAGCGATGCAAGGAGGCGGTCGGACTGTGGCAAAAGGTTCGCAACACTGCAGCTCTCGAGCGCAATTACGAGCCTCCCACGGCGAGCGTGCGCATCGTGAAAGCGGCGTATGCGGCGTCCGCTCTGGCTGGCAAGCGCCGGGGAGCGAGCCGCATAGCCGAGCTGCTCTACGACAGCTCTCTACAGCCGGCGCTGGCCGGGGCGCGTTCGGCCGGGACAGGAATGAGGCAAATGCTCTACCGCGCTGATCCCTATCAAGTGGACATTCAAGTGGAAGCGAAGCCGGAGGGCAATCGCCTGATGATTACCGGCCAAATCCTGAATGTCAGCCGCCCGGAGGCGGTGGGGAACAAAGTGCCGGTCACACTTTCGAATCGCCGCGGATTCGTGGTGCACACGATGACGAATGAGTTCGGGGAGTTTCGCGGCGAGATTGAGAACTCCGGCGACCTGGAGCTAACGCTTCCGGGGGCGGGAGAACAAGCCATTGTAATTTCGTTGCGCAATGCGTTGGACCGGCTACCGGGAGGCAAGTCATGACCGGCAATTACCCTGCGCAAAAAATACAGGTTTTCCCTGATGGTACGAAGGTACCTCAGAGAAGTAGTTCTGGCAGCTATGACCAGCGTCACATCCGTACCATTGGACTGAGAGCAGCGTTTCGCCAGACTTGGCGTAACCCTTGAAGCCGATGGAGGAGTGTTCCAAAACAGAAGCTTAGAAGGGACCCCATGCTCATGAAACGCACCCTGCAGATCATCGGACTGTTGATCGTCATGCTCACGGCAGGCATAAGCCCGGCCGCAGCACAAAACCGCTACCTAGTGCGGACAACCGGCGGACTTTCCTCGGTATTGAATCTTTGCCTATCCGCGGGATGTCAGGTGCAAGGCGCCCTGGACGGTTCGGTTGGGCAGACATTTCTGGTGACCACGACCGCGAATCTGGTCTCCAACTTACTCAACGGCACGGTTAATCTTCTGGAGGCTCTGCTGGGGATTCAAAGCATCGAGCCAGACCGGCTGCTCCCGATTCCGCAGCAACCCATCGCAAACTTCCCCGCGGAACTCAGTGACACGACGCCGGTCAACTATTACGGAACAGTGGTCTGGCACGGGTACGTGGCGCAGCCGGCAACGCAACTTATTCGCCTGAGCGATGCACAACAGGGCTTTGGCGTAAGTGGCTCCGGGATCGTCGCGGTGATTGACACCGGAGTGGACACGACGCATCCCGTGCTCTACCCGGTGCTGCTGCCGGGATACGACTTTACACGCAACCAGCCGGGCGCTTCCGAATGGCTGGACGTGCCGCAACTGCAGAATGGCATTGCGGATGATTCCTCGCAGGAACAAGGGCCGGTGCTTGTGCAGCAGTCAAGCGCGGCGATTCTCGATCAGTCTTCGGCGGCCATCCTGGATGGCGGACCGTATTCGGCGTTTGGCCACGGAACGATGACGTCGGGGTTGGTGCATCTGGTCGCGCCCAAGGCCAAGATTCTGCCTCTGAAGGCGTTTACGTCCAGCGGCACGGGCTATCTCTCGAACATCGTTGCGGCGCTGTACTACGCGGTGCAGCACGGAGCGAATGTAGTGAACATGAGCTTCGACATTTCGACGCCGTCGCAGGCTCTGAGCCAAGCGACTTCGTACGCGAATCAGAACGGCGTCGTACTGGTGGCGTCGGCGGGAAATGAAAGCACGAGCGCAGCGGTCTACCCCGCAGCCCTGAGCGGCAGAGTGATGGGCATTGCTTCGACCTCCAATAGCGACACGCTTTCCTCCTTCTCGAACTATGGCGATACCGACGTGTGGATTGCGGCCCCCGGAGAGTACGTGATGAGCACGTATCCGGGCGGAACGTATGCCAGCGCGTCGGGGACTTCCTTCAGCTGCCCATTGGCGGCGGGCACGGCGGCGTTGATGTTGAGCACGGGGAATACGGTGAATCAGTCGTCGGCGTCGAGTGCGCTTTCCCATGCCATTCAATTGACGCCGAACCTGAACCACGGGCGCCTGGATGTTTATCAGGCCCTTTCCGCGCTGACCTCCTCTAGCTCGGGGTGGCGCTGGTAACGGCGCCGGACATCCGAGGAGCTCTCGGCAAACCCATGACAGCAACCGCGCATTCGATGCCGGATGCTCTGCGCATCAAAGAAGTCGAGGGGCAGGTCACCGCGCTACGCCGCTCGGTGATCTGCGCCTTCAATCAGCTGCTTGATCTGAAGGACCTGAATACGGGAGTGCACAGTACGCGCCTGGCGGAGTGGGGCATGCGCGTGGGGCAAGAGCTGGGCCTGGAAGAATCGCAACTGCAGAACTTGGAAGTGGCGGCGCTGCTCCACGACATCGGGAAAGTCGGAATTCCCGATGCGATCCTGCGGAAGCCTGGGAAGCTGGACCAGGAAGAATACGCGCTGATGAAGAAGCATCCCGAGTATGGCTGGGCGGTGCTGCGGATGCTTCCGGGATTCGAACGCGCCGCGCTCGATATTCTGCACCACCATGAAGCCTTCGACGGCAAGGGCTATCCGGCTGGTCTGCGCGAAACGGAAATTCCTATCGTCTCCCGAATCGTTTCGGTGATCGACGCTTTTGATGCCATGGTGTCTTCGCGGCCTTATCGCACGGGGTTGCCGTACGAAGAAGCCGTGCGGCGCCTCATCGAGGCCAGCGGGACGCAATTTGACCCGGTCGTAGTGCAGTGTTTCCTCTCGTTCGCGCAATCGGAAATGGCCACCGTATTTGCCGCGGCGGGCACCTCCGTTTCCACCGCGCTGTAGGTTGCGCGTCCATTCTTTACGCAGACTGTGGTACAGGGTGCGATCTTCGCGGATTCGCGAGGTTCTGAGTGATTTAGCACACCTACCTGTGGGGTAAAGCCCAATCTGAAACCGCGAAGCGGAAGTCGTTCCACGGTGGCACGGATTCGGCGAAGCGCTAACCCATGTATATTCAATTGTTTAACTGATTTTTGCGCTGGGGCGCAGTTTCATGTCGATACGGGCCGTGTTCTGCATAAAGACATAGCAGGTCGCCATGACGCATATCCCTCTCAAACGGCGCGCTCGCGTATCGTGTGCATCAGCGCACTGGATGGTTTTGGCAGCAGCACTGGTGCTCGTCGCGGCCTGCTCCGCACTCGCCGACGTCCATCCGGTTCCCCTCGACAAGAACACGGACCCTTCGAAGTGTATCGAATGCCACGAGAACAAGGCGAAAGGCAAAGCGGTGCACTCGGCGATCGCGCTGGGCTGCAATGTTTGCCATGAAGTGCGGGTGAACCGCAACGTCACGCGCGTAACGCTGGTGGCGACAACACCGGTGGGCGTGTGTTTTACCTGTCACGCGGACAAGAACGCAGCGGAGATTAAAGGCCCGGTCCACCCTCCAGCTGTTCGTGACTGCCTGAAGTGCCACGATCCCCACACGTCGGATAACAAATACCAACTGTTGAAACCGACATCGGGCGACGAGAAGACCAACCTATGTATGGGCTGTCACCGCACGGGACTTGACGTACCTGAGAAAGGCAGCCGGCACCTGGCGCTCGAGAGTGGCTGCGACACGTGCCACGTCACGCACAAGACAGGCCCAGGTCCTGAACGGGAATTTCGCTATCACCTGACGAAAGCGGCGCCCGCGTTGTGCCTGGACTGTCACGATGCGAAAGATGCCGCACTAATCACAGCGCACCAGAATCAACCGTTCGAGAAAGCGGATTGCCTGTCCTGCCACGATCCGCATCAATCTGAACAGCCGAAATTGCTGCAGAAGTTCGTGCACCCGCCTTTTGCCGACAAACAATGTGAGACCTGCCACGCACCAGCAAAAGACGGAAAAGTCGTTCTGACACAGGCAAGCCCGAAGGAATTGTGCGTCACGTGCCACGCCGACCAGGCCACGAAAATCGAGAACGCGAAGGTACAGCATCCCGGAGCCCTGGGAGACTGCACGGATTGCCATAATCCACATGCCGGCAAATCACCAGGGTTCATAAAGCCGGACCCCGTCAGCGCGTGCTTGAACTGCCACACGGAGCAGGCCGAGGAAGGCAAGAAGCACGTTTTGCATCAGCCGGCGTTCCAGCAAGGGTGCGCCACGTGCCATGAACCGCATGGCGGCGACCGGCCGAAACTGCTGCGTGCGGAAGGCAATGCGCTCTGCCTGGAGTGCCATGGACCGGATGCGCAGCCGCAGAAACTGCAAGCCGAGCATCTGTTCACCATCTTTAACGGCACGGTGAAGCTGCCGGACGACTACTACAAGAAAAACCGAGTGCCAATCCTACCGCTGCGATTCGGATTTGGCCACCCGGTCGAGGGCCATCCGGTTTCTGACGTTCCCGATCCGAAAGACGCCACCAAAGTCCGCTTCCAGCTGAGTTGCCTGACGTGCCATCAGCCGCACGCTTCGGCAAAGAGCGGGCTTTTGGTCAAGGACCAGGAAAACAACATGGCTTTCTGCGACACATGCCACAAAAACCGGATCGATATGAGCAAGTGATGCGGAGCAGGGCGATGAAGCAAACGACGACGACTTCGATAGGCAGGTACGCGGCAGCCACGATGGCATTGCTGCTGGCGCTGAGCATGGCGCTGCCGGCAAACGCCGGTGGCGACCAGAAGAAAAAGAAGAAGGGCGACCAGAGTTCGGATCAGAAGCCGGCGCAGACGGTGCAGATCGACACGTCGAAGCTGGTCTGGCCGAGTCCGCCATCCATCGCGCGCGTCCGGTACTTGAACTACTACGCAGGAGTGAAGATCGATCACACGCCGCAACCGAAAAAGAAAAAGGCGAGCTGGATGGACCGCTTGGCCGGGGCGCAGCCGGACAGCGAGAAGTTCAATCTCAAGGACTTCCCTTTTCAACTGATCGGCCCCTACGGAATCGCGATCGATTCCAAGGGACTCGTCTACGTAGCCGACCAAAAGGTGGGCGCGGTCTTCATTTTCAACACAGAAACGCGAGACGTGCAGCTCATTCGCAACGGCTACGAAGCGCACTTTGGGCTGGTGAATGGGATAGCGATTGATGACGACGACCGCCTGTTTGTCTCCGACGGAAAGATGAGCCGCGTGCTGATCTTCGATTCCAAACACCAAGTCATAGGCCAGATTAACGAAGGGCTTGTGGATCCGGTCGGGCTGGCGATTGATACGCAAAACCGCTTTCTCTACGTGGTGGATACGCAGCAAGACCAGGTGCTGGTGTTCGACGCGGATACGCTGAAGCTGCTGCGCAGAATCGGAACCGGTGGAAAGAACCACTGGCTAACGACGCCCGGAGACTTCGGGGCGCCCTCCAACGTCGCGTTGGACAAAGAAGGCAACGTCTACGTGACGGACACGATGAACAACCGCGTGGAGATCTTCGACGCGGACGGAAATTTTCTCAGTCAATTCGGGAAGCATGGAGACGGACCAGGTTACCTGGCGCGGCCCAAAGGCATTGCCGTGGACGGCGACGGGCACATCTGGATCGCGGACGCCTACCAAGACCGAGTGCAGGTTTTCAACCGCGAAGGCCAGCTTTTGACTTACCTCGGGGGGCACGGACATTACCCCGGGCAGTTTGAAGCGCTGGTCGGAATCGCCATCGATAAGCAAAACCGGGTGTTCACGACGGAGCAGTATCCGGGTCGCATGCAAATGTTCCGGTACGTGACCGATGACGAAGCTGCGGCGGAAAAAGCTCGCCGCGAGGCAGAGCGTGAGAAAACGGTGCCGAAAGCCGCTGATTCGACGCCGGAGAAAGGTGGTGGACCAAATAAACAACAAGGAACTGCGGTGCCGCAAGCGGAGAGGGAGTCTCGGCTGCCTCCAAAGAGCCAAGACAAAGATGAGCATAGCCGGCTTGCCGGGCCCCGGTTCAAAGAACTGTCACCAGGGCAGTAGAAAGTGAAGCTTCGTAATACCTACAGGAGGTTTAAGTAATGAAAAAGATGTTGTTTGTCCTAATTGTGGCCCTGGCCGCGGCGAACTTTGCGGCGGCGCAGACCTACTCGCCGTCGACCGACGTGCTCGGCGCCCACCTAAACTATGGACGTGGCTGTGCCGCGTGCCATGCTCCGCACAGCGGCGCATACGGCAACGGAAACGCCAAAACCGCAGATCCTACTTCCGGCAACATCGCGTTATGGGGCCAGGACGTAGGTTCCTTGTACGGCCAGACGCTTACCTTTGGCCAATCCGAGCATGGGAGTTACCCCGAGACGCTTCCGACCAGCATGAACGCCGGTACACCAGACGTCGGCGGCTTGCTGACCTGCCTTAGCTGCCATGACGGCAACTATGCGAGGGGCGCCATGATGAAGAACCAGGTCTATGAGACGCTGCCTCCAACCTATGGAACCTACAACAAGATCCCGACGCTGCTCGGCAACGACGGCTCGACCGTAGGCAACTACCTCAACGATCACCCCGTAGGACTGAACGCCGTGATGACCTGCGGCGGCACCTACGACTGGGATTGCACTATCAGCGCGGCCGGCAAGGTGCAAATGACCGGAGCGAAGTCCTCGAAGTTCGTGACGAACTACGGCTTCTTTGTGTCGCCGGGCGTCTACAACAACCAGCCGGTAGTGGTGTGCACGACCTGCCACAACCAGCACCTCATGAACGTGGTGAAAGTCTCGGCTGCCAATAGCGGTCTGACTCCAGGCTACTACCAGACCATGTTCTTCATCCGTGCGCCGTACAATCCGGGCAGCACAACCGTGGGCTCGAATCAGAACGCACAGTTCTGCCGTCAGTGCCATGGCGGTGAATCGAACGAGATGAATAACGGCACAGCCGTGACCATCTTCTGACCTCAACAAGGGGAGAGAGCAATCTCTCCCCTCTTTCCAAGGGCCGTTGCAGGGAGGAGTCATGAAACGAGCAATCACGATCTGCGGGATGGTTCTGGCGGCAATGCTGCCCGCGCAAGCACAGGTCGCGGGTTCCCACGGCGCGACGGCGGTGGCTACGCATGCCAACGCGCAACCGACGGGCAGGCCAGTTGCCCGCGTCAACGGCGCAGTCCTGACGGATCGCGATCTGCTGCGCGAGATGTATTCGATCTTCCCGTATGCGCGGCAGCACAACGGAGGATTTCCGCAGGAGATGGAAGGGCAGATTCGAAGCGGCGCGCTGCAGATGATTATTTTCGAGGAGTTGGTTTATCAGGAAGCGCTGCGCCGGAACATGAGCGTGAGCCCATCGAGACTGCAGAAAGCAGAGACGGACTTCCAGAAACAGTTTACCACTCCCGAGCAATATCAGGATTTCGTCAAGAGTGAATTTAACGGCTCCGCGCAGTTGGTTCGAGAAAAAATCCGCCGTTCGTTGCTGATTGATGCACTTTTGCGAATCGAGGTGGGGGAAAAGTCAGTGGTAACAACAGCCGAAGCGAAGGGATACTACGACCAGAACCCCGCGCCATTTCAGTACCCGGACTCCTTCTCTTTCCAAACGATCTCGATCCTGCCGCCGCCGAACGCGACTCCCGGTCAGCTGAAGGAAGGCCGCAAGCGAGCCGAAGACGCGCTGCGACAGGCGAAAGAGACGAAGAGTTACGAAGAGTTTGGGTTGCTCGCCGAAAAGATTTCGGATGACGACTACCGCGTGATGATGGGAGACCACAAATTCGTGGCGAGCGAAAAACTGGCACCCGCCATAGTGCAGGCACTGCTCGCGATGCAGCCAGGCCAGGTCAGCGACATTCTCCAGATCGAGCAGGCCTATACGATCGTGCGGCTGAATCAACACGTGGTGGCGGGAAAAATGAGCTTTATCCAGATCAAGGACAAGCTAAAGAGGCAACTGGAAGCGAAGAAGACCGAGCAGCTCCGCACTGCACTCGACAAGCGATTGCGGGGCAAGGCGAAAGTGGAAGTGCTTTAAAGGAAGCGGGAAGGTTGAGAGCCCGTGAGAATAACTGGCCGAATGACGAGCTATCTGGCTGCCGGGATGATGCTCTTGTTGGCCCAACGAGCCTCTGGACAGGTCCAGGTTGGTGACGCCAGCATGAACATGAACGGGACGGTCTCGGCGGGATATTCAGCAACGTACGGAAATCAAACGGGCTCGACTCGCAACCTGGGATTTGGTGGGACGGGAACGCTTTCCGGCGACTACTATAGCCCCAGTTTTCTGTCCTTCAATTTTTCGCCGTACTACAATCAGTCGCAGGCGAATTCCAATTTTCAGTCCATTACGCAGAGCACCGGCTTCAACTTCAACAGCTCAATTTTCGGCGGCAGTGAGTTTCCGGGATCGATTAGTTACTCGAAGGCGTACGACAGCGAGGGGAACTTTGCACTTCCGGGGCTGCCCAACTACACCACGCACGGAAACAGCGACACCTTCGGCATCAATTGGTCGGAACAGGTGCCGGGCGTTCCAAGCCTCTCCTTCGCCTTCCAGAATGGAGGCAACCAGTACTCGATCTACGGAACGAATGACAATGGCAACACTGGGTTTCACTCGTTTACGCTGCACTCTGGATATGTGATCGACCACTTCTCCATGAGCGCGTACTATCAGAATGGCGTATCGCACTCAGATATTCCTCAGTTGTTCACGAATCAAACGCAGCCCCTGACGGTAAACTCCAGCTCCGATGGTTATGGCTTCAGCGTCTCGCACCCGCTGCCCTGGAGCGGCGGGGCATCGGCCAGTTTCAGCAGGACGACTTTTGGCACGCAAGACAACGGATACGATTACAACGGAACGGTGGATTTGATCACCCTTACGGCGGGGGTACAGCCCACGCAGAAATTGCACCTCTCGGCCAGCTCAAGTTACTCGGATAATTTGACGGGCTCGCTGTACCAGGCGCTGGCGCCTTCCGGAATTGTCGCCCCTCCGATCAGCACGAACGAAGGTTCGCACTCGATGGACACGCTCGGGGTGGCCAGCTACCTCATCTCGGGAAGCCTGCAAGCGCAAGCCGACGTCGAACGGAGAGACCAATACTTCCTGGGAGAGAGTTTCGGAGAGACTTCTTTTGGTGGAGGATTGATCTATACCCATGCATTGCTGGGCGGGAGTTTGAACGGGTCCGTATTTGCCACGGACAACCGCATCGACGATTCGAACCACGCCGACACGCTTGGCTTGACCAGCACGATCAACTACAACCGGGAACTCGGTGGCTGGGTGGTGGGCGGCTCTTTCAGTTACGCGCAAAACGTGCAGACTCTGCTAGTCAGCTACACGACCTCTTTCTACAACTACTCCGGTCAGATACGGAGGCGGTTCGGAAGATTCTCCTGGAACGCGGGGGCGGGCGCTTCCCACACCGGCTTCACAGAGATCCCGGGAACCACAAGCCGCAGCGAAAGTGTAACCACGGGAATTGGCTGGGGCCACTGGATCACGGCAAATGGCGGGTACGCTACCTCAACGGGCATAGCGGTTCCGACGGGAGGCGGCTTGGTGGCCCCACCGGGAACGACTCCGGTTCCCTTGCCTGCGCTGTTGGTTTTCTACGGAGGGCACAGCTATTCCGCCGGCCTAGGGAGTTCGCCTTTCCGGCGGCTGACCATCGGGGCCAGTTATTCGAAAGCGACCAGCAACACCACGAACGCGGGAATCGGTTCCTGGAACAACAGCAAGCAAATGAATCTGTTTCTCCAGTACCAGTTCCGCAAGATGTTTCTGACCGGCGGCTACGCCAATCTGTCACAGGGGTTCAGTGCATCGCCAACGGGACCGGCTGCGATATCATCGTATTACTTGGGAGTGTCGCGTTGGTTCAATTTCTTCTAAGCTGGGCGCCTCGGTACACATTGCGAGCTACGGCTGCTGCCCTCCTTGTTCTCACGCTAGTTCCAGCAGGCAAGAGCCAGAACTCCAAGAAAAAACCGGCAGCGCCAGAGGTTTCGGACCTGTTGCTCGAAGGCGGACGGAAGCTAACCTACGAACGCAACTTCAATTGGGAGCGGGAGGTGCGGCCAAAGAGGGAATTTTGGAGAAAGATGCTGGATGTGGTGGCAGGCGAACCGGAGTTTCATTCGCTGGTGCGGCCTTACAGCATCGTGACGGATTCGCGAGGGCGGATTATTGTTACAGATCCCGGAGCTTTGGGAGTTCACGTTTTCGATTTTGGACAGAAAAAGTACAAGTTTCTGTCGCGGCGAGAAAAGGGGACAGAGTCGCTCGTTGCACCTCAGTGTGTCGCCGTGGATACCAGCGACAATATCTATGTCACGGATTCCGAGACCGGGAAGATTTTCGTATTCGATGCTAAAGGCAATTTCAGCCACACCATCGGCAGCTTGAAGTACGGCGAAGGTTTCTTCAAGCGCCCCACCGGAATAGCCATAGATTCCACTGCTCACCGAATCTATGTCACCGACACGCTTCGCAACAAGATCTATGTCATGGACATGCAAGGAAGCGTGCTCCAGACCATCGGGAAGGCCGGTTCGGGAGAAGGTGAGTTCAATTTTCCAACGGAGCTCCGTTTGGATGGTCCCGATTTGATTGTCGTGGATGCCATGAATTTCCGTGTTCAGGTGCTGGATCGCTCCGGAACATTCCGGTATGCGATCGGAAAAATCGGAGACTCGACTGGTGCGATGTTTCGCCCGAAGGGCATCGGGATTGATTCCGAGGGCGATCTCTACGTGGTGGACGGCCTTTGGGGCATGGTGCAGGTGTTCAATCGCCAGGGTCAACTGCTCTACTACTTCGGGCAACGCGGAAGCGCCGCCGGACAGTTCCTGTTGCCCGCGGGGCTGTTTATCGACCATCAAGATCGCATTTACGTCGCAGACTCCGCGAACCGCCGCGTGCAGGTCTTCCATTACTTCGGGTTGCCGAGGCAAAGCGCGACAGGAGGAAGCCCATGAGGCTAAGACTCCTGGTCTTGCCGGCGGTGCTCCTGGCCGCGGCGACTTCTCGAGCGCAGGTTACCGGCGAAGTGATTGGAGTACATGACCTGAGCAACGGAAGCAAATCACCGATAACGGGCGCGCGGTCGGGCTCCTGCACGTATTGTCATGCGCCGCACTCCGGAATCGGCAATGCGCCGCTGTGGAATCAAACACTCTCTGGTCAGACCTACACCCCGTACACCAGCACAACTTCCCCGCAAACCGGGAACGCACAACCGCCCTTGGGAGGCGACAGCAGCTTGTGCCTGAGCTGCCATGACGGCACGGTGGCGCCGGGACAAACGGTGGTGTACGGCGCGGTCTCCATGACGGGGTCCATGTCTTCCAAGGACGTGTTTGGAACAAATCTGCAAAGCTCGCATCCCTTCAGCCTGGTGCTGCCACTGAAGGACTCCGTGGACCTCGCCGCCTCTCTTGTTGCGCAAGGCAAGACTGCCGATCCGGCGGGAGCCGTGAAATTGATCCGGGGGAACGTCGAGTGCACTTCGTGCCACGATCCACATGTACAAGCCAAAGACAAGATCTCGCAAAATTTCTTGGTGCGCGACAGTTCGAACGGGCAACTTTGCCTCGCCTGCCACGATCCGAACCGTACGATGAGCGGACAGGTGAATCATCTTGCAGGATGGGCGACGAGCGTTCACGCGACGGCGACGAATAAGACCATCGTGCAGGCCAACGTGGGAAGCTATCCGAGCGTGGGGCAGAACGCTTGCATCTCGTGCCATGTGCCGCACAATGCGGCCGGCGCCGCGCGACTGCTGCGGGGTCCCAATGAGCAGGACTGTCTGGCCTGCCACGGCGGCGGATCAAATATGTCGCCGGGGATACCGAATGTCTTCGCCGAGTTTGCGAAGACCGGCCATCCGTTTCCTGGCGGGGCCAGTACGCACGACGCCGGCGAAAGCGTGGTCCTCAACAACAATCGCCATGCGACTTGCGTGGACTGCCACAGCGCGCACAACTCAAAGCAAGCAGCGACGTTTGCGCTGCCGCCCTTGACGCGCGCTTCCCAGAACGGGATCAGGGGGGTCAGCGCATCCGATGGCTTGAGTGCCGTCAATCCATCCGTCAATCAGTATGAGAATTGCCTGCGCTGCCATGGCACCAGCTCAGGGAAGGCTGTGAATCCCGTATTTGGATATCTCCCGGCACGCGCCGTTGCAGCAGGCGATTTCCTTAGCGTCATTCCCCAATTTGCACTCAGCAGTAGCTCGAGCCATCCCGTGACGCATGTGCGCACCAGCCCACTTCCGCAACCAAGTCTGCTGACAAATATGTTGAATCTCGACGGGGTCACGCAAGGACGGAGCATGGGGACCCAGATTCTGTGCACCGACTGCCACAACAGCGACGACAACCGCGAGTTCGGCGGCACGGGGCCGAACGGCCCGCACGGATCGAAGTGGACACACATCCTGGAGCGCCGCTACGAATTCAGCCAGGCGACTGCGCCGGGGCAACTCGTCACCAATCTTTTTCCGAATCCGGACCTCAGCGTCAATGGGCCGTATGCGCTTTGCGGAAAGTGTCACGACCTGGGGAAGGTTGCCGCGAATACCAGCTTCAGCGAACACGCCCGACACATAAATGACGGCTTCTCTTGCTCGACCTGCCATACAGCGCACGGGATGGGCAGCGTGAGCGGGAGTCTTTCCGGGGAGCGGCTGGTGAATTTTGATATCAAGGTCGTCGCGCCAAACGGAACCACTCCGGTGTCCTACTCGAGGGCCACGAATTCCTGCAGTCTTGTTTGTCACAACCATGCCCATTCGCAACTTGGCGCGGCAACCATGAAAAAACGATGACTCCTCCGCATTTTAGAATGAGCAAGATCGCCAGTCCGCATAGAAAATAAAGAGAGCGCTTGCTCCAGTTGCCGGCGGCACTTCAGAAGGTATGCCCAACTTGATTCGTCCCTGGCGTATAGCAGCGGGCCAATCAGCGGGGCCCTCTAGCTGCTTCTGGATCCTTCCCTACCAGGCAACTCCTTGGAGGGATTCTTGCAGAATTCGGGACGAATCTGGTCTGATACAAGCATGGGACAGCAGCGAATCGTACGCCAGGCTACCGCTCTGCGATGGCAAATAAAGGCGATGATCCCTATCCTCGGCGTGTTGGTCGGCGGGATCCTGGCCTTCGAGGGCGTGCTGTTCACGCAGAATATCCCGAACGGCCATTGGATCTTGGTGGTGGCAGCGTCCGGCGCAGTGATGATCTGTTTCGTGCTGCTATCTGTCCTGCTGGTATTGATTGAGAGGCCTCTGGCGGAACTGAAGGATACGATCCGCCGCGTGCGCGAGGGAGATTTCACGGCGCGAGTGCAGTTTGCAAAGCGTGATGATGATGTTGGGCAGCTCGGCAAGCAGTTTAACGACATGGTGCAGCAGCTGAGCGACAATCAAATTGAGCTTGGACGTTTGCACCAAAGCGAAATGCGGCGCGCCGAGCATTTGGCGACCATAGGAGAATTGGCGGCGGGTCTGGCGCATGAAATAAGAAATCCGCTTGCGGGAATCGCTGGCGTGGTCGAGGTAATGGGCACGGAGTTGCCCGCGGGAAGCGCGAGCAGGTCCGTATTGGGGGAAGTCCGAAACGAGATTCAACACATCCAGGAGATTCTGACGAACTTGCTGGCGTACGCTCGCCCGCGTCCGCCGAACTTTCACTTGGCAGACCTGAATCTGACCGTTGAGCAAGCTGTTTTGATGGCCCGGCAGCAAACACGTGCCAAGCCCATCGATATCTTGTTCATTCCCAACGAAGACTTGCCGAATGTGACGCACGACCCCGGGCAAATTCAGGAAGTGCTCCTGAATCTTCTGTTGAACGCGATTCAAGCTCTTTCTGGTAAGGGAAGCGTGGAGGTCCGGGCTCGGCACGAAGGCCAAAACGCAGTAGTGCGCGTGGCGGATACCGGCCGGGGGATTTCCCCAGAAGAGCTGCCCAACATATTCAAGCCCTTCTTTACCACACGGAGCGAGGGGACCGGGCTCGGTCTGCCGCTCGCCAAGGGAATCGTCGAAGCGCATGGAGGGCGAATCGAAGTCACAAGCATCCAGGGACAGGGTACGCAATTCGACGTTTGGCTGCCGATCGAAAGGCTGGGCACGCAGCTTTCGCCGCCTTGAAGCGGGATGATAGAGTACTCGCAATGCCAAAAAAGAAAATTCTCATCGTGGACGATGAAAAGCTGGTGCGCTGGGCGCTGACGCAGAAGTGCGCCGAATACGGGTATCAAAGCATTGAAGCGGGAACGGCAGAAGAGGCCATGCGGCTGCTGCAGAGCGAATCGCCGGATGCCGTTTTGCTCGACGTGCATCTGCCAGACGGAAGTGGCATTGAAATCCTGGAGAAGATCAAAGAGGCGGGGGAAACCTACAGTGTCATCATGATCACTGCGGACCCGCAGTTGGACGACGTGAAAGCCGCGCTGCGGCTCGGCGCGTACGACTTCATCAGCAAACCGATACATTTTGAAGAGCTGGCGGTGACCCTGCAAAACGCGCTGAAGTCCGGCGCGCTCCTGACGGAAGTAGAGGCCTTGCGCGACGAGGTTCGGCGGCAAGGGGGTTACCACGACGTGATCGGGACATCCCGAAAAATGACCGAGCTGATGAAGTTCGTAAACAAGATCGCAACCAGCGAAGCCAGCACGATCCTTATTCAGGGCGAAAGCGGAACGGGCAAAGATCTCGTCGCGAAAGCAATCCACTATCAGAGTAACCGCAGAGACAAGCCGTTTGTGGCGGTCAACTGTTCGGCAATCCCAGAGACGCTGATGGAAGCGGAGCTTTTCGGCCACGAGAAGGGTGCCTTCACGGACGCCAGGGCGATGAAGAAAGGCCTCTTTGAACTTGCCGATGGCGGAACACTGCTGCTGGACGAAATCGGCGAATTGACTCCACCGCTGCAGGCAAAGCTTCTGCGTGTTTTGGAGGATCAAGTCATTCGCCGGGTTGGCGGCGTGCGCGACATGCAGGTGGATGTGCGCGTAATTGCGGCGTCCAACCGTGACTTGGAGCGCGCCGTCCGCGAGGCGCATTTCCGGGAAGACCTCTATTATCGGTTGGCGATTATCTCTGTTTTTCTCCCGCCGTTGCGTGACAGGAAAGAGGACATTCCTTTCCTCGTGGAGTTTTTTCTGGCGCACTACAACAAGAGGTTTCGGAAGTCGGTACAAGGCCTGACGGAGGAAGCGCGGCGGCTGCTCATGAACTACGAATGGCCCGGGAACGTACGAGAACTGAAAAACGCGATGGAGAGGGCCATGATTCTGGAAGAAGGGGCGCTGCTCAAGCCCGACGATCTTCCCTTCTCCGTAGCTAACGGAACGAGTGGCACTTCCTTCGCCGGGACCACGGCCATGGAGGCTAGTGCTTCGGATGGTAAGGAATCAGGACACGGAGCGAACAAACGACAGATGCCTCCACTTTTCATCCCGAAAGGCGGAACCTCTCTCGAGGAAGTGGAACACGCCCTCGTGGAACTAGCGCTCAAGCAGGCCCAAGGAAACCAGATGAAAGCAGCGAAGCTGCTAGACATCAGCCGGTATGCCCTGCGCTATAAGATGAAAAAATTCGGGCTGGGCAATGCCGACGACGATGAACTGGCGGAGCCGACAGAAGCGTAGGATGTGAGTTCCTGGTCTCGAGCGTTTCTCTGCCACAGCCCCCAAAAGGAGCCATCCTGACGGTGGCCGTCAGAGGACAAACTACCCGTTTCACTGACTGGATGCTCCTGGATGAGAGACAGGCTGCATTTCTAGATTCTTCCGCTCCGACCGACTACAGGAATCTGAAGAAAATCACGCAATCTCGGGCAGCCGACGACCTGCAGGCCAGCTTGGTGAGGACGGGAGCCCAAAGAGTGCGCCAACGCAACAAGGTGTGCGATTGCGCGCAGTAGGAGCAGGTTCGATTCCCTCAGTGCCAACATGTGTCCTGTTTTCTTAATGATAGGTGGCTGCATTTTGGAACCGAGCGTGCATCGTCTGTGTTGTATCTGTGTGGAGAAGCCGGAAGCCGGTGCACCGCAACAATCTTCACGAGGGAGGTTTTGTGGCCCAGGCGATAGAGCCGAAGTCCGCAGCACAGGCTGACAAACGGCTTACAGTGACGAAGATTCTAGCGGCCACCGACTTCTCTCCCGCATCTGACCTAGCCCTGGATTACGCGCTGGCGCTGGCCCGGCGCTGCGATGCACAGATCTACCTGGCACACGTGGTTCCTCCGGAGTCCGTGCCGGATGCCGAGAAGTTCCCTGCCCAAACCGGGCCCGACGCAACCTGGCAGGCTGCCGAGCACGGCATGGCGGCCATCCTGGTCTCCGGAAAGCTTCGTGCGATTCCTCACGAGGTGCTCCTGGAGAGAGGAAGCGTCTGGCCAGTCCTGGAACATCTGATCGAAAAGCATGAGATTGATCTCATCGTCACCGGGACACACTCCCGGACAAGAATCAACAAGGCGTCCATGGGTGCCGTGGCGGAGGAGGTCTTTCAACTGGCGGATTGCGCCGTGATGACCGTCGGGCCACGGGTGGTCAAGAGCACCGAGGCCGGTGACGTAGGGCTCAGGAATATCCTCTTCGCAACAGACTTCGGGCCAGAGACGGAAGGAACGGCCACCTATGCATTCGCTCTCGCCCAAGAACACGGCGCGCGGGTCACTATGCTACACGTGATTCAGGAGACCAAGACACGGAAGCAAGCGGGACCGGAGGAGCAACCCGTATTCTCCGTCGACCGGCTGGAGCAATTGGTGCCGCCAGGGGCGGACAACTGGAGCAAGGCAGAATGCCGGGCAAGCTTCGGAAGGGTCGCGAAAGAGATTCTGGCGCTGGCCCGGGAAACCTCCGCAGACTTGATCGTGATGAGTGCTGAACGGAAGAGCTCCTCAGCTGATGATGGCGCCTCCAGTATCCCGTATAACGTAATCGCCAAGGCGCATTGTCCAGTGCTAACTGTGCGCAACAGACTTTCCCATTCAAAAGCTGCTTAGCCAGTTGCGCCCAAGGACCTGACGCGGTCCCGGCAGCTCGATTCGGTGACCGGAGTCACAGAGTTCGTTTGGTGGCAGCTCTAGCATGGCGCTTTGGTTTACCATGTCAGCGAAAGCCACTTTCGTGCAAGACCTCCTTCAGCAGACCGTGCCGAAGCAAGTCAAACTGTCGCGAGTTCGCGTTGTGATTCGTGGCGCGGTTCAGGGTGTGGGCTTCCGTCCATTCGTTTTCCGTCTGGCACAGGAGCTCGGCGTAGGGGGTTGCGTGATGAATTCGGCCGGAGGGGTCTTTGTAGAGGCCGAGGCGGACGAGAGCGTGATAAAGCAATTCCTGAAGCGGCTGGAAGCCGAGAAGCCACCGATCGCGTGCATTCAGAGTTTGGAAGCGATTTACCACGAGCCCGTCGGCTTTTCCGCTTTCGAGATCCGGGAAAGCACCGGCGGGGAAAAAACGGCGTTGATTCTTCCCGACATCGCGACTTGTCCAGAATGCCTGCGCGAACTCTTTGATTCGGCGAACCGCCGGTATCAGTATCCCTTCACGAACTGCACCAATTGCGGCCCACGCTTCACGATTATCGAGTCCCTACCGTATGACCGCCCTCGTACGACGATGAAGAGATTTGCGATGTGCGAGGAATGCGCAAGCGAGTATCTCGATCCTGCCAACCGTCGTTTCCAGGCGCAACCGAACGCCTGCCCGCAATGCGGACCACAACTTGAGCTCTGGGATGCAGCGGGCCACTGCCACCAGCAGAAGCACGAAGCATTGCTGGGCGCAGCAGCGGCCCTGCGCGCCGGGCAGATCGTCGCGGTGAAAGGGCTTGGCGGATTCCATTTAATGGTGGATGCGCGCAGCGACGGGACGGTGCGGAACCTTCGCAGCCGGAAGCACCGAGAGGAAAAGCCTTTTGCGCTAATGTTCCCTGACTACGATGCCATCCTGAGTTGCTGCGAAGCGACGCAGGTCGAGCGGCGACTGCTGCGCGCGCCAGAATCACCCATCGTTTTGCTCAAAAGGCGGAGCGTGGACGACGGACTGGCGCCGTCGATCGCGCCTGGCAATCCATATCTCGGCGTGATGTTGCCCTACACTCCGCTGCATCACTTGCTGATGCGCGAGCTGGGATTTCCCATCGTCGCCACTAGCGGCAACCTCTCGGAAGAGCCGATCTGCATCGAGGAGCACGAAGCTGTGCGGCGCCTGCGCGGCATCGCCGACCTCTTCCTCGTGCACAACCGGCCCATTTTACGGCATGTGGACGACTCTGTGGTTCGTGAGATAGGGGGACGGGAAGCGGTGATGCGGCGCGCCAGAGGCTTCGCGCCATTGCCGGTGAGCCTCGATCGTGAGTTGCCCAGCATCCTTGCGGTGGGCGCTCATCAGAAGAACACCATTGCGGCGTCCGTGCATTCGCAAGTCTTCCTAAGCCAGCACATCGGAGACCTGGAAAATGAAACCGCTCACGATGCATTCCGGTCAGTCATCGGCGCGTTTGAAAAGCTTTACGAACTGAGTCCAGCCGCGATCGCCTGCGACATGCACCCCGGCTATCTTTCCACGCAGCACGCGCGCAGCAGTCCTTTGCAACAGATTGCGGTGCAACACCACTATGCGCACATCCTTTCGTGCATGGCGGAAAACCATTTGCGGCCTCCAGCGCTGGGTATCGCTTGGGACGGAAGTGGTTTTGGTCCGGACGGCACGGTGTGGGGCGGCGAGTTTCTCCGCGTAAGCAACGAGGACTTCCAGCGCGTTGCGCACTTGAGGCCTTTTCTGCTGCCGGGCGCGGAAAAAGCGGTGCGTGAGCCGAGACGGTGTGCGCTGGCACTGCTTTACGAGGTCTTCGGCGAGGAGGCTTTGCGTGACGGCTTTTTGCCAAGTCGTATTTTTTCGGGTGACGAGCTGCAGGTGCTGCGCAGGATGCTGGTGAAAGAGATCAATTCCCCGCGCACGACCAGCGCCGGGCGACTCTTCGACGGATTCGCTTCGCTGCTGAATCTTCGGCATACCGCGCAATTCGAAGGACAAGCCGCGATGGAGCTGGAGTTCGCGTTGGATGGAACGTGGTCGGACGATGCATATCCGTTCGTCGTGCGCGAAAGCAGCGATGTGCTTGTGCTGGACTGGGAACCCGCCATACGCGAAGTCACGACAGCGAGAAATGTCACGTTGCCGCAAGCCTCGAGGCGGTTCCACAATATGCTGGTGCGCATGGCCGTCGAGGTCGCAAAGCGCATCGGACAAAGGTGCGTCGTGCTAAGTGGCGGGTGCTTCCAGAACAAGTATTTGACCGAGCGCCTGATCGGAGAACTGCAAGCGGCCGGTTTCGAGCCCTATTGGCACCAACGTGTGCCGCCGAACGATGGCGGAATTTCCTTAGGGCAAGTGATCGCCGCAGCAGCAACGCTGCAACCAGAGAGGAGTTGATATGTGCCTCGCGGTTCCGGGAAAAATTTTAAACATAAGTGGAGAAGACCTGGTGCGCTCCGGGACGGTCACTTTCGGAGGAATCAACAAGCAAGTGAGTCTGGCGTATGTTCCTGAAGCGAACGTTGGGGACTACGTTATCGTCCACGTGGGATTTGCGATTAGCGTCGTGGATGAAAAAGAGGCCATGCAAACCTTCGAATACCTGAAGCAGATGGGCGAGCTCGGAGAATTGGAGCAGTCCTCATGAAGTACGTGGACGAATACCGCGACCGCGCAGCGGCGCAGCGCTACGCCCGGGCCATCGCGCGTCTGACCACGAAGCCGTGGGCGCTCATGGAAGTTTGTGGGGGTCAGACACACAGCATCGTCAAGTACGGCATCGACGAGTTGCTTCCGAAGCAAATCACCTTATTGCACGGTCCCGGCTGCCCCGTTTGCGTGACTCCGCTAGAGCTGATCGACAAAGCCACGCAGATCGCGGCGCAGCCCAACGTGGTCTTCTGCTCCTTCGGGGATATGTTGCGGGTTCCTGGGAGCAGTTGCGACCTGTTTTCTATCAAGGCGAAAGGGGGCAACGTCCGAATCGTCTATTCGCCAACGGACGCTTTGCAAATTGCCCGCGAGAATCCGGACAAACAAGTCGTCTTCTTTGCGGTCGGCTTCGAAACCACGGCGCCTGCCAACGCCATGGCCGTTTATCAAGCGCATGAGCAACGCGTTGACAACTTCTCCGTGCTGGTGTCCCACGTGCTTGTTCCGCCGGCAATCGAAGCCATCTTGAGCGCGCCGGACAACCGCACGCAGGCGTTTCTGGCGGCCGGCCACGTCTGCACGGTGATGGGGTACGAAGAGTACATACCACTCGCGCAGAAGTACCACGTGCCCATCGTCGTCACGGGCTTCGAGCCTCTGGACATTCTGCAAGGAATCTTCATGTGCGTGCGCCAACTTGAGAATAGGCGCGCGGAAGTGGAGAACCAATATCTGCGATCCGTCCGAAGAACGGGCAACCTTCCCGCGCAGCAATTGGTAAAGCAAGTGTTCCGGGTCGTGCCGCGAAAATGGCGCGGCGTCGGCGAAATTCCGCAGAGCGGTTTGGGCCTACGCGACGAATACGCGGTTTATGACGCGGAGGCTCGCTTCGGCGTAGCCGCGTATTCGGCCGAGGAAGATTCCGAGTGCATCAGCGGCGCGGTGCTCCGCGGAGTCAAAAAACCTCAAGAATGCCCGGCGTTCGGTACCCGTTGCACGCCAGAGCATCCGCTGGGCGCAACCATGGTTTCCAACGAAGGTGCCTGTGCAGCCTATTACCGCTACCGCCGGTTTGAACAACGGGTTGCCGGCGCAACCCGAGGAAATTGACGATGGCGAAACCCTTCACCATCACTTGCCCTGTGCCGGTCAATCCTGCGGACTTCGTGACGCTGGCGCACGGAGGTGGTGGCCGGCTGATGCACCAACTATTGGAGCAGTTTGTACTTCCTGCTTTCCGGAGTGAAGAACTCGAAGCTCGCCATGACGGCGCTGTCCTGAAGGTTGGCCAGACGCGCCTCGCTTTCACCACCGATTCCTACGTGGTTGCTCCTCTGTTCTTCCCGGGCGGAGACATCGGTACACTCGCGGTGAATGGCACCATCAATGATCTTGCGATGTGCGGCGCGCGGCCACTGGTGCTGAGCACCGCGTTCATCATCGAAGAGGGGCTTCCCTTCGAAACACTGAAGGGAGTTCTCGATTCCATCGCCAAAACATCTCGTGAAGCCGGAGTGAAAGTGGTTACCGGAGATACCAAAGTGGTGGATCGAGGGAAGGGTGACGGCCTGTTCGTGAATACAGCGGGAATAGGCGTCATCGAACACCAGCAATTCATCGCTCCAACGAGCGTGCGAGCCGGCGACGCGGTGCTTTTGAGCGGCGACGTGGGGCGGCATGGCGTGGCCATCATGGCCGTCCGTGAAGGCCTGGAATTTGAGAGCACGATTCAAACCGATTGCGCCACGCTAGCAGCCTCCGTTCAGGCGATGCTGGACGCGAATATCGAAATCCATTGCCTGCGCGATTTGACGCGCGGTGGGCTCGCCACCGGGTTAATCGAAATTGCGGAATCCAGCCGGCTGCACATAAACATCGCGGAAGCGGAGATCGTGGTCGAGGAAAATGTTCGCGGTGCGTGTGAGATTCTGGGACTAGATCCGCTCTATTTGGCCAACGAAGGCCGCTTTGTGGCGATGGTTCCGGAAAAGCAAGCGGAGCGGGCACTCGATATCATGAGGAGCTGTTCTGTTTCCTCACACGCCCGCAGGATTGGCACGGTCACGGAAGCGCCGGCATCATTGGTTACCGTTGAAAGCTGCATCGGTACGCGGCGAATCCTGGACATGCACAGCGGCGAGCAACTGCCGCGAATCTGTTAGTGCAAGGGATCAGCGCGTTAGAGCACCAACCGCCTTTTGCTCTCGGCGGTAAACCCAGTCCAGCCAGTCGTCAAGGCCTTGTCGGACGGTGCAGGAGACTTCCACCAGTTCTATTGCTGGATTCACTTTGCAGGCGTTTTCCCGTGCAGCGGCAAGATCGAACGGAACGTACGGCAGCAGGTCGATTTTGTTAATGACGCACAACTCCGACTTCACAAAGATGCCCGGATACTTGAGTGGCTTGTCCTCTCCTTCGGCAACGCTGAGAAGAACAACTTTGGCGTGTTCCCCGAGATCATAGCTGGAGGGGCAAACAAGATTTCCGACGTTCTCGATAAACAGAATACCAATATCGTCGAGGCTCCAGTTCTCCAGCGCTCGTGTAATCATCTTGGCGTCCAAGTGGCAGGTGCCGCCGGTGGTAATCTGTTTTACCGGGAAGCCGGCGCGCGCCAGGCGTCGGGCGTCGTTCTCCGTCTGAATATCACCAGTCAGCACCGCGACCTTTGTGTCTTTCGGCATCGCTTCCAGCGTTCTCTCGAGCAGCGCAGTCTTTCCGGAACCTGGCGAGCTAATGAGGTTCAGGCAAAACACGTTGTGTTCCTGGAAGCGCTGACGCAGTTCCTGCGCCAGGCGCTGGTTTTCGTTCAAGACTTTCTCTTCTACGGCCACACGCATGCCGGCTCCTCCAACTCTACAAACGCGATATCAAGTTCATCGCCCGCAACGCATCGAGTGTCCTCGCTGCCGCAATCCGGGCAGGCACTGAACAGCATGTTCGTTTCGAACTCGCGCCCACACGCCGCACATCGCTGCACCCGCTTGCGAAAGTCAATTTCGAGCACTACGCCTTCCAGCGGCGTATCTTTGGCCAGCGCTTCAAAACTGAAAGAAAGCGCTGCGGGGTCAACGCCTGACAATTCACCGATGCGCACGCCCACCTTAACGACGCGCAGCCCCCCATGCCGCTCGGATTCTTCTCCGGCGCGCCGCAAGATAGACTCTGCAATGCCCAGCTCATGCATGGCACACCTGCGCGTGCTCAGCGCGGAATTGGCCGGCGATGCGTGCTACATCCTTCCGAATACGCTCCGTAATTTCCTCAATATGCCCAGTGATGGCTGGCGACAGCTCCATCCCTACACCCTGTGGTGTAGCGATGGAAATCGTAAACAACGTAACGTCCAGCAACTGTCCCGTCAGGTAGGCTGCGTCGAGCAAATCCTTCAACCCAATATCGTGTGCAGTCAGCGTGGCTGGGTAATCGGAAGAAAATCGCGGAGTCAACCGCCGCAGAGTGCCTGGGAGGTTTCCATCGATGGTAGCGTCGATGAGTACTACCTGCCCCGCTTCTTGCATTGCTCCTAGAAGCAGAAAGCTTCCCGTTCCGCCATCAAGGACCTGGACGTTCTCTGGTAGCGAAGCAACCTCCAGCCGCCTCGCCACGTACACACCGACACCCTCGTCCCCCATCAGCACATTGCCGATGCCCAGCACCAGGACGTGGGGTTCATTATTGCTTAGGTTCTTCACGCTCGAACTTCCAGCCGCCCACCATCGAAGAGGTCGTTCCGCGGCCCTCGATATAGTCGTGGTAAAAGACCAGGTAGACATGCACGATGATAAACAGAATGAAGAACCACATCAAAGCATGATGCCACTGCCGCACAGCGAAGTCTCCGCCCATGAGCGGCGTTATCCAGGCAAACATGCGCGGCAGCCACGAGTGGCTCATGCTCGAATACAAAGCAAATCCCGTGATGGCCTGAAACAGAAAGGCCAGAAACGAGAGGAAGTAGACGAGCCCGGCCAGAGCGTTGTGGCCAATGGAAATGAGCCCACGCACGCGCGTCTGCAGCACATCGACTTGCAACACTTCGACGATTTCCCGCCATTGCCCCCTTTTGAAGGGGATGAAGTTAGTCCACTTCGCGTAGCGGTTGCCCACAAATCCCCAATAAATTCTGAATAGAAAGTTGAAGAAAAAAACAAAGGCGGTCACGAAATGCACGAACCGCACGGTGCCGAACCAATACTGCTGATAGGCTTCGCTGGAGTAGGCAATGGCGATGGGGTGCCCAATGAGGAAGCCCGTAGCACACAGCACTACCACGCACAGCGCGTTGAGCCAGTGATAGAACCGCACCGGCAATTCCCACACGTAGACTCGCCGGAAGGTAGCCAGCCTGTACCGTGGTATCTTGGCGGTGATTGTATTCGTAGCCATGAGTTCACCCCTCAGTAGAACGTCACCTGGTGAACATGCTTGCCATCAGGATCATAGAGGTGCACGGCGCAGGCGATGCAGGGATCAAACGAATGAATAGTGCGCAGGATCTCCACGGGCTCGTCGTTCTTGGCGACCTTGGTCCCGATTAACGATTCCTCATATGCCGAACGCTGTCCTTGCCCGTCGCGCGGCGAAGCATTCCAGGTGCTGGGAACCACTAGTTGATAGTTGTCAATCTTCCCCTCCCTGATACGAATCCAGTGAGCCAATGCGCCGCGCGGGGCTTCGCTAAGCCCCACACCTTCGGCTGTCGTGGGCCATGTTTCTGGCTCCCAGCGTTCTCGCGTGAACGTGCTGGTGTGGCCCGCTTTAATCTGTGCGATCAAATCGTCATAGAACTCCTGCATCCAGTGGACTACCAGGCGCGTTTCAATACCACGTGCCGCCGTCCTTCCAAGTGTTGAAAACAAAGCGCCGACGGGGACGTTGAGCCGCTGCAGAGCCTCCGTCACGGCCTCTTTCACGTCGGTCCGACCACTCGCGAACGAAACGAGAAGCCGCGCCAGCGGTCCCACCTCCATCGCATGGTCTTTCCAGCGCGGAGTCTTAAGCCAGGAGTACTTCTCTTCCACATTCAGTTGCTCGTAGGGAGGTTTGGGTCCTGTGAAATTGAACTCTGTCTCGCCGTCCCATGGATGCAAGCCAACGGCATCGCCACCGGCGTACTTATACCAGGAATGCGCGATGTACTCCTTGATTTCCTGCGCGTCCCGAGGATTCACCGGATGTACTTCGTTCAAATTCCGGTCAAGAATGGCCCCGCGCGCAAACTTGAAATAATCCGGCTGGCCAAACCCGCGCGTCGGCAAATCGCCGTACGCTAGATAATTCTTCAGTCCGCCGCCATAACCGGCCCAATCTTTATAGAAACCAGCAATCGCCATGAGGTCGGGAAGATAAACCTGCTCCACGAACTCAATGGCCTGCTTGATCAGGCTCGCCACATGATTCAAACGCTCGCTATTGATTGCGTTTACTTCTTCAGTGTTTATGGAACACGGCACGCCGCCGACGAGGTAGTTAGGATGGGGATTCTTGCCGCCAAAGATCGTGTGCACTTTAACGATCTCTTTCTGCCATTCGAGAGCTTCCAGGTAGTGCGCCACCGCTAGCAGGTTCACTTCCGGAGGCAGTTTGTATGCCGGATGCCCCCAATATCCATTTGCGAAAATCCCGAGCTGCCCGCTCTCCACGAACGTCTTAAGCCGCGTCTGCAGCTCGGCAAAGTACTTCGGCGAACTCTTGGGCCAAGCGGAGATTGACGTAGCAATGCTTGACGTCTTTTGCGGATCCGCCTTTAACGCGCTCACCACGTCCACCCAATCCAGCGCGTGCAGGTGATAGAAGTGCACCACATGGTCCTGCACATATTGCGTGCAGAACATCAGGTTGCGGATGAGTTCCGCGTTTTGCGGGACACTGATTTGCAGCGCGTCTTCTACGGTCCGGACGCTCGCCAAGGCGTGCACCGTAGTGCACACACCACAGGCTCGTTCTGTAAAAGCCCATGCGTCGCGGGGATCGCGCCCTTTCAGAATCTTCTCAAAACCCCGCACCATGGTGCCGCAGCTGTACGCGTCGGTGATGACGCCGTTTTCGACCACCGCTTCCACGCGCAGATGGCCCTCGATGCGGGTAATGGGGTCAACAACGATTCTGGCCATGGCCGCTCACTCCTTTGCCTTTTGTTCCGTAACGGATTCCTGCTTGGCTTCACCGATCAGCCCGCGCTTGCGCACGTTCGTGCTGATGGCGTGCGCCGCCATGCCGCCGATGGTCACCAATCCGGCCACTGTGCCGATGGTGTCTGCGGTACTCTCGATTCCGAAACCAGGGAAGGAAGCTAGGTGCTGGTAGAAGGGCCCGTTATCCCAAAAGCCTGCTTCACTGCATCCGATGCAACCGTGTCCCGATTGAATCGGATAGCTCACGCCGCCATTCCACTTAGTAACCGAGCACGCGTTGTAAGTGACGGGCCCGCGGCAGCCCATCTTGTAGAGGCAATAGCCTTTGCGCGCTTTCTCGTCGTCCCAAGACTCCACGAACAGCCCAGCGTCATAGTACGGCCGGCGATAGCACGTATCGTGCACACGTCGCGAATAAAACTCTTTCGGCCTCCCGAGGTTGTCCAGTTCGGGAGCGCTTCCAAATACCAGCAGGTGCGTCACAACACCCGTCATCACATCCGCGATGGGCGGGCAGCCCGGAACATTGATCACCGGCTTTCCGACCAACTTGTGAATGGGCGTAGCCCCGGTGGGGTTGGGCTTTGCCGCCTGAATGCAGCCGTGCGACGCACAACTGCCCCACGCGATCACCGCCGCCGCGTCTTTTGCTGCCTCTTGCAGGATGTCTTCCGCTGTTCGTCCGCCGATGGTGCAGTACACTCCCCCGTCGTTCGTGGGAACGGATCCTTCTACCAACAGGATGTACTTGCCGGCAGCGTTCTTGATGGTGTCCTGCAAACTCTTTTCCGCTTGATGCCCGGCGGCAGCTTGCAGGGTTTCGGTATAGTCGAGCGAGAGGCTGTCCAGCAACACATCCGCAACAATTGGGTGTGAGGAGCGAATGAATGATTCGCTGCAGCATGTGCATTCCTGGAAGTGTAGCCAAACTACGGGCGGGCGCGCTTTAGACTCAAATGCCTGCACAACCGAGGGAAATGCCGCGGTCTTAATACCCGCCATCATTGCCGCGAAGCTACAAAACCGGAGAAATTCGCGGCGGTCGTACCCTTTGGTCTGCATCGATTCCCAAATGGTGGAAGTGGACCTGCCCATAAGTCCTCCCCTCGGTCGCGGAATCGGACCTGCGCAACTGCCTGGTGGATAGCTGAGCTGCCCTTGTTGTTGTCGCGTTCCGAGTGTTTCGTCTCTCAGATTCCAAGGTCCAAGCCGGGATAGTCAGCGGCAGTTAATCCCCAATTGATTTTCGAGTATGTGACCAGGGTCACGATTGCATGTGATGACCGCCACCGCCGCCGGCTGGGAGCGGCAGCTTCTGAACAGATGCGCAAAGAGTTGTCCGCAACCTCACGCCGTGGCAAGAATTTTTGCCGCCGAGCTTCGATAACCGTTAAAATTCGGTGGCAGTTTCGTCGAGCATGACTCCGGCGCCCGGACGGCGCCACGACAATCCGCGCGTGAGCCCGGGTCTCACTGTCGGGAGGTGGGATGTGGCAATTACTCCAAGCGAACGACTGACAACCCCTCTGATTCGCGAGCATGGAAGGCATCGCGTGGCCAGTTGGGACGAAGCTTTGCGCGCCGTGGCGGCGGGCATCCAGCAGGAGGTTCAGCAGCGCGGGCCACGAACGTTTGGAATGTTCAGTTGTTCGAAAACAACGAATGAATTGAACTACGTGGCGCAGAAATTCGTGCGCTCTGTGATCGGCTGCAACAACATCGATAGCTGCAACCGGACTTGACACGCGCCCAGCGTCGCCGGTCTGGCGGCGGTCTTCGGGGCGGGAGGCGGCACAAGCTCCTACCGCGAAATTGAAGAGACGGATGTAATCCTTCTTTGGGGGTCAAATGCACGGGAGACGCACCCGATCTTTTTCCATCACTTGCTGAAAGGCGTGCGACACGGGGCCAAGCTGTTCGTCGTGGATCCGCGGCGAACCAGTTCGGCGCAGTGGGCCGATGTTTGGCTGGGCATTGACGTGGGTTCGGACATTTCGCTGGCTAACGCCATGGGCCGTGAAATCATCGCTGCAGGGCTTGCCAACACGCGCTTCATCGAGCACGCCACAAGTCATTTTGAGGACTACAAGGCTTGCGTTGAGAACTACACACTCGAGCGGGCGGAGCGCGACACAGGCGTTCCCGCCGAGTGGATTCGGCGGACGGCGCACGCGTACGCTCGCGCCCCGCGCGCCGAACTTTGTTGGACGCTGGGCATCACGGAACATCACAACGCCGTCGACAATGTCTTGGCGCTGATCAACCTCGCTTTGCTCACCGGACACGTCGGCCGCTACGGCAGCGGCATCAATCCACTGCGTGGACAAAATAACGTGCAAGGCGGTGGAGATATGGGCGCCATACCCGATCGCCTGCCGGGGTTCCAGCATATAGAGAATGACGAACTACGAATGAAGTTTGAAAAAGTCTGGAGGCGCAAACTTGATCCCAAAAAAGGCTGGCACGTCAGCGATATGTTTCGAGCCATGGAGCGCGGCGACTTGACTGCCCTTTACGTGCTCGGAGAAAATCCCGCCGATTCCGAAGCCGATCGCCACCACGCTCTCCAGCTTTTGCAGGGGCTGAAGTTCCGCGTCGTGCAGGACCTTTTCTATACGAACACGGCGCGCTTGGCGGATGTGGTGCTGCCCGCGGCGGCCGGATGGTGCGAAAGCGAAGGCACGGTCACCAGCAGCGAACGGCGCGTCCAGCGTGTGCGCCGGGCCCTGCCGCTGCCGGATGGCGTTCGCGACGACACCGAGATTCTCTATGAACTGGCGCGCCGCCTCGGCCATGATTGGGGTGCGCCCGAGGCAGAGGCCATCTGGAGCGAGCTTCGCCAGTTAAGCCCCATGCATGGCGGAATGAGTTACGCGCGCCTCGAAACACTTGGCGGGATCCAGTGGCCGTGCTACGACGAGTCTCATCCCGGCGAAATGTTTCTGCACGGGCGCTTGTGGAACGAGCCGCTGATTGGACCGCGCGCGCCCTTCAGTCCCGTCGAGTACGAGCCGCCGGTGGATCAACTGAACGAAGAATTTCCGATTCGGCTGACGACTGGCCGCAGGCTCGATTCTTACAATACCGGTGTGCAAACCGGGCACTACTCTTCGCCACTTCGGCGGCAGGAAGCCATCGATCTCTCGCCTGAGGATGGCGCACGCTACAATTTGCGCGAAGGGGAGAAGGTTCGGATCAGCTCCCGCCGCGGTTCCGTGGTTGCTCCGGTGAGATTTGATGCGGCGCTGCGTCCGGGCCTGGCGTTCTTGACGCTGCATTTTCACGATCAAGTGGCGACCAACGATTTGACGATCGACGCCGTCGATCCCAAATCCGGAACCGCGGAATTCAAGGCCAGCGCTATCCGCATTGAGAAGTATCAAGAGGCATAGTGGATCTTCACCTCACCTCCGACCGGCCCAGCGAGGCCGAGAAGTCAGCGGTTGACCGGGAACTCGGGAATCCACACTCAAGCTGGGAGGGCGGACAACGTGCGGCGAGAACAGATGGGCGGGTCGCCATTAGCAGCGCGGTGCCTCGCGACCAGCTTCTCCCGCTGCTGCGTGCGGTGCAATCGCACATCGGCTGGATCAGCCCCGGCGCAATCAACTACATCGCGCTGCGCTTGAATCTTCCTCCGGCGGAAATTTACGGAGTGGCTTCCTTTTACGGCATGTTCTCGCTTGTGCCGAGAGCCCCGTCAGTAGCGCACGTATGCGATGACATTGCGTGCCTGACTGCCGGCGCCCGCGAACTTTGCTATGCTCTCGAAAAGAGGCTTGGCCCTGCGGGATCGCCGGATGCAACGGGCCGCGCGACTTGGCTTCGCAGCCCTTGTCTCGGTTTGTGTGAGCGAGGCCCTGCCGCCTTGCTAACGTGCTCGGGAGAAGCGCCGTATGAATCTGTTCTCGCCCCTGCCACGATTGAGTCGATTCAATCCAAATTGAAAGAAGCACCGAACGGTCTGGGGCACGAACCAGACGCTGTCGAGCCGCAGCGCTCTGTTCCTCAGACAGGCAAGTCACACCTGCGGCTGCTTCGCCGCATCGGTAAGGCGAATCCTGCCAGCATCGAGGATTACCGGAATCTCGGTGGCTACCAGGGGCTGCAAAAAGCTATCGAGATTGGCCCTGAAGCCATCGTCCGCGAAGTCATCGACTCCAAGCTTCTGGGTCGCGGCGGCGCCGCCTTCCCCACAGGAAAGAAAAAAGAAGCTCTATGGCTTCAGCGCAACGGGGGCCGTCCCCACTATGTCGTTTGCAACGCGGACGAATCCGAACCCGGCACGTTCAAAGATCGCATCCTCATGGAAGGCGATCCCTTCGCAGTGCTCGAAGGAATGACCATCGAAGCCGTTGCCGTACGCGCGGAGAAAGGCTACATCTACATTCGCGGAGAATACCCGCAGGCAGCTTTGCGAATACAAAACGCGATTGCCGCTGCTCGTGCGAACGGTTTCTTAGGCGAGAGCATCCTCGGTTCCAAGTATCGCTTTGACGTCGAAGTGCGGCGTGGCGCCGGCGCGTACATCTGCGGAGAGGAAACGGCGCTCTTCAATTCCATCGAAGGTTATCGCGGCGAGCCGCGCAACAAACCACCTTTCCCAACGCAAGCCGGTCTTTTTCGGCAGCCTACCGTCATCAACAATGTGGAAACGCTGATCAACCTTCCTGAAATCATCCTTCATGGCGGCAGTGCTTACGCTCGCCTAGGCACCGCGAATTCCTCGGGTCATCGGCTTTTCTGTGTCTCGGGCCACGTTGCCAGGCCCGGCGTCTACGAGGTCCCTTTTGGCGTGACGCTTCGCCAGGTGGTCGAGCTTGCGGGTGGCGTCGCAGGGACCGGAAAGCTGCAGGCCGTTCTGCTGGGCGGGGCGGCTGGGACCTTCGTCTCGCCGGGTGAATTGGACATGCCGCTCACCTTTGAGGACACCCGCGCCATTGGTGCAACCCTCGGCTCTGGCGTCGTCATGCTGTTCGATGACTCGGTAGATTTGCGCAAAGTTCTTCTGCGCATTGCGGAATTTTTCCGCGACGAGACCTGTGGCCAATGCGTGCCTTGCCGCGTCGGCACCATGCGCCAGGAAGAATTGTTGCACCGCCTCATGGAGCGTCGGCCTTTGGGCTCCGTTGCGCAGGAAGTGCAACTACTGAAGGAGATGGCCCAAGCCATGCGCGATGCGTCAATCTGTGGTCTAGGTCAAACCGCGTCGAGCGCTGTGCTCTCGGCGATGGATCGATGGAGCTTGTTCTCATGAGCCGACCGAACGAATCTCCCGTACCGCTGATTCCCGTCCCGCGCGGACCTGTTCCTCATGTGCCTGCCACGCCTTCGCGCCGCCATTTCGACATCCAGATCGACGGAAAAGTTGTGAGTGTTCCCGAAGGCGCCACCATTCTGGATGCCGCCCGCCTGCTCGGCATCGAGACGCCGACTCTCTGCTTTCTGGAAAACCTGACGCCCGTCAACGTCTGCCGTGTTTGCGTGGTCGAGCTTCAGGGCTCGCGCACGTTGGTTCCGGCGTGTTCCCGCAAGGTTGAACCCGGAATGATTATCAAAACGGATTCTGAACGGGTGCGTTTGAGTCGCCGCCTGGTTCTTGAATTTCTCGCTTCTTCGGTGGACGTTTCTACAGCGCCAGGGCTTCTGACTTACATGAAAAAGTATGGTGCAGACCCCGAACGCTACGGCCCAGCTTCTACTAACACCTCCCGGCCACCCAAGATCGACAACGAACTCTACGTCCGCGATTACGCGAAATGCATCCTCTGCTACAAGTGCGTCGAAGCCTGTGGCGTGGATGCGCAAAACACCTTTGCAATTGGCGTCGCCGGACGAGGTTTCTCGGCACGCATCGCCACGGAGTACGATATCCCGCTTCCCGATTCAGCCTGTGTTTATTGTGGAAACTGCATCGGCGTCTGCCCAACCGGAGCCCTGATGTTCAAATCCGAATATGAGATGCGCCAGGCTGGTACGTGGGACGAATCTCACCAAGCCGCCACCGACACTATCTGCCCCTATTGCGGCGTTGGCTGCACGCTAACGGTTCACGCCCAGGATGGACAGATTGTACGTGTCAGCTCCCCGCTCGATCATTCCGTCACGCATGGCCATCTTTGCATCAAAGGCCGATTCGGCTGGCAGTTCGTAAAAATTCGCGAGAAAGGTCTCGACGCCGCGCCTTCATCCAATTCCCAAGCCCCGCAAACGTAAAACCCCGCAAGCGAATCACACTCCGATAATCTCGCCAGAGTCATCCACATCGATGGATAGCGCCCGCGACACCTTGGGAAGCCCAGGCATGAGCATGATGTTGCCAGAAATCACGACCACAAATCCCGCGCCGGCGGAAAGCGACGCATTCGTCACGTTCAGCGTCCAGCCTGTAGGTGCACCGAGACGCTTCGGGTCATCGGTGAGTGAGTATTGCGTCTTCGCAATGCAGATCGGCAATTTTCCGTAACCCCATGCCGTAAACTGGTCCAGTTTTGCTTTGGCTTGCTCGCTGAAGGAAGCGCCATCTGCTCCATAAACCTTCCGCGCGACTTTCTGGACTTTTTCCGCCAGGGGTTCGTCAAAGGCATACAGCGAACGCACCGGCGGCGCGGGATTCCCATCAATTGCCTTGACGACTGCTTCGGCAAGGTCCTTCGCTCCGACGCCGCCCTTTGCAAATCCTTGCGACAACGCGCTTGCGACTCCGCGCTCACCACAGTAGGCCGCGAGCCTCTTGAGATCCGCATCCGTGTCCGTCGGAAACTGATTGACCGCCGCAACCACTGGCACGCCGAAGCCCTTGAGAATTTCAATGTGTCTCCCGAGGTTGGGTAAGCCACGCTCGAAATCGCCTTCTCCCTGGTTACGAACACTCTGCACCGTTGTGACTAACACCGCCGCCGAAGGCACAATCCCCGACTGCTGCATCACGATATCAAAGTACTTCTCCGCGCCCAGGTCGGCGGCAAACCCCGCTTCATTCACCACATAATCAGCGAGCCGCAATCCCATCTCCTGGCAGATCACGCTGCTTGTTCCGTGCGCGATGTTGCCGAAGGGGCCGGCGTGCACAAAGGCCGGCGTGCCGTCAGTGGTTTGCACGAGATTGGGAAGAATGGCATCCGTCAGCAACGCCATCATCCCTCCCGTGGCGCCCAAATCCTTTGCCGCGACTGCTTTCCCATCTCGCGTCACGCCAACCACGATCGACTCTAGCCGCTTCCGCAAGTCTTTCCGGTCTTTTGCCAAAGCTACGATGGCCATAATCTCCGACGCGGCAGTGATGACAAACCCCGTCTGGCGGCCCCCACCGTCTTTTTTGCTGTCGAGCGACACGGCAATTCTGCGCAGCGCCCGGTCATTCATGTCCATCGCCCGGGGCCAGGCGATGCGCTCGGGGTCCAGATGCAAATCATTTCCGTGGAAAAGGTGAGCGTCGATCAGCGCCGCAAGCAGATTATGTGCCGAGGAAATCGCGTGAAAGTCGCCAGTGAAGTGGAGATTTATTCGTTCGCTCGGCTCAATTTGGGAGCGCCCGCCGCCTGCAGCCCCTCCCTTTATCCCGAAAACGGGACCAAGCGACGGCTCCCGCGACGTAATGACGACCTTCTTCCCTAGCAGGGAGAGCCCTTGCGTGAGGCTTATCGCCGTGACCGTCTTACCCTCACCGGACGCGGTGGGCGTAGTGGCGGTCACGAGAATGAGTTTCCCGCGCCGCTTCAGGCTGGCATCGGCAAGAAGTTCCAGCCGGACCTTGCCGCTGTGGCTTCCTATTTGTTCAAAATATTGTTCGGGGATTTCGAGTTTGCGAGCTACGTTCTGAATGGGGAGAAGTGTGGTAGACATGCGTGATTTTGGCTCTGTTTTGAACTGTATTGACGCGTCGGAAGCTTATCACAATCGTCTCGCCACATTTGCCGTCTCGTGCTTGCGAGTGTGTCAATGATGCCGTAATTTACCTGCTAACCCTGCTCTGAAGCAGGTCGCAAGCGGCCGAAACTGATTCCCGTCCGATTCACTGTGGTGCTTCGTTGTGCTCGCGTTGGTCCGGGGGCGCCGACACTTTCGCGAGGCTCGCGCACGCCACCGGGAAAATGGGCGGCCGTGAAGACTCGACGGTCCATCCAAAGAGAAACTCCGCCGCGGCCCCACATACGCGGCCCTGACAAGGGCCCATGCCGCACCGGGTGTGCAACTTCGCCGCGCGCCAGGAATTGTGATTTCTCACCCGCTCGAGAGAAACGTCTTCACAACGGCAGAGCAGCGTATCGGGCTGGCCCAGACTTGCAATTTCCGGACGCAACCGGAAGGTCTCCCTCATTGCGGGAACAAGCTTTTTGTAGCGCGTTCGGGCGGCGAACAGCCGCTTCCCTGCTTCCCCTTGCCGTGTTGCTGCAAAGCCGGCGATTTGCCCTTCCAGGAGCGACAGTTCCATGCCGCCGATGCCGGTTGGCTCGCCAGCACAGTAAATTCCAGGACGCGACGTTTCCTGAAGATGATTCACTTCGACGAAGCCGTCGTTGATGCGGCAGCCTAGGGCGCGAGCCAGTTCCAGATTGGGGACCAAATGGAATCCGCACGCTAGATAGTCGCACTCGAGCTCCCGAATGCGATGATTCTGCGAAATTCGGACCGCTTGCAGCGATTCTTTTCCGATTGCCGCCGCCGGCCACGTGCTTGTCAGATAGCGCCCTTGCCTGGCGAGAAATCTCAGCCGGGCGGCCTCGCGGAGCTTTCCCGGAAAGGCGATCATCGCGAGGGCAAATGCACCTAGCCGCGAAGCAGGCGCTTGTTCGCAGATGTTGGTCACGGAAGCGCCGCGCTCGCTCAAATAGGCTGCAACCGCGAGAAGCAACGGTCCTGTTCCGGCGACAACCACCCGCTTGCCGGCAATGGGCAGCCCAGATTTCACCAGGGCTTGCAATCCTCCGGCACCGACAACGTTCGGCAGGGTCCAGCCCGGGAAAGGCAGAAAGAGTTCGCGAGCGCCTGTGGCGAGAATCAGGCTACCGAAGCGAAGCTGATACACCGCGTCATCTGACTCTGCTTGCAGGAGTCCGCCTTCGGCATGAAACACGCGCGAACCGCGGAGCAGAGTCACTTGGGAATTCGACAATCGTTCAAGCCACAGCCCAGCCTCCGGGTGATGCGAACCTTTGGCTCCGCCTCGCCAGATCTGCCCGCCGGGTGCAGGGTTGTCGTCCAATAGCAACACTTGAGCGCCCGATTCCGCCGCGCTAATGGCGGCCGCGATGCCTGCAGGTCCGGCACCGACCACCGCGACGTCGCACTTTCGCTCGGTCACGCTACCCACGAGTGCTGATCTCCATATTCGGCTGACACACGGTCTGGCAACTGCGTCGGTGCGCGCGGCCGTCAATTTCCACGCGACACTCGAAACAAATGCCCATGCCGCAGAGCGGCCCGCGCGGCTCGCCAGAAATTGACGTTCGGCACGCATTCGTCGAAAGCAGGACAGCAGCTGCAACCGTCGCGCCCGCAGGAACGCTGACCGGACTCCCATTAACGCGGACGGTGACGTTTTCAGGCATGGCCCTTTTCCACGTGACTTTCGTGTATGGTTTGCCGCGACGGCAAATACGGCTCAACGGGAATTTGCGCAGCTTCGTTGAGAATCTGTGCCCGGATCAACTTGGCCGTGGCCAGCGACGTCGTGATACCGAGTCCTTCATGCCCGGTTGCCAGATACAACGTCGGATCTTCTCGCCACGGGCCAATGAGCGGCAACTTGTCGCGCGTCGCTGGGCGAAAGCCCGTCCAAACGCGGATGCTGGAGAGGTTGCGTAAACCTGGCATATATTCAAACGCTCGATGCAGCATTTGAGAAAGAATCGCCGGCTCCACACGGTCATGCTCCACGTCGTATTGCCGCGACGAACCAATCAGAACCTGCCCGGTCCTTCGAGGCTGAAGATTAAAGGCCACGGAATCGCTCGTAAGCGAGTGGGCGGACTTGAGATAACCCAATTCCACCAACTGGTGGTGAAGAAAACCTGGATAGCGGTCCGTTATGACGAGGTGGCCCTTGCGTGGCTTGACCGGGATGCCCGGAGTGAGTTTGGCAGCAAGCTGGCCGGCTGCGTTGATCAGTTTCGCTGCGCTTATGGTTGTGCCGTCAGCCAGACGCGCGCTGCCGTGCCCGAGCAGCACTAAGGCTTTGCCAAAATGCAGGGTTGCTCCCGATTCGACCGCTTTGTGCAAGAAGAAGGCGGCAGCCGCTGGCGGATAGACGACCGAATCCCCGGAAATCAAAAGTCCCCCAACAAAGCCTTCCTTGAGATTTGGCTCAGCGTTCTGCAGGGCGCCCGAGTCCAGAATCTCGGCAGGGACGCCGCGCGCTTGATAGTACGCAGCTTTGCGGCGCACCTCGGCGAACTCTTCGTCGTCGGCTGCGACCCAAATGGTTCCACAGCGTTCAAACTCAACATGGACAGGCAAATCCTCGGCCAGCTCGTCCCATTGGGTTTGCGAATAGCGCGTGAGGGAAAACTGCGCCTCTGAGTCGTCCATCACCACGACATGTCCCATCGCGGCTCCGGTGGCTCCCGCCCCGGGAAACCTACCGTCTACAACGGCGACCTGCAATCCGGCTCTCGAGAGCTCCCACGCGCACGCGGCACCAACAATGCCGGCGCCCATAACCAGAATGTCCACCCCTGTCTTCATGCAACGGTGCCGTAACAAAAGGGAGTGCTCACGCGAAACGTTCGTTGGCCAAAGGCAAGGTTCGGATGTGAGCTATCTGCGATCATCAGCGTCCGCAACAAATCAACCACGTATATCATATCTTTTATACGTGGCCCTGTCCCAGCCCTGTGCGCTCAGGTGGCAAAGGAACTCCTAAACTAAGGTTAGTCTTTCGTCTCGGATTTCGATACTTCCGGATCGGCGGAGCTTTCCGATGGCTCGGTTTTAACTTCCGTTTGTGACCGTCGTAAGGCTGCCAGATACGCGGGCCGAGAATGCTCGTAATGCTCCGCCGGAACTTTGCCGTTTAACCACGCGAGATCCATCGGGTACACCAACGGGTCAAAAATGACTAGGTAGAAGTGCCACAGAAGAATGGAGAAGGTGGCGAGCAGCGCTTCGTACCAATGTACGGCGGTGGCGGCGTCTGTAATCCATTTTGGAAAGTGCTTCAGCGCGAAATTGTTGAACCAAAGCAGAAGACCGGATACAGCCATCACTCCGGTTCCCCAGAGAAATGCCCAATACTCCAGTTTTTCGGCGTAGTTGAATTTCCCGAATTGTGGAGGGTTCTTGCTCAATCCCAGGTTGTAGCGAAGAACGGCCAAAAGATCGCTAACATCGCGCACTTGCGGGAGCATGCTCTTCAGAAGCGCACGGTCCCGACGGTTGAGCGCCAGGTGTACACAGTGATAGAGCGTGGCCGCAATCAGCAAGACGGCCGCTGCGCGGTGCACGCCGCCCCGAAAGGCAGCGCCCTCTTCCCACACCAACAGCGGTCTCGCCCACCACGCCTCGGGAAATTTCAGGGCGAAGCCGGTGTAAACCAACACCGGAAAACTGAGCATCACGCCCCAGTGCGCGATGCGGAACCACAAATTCATGCGCACAACCCGCTCCCCCGTAGGAACGCGTGCTGGCGGGCGAATCAATTTTGAGAGAAAGTCGATGAGGTTGTGCAACACCATAAAGGCCAGCGTGAGCGGAATCAGAATCAGATAAGTCCAGCGAATCCAGCGCACCACTGGATTGGCAGGGCCTTCTGCTATGTCGACGTGAACGCGACCGATCGAGGCGGTCGCTGCGATCCCGTGGTGGCAATTTCCGCAAGTTTTCGACAGATTTGCTGGATTGACAGTAGATCGCGGGTCGCTCGAACGGAAAATGTTATGAACGCCGTGGCAGGAGGCACAGTTGGCGGCGGTCAGCAAGCCCTCGCGCTGCGCCAATCCATGATAGCTGTCGGCGTAGGAGGGTACGCGGTCAGCTGGCAAATTGTAGCGCCTGGCCAACTGTGCATCGCCATGGCACCTGCCGCAGGTTTCCATCGAAACATTCGCGGCAAACACCGGAGACGCCGGATTGCTCGGCGCAAGAATGAGGTGTTCGCCGTGGCAAGATGTGCAGTCGGGAGCGTCTTGGGCGCCCGCGGCGATCGCCTGCCCGTGCACGCTTTCTTTAAACGTCTTGGCGATTTCTTTGTGGCATGCGCCACAAGTGTCGGCAACGTTCCAATGGCTAACGCTCGACTGCGGATCGCGCGCCGGCAGAATCCCATGACTTCCATGGCAGTCGGCGCAGACCGGGCCATCTTTCCCTTGCAAGACGGCCTTGCCATGTACGCTCTGTAGATACCGCTCGACCGGATGTGCAATGGGAATGTTGTGGCGCTGAAGAAATCCCGCATCCGCATGGCACCTGGCGCACGCCGCCGTCTGATTGCGCTTTGCGACCGTGGAGGCCGAGGCGTTCGCCGCCGAGATCTCGTGTACTGTGCCATGACAGGACCTGCAGGTTGGCGCGTCTGGATCGCCGGCTCTTGCTGCCTTGCCGTGGATGCTTCCCGCTAATTGTTTTACTTCTTCGGCGTGACACTCCGCGCATTTGCGGGGGACCGGCGTGGTTTCGTGAATGTTGCCATGGCACGACGAGCAGGCGTCCTCTCCCAGCGCCGCGTGAATGCTTTTTGGAACGTCGCTAGCTTCCTCCGTGTGGCACGTGGAGCACTCGACTTTTTGAATTGGGCCGGGATGGGGAAAGTCCTTTATGTTTGTGTGGCAATCCGTGCAGCCAAGAATCCCGTGGACACTGGCCGCGTGCTGCTCTGGCCGGACGGAGAGATCCTTTCCTTTGTCCGATTTGAAGTCGGCTTGGCCGTGGCAGGCCAGGCAGGCTTCATCTCGTTTGAGTGGTTGGCCCTCTGTTCTCTGTCGCGCGCCGGTCTGTGGAACGCACAGAAGACTGACGAGCGCAATCAGCAGCCCAGCACGCAGTGCTGGACGCGCGCTCTGACAAGTAAGCTCCCTAGGCATCCGCAAACTCTCCGTTATCGGTACGCGAACACCATGGCGTAGAGGATCCAGAGTACTATTCCAAACCCCAGCCAAAGCATGGTCCAGGCAAAGGCCCGGATCGCCTGGATGACGATGGGGGGATAGGCTTCCTCCAGTTTTTCCGCGAGCCTGCCGCTGGTCACGAGGGCTTCATACTCGATGGGCTTGTCCCGTTTCAATTCTGCCAGCGGCATGCGTCCCGTAAAGATAGTGATATCCATCGGAAACTTCTCCGGGCGCAGGTGGGTGTTGAAGAAATGCACGGTGAAGATAAAGCCGGTGGCGAGCAAGGCCTCGTCACTATGGATGATGGTCGCGACGTTGATGAACCAGCCCGGGAGGAAGCGAGTGAAAAACACGGGAAACCAGAGGGTCAGTCCGGTCGAACCGATGATGGCGATCCCCCAGAACACCGCGAAGTAATCGAACTTTTCCCAATATGTCCAGCGGCCATAGGCGGGCCGCGGGCCCAGCCCAATAAACCACTTCAAAGTGGCCACAAAGTCGGAAAGGTCTTTCCGTGTAGGAAGCATGGTGCTTGGCCCCAGTAGCAGGGCGCGCCAAGACCCATGCTCCCGTCTTTTCAAGCAATAGAGATCCGCGAGATGGGCGGCGAACGTGGCGAGCATCACTACGGCTGCCGACCGATGGATGTACCCGGCTGTCTCAAATCCTCCGAGCAGATGGGACAGCACTGCGGCCCATCGCGTATACGAAAATTTCAGCGTAAGCCCGGTCAGTGCTAGGCTCATGAAGCTGACAATCATGGCTACATGCAGGATGCGCTGCAGCCGGCTGAATCGGACGTATTGGCGCTTTTCAGACGCGCCGTTAGACATTCCCGTCCTCCTCACCTGGGGCTACCTCCGGTGCCGCCGGAGACACGGTTGCGGGCTTTCCAGCGATTTCGGCCTCGGCGGCGCGCAACTCACTGCGCATCTGAAAAGCGCGAGGCAACCAGAGCAGAGTATGAAGGCCACTGACAAGAAACGTGCCGACCAGCAAGGTTGTCATTCCCCAAAATGTGTAGAAGAGGAAGGGATATTTGCGCGGGTCGTGATGCGTAGCGTGGGTCAGGTACCCGGCAAACCGGCGGGTGGCCCCTGCATGGCACTTCTGGCACGTGGCCGCCACGTTGGCGCGGCTTAAATGCGAGCGGGGGTCCGCCACTGGGAGCACGTCGTGGGCACCGTGGCAGTCATAGCATTTAGCTGTCTTCGTGTACCCCAGCCGCGAAACCTTGCCGTGGTAGGTGTCAAAATAGGTCTTGGCAATCTCTTCGTGGCAACGCCCGCACTTGGTCATAATATCGAGCCGGAAGACATCCTCATCGGTGCGGCGGATGGAATGAGCCGTGTGGCAGTCGCTGCAAACCGGCAACTCTTTGTCGGTCTTCGCCACTCGTTTGGCGTGAATACTGTTATTGAACTGTCCTTCTATACCGTGGTGGCACTGGCCGCAGGTTGCCGGCACATTGTTTGGATTCACGCTGGATTCAGGGTCCGAGCTGGGCAAAACATGGTGAGCTGTGTGACAACTAGTGCAAGTGGCCGTCACCGTCAGGCCGCTCTTCAGTAGCCCCTTGCCGTGGATGCTTTCGGTGTAGTGCTCGACGATCTCATGCTGCAGGCCGGTGTAGCGAATTGCAGCCTTTTGCCCCTCACGGTGGCACCTCGCGCAGAGTTCCGGGATATTCGTCGGGAACATTGGCGATTGCGGATTTTGTTTGCCGAGCACGCCGTGATTGCCGTGACATTCCTTGCAGGACGGCGCATTGGGATCTCCTTTGCTAAGGAGCTGACCATGCGTGCTGCTCAGATACTGCCTTCCGATTTCATCGTGGCAAGAAGAGCAGTCCACCTCGCGGGTAATCGTTTCGCAGGGGCGGACGCGCGAGGCGTTTACTTCCGAATGACACTGGCTGCATGCAACTTTCGCGTGGCGTGAGTCCCGGAGTTCCTCCGCACGAACATAGAGCGGCGCTCCATCCCGAGCGCGCTTGAGATGTTCGTTGTCGTGACACCGCATGCAATCGGCGTCCGCCATGCCCTGGGTGTAGAAGACCTTTCTGATCTTGTGGGGCTGGTGGCAGTCCACGCAAGCTGGCAGGACATTCGCTTCCTTTTGCCACAGCTCACCTCTGATGATCTTACGATGCACGGATTCGATCTGAGCGTGACACTGAGTGCAGGTGGCGGCGATGTTTCGGCGGGCGATGGACGAGGCGGGATCAGTATGCGGCAGGATCAAGTGGGCCGTGTGGCAGGTCGCGCACGAAGGTGCAACGACAAGCCCCTTTTTCAGCAGGCCCTCGCCATGAATGCTTTCGGAATAGTTTTCCAAAATATTGCTTTGCGGGATAGGGCGGTTCAGTTGAACGGGTGTTCCCTCGCGGTGACACTTGCCGCAGACAAACGGGATCTTCAGCGGAGCCACAGCGGAGCGCGAGTCCTTAACCGAGAGGATATCGTGATTGCCGTGGCAGTCCACGCAGCGTGGCGCAAGGGGGTCGCCTCGGGCGAAAGCCTTCCCGTGCAGCGAGCGAGCGTACTGTTCCTTTTCGGTTGTGTGGCACGTCCCGCAGTCCACCTTGGCTAGCGGTGTTTCATGCGGCAGATCTTTTCCTTCGAGGTCGGCGTGGCAACCGGTGCATCCAAGGCTGCCGTGTACCGAAGTGGAGAATTTCTTCGCGTCCACAAACAGCGACACCGTCTTGCCAGCCCGACTGACCGTAAAACTCTTATCACCATGACAAGCGAGGCACTCCTCGCCAGGCGGGGAAGGGCGAGGCAAATCGCCACCCCTGGGTCTCTTGGCCAGCAGAAAAGAGCAACTCGAGAACAGGAGCAGCGCGGTGAGGAGGGCCTCACCCGCAGATTTCGGTATCAGCCCTGTTCGCATTTTGCAGTCCGTCCAGGCTTTTCGCCGCCTACTTCAAACCTAGGTCCGACAGCGCCTTCGGATTTTGTTCCTCTACGGCCAGCAGGTTGTGGCAGGCCGAGCAATCATTCGTGATCGTCTGCCCTTCCGCGTTGGTGTGGCTGCCGTCGTGGCAGCGGAAACATCCGGGAAAATCGTTGTGGCCAAGATTGTTCGGATGCACACCCCAGGTCACTTTCATCGCAGGAAAGATGTTGCGCAGATAGATATTGGCAACAGCCTGCGCCGATTGCTGAATCAC
>Ga0335078_10000763_pt1 | contig 49128 bp, 39 predicted proteins | sample Lox_Sample_32_FD_206711 | JGI IMG/M metagenome (GOLD analysis project Ga0335078, IMG submission 206711) | Soil microbial communities from Loxahatchee National Wildlife Refuge, Florida, United States - Lox_Sample_3.2 | ecosystem: Environmental > Terrestrial > Soil > Wetlands | place: USA... | reverse complement strand
GCCCGAGAACCATCCAGCCTTACGCTCATCGCCCGGTACTCGGCCTTGGCCGGCTCGATGACCAGCCACGGCAACCCGGCGCCGGAGGCAGCCTCCAGCAGCGCCCGCACGGTCTGCGACTTCCCCGCCCCGGTCGCGCCGCACACGAACACGTGCCGGTTCAGCGACGTGGTGGCCACCGACAGCGGCCCGGCCGGGTGGCCATTACCATCCAGGACCTCGCCGAGCCGCAGCCGGGCCGCGGGCTCGCCGGGCCGATCACCCGGCTCCGGCGTGACGTCGAACTCCGGGCGCAACACCAGCCGGACGCCGGGCACTTCCGTCTCGGGGAACCGGGTCAGCGCGGCCAGCAGCCCAGTGCTGGCCGGGAACGGGAACGCCGCCGCCGGGTCGGTCCGGGCTGGCGCCAGCACCGCGGGCGGCTGGTCGAGCAGTTCGGGAATGGTTTTCGTATTGGCGGAAAAGGGCGTGAGCGTGTACGGCAGGCCGTTCAGGTCGGCCGACGCACAGCACAAGCCGGCGACCTGCCCGGCGGCCGCCGGGTCGGCCGCGCCAGCCAGCAGGTGCAGTCGCCACAGCCCGGCCGACCGTCCCTGGCGCAGCTCGGTGTGCCGCTGGGCCAGCCGGCGGGCCTCGACCGCCTTCGCCGGGTCGCGGTCGGCCATGCCCGCGGCCAGCCGCTGGCGGTCGGCCACGTCCCGCGCGTACTCGGAGATCGTGGCTGGTGACAGCGGATCGGCGAGCACCAGCCAGCCGAACGCCCCATCCCACGCCGCCAGCAGGCACTCGGCCAGGGAGGCGGGCTGCGGGGCAGCGTCGCGGTCGTCCTCGGTGAGCAGCCCGTCGGCGATGCCAGCGATCGTGGTCCAGCACGGCAGCGCGGTTAGCGCGGCCGCCAGCCCGCCGGCCGGGACCAGCTGCCCACGGCCGCCACTCGGTAACGCCAGGGACGTCCCGGCCGGCCCGGAGCTCGCGCTGCCACGCAGCGCCGACCCGGCTACCAGCAAGTGGACCGGGCCGCCCGGGGTGGCCCGGACCCAGCCAACGGCGACCGTCCCCGGCGTGCCCGCCGCGCTCTGGGCGGCGTGATAGGCGGCGACGAGCACGGCCGTGCGCTGCGATCGCCCGGGGTCGCCGCGCCCGTCCACGGCGCGGGCCGCCGGGCCGGTGTCATCCAGGCGGCGTGGGATCTGCGTCACCCGGAAGGCGTCCAGGCCGCGGAGCCGCTGCCACGCCGTGCCGGTCATCGGCGCCCCCAGGCGGTTGCGGTGACTGCCCCCGGCCCCCCTCGAACCCAAGCGTAACCACCCAATGCACAATCTGTGTGCGCGCTTCGGTCAATCCCCCGGTGGCGGGGAGTGATCGCCGGACGCTTGATGATCGCCGGACGGATGGTGATCGCCAGACAGGTGGTGATCACCGGACAGGTGGTGATCGCCGGACGGGGCCTGCAGGCCGGATGGCGGTTTTTCCAGCGCGTCCAGGAAGGTGCGCGCCCAGTAGGCCACGTCGTGATCAAACACCCGGCGGCGCATCGAGCGCATCCGGCGCCTGGCTTCCTGCGGGGACACGCCGGCCGCGCGGACGATGGCGTCCTTGAGCCCCTCGATGTCGTGCGGGTTGACGATAAACGCGCCGGTCAGCTCGTCCGCGGCGCCGGTGAACTCGCTGAGCACCAGGGCGCCGTCCTCGTCGTGCCGGCAGGCGACGTACTCCTTGGCCACCAGGTTCATGCCGTCCCGGAGCGGGGTCACCAGCATCACGTCAGCGGCCAGATAGAGCGCGGCCATCTCCTCCCGCGGGTAGGACTGATGCAGGTAGTGCACGGGCGGCAGGCCGACCTCGCCGTAGTCGCCGTTGATCCGGCCGACGGTCGTCTCGACCTCCTCCCGCAGCCGGCGGTAGTGATCGACCCGCTCCCGGCTGGGGCTGGCCACCTGGACCAGCACCGCGCCCGGCGGCCCGAGGCGGCCTTCGGCCAGCACCTCGGCGTAAGCCTTGAGCCGGTGCAGGATGCCCTTGGTGTAGTCGAGCCGGTCCACGCCGAGCAGCATGATGTCGGGCTTGCCCAGCGCCTCGCGGATTTCCCGCGATCGCGCGTTCACTTCCGGCCGCAGGGCGATCTCTCCGAAGCCCCGGGAGTCGATCGAGATCGGGAAGGTTCCCGAGCGCACCTCGCGCCATGCGCTGGCGTCGGCCGCCGCGCCTTCCCCAGCGGTGCGCCGGCGGCGGGCCGGCCGGGCGGGCCCGCTCGGGCCGGCCGTGGCGCCGCCGGTGGGCAGCGGGTCCGGGACCTGGATCCGCGAGCCGTGGGTGGCTAGCCCGGCGCTGCGCCGGCAGGCGCGCAGGAAGTTGGTGGCGTCGCTGTGCCGCTGGAAGCCCAGCAGGTCCGAGCCGAGCAGGCCGACCACGATCTGCCGCCGCCAGGGCAGCTGGGCGAAGATCTCGTAGCCGGGAAACGGGATGTGCGTGAAATGGCCGATGCACACGTCACCGCGCATTTCCCGGAGCATGCCCGGGACCAGCTGCAGCTGGTAATCGTGCACCCATACGGTCGCGCCGTCCGCGGCCTGCGCGGCCACCGTTTCCGCGTACCGCCGGTTGACCCGGACGTACGCCTCCCACCACTCCCGGTGGAACTCCGGCTGGGCGATGACGTCGTGATACAGCGGCCACAGCGTGGCGTTGCAGAAGCCTTCGTAGTATTCACGCACTTCAGCGGGGGACAGGCCCACACTGACCAGGTGCATGCCCTCCAGGTCGAACGGCTCCGGGGCCTCGCCAGCCGCCCCCGGCCAGCCGACCCACGCGCCCTCGGCCTCCGCCATGACCGGTTTCAGCGCGGTGACCAGGCCGCCCGGGCTGGACCGCCACTCCGCCTGGCCATCCGGGCCCTCGGCCCGGTCCACCGGAAGCCGGCTGGCCGCGACCACGAAGCTGTACTGGCCGGTCGGCCGCTCGGCTGGGCTGGAACTCGTTGCGTCGTCGGGCGGCTGGCCCGGTTCGTCCGGCTGACCCGCAGGTTCCTTGATCGGCGGCATTAATCCACAATAACCGGTGCCGCTACCGGCACCATTGCTGCCTGCAGGGGGTCAGCCCGCGATGGCGCCGATGCCCTGCCGCACCCGGGCCGCGGTGGCGTCCAGCTCGTCCCGGCCGGGGGTGCGCCACCTGGCCTTGAGCCGGAAGCCGTCGCCCGGGTTGCGCGGGATCACGTGCAGGTGCACATGGAACACCTCCTGGCCCGCCGCGGCGCCGTCGGCCAGGAACATGTTGACGCCCTCGCAGGGCAGCCCCGACCGGCGCAGCGCCCGGGCCAGCTGATGGGCCACGGTAAACACCCGGGCGCCCAGCCCGTCGTCCAGATCGTCCAGGCCCGGCGCGTGCTCGCGGGGCACGACCAGCAGGTGACCGGGCGTCAGCGGGCGGATGTCCAGGAACGCGACGACGAGGTCGTCGTGGTACACCTGGCTCGATTCGAGCCGCCCGGCGATAATCTCGCAGAACACACATGGTTCCGCCCGTCCGGCCGCTGCCATGCCGGCATTGTGCCGCAGCCGCAGGCTTGCCGCCAGGTACATCCGCTGCATAACGGCCTGTCCCGGGCCCTGACCCCGCGTCGTGCCGGTCCGTCCCGTGGCCGGTGCCAGCCGCGCCAGACCTACTCCATAGTCGTCCATACTGGCCTGGACCCGGGCCGGCCGGGCAGCCGCCGATCGGGGCCGGGACGCGGAGAGAGCGAGGGAACGGGTGGTGAGCGGGCGAGCGGTGCTGGTGACCGGCGCGGCGCGCGGCATCGGCCGCGCCGTGGCCGGGGCATTCGCCGGGCAGGGCGACCGGGTCGCGCTGCATTACGGCAGCTCGGCTGGCCTGGCGCTCGAACTGCTCGCCCGGCTGCCCGGATCGGGGCACGTGGCGGTGCAGGCCGACCTGGCCGACCCGGCGGCGGTGCGCCGGATGGTGGACGAGGCGGCCAGCGCCCTCGCTGGCCTGGACGTGCTCGTCAACAACGCGGGGGTGTTCGTCCCGCACCCGGTCACCGGGCTGTCCTACGACGAGTGGCAGGCGGCCTGGCAGCAGACCCTCGCGGTCAACCTGACCGGGGCGGCCAACGTGACCTGGTGCGCCGTGCAGCACATGATCCGGGGCGGCGGTGGCCGGATCGTCAACGTGTCGTCCCGGGGCGCCTTCCGCGGCGAGCCCGGCCAGCCCGGCTACGCGGCCAGCAAGGCCGGGCTGAACGCGTTCGGCCAGTCGCTGGCGCAGGCGCTGGGCCCGCACGGCATCGCGGTGACCGGGGTGGCGCCTGGTTTCGTGGCCACCGACATGGCGGCCAGCGTGCTGGACGGCCCGGCGGGGGACGGGATTCGCGCGCAGAGCCCGTTCGGCCGGGTGGCCACGGCCGAAGAGGTGGCCGCGGCCGTGTGCTACCTGGCCTCGCCGGAGGCCGAGTGGGCCAGCGGCACGATCCTGGACCTCAACGGGGCCTCATACCTGCGCAGCTGACCGGCAACTGGCTGGCACACCAGCAGCGCGGTGCATCGTGTGGGCCGGGACACCCCAAACGCACCGCGCTCGGCCAGGTACACCTAGGCCGGCTGGCTGAGGGCGCGGGTGGCCTCGCGCAGCCGGGCCCGCAGGTCGTCCCGGCTGTCCCGGTGGTACAGCGGGCTGCGGCCATCCCCGAACAGGACGCTGACCTGGGCGACGCCCCGTACCGGCAGCGGGCCGGGGGTGCGCAGCCGGCTGATCAGCTCGCCGAGCTCGGCCGCGGCCTCGCGGACCCGGTCCCGGCAGATCGGGATGGCGGGCCGCCTCGGCTGGCTCAGCCGGTGCGCTTCGGCCAGGATCTGCTGCGCGCTGCGGGCCAGGTCGTGCCGGAAAGCGTCGTGGGCCAGGGCCTGGGCGCGCAGCGCCAGCGGGGCGTTGGCCTCGGGGGAGGCACCGTGGGCCAGATGTTCGTCCAGATGGTGGGTCCGCGCCCCGGCCAAGAACCGCTCCCACGGCCGGGCTGGCCGCACGACCAGGGCATTCGTGCGCTCGTCCAGTAGTAGCAGCATCGGCACCTCGCGGGTTCCGCGGCTGACCGTCAGCCTACTCCGGTCCCGTGACCTCCAAGTTATTCTTGCAGGTCACTCGTGACCAGTCAAGCTGTTTACATGGTCATGGATGGATTATCGTGGCTTCCATGACACTTCCCGCCTGGGTCCCGGACGGGCTCAAGCAGGCGCCGATGCCGCTTCTCCTGGTGCAGTCGTTCGTCAACACCAGGGACCTCGACCTGGGCACCGACCGGCTGGCCGAGCCGGGCGAGGCCAGCGCGTGGCTGCGCGCGGCCGGGCTGCTCGGCGCGGGCGACGGCGTCACCGCGGCCGATCTGGCGACCGCGCGTGAGGTCCGGGAGAGCATCCGGGCGCTGGTAGCCCGGCACAGCCGCGGACCGCAGGTGCCCGACCGCGGGATGGCGCTGGCTTCCGGGCGCGGGGTGCCGCCCGCGGGCCTGGCGGCAGGTGACGACCTGGCGCCGCTGCGCGCGCTGGCCGACGCGGGCCGCCCGCGGCTGGCCGTCCATCCGGACGGCCGGATCCAGCTGGCCGCCGGGCCGCCGGCCAGCCTGACCGAGGGCCTGCTCCGCCTGCTGGTCATCATCCGCGACGCGCAGCAGGACGGCAGCTGGGCACGGCTCAAGATCTGCGGGAACCCGGACTGCCAGTGGGCCTTCTTCGACCGGTCGCACAGCCGCCAGGGGTCATGGTGCGACATGTCCAGCTGCGGAAACCTGATCAAGAACCGGCAGCTGCGGGCCCGCCGGCGCGCCCGCTGACCGGGTGCCAGGGCGATCGCTGCGCCGCGGTGGTGTGGGTGGCTGGCCCGGCGCAGCAGTCACCGCGTCTTCAGCGCCGTCCGCGCCCGTCGCGGGCGCTCATGGCCGGCGGGCCACGCCGCACCACAGCGCGGTCTCGGCCGGCGCCGGCTCGCCGGGGGCCGGCCGCCACCGCGGCGGCTGGACCACGCCCGGCTCGACCAGCTCCAGCCCGGCGAAGAACGCGCTGACCTCGGCCCGGTCCCGCAGTGTGGCCGTGGTGCCGATCATCCGCTGGTTGAGCCGCCGGGTCATCTCGGCCATCTGGGCTGACCGGACGTCACTGGCCGGGTGGCTGAGCAGCAGGTAGCTGCCGGCCGGCATCCCGTCCATCAGCGACGTGACGATCCGGTGCGGATCTTCGGCGTCCGGGATCAGATGCAGGATGAGCAGCAGCATGACCGCGACCGGCCGGTCGGCGTCCAGGGCCCGCGCGGCTGCCTGGTGGATCGCTCCCGGATCCCGCAGGTCGGCGTCGAGGTACTCGCAGCACCCCCGGGGCCCGCTGACCAGCTCGGCCCGGGCGTGGGTGAGCACGATCGGGTCGTTGTCCACGTACATGACCCGGGCCGCCGGGACCACCGCCTGGGCCACCTCGTGGGTGTTGTCCGCGGCGGGCAGGCCAGCCCCGATATCCAGGAACTGGCTGACGCCGCACTGTGCGGCCAGGTAGCGCACGGCGCGGCCGAGAAATGCCCGGTTCGCCAGGGAGTCGGCGGCTATCTCCGGATTTACCGCCGCGGCTTCTTGTGCGGCGTCCCGGTCGGCGACGAAATTGTCTTTTCTGCCTAACCAGTAGTTGTAGATCCGGGCCGGATGCGGGTTGCGGGCGTCGACCCGAGTGGTCTTGTCCTGGGCCGGGGCCTGCCTGCGCAGCCATTGGCCTGCCATTCGCAGCTCCCCCCTGGAACACGCCATGGTTGATGGTCGCCACCCAGACCGCAGCATAACGGCGTCCACCTGTCGAAATGAGTCCCAGATTTCGGGGGCCGGCCCGGCCCCGCGGCCCCACGGCCACGGTGGTCCGCCGGTATACCATCGGCTGAGGCAGCCGGCCCGGCGGCAGCGCTCCGGGCGGCGGGAGCCGGGCCGCAACACAACATGGCCGTGCCGGAGGATGTGCCCGCAGCGGATGAAGATTCCCCGCCTCGCCATCAATGATCCGGGCCTGGCTTCGCTGAAGAGCGCGGCGCGGGCCGCGATCGTGATGCCAGCGGTCTTCGCGCTCGCCGACCAGGTCATCGCCCAGCCACAGGCCGCGTTGTTCAGCGCGTTCGGGTCGTTCGCGATGCTGGTGCTGGCCTCGTTCGGCGGCCCGTCCCGGAGCCGGTTCACCGCGTACCTGTCACTCGCCGTGGCCGGCGTCGTGCTGGTCACGCTGGGCACGGCGTGCTCCGGCAACGCCTGGCTGGCCGCAGGGGCGATGGCTGTGGTCGGCTTCGTGATCCTTTTCTCGGGCGTGATCAACGGCTACTTCGCGGCCGGCGGGACAGCCGCGGTCCTGGTCTTCGTGCTGTCGGTGTCGGTACCCGCGCCGGTCTCGCAGATCCCGTGGCGGCTGGCCGGCTGGGGCCTGGCGGCGACGGCCGGGATCCTGGCCGTCACGTTCCTCTGGCCGCCGCACGAGCGGGCCACGCTCCGCTCCGGGGCGGCCCGGGGCTGCCTGGCCCTGGCCGCCCTGGCGGAAGCGCTGTGCGCGGCCCGCCCGGTGGAACAGGACCGGCTGGAGGCGGTGCAGAAGTCCACCGCCGACATGCTCCAGCAGCTGCACAGCACCCCGCACCGGCCGACCGGACCCACCCGCTCGACCGCGGCGCTGGCCGGGCTCATCGACGAGCTGGGCTGGCTCAGCCAGTCCCTGGCTGCGGTGGCCAGATCCCCGTCGGGGGAACTGTGCATGGACGAGAACTCAGCCACGCTGCGCGCGGTCGCCGCGGTGCTCCGCGCCTCGGCGGCTGAACTGTCCGGCCGGCCGGCCCTGTCCGCCGCCGGCCCGGACGGCAAGCAGCCGGTGGCGCGGCTGGAGGCGGCCCGGGAGTCCGCGGCGCAGGCGCTGGCCCGCCGCATCTCCGAACTGCCGGAAATCCCTGACGACGAGTCATTGCAGGCGATGGTGGACCGCGGGTTCCGGGTGTATGCCATCTCCTCGACCACCCGGCAGGTCGCCGCGTACGCACGGGCCGCCAGCCCGAAGGACGGCCCGCTGCCGGCCGGGCTGCCCACCCTGGACGAGCTGATCGCCACCCTGGGCCCGGCCACCGGCGGCCGCTCTACCCCGGCCGCAGAGGTGCCCGCCGAGGACCCGCTCACCGGCCAGGCCCCCGCCCAGCGGCGCTGGCCCCGCTTCCTCCGCCCGCTGCTGGCGGGGGCCGAGGACCTCGGGTTCACCCACGCCGACTATCGCTCGGTCTGGTTCCGCAACAGCGTCCGCGGCGCGGTCGGCCTGGCCATCGCGGTGTTCATCGCGCAACAGGCCGCCCTGCAGCATTCCTTCTGGGTCGTGCTGGGCACCCTGTCGGTGCTGCGGTCCAACGCCCTGGGTACCGGCTGGTCGGTGCTCAGCGCGCTGGCGGGCACGGCCGCGGGCATCCTGATCGGCGCGGCGATCCTGATCCCGGTTGCCGGGCACGACGCGGTGCTGTGGGGCGTGCTCCCGGTCGCCGTGCTGCTGGGTGCCTACGCACCCCGGGTGATCTCGTTCGCGGCGGGCCAGGCCGCGTTCACCGTGGTCGTGCTGGTCCTGTTCAACATCATCCAGCCAGCCGGATGGAAGGTCGGCATCATCCGGATCGAGGACGTCGCGGTCGGCTTCGCGGTCAGCCTCGGGGTCGGGCTGGTGTTCTGGCCGCGTGGTGCGGCCGCCCTGCTCCGGCAGAACCTGGCGGCCGCGTACTCCCGGGCCGCGGACTATCTGGCCGCCATGGTGGAGCAGCTCGGCGGGGTGGCCACCGGGGCTGACCCCGGCCGGGCCGGGGCGGCCGCGGGGGCCGCGGCGCACCGGCTCGACGACTCGCTGCGCGAGTACCTGGCCGAGCGGTCCGCCCAGCGGGTGGACCCGGAGCGGGTGACCCGGCTGGTCGGCGGGGTCACCAAGCTGCTGCGCGCCGGCCAGTCCCTGGCCGCGCTCAACGCGGTGGCGGCCAGCTCCGGGCCCACCGGCGAGCCCGGGCCGCCGCCCCCCGACGGCCCGCCCGGCCAGCGGATTGCGCTGCCCGTCACGCCGGCTGACTCAGCGGCCAGCGGCGCGCCGCCGGGTCAGCGGAAACCCTGTGCCGAGCGGCTGGACCAGGAGGTGCTCAAGCTGCGCGCCTGGTACGTGACGCTGGGTGACTCGATCGTCAACGGCACCGCGCTGCCCCCGCCGGAGCGGCGCGACCAGCTGGCCCGCAGCGGGATGCTGCGGTGTACCCGGCAGGCGATCAGCACCGGCCAGCCCGCGGTGGCCCGCAACGCCCTGCTGATGCTGTGGGCCAGTGAGCACCTGGACATGATGTGGCGGCTGGAGGCCCACCTGGGTCGCACCCAGGACACCCCGGACACGGATGCCGTGGCCCTGGCCCCGCCCGCGGCCGCCGCCGCCGCGGGCGGCCCGCAGTAGGGTCTGCCCGGGCGCGTCCCGCCGATCTAGCTGGGCTGGGTCGTCCGCAGCCGGATGGTGACATCAAGCTCGCGCAGGCTGGCCAGCATGTCGTCCGGGTACTCGGTGCCAATGTCGGTCAGCACGTAGCCCAGCTCGTCGCGGGTGCCGAGCAGCTGGCCCTCGACGTTCGCCCCATGCTGGGCCAGCAGCTGGTTGATGCTGGCCAGCACGCCCGGAACGTTGCGGTGCAGGTGCACCAGGCGGTGCGTGCCAGGTGTGTGCGCCAGCGCGACCTGCGGCAGGTTGACGCTGAGCGAGGTCGACCCGTAGGCCAGGTAGTCGTGCAGCTTCCCGGCGACGAATTCGCCGATGTCCTGCTGGGCTTCCTCGGTCGAGCCGCCGACGTGCGGGGTGAGGATGACGTTCGGCAGCCCGCGCAGCTCCGAGCGGAACTCGCCGCCCCGGCCGCGCGGTTCCTCGGGGAACACGTCCACCGCCGCGCCGGCCAGGTGCCCGGACTCGATGTGCCATCGCAGCGCGGTGTGATCCACGACGAAGCCCCGGGACAGGTTCAGGAACAAGCTGCCCGGCCGCATCGCCGCGAACTCGGCCTCCCCGAACAGCCCGCTGTTTCCCGGGCGGCCGTCCACGTGCAGGGTGACCACGTCGGACATTTCCAGCAGCTCTTCCAGCGTGCCGCAGCGCCGGGCGTTGCCCAGCGCCAGCTTGTCCGCCGTGTCGTAGAAATACACGGTCATGCCGAGGCTCTCGGCCAGCACCGAGAGCTGGCCGCCGATGTTGCCGTAGCCCACGATGCCCAGCCGCCGCCCGCGGACCTCGTGACTGCCCGCCGCGGACTTGTCCCAGGTACCCGCGTGCATCTGCGTGTTCTTGTCGGTCAGCCGCCGGGTCAGCGCGATGATCTCGGCCAGCGCCAGCTCGACCACGCTGCGGGTATTGGAGAACGGGGCGTTGAACACCGCGACGCCACGGCGGGCCGCGGCGGGGAGGTCGATCTGGTTCACGCCGATGCAGAACGCGCCGACGGCGAGCAGGCCGGGGGCGGCGCTGAGCACGCGCTCCGTGACCTTGGTGCCGGACCGGATGCCGAGCACGTGCACGCCGTCTATCGCGGCGATCAGCTCGTCCTCGTCCAGCGCCTTGGCCGCCGTCCGTACCTGGTAGCCGTCCTTGACCAGCCGGGCTGTGGCGTCGGGGTGGATGTTCTCCAGCAGCAGGACAGCGACCTGCCCATCGGTGCGGTCCAGCGTCAACTCTCCTCCGGTTGCTCGGCCACCACGGCTCACCAGCCTATTTGGCCGTCCGGGGTGGCCGAGCCCGCGCGCCAGGCCGCCGCCGCGACGTCGGCCACCACGCAGGAGACGTTGTCCGGGCCGCCGGCCTGGTTGGCCAGCTCGACGAGCTGGGCCACCACCGCGCCGGGTTCGGCGGCGGCGCAGAGCGCTTCGTGAATGCGGCCCGCCGGAACGACCGCGCTGAGCCCGTCCGAGCACAGCAGGTACCGGTCGCCCGGCCGGGCCTCGTGCAGCGACAGGTCCGGGGTGCCGCCACCGGCGGCGCCCAGCGCCCGCAGCAGCAGCGCGCGCTGTGGGTGGGAGCGGGCTTCCTCGGCGGTCAGCCGGCCCTCGTCGATCAGGTTCTGCACCACCGTGTGGTCGTGGGTGATCTGGAACAGCTGGCCGTCGCGCAGCAGGTAGGCACGGCTGTCCCCGATGTGGACCAGGGCCAGCCGGGAACCGGACCACAGCATCGCGGTCAGCGTGGTCCCGCTGCCCTGGGCTGGCCCGGCCGCGGCGATGCCCGCCACCGCCACCGCCGCCTGCTCGGCCGCCTGGGCCAGGGCGTTGAGCAGCTCACCGGGCCCGGCCCAGACCACGGGTGGTTCCCCGGCCGCGTCCGGCGCGGGCCGCGGCGGCCGGGTCGTTGGCTGAGGCGGCGCGGCCGGCCCCGGCCGCGCCGACGGCGGCCGGTTCTCCAGTGCCTTCAGCGCGTCGATGGCGGCGGCGCTGGCCCGGTCCCCGGCGCTGCCCATCCCGTCCGCGACCGCCAGCAGCCGGGCGCTGGCGTAGGCGGAGTCCTGGTTGGCCGGGCGGTGGCGGCCGGTGTCCGAGGCGGCGGCGTAGCGGATGGTGAGGCCGGCGCTGGGAACAGGCATCTCGGCGTCCTTCCGGGTTAGCTGGGAGATCAGGAAGGCGGCCAGGTCGCGGCGGCTGGCCAGGTCGGACTCGGCCTGGGCCCAGAACGCGGTCACTTCGGCGGCGGCCGCGGCCGGGGTGGCCGCGTCGCACACCCGCTGGATCCGGGCCAGCGGCATGCCGAGCCGCCGCAGCCAGGCCACCAGCCGGGCCCGCTCCAGCTGGGCCGGCTGGTAGAACCGGTACCCAGAGCCCGGGTCCACCCGGGCCGGGCGCAGCAGGCCGAGCTCGTCATACCGGCGCAGCGCCTTGGGCGACAGCCGGGACGCCCGGGCGAACTCGCCGATGCTCAGCAACCTGGTACCACCTTCCTGGACCGGGTGCGTCACCCGGTGATGGCGATCGTGTGCCCTTCCCCTGGGGAAAGGTCAAACCGGGCGCCGGTGCCCGCTACGGTGAGCCTGCTGGCCGTGCGGCCGGGTTGTGCTGGAGTGAGAACGTGACTGCATCCTTTGCCACCGGCTTGCTCGGCTGGCGGCCCAGCGCCAAGCCGAACAAGCTGGGCTGGCCGCTGGTGCCGAACTTCGCCGACGTGGACAGTATCGAGTCGGTCCGCATCGCCGCCGCGGTGCTCGATCATCTGGCCGTGGCCCGGGACACCGTCTCCGACGTGCCCAGGGATCCCGGCGGCCCGCTGGAGCAGGCGGTGTGCGAGGACCTGGGCTGGGTGCTGCAGCGCCGCGACCCGGAACGCGGCTGGCGGATCGAGCGCGGCGCCGTGATCACCCGGTTCGACCAGTACGCACACCTTTCCGAGGTGCATGCGCTGGTCCGCGCGAACCCCGAACTGCGGGTCACGGTCGGCATGGACTACCTGATCAAGCCGGATGTCACCGTGTCGCTGGCCCGGGTGCGCACGGCGTCCGGGCTGCCGCCGCTGCACGCGGCGGTGTCCTGCAAGTGGACGATCCGGTCGGACCGGGTGCAGAACATCCGGCACGAGTGCCTGCAGATGATCCGGCACCGCCGGGGCCGTCAGCCGCACCTGGTCACGGTGACCGCGGAGCCGCTGCCCACCAGGCTGGCGTCCATCGCCCGGGGCACCGGCGAGGTGGACGCCGTGTATCACATCGCCTACGACGCGATGGCGGCCAGCGTGACCTCTGCGGCGAATGCGGAGCAGGCGGACGCCTGGTACGAGGTCACCGGCCAGCGACGCGTGCTGAGCTATGAGCTGCTCGTGGACACACTCGCCTCGTGGTGACGGCGTGGGAGACCGGAACTGTCGTGGGGGACGGGCACAATCTGCGGAGAGACGGCGCCGAAGGGAGAAACCGTGAGCGAGCTGACCTCCCTCGAGATCTGCGCCGGCGCGGGCGGCCAGGCCCTGGGCCTGGAACAGGCCGGGTTCATTCATGAAGCCGTGATCGAGCTCGACCCGGACGCCTGCGAGACGCTGCGCCGCAACCGGGGGGCGGACTGGAAGGTCTCCCAGGAGGACGTGGCGAACGTGGACGGGCGCGCGTTCGCCGGCGTCGACCTGCTGGCTGGCGGGGTGCCGTGCCCGCCGTTCTCGATCGCGGGCAAGCAGCTCGGGCACGATGACGAGCGGGACTTGTTCCCACAGGCGCTGCGGCTGGTCGAGGAGGCGCGGCCGCGAGCCGTGCTGCTGGAGAACGTCCGCGGCCTGGCGGCCCGCCGGTTCAGCGGCTACCGCAGCCAGGTCCTGCGGCGCCTGCACGACCTGGGCTTCCACACCTGGTGGGATGTGGTCCAGGCCAGTGAGCACGGGGTATCCCAGCTGCGCCCGCGCTTCGTGCTGGTCGCGATCAGGGCGCCCTGGGCCGCCGGGTTCCGCTGGCCGGAGCCGTCGGCGGAGCCGCCGCTCCCGGTAGGCCCGCTGCTGGCCGACCTGATGGCCGCGCGGGGCTGGCCCGCCGCGGCGGACTGGGCCGCCAGGGCCCGCGGCATCGGGCCGACGATCGTGGGGGGCAGCAAGAAGCATGGTGGGCCGGACCTCGGCCCCACGCGGGCCCGCGAGGCCTGGCGGGCACTCGGGGTGAACGGCCTCGGCATCGCCGACGAGGCTCCCGATCCCGCCTTCCCGGCTGGCCAGCCGCCCAAGCTGACGGTGCGGATGGTCGCCCGGCTGCAGGGTTTCCCGGATTCCTGGGACTTCTCCGGCCGGAAGACCGCCGCCTACCGGCAGGTGGGCAACGCGTTCCCGCCGCCGGTGGCCCGGGCCCTGGGCACCGCGATCGGCGACGCGCTGACCCACGCCGGGCCGCGCCCGGCCGACCCGGGCCACCACGCCAGCCTGGCCGGCGGCTGATCCCAGGCGCGGGGCGCGGCCTGGCCGTGCGGCCGGACCAGGTGGCCGCCTGGTCCACTATGGAGTGGTGATAATGGCCCCGCTGAGCAGGACCGGGCGGGTGGCCGGGTGACCCGGCTGCGCTCCCGGGTCCGGCGCTTTCTGCAGAAACCGGGCTCGGCCAGCCTGGCCCGCTACCAGGATCTGCTGCCCGGCATCGCCAGCCGCGAGCCAGCACTGCGAGAGCTGGACGACGCCGGGCTGACCGCCGCCGCCCAGGCGGCCACCGGGGACAGCGAGATCTGCGCCGTGGGCCGGGAAGCGGCCCGCCGGGCGCTGGGGGAGCGGCCCTTCGACGTCCAGCTGCTCGGCACGCTGGCCCTGCTGTCCGGTCAGGTGGCCGAGATGGCGACCGGTGAGGGCAAGACCCTGTCCGGTGCGCTGGCCGCGGCCGGCTACGTGCGGCGCGGGCACCGAGTGCAGGTCATGGCGGTCAACGACTACCTGGCCCGGCGGGACGCGGAATGGATGGGCCCGGTCTATGACCGCCTGGGCGTGGGCGTCAGCTGGATCGGCCAGGGCAGCACGCCGGCCGAGCGCCGCCGCGCGTACGCGGCTGACGTCTGCTACGCGCCGGTCAGCGAGATCGGCTTCGACGTACTACGGGACCGGCTGGCCGGGGCCGTGGATGACCTCGTCACCGCCGACCCGGATGTCCTGCTGATCGATGAGGCGGACTCGGTGCTGGTCGATGAGGCGCTGATCCCGCTGGTGCTGGCCGGCTCGACCGGTGACGCCGAGTCCGGGCAGCAGATGGCCGAGGTCGCCGGCCGGCTGCTGCCCCGGCTGCACTACGAGGTGGACGATGAGCGCCGCAACGTCTACCTCACCGAGGCGGGCGCCCGAAGCGCCGAGCAGGCGCTGGGCGGCGTCAACCTGTACGCCCCCGACCAGCTGGACACGCTCACCCGGCTGAACGTCGCGCTGCACGCCCGGGCGCTGCTGACCCGGGATGTGGACTACATCGTCCGGCACGGCCGGGTCCAGCTGGTCAGCCCCTCGCGGGGCCGGGTCGCCCGGCTGCAGCGCTGGCCTGACGGGCTGCATGCGGCGGTTGAGGCCAAGGAGGGCCTGCTGGCCACGGACAGCGGCGAGATCCTGGACAGCATCACCACGCAGTCCCTGGTCCGGCGCTATCCGGTGGTGTGCGGGATGACCGGCACCGCGCTGGCCGTGGGCGAGCAGCTGCGTGAGTTCTACGGGCTGGAGATCGCGGTCATCCCGCCGAACCGCCCGTGCATCCGGGAGGACCAGCCGGACCGGCTGTACGGGACGGCCGGGGACAAGCATGCGGCGGTCGTCCGCGAGGTCGCCGCGGCGCACCAGTCCGGCCGCCCGGTCCTGCTCGGCACGCTCGACGTGGCCGAGTCCGAGCGGCTGGCCCGTCAGCTGGCGCTGGCCAGCCTGCCCTGCGTGGTGCTCAACGCCAAGAACGACGCGGCCGAAGCGGCGATCGTGGCTGAGGCTGGCGCGCCCGGGGCGATCACCGTGTCCACCCAGATGGCCGGCCGGGGCACCGATATCCGGCTCGGCGGGACCGGGGGTGACCCGGGCCAGGTCGCCGGGCTGGGCGGGTTGCTGGTCATCGGCGTAGGCCGGCACGCCAGCAGCCGGCTGGACGATCAGCTGCGCGGCCGGTCGGGGCGGCAGGGCGACCCAGGCGGCTCGGTGTTCTTCGTCAGCATGGCCGACGAACTGGTTACCACCTGCGCGCCGGACGCCCCGCCGGCCGAGGCCACCGATGACGGCGAGGTGACCAGCCCGCGGGCGGACGCGACCGTGGCGCACGCCCAGCGGGTGGCGGAAGGGGCCCAGCTGCAGATCCATCGCGACACGTGGCGGTACAGCGTGCTGATCGAGGATCAGCGGCGCGCCGTGCTGGCCTACCGCGACGAGGTGCTGCGCACCGACGCCGCGCTGCAGGCGCTGGCGCGGTCGTGCCCTGAGCGGGTAGCCGAGCTGCGGGCAGCGGTGCCCGGGGAGGTGCTGGCCGGGGCGGCCCGGCAGATCACCCTCGGCCACCTGGACCGGGCCTGGTCGGCGTATCTGGCCCGGGTGGCCGATCTGCGGGAGGGCATCCACCTGCGGTCACTTGGTCACGGCCCCAGCCCGTTCGGTGTGGCGCTGAACCCCGTCGAGGAGTTCAATCGCGAGCTGACGCGGATGTTCGGCGAGTTCACCGGTGAGGTCACCGCCGCCACCGAGGAGACGTTCACCGCGGCGCCGATCAGCGCCAGCGGGGCCGACCTGGCCGCGGCGGGCCTGAAACGCCCCACCGCCACCTGGACGTACGTGGTCCAGGACAACCCATTCGGGACCGATTTCGGCCGTGCGGTGCGGGCCATCTCCCGTCTGCTGAGCCGCCGGGACTGAGCCCGCGGCCGTCCCGGCGGGCCGCCGGTCAGCCGATGCTGGCGTCGGCCTGCCGCCGGGGGACCAGGCGGTGCAGCATCTCCGGCAGCGGGCCGGGATGCAGTACGCCGAGCCGCTGGGTGGCCCGGCTCAGCGCGATGTAGAGGTCGCTGAGCCCGCGCGGTGATTCGGCCAGGATGCCGACCGGGTCGGCAATCAGCACCGAGTCGAACTCCAGTCCCTTGGCCTGGCTGACGGTGAGGACCACGACCTGGTCGTCCAGGTCCGGGCCGTCGGCGGCGCCGGGATCGGCGCCATCGCCGGCCGGGCTGGCGCCCTGACCGTTGAGAGAGCCGGTGGCGTCGCGCCCGGGCCCGGCCAGCCGGGCCGACACCGCGCGGCTGACCTCAGCCAGCCGGGCCTCGGGGACCAGGACGGCGACGTTACCGTCGGCCATCCCGGCCGCCTCCGCCACGGCCAGGCCGGCCACCTCGGCGGCCAGGGCGGCCCCGGTCACCTGCTGCCGCCACGGGGCCGTCCCGGTCTCGCGCACCGACGTCGGCACTTCGAGCTTGTCGTCGATCTCGGCCAGCACATCCGCGGCCACCGCCATGATCTCGGCGGGCGTGCGGTAGTTGATGGTCAGCCGGTCCAGCCGCCACCGGGTGCCCAGGTGCGGCGCGAGCACCCGCTCCCACGACGAGGTGCTGGACAGGCTGGACGCCTGGGCGATGTCGCCGGCGATCGTCATCGACCGGCTCGGGCAGCGGCGCATCAGCATCCGCCAGGCCATCTCGGACAGTTCCTGCGCCTCGTCCACCACGATGTGCCCGAACGCCCAGGTCCGGTCGGCGGCGGCGCGTTCCGCGGTGGTGAGGTTGCTCAGCTCCTCGTGCCGCCCGGCCAGCCGGTCCGCGTTGATCAGGTCGTAGGCCATCAGGATCTCCGGGTCGTCTTCCAGGTCCCGGGAGACGATGTCCAGCACGCCCTGGGCGTAGGCGATCTCGCGCTGACGCTCCCGCCTGGCTCGCTGGCGTGCGGCCCGGTCGTCCTCGCCGAGCAGTTCGGCCGCCTCGTCGAGCAGCGGCACGTCGGCCGGTGTCCACCCGCCTTTGGGGTCACGGCGCAGCCTGGCCCGTTCGGCGCCGGACAGCCGGGGGGCAGCGGCCGCCAGCCGTCGGGGCGAGGCAAACAGGTCATCCAGCAGCCGCTGCGGCGTCAGTACCGGCCACAGCTTCGCGACCGCCGCCTGAACCTGCCGGTCCTGGCGCAGATCGGACCGGATGTCCTCGGTTTCGCCCGGCCCGATCACGCTGACGCCAGGGCCGGCGTACTCCTCGCCCAGGGCCTCGGCGACCAGCCGGTCGGCTTCCCGCAGACCCGCGGTGAGCTTGGTGGTGACCTGCTCGACCAGGGCATTGAGGATCTCCCGGACGAAGATCGGCCGGGCCTGGTTGTGCGCCCGCCGGGAGCGCCGGGCGCGTTCCCTGGCCCGCTGGACCGCCTTGCGGTCCAGCCGCAGCACCTCATGGTCGAAGGTGATCTCCAGCGGGTCGGCCGGCAGCCGCTGCCGGTCCCGTACCGCCGCCGCCAGCACCTGGGCCATCTCACTGCGCCCCTTGATCTCGGCGGTCTCGGGTGGCTCCTCCCGGCGGGCGCTGATGCCCGGGTACAGGTCGCCGATCGTGGACATCAGCACCCCGGTCTCACCGAGCGAGGGCAGCACGTGCCCGATGTAGCGCAGGAACGTCGGGTTCGGGCCGACCACCAGCACGCCGCGCCGGGACAGCTGCTCGCGGTACGTGTACAGCAGGTAGGCCGCCCGGTGCAGGGCGACCGCGGTCTTGCCGGTGCCCGGTGCCCCCTGGACCACGGTCACGCCGCTGTGCGGCGACCGGATGATCATGTCCTGCTCGGCCTGGATGGTCTCCACGATGTCGGTCATCCGGCCGGTCCGGCTCGCGCTGAGCGCGGCGATCAGCGCGGCCTCGCCGGTGAGCCCGGCGTGCCCGGCCGGAACGGCTTGCCCGTCGGCGGTGCCGTAGTCGAGTACCTCGTCGTCGACGCCGGTCACCCGGCGCTGCCGGGTCCGGATATGACGGCGCCGCAGCACGCCCTCGGGCGTGAATGCCGTCGCGATGTAGAAGGGGCGCGCGGCCGGCGCCCGCCAGTCGACCAGCAGTGACTCGTAATCGGAATCGTCATCGAGAATGCCGATCCGGCCGATATAACGGCGATCGCCGCCGGTCAGGTCGAGCCGGCCAAAACACAGCCCGTTCTCGGCCGCATCCAGCTGGTTGATCCGCTGGGCGTACATCTCGACGAACGTGTCCCGCTCTGACCTGGCCGCCGGGGTGCCTCCGGCCTCCAGCAACACCTTGGACAGGCGGCCCGACGCCCGGTCCCGGAGATCATCGAGCTTGCCATAGAGCATGGAGATGTATTCCTGCTCGTGATCGGCGTCCCCGTTTGACAACGGGCCTCCTTTTGCATTACAATCCGGGCCGGATTCGTGCTCATTAAACCGTCCTGGATTTAACCCTGGGCGGTTTTCTTTTCTTCCCGGCGGCGGCTGGATGACTTCACCGCGGACCAGATCCTGCTCCTGCTATGTCTGCCTCAGCGCAGTATGCCTGGAACCGCTGACAGCGGGCAGGTAGCGAGTATGCCTGCGGGGGAGGGAGCGGCCAGCCAGCCCTGGGTGCTGCACGTGGACCTCGACCAGTTCATCGCCGCGGTCGAGATGCTCCGCCGGCCCGAACTGCGCGGCCGGCCGGTGGTGGTCGGTGGGGACGGCGACCCGACCAAGCGCGGGGTGGTCAGTACCGCCTCGTACCAGGCCCGGGAGTACGGCGTGCACTCCGGGCAGCCACTGCGCACCGCGGCGCGGCGCTGCCCGGACGCGGTGTTCCTGCCGGTGGACCGGGAGGCGTACGAGAAGGCGTCGGAAGAGGTGATGGCCGCCGTGCGCGGGTTCGGCGCCACGACCGAGGTCATGGGCTGGGATGAGGCGTTCGTGGCCGTGGACACCGGCGATCCGGAACGGGCCGCCCGGGAAATCGCCGCCCGGATCCGCTCGGCGACCGGCCTCGAGGCCACGGTCGGCATCGGGCGCAACAAGCTCCAGGCCAAGCTGGCCACCGGATTCGGCAAGCCAGCCGGCGTGTTCCGGCTGACCCACGCGAACTGGTTCGCGGTCCTCGGGCCGCGGCCGACCGACGCGCTGTGGGGCATCGGGACCAAGACGGCCCGATCCCTGGCCGCGCTCGGCGTCGGCACGGTCAGCGAGCTGGCCGCGGCCGACCCGGCCGTGCTGGCCGCCGAGTTCGGCCCGGTGACCGGGCCGTGGCTGATCCAGCTCGCCCGCGGCATCTCACACTCGCCGGTGACCAGCGAGCCGTGGCTGGCCCGGTCCCGCGGCCGGGAAGAGACCTTCCAGCGCAACATCGAGGACTGGGACCAGGTGCGCACGGAGGTGGTGCGGCTGGCCCGGCGGGTCGCCGCCGACGTGGCCGCCGAGCAGCGCCCGGCGGCCCGCGTCGTGGTCAAGGTGCGTTACGCGCCGTTCACCACGGTCAGCCATTCCCGCTCACTGGGCGAGCCCACCGGTGACGCGGCCGCCATCGAGCAGGCCGCGCTGATCGCGCTCGACCGGTTCACCGGCCGGCGCCCGGTCCGGCTGGTCGGCGTCCGGGCCGAGTTCCCCGACGCCGACTGAGACACTCCTAATGAGGCCCGGCGGAGCCCGGCCCCGCAGCATCGCTGTCACAACTACGCGGTAGCGGGCAGCCTGATCGGCCGGTGGCTCAGGTCCGTTACCTCCGCGCGGCCAGGATGATCTGGGTGACCTCGTACCGGCTCAGCCCCAGTTTGTGGGCGATTTCATCGGGCCGCAGGCCCTGCTGGTTGTACAGCACGGCCAGCCGGCGCTGGGACGGGGTCCCGGGCTGGCGCGGCCGGCTGGCGGCCCGCGGCGCGGACGTGGTGACGGGTGTGGCGGCCCCCCGGGACGCGGGTCGCTGGGCTGGCCGGGCCGGAGCGGGGTCCTCAGGGCTGGTTCCCGGCCGGCCCGACGTGGGCACGCCGAACGAGCCGCGCCGCTGGTCGTGGTACCTGCCCTCGGCCAGGTCGGTCCTGGTGTCCTCGTCGAGCAGCAGGTACTGCTCGGCCGACTTGTTGACGCCGACCGCCACCATGGTCAGGCCCTTGAGGTTCTTGGCCTGGCAGTCCGGCGCCATGCAGTAGTTGTATTTCTTCGCCCGCTCGGGGTGGAGTTCCGCCCCGCAGGTGATGCACGTCGTGACGTTTTCAGCTGATGACATCTCAGATACGAAAACAGTGACGGGACGTGGCGTGTTCCATGGGCCCGGCGGGCGGGCGGAGTGTACGGCCCGCGCTGTCCCGATAGCGTGGGCCCGTGCCTGACGAGCAGAACATGACGCCCGACGAACTGACCGGCCTGCTGGAACTGATGCCGTTCGCCGCGCGGCTGGGCATCGGCCTGGACGCGGCGGCCCCCGGCGAGGTCCGCGGTCACCTGGCCTGGTCGATCGGGCTGTGCACGGCCGGCGGGATCCTGCACGGCGGGGCGCTGATGGCGCTGGCCGACAGCCTCGGTGGGCTGTGCGCCTACCTGAACCTGCCGCACGGCGCGCGGACCGCGACCATCAGCTCGTCCACCGTGTTCACCCGGGGCATCCGTGGCGGCACGGTGACGGCGGTGGCCCGGCCGCTGCACACCGGGCGGACCAGCATCGTGGTGCAGACCGATCTGCTCGACGCCAGCGGACGGCTCGCCGCCCAGGTCACGCAGACACAGGCCGTGCTGTCCTGACCGGCCGGGACTGGTCAGGAATCAAGAAGCGCGGGTCACCGGGCCGCAATTAGCGTGACGGCATGACTTCCATCGAATGTGTCACCCTCGAAGTACCCGACCCGGCCGCGGCCAGCGCCTTCTACACCGCCTTCGGGGTGCGCGCTCAGCTGCGGCTGCAGGCCCCGGAGGCACCCACCAGCGGCTTCCGTGGGTTCACGCTGTCGCTCACGGTCTCCCAGCCCGCCACCGTCGATCTCCTCCTGGATGCCGCCCTCGGGGCGGCCGGCACCTCGCTCAAGCCAGCCGCCAAGTCGTTCTGGGGCTACGGCGGCGTCGTGCAGGCCCCGGACGGGACGATCTGGAAGGTCGCGACCTCGGAGAAGAAGAACACCGGCCCGGCCACCCGGCAGATCGACCAGATCGTGCTGCTGCTCGGCGCCGAGGACGTGGCCGCGAGCAAACGCTTCTACGTCGAGCGCGGGCTGGCCGTGGCGAAGAGCTTTGGCCGCAGGTACGTCGAGTTCGCCACGCCATCGAGCCCCGTCAAGCTGGCGCTGTACGGGCGCCGCGCCCTCGCGAAGGACGCTGGTGTCTCCCCGGACGGCACCGGATCGCACCGGATCGTCATCGGCGGCGACGCCGGGTCCTTCACCGACCCGGACGGGTTCGGCTGGGAGCCCGCCCAGCCAGTGGCCCGGATCGACGGCGCCGCCACGTAGGATCTGGCGTATGACCAGCAGGCCCGACCCGGCGCAGCGCCTGCGTGACCTCGCGCGGCTGCGCCGGGTCCGCGACCGGATCGACCGGGAGTATGCCCAGCCGCTGGATGTGGAGGCGCTCGCCCGTGGCGCGCACATGTCGGCCGGGCATCTGAGCCGGGAGTTCCGGCTCGCCTATGGCGAGTCGCCGTACAGCTATCTGATGACGCGGCGGATCGAGCGGGCGATGACCCTGCTGCGCCGCGGCGACCTGAGCGTGACCGATGTGTGCTTCGCGGTGGGCTGCTCGTCGCTGGGCACGTTCAGCACCCGGTTCACCGAGCTGGTCGGCGTGCCGCCCAGCACCTACCGCGGCCAGTCCGCCCGGGTGACGGCGGGGATGCCGCCGTGCGTGGCCAAGCAGGTGGCCCGACCGATCAGGAATCGAGAAGCGCAGGTCATCGAGCCGCAGCTAGCGTGAGGGTCATGGATATCAGCATTCACGCAAGCTCCCTCCCGCACGACGACCCGGACGCATCGCTGGCCTTCTACCGCGACGTCCTCGGCTTCGAGGTTCGCACCGACGTCGGCTCCGGCAAGATGCGCTGGATCACGGTTGGCCCCGCTGGGCAGCCCGACACGTCCATCCTGCTGGCGCCGCCGGCCGTCGACCCCGGCATCACCGATGACGAGCGCCGCACCATCGCCGAGATGATGGCCAAGGGCACCTATGGCTGGATCCTGCTGGCCGCCAAGGATCTCGACGCCACCTTCGAGCGGGTGCAGGGCAGCGGCGCCGAGGTAGTCCAGGAGCCGATCGACCAGCCGTACGGGATCCGCGACTGTGCCTTCCGCGATCCCGCGGGCAACCTGATCCGTATCCAGGAGCGGCGCTGAGCCGCCGACGGCCATGTGCACTGACGCGTACCGGGCGGCACTGATCCAGCACCTGTCAGCCAGGGTGCCACCGGACCCGGCCGCCACCGGCTCAGCCACCGCGGACGACCCGCCCGCCGAGGACGCGGCGCCCGTCACCCCCGAACTCGCCGGCCGGCACTGACCATTTCCCTCCGCGCAACCAAGATCGAGCCCAGGGCCGCATACGGCCCCTTTCTCTCCACCTAGGCGCCGGTGGCCCTGGGGTGGAGGGAAATCGTCAGCGGCTTAGCTGGGTCAGTGCCGGGTGAAGCGCAGCACCGACTGATAGTGCCGCTGCTCGCCGTGCTCCAGCCAGATCATCGAGCCGTCCGCCCGGGCGGCCGCGTCACCGGCCACGTGATGGGTGGACGGTTCCAGGCCGACCGCATAGCTGCCCTCGCGCAGGTTGAGCCATTCGAAGAACGCCGGGAACGCGGCCGGGTCGTAGTCCAGCTCGAACCCGCGGCCCAGCCGGTCGTTGACCACCCGGACGCGCTGCCGACCGTCCGGGTCCGGCATCAGCTCGTGCTCGTACACCTGTTCCACGAAGCCGGGCTGCGGGCCAGGAAATTCCAGATGCGAAACGGCTTGTTCCGCGACGCTGTCGCTGCGCCACCGGGTGGTGGCGATCGGTGCCTCGAACCGGGCGCCCTCATCCAGCAGGGGCCAGCCGACGTTGATGTGGTACAGGAACATGTGCGGCGTGGCGTCGAACCCGGCGTTGCGCACGCTGTCGGCCAGCCGGATCTCGGTGCCGCCCAGGCCGGCCTCGATCCGCCGATGCAGCACCAGGTGCTCGCCGAAGATCGCCGCCTGCCGGATCTCGCCCTCGGCCCACAGCACGCAGCGGCCGGCCTCCCAATGCTCGCCGTATCCGGTGAGCCGGGCGGGGATGTTGGCCACCCGGCCGTGCAGCCCGTGCCGGACGGTGGGCCGGGGCGGGTAGTGGTATTGCGCCGCGCCCACCTCACCGCCGAACAGGGTGTGATCCAGCCCCGCGGTCACCACCAGCCCGGACATGCTGCGCAGCCAGGACAGGCCGTCCTCGTCGGCGTGCTCGTGCAGCCCCGGGTGCCGGAAGCCGGTGGCCGACCGCCAGCCCACGCTGTGGTCGTCGAACTCGGCCAGCCCGATGTCCATGGCCCGGTCGACCAGCACGTCGAAGCGCAGCCCGCCACCGGTGCGGAACTCCAGCACCCGGATGCCGCGCTCGCTCCCGTCGTCCAGCACCACGGCGCGCACTCCGCCCGCCGCGGCCAGGTCGCCGGTCACCCGCTCCAGGGCCGCCCGCTCCAGGGGCGCCCGCCCGGGCTGCGGACCGCTCATCTCCTCACCCCTCTGCCCCTCGGTGCGCGTCAGGCCCGGAACGCCCGGGCGAACAGCTCGTTGACTTTGCCGACCAGCGCGCCGTGCGGTTCGCCGGCCAGCAGGCCGTCGCGCAGCACGGCGGACGCGGCCAGCTGGAACGCCGGGTAGCCGGGGAACCGGGGCCGGACCCAGGCCCGCTCCACGCTGGCCCGGGTGGCGCGGTAGAAGCCGCCGCTGGCCCGGTCCACGATCGGGTCGTGCCACGCCCGCCGGGTCGCACTCTGCCCGCCCAGCTGGGCGAACACCCGGGTCTGCACGGGTTCGGAGATCAGCAGGCCGAGCTGCGCGGCGGCCGCGGCGGTGGCGCCCTTGCCGGCGCAGGACCGGGTCACGGCCAGCCCGGTGCCGCCCAGCACGCTGCCGATGCCGCCCGGGCCGGCCGGGGCGTCGAACGCGGCCAGCCGGTGCGGCAGCGCGGGGTCGGCCCACCGGGCCGCGGGCCGCCGCCGGGTCCGGACGCCGTCACCGCGGCCCGGCGTGGCGGGCCGCTGGTAGGTCAGGTAGCCGTAGACCAGCGGGCAGTACGCGGGCCCGTCTGGCGCCGCCATCGCGTTCAGCACGTCGATCGGGTCGGCCGGGGACAGGTCACGGTCGGCGTGCGCCAGCAGGTCGGCCATCACCTCCAGCGCGGCCACGCCCGCCGCGGCCGGCACGAACTCGCCGCCCGCCGGGACGCATCCGCCACCTGTAGGCGTGCCCTCGCCGCCCGGCGGGCCATGCTCGCCGCCCGCCGGGTCAAACTCGCTGGCCGCTGGGCCATGGTCGCTGGCTGCCGGGTCAAACTCGCCGCTACCCGGGCCGTGCTCGCTGGCTGCCGGGTGAAACGCGCCGCGCGCCGGCGTCCGCTCGGGCGGGGCCGGTTCCGGTGGGGCCGCCGCCGAGGCCGGCCGCGTCCCGTCGGCCAGGCAGATCGCGCTGAACATGAGCAGCGCGTGCGGGCCGCCCAGGCACAGCGTGCTGCGCACCGACCGGACCGCCTGGCGGGCCTGGGCCCAGCTGGCTGGCCGGTCGGTCATCAGGTCCGGCCGGCAGGCCGACACCTGGGCGGCCGCGTCCAGCGGCAGCGCCCACTGCCGCCCGGCCAGGGTGTAGCTGGCGAACGAGGCACCGATCGCCGCGGTCCGCCACTGGGCCAGCTCGGCGCTGCCCGCGATGTCGTCCAGCGGCCGCAAGGCCCCGTCCCGTACCGCCTCGCCCAGCCCGGGATGGTCGATGACCAGCAGGTCGTAGTCGTCGGCCAGGGTGCGCAGCGGCCGGGACTCGAAATCGGCCAGCGGCTGCCGGTGCCAGCGCACGGTAACGGCCGGGGCCAGCGCGTTGGCCAGCGCGTCCAGCACGAGGTAGCCGCGCGGGTGATCCCAGGTCAGCCCCCGCAGCCGGACCGTCACCGGGCCCGCTCCGGCGCGCCGATCACGCCCCGGCGGGCCAGGTCGGCTACGTCCTCGTCGGCGTAGCCCAGCCCGGCCAGGATCTCCCGGGTCTGCTGGCCGGCCAGCGGCGCGCCGCGCCGGACCTCGGGCGGGGTGGCGCTGAACCGGTAGGGGAACCCGGGCGTGGTGACCCGGCCCTCGGTCGGGTGGTCGTAGCTGACCAGCGACCCGTTGTGCTGCACCTGCGGATCGGTGAGCACGTCGGCGTAGCGGTACACCGGTCCGGCCCAGATGCCCCGCGGCTCCATCAGCGACAGCCACTGCGCCGTCGTCTTCTCGGTCAGCCGGGCCCGGACCAGCGCGGTGATCTCGTCCCGCCTGGCGTGCCCGTCCACCTCGTCGTCCAGGCCCGCGAACTCCGGGATACCGAGCACCTCACCCAGGTCGGCCAGGTGCGGGAAGGCCAGCGCCAGGTACCCGTCGGCGGTGGCGAACGTGCCGTAAGGCGCGCGGATATAGGCGTGCCCGTGCATCTCGCGTCCGCGCTGCTGCGGTATCCCGCCGACGGTGAAGATGGACAGCTCCTGGGCCTGGACCGCGATGGCTGAGTCGAGCATGTTGACGGTGACCAGCTGGCCTTCCCCGGTCCGCTCCCGGTGCAGCAGGCCGGCCAGCGCTCCCTCGAAGGCACCGTACCCGGTGATCGCGTCCACCGCGTAGGTGCCGGCCGGTGCGGGCGGGTCCGCCGCCCGGCCGACATTGAACATGGCCCCGCTCATCGCCTGGAGGAGCATGTCCTGGCCCGGCCGGTCCGCGTACGGGCCGTCCTCGCCGTACCCGGAGATCGACACGTACACGATGTCCGGGCGCACGCTGCGGACCGACTCATAGTCCATGCCCAGCCGCTGCGCCACGCCGGGCCGGTAGTTCTGCAGGAACACCGCGCTGCCGCGGACCAGGTCCAGCACGATGGCCCGGCCCTCGGCCGACTTGAGATCGACCGCGAGGCTGCGCTTGTTGCGGTTCAGCGACAGGAATGACGCGTTGATCTGGTGCCCGGTGGCGCCGCCGGCCGCGGTGCGCCGCTGCCATTCGCCGCCGACCGGCTCGACCTTGATCACATCCGCGCCGAGGTCGCCGAGCCGCATCGCGGCCAGCGGGCCGGCCATCGCGATGGTCAGGTCGATGACCCGGTAACCGGTCAGGACGCCCATCCGGTCCTCACTCCCTCACTGTCCCGCCAGCTACCGCCCCGGGTTGGGGCGGGGCCCAGCTGGGCCGGTGCCATCGCTACCGGCCGCGGAACACCGGCGGGCGGCGCTCGGCGAAGGCGGCCCGGCCCTCGGCGGCGTCCTCGGTGGCGAAGCAGATCGTCTGCAGCTGCCGCTCGTAGTCGATGGCCCGGCCGAGCGGCATCTCGAACGCGGCCCGCAGGTTGCGCTTGGCCGCCTGGGCCGCGATCGGGGCCCGGCTCGCGATCACCGCGGCGAGCTCCACCGCCCGGCCGGTCAGCTCGCTGGCCGGGCGCACCTCGGTGACCAGGCCCCAGCGCAGCGCGGTGGCCGCGTCGACCGGGTCCCCGGTGAGCAGCATCAGCGCCGCGTTGCTGGCGCCAATGCTGTGCGCGAGCAGCGCGGACATCCCGCCGCCGCCGATCCAGCCGAGCTTGATCTCCGGCGCGGTGAACGTCGCCGCCTCGGCGGCCAGCCGGATGTCGCAGGCCAGCGCCAGTTCCAGGCCACCGCCGAGGGCGGGCCCGTTGATCGCCGCGATCACCGGTTTGGCCAGCGTGTGCATCGCGTCGCAGTAGTCCGGGCGGCTGCCGAACTGCACCGCGCTGTCGTAGTCGGCCAGCCCGCCGATGTCGCTCCCCGCACAGAACGCCCGCCCGGCCCCGGTGAGCACGACGGCCCGGACCCGCGGGTCGTCGTTCAGCGCGGCGATGTACCCGGTGAGCTGGCCGGTCATGCCCGGGGTCATTGCGTTCAGCTTCGTGGGGCGGTGCAGGGTGAGGACGGCCACCTGATCACGCACGTCCAGCCGGATCTCGCCGTGGGTTTCCGTCATGGGACTCCTCCGCTGCGCAGCGCGTCGGTCCGGGCGCCCTCGACCACCTCGCGCATGGCCGCCTCGGCCTTGCGGTGGTGGCCGCGCTGGATGGCCTCGGCCACCCGCTGGTGCGCGGGCAGCGTCAGCCGGCCACGCACCACCGAATCGGTGTGCAGCGGCCGGATCGCGCCGAGCGCCACGCTGATCACGTCGTGAATGTAGAGCAGCAGCTCATTGCCGCAGGCGGCGAACACGGCCCGGTGGAACGCGAGATCGGCCTCGATGAACTGGTCCGGCGCGCCCACCGTGGCGACCGCAGCCCACAGCTGGGCCATCGCGGCGGTCACCGCGCTGCGCTGCCCGGGGCTGGCCCGCTCGGCGGCCAGCCGGGCCGCGCCCGGCTCGAGCGCGACCCGCAGGTCGGCCAGAGCGGCGACGTCGGCCGGGCTGGCCTGCGGGGTGTACCGCCAGCGCAGCACGTCGGGATCGAGCAGGTTCCACGACTCGCGCGGGCGGACCCGGGTGCCGGCGCTGGTCCGGCTCTCCAGCAGGCCCTTGCCCGCCAGCACCTTGACACCTTCGCGGAGCGCCGAGCGGCCCACCGCGAACCGGGTGACCAGCTCATCCTCGGTCGGTACGGCCGCGCCGGGGCCCAGCTCACCGCGGACGATCGCGGCCCCGAGCGCGTGCACGACCCGGGCGTGCCGGGCCTGGCCCGGATAGGCGGCGGTCACCATCGGCCTCCCGCTGTGGCCGGCTCCTGATGGCGCCGAGGGTATGGCGCGGCGCGGCCAGCCGTCAAGACTTCATCCGATGAAGTTAGCAGTTAATCAGATAAACGGTTGACTCCGGGGCGCGCCGGCCGTACGCTTCCGGCCAGGCCCGCGGGCCCGGCCAGGCCCGCGGGCTCCAGCTCGTCATCATTCAGGCGGCCCCTGCCCTGGCCCACCCCGGGGCTGCCGCCCTGGCCGCGGGTGGAAGGAGACTCGTGTACCTCGTCAGGTACCGGGACACCGGCGGGCCGCCGCGGGTCGGCCTGCTGGCGGATGGCCAGGTCAGCGCGCTGCCGGGGATCGGGACGCTGGCCGATCTGCTCGCCCGGCCGGTGCTGGAGGTCCGCGCGATGTGCGCGGATGTGCCGTCCGGCGGTGGTACCCGGTTCCACCAGCGGAGCCTGCTCGCGCCCATCGACGGCCGGACCGAGGTGTGGGCGGCCGGGGTGACCTACGAGCGGTCCCGGCACGCCCGGGTGCAGGAGAGCGAGGACTCGGCCGACATCTACGACAAGGTGTACGGCGCGGCGCGGCCCGAGCTGTTCTTCAAGTCGGCCGCCTGGCGGGTGTCCGGGCCGGGTGAGCCGGTGAGCGTGCGGTCCGACTCCGCGGTGGACGTGCCCGAGCCGGAGCTGGCCGCCGTGCTCAACTTCTCCGGGGACGTCCTCGGCTACACGGTCTGCAACGACATGAGTTCCCGGTCGATCGAGGGGGAGAACCCGCTCTACCTGCCGCAGGCCAAGACCTACCTGGGCGGGTGCGCGGCCGGGCCGTGGATCCGGCCGGCCTGGGAAGTGCCCGACCCGTACGCGCTGACCATCGACATGACGATCAGCCGGGACGGCGCGGCCGCCTGGTCCGGCTCGGCCAGCACGTCCGGGCTGCGGCGGACCATCGCCGAGCTGGCCGCGTTCTTGTTCCGCGAGGACGAGTTCCCCGACGGGGTGGTGCTGTCCACCGGCACCAGCCTGGTCCCGGACCTGCCGTTCACCCTGCGGCCCGGCGATGAGATCCGGATCGACATTCCCGGCGTCGGCGAACTCGTCAACCACGTGGTCCGCGGCAAGGCCGCGCTGGCCGCGGCCCCGGCCCCGGGCTGACACCGGCCCGGCCTGGGCCTGCCCGGCCCGGGCGGCGACCATGATCGTGGTCAATCCTGGTCGCCGGCTGACACAAACTGACCGTGATCATGGTGGGCGGCCGGCTCAGTCCTGCTCCAGATGGGCGACGTCGTTGTAGCCGCGTACCACCCAGCGCCGGCTGCTGACCACCAGGCGGGAGATGGACGCGTTGTCCGCGCCGAGGAAGGCGAACGGCCGCGATCCGCTGGCCAGCGCCAGCACCTGGGCGATGACCCCGCCGTGCACGATGACGGCCGCCCGCTGGTCTGGGTGGGCGGCCGCGATCCGGCGGATGGCGTCCCCGACCCGGTCGGCGAACGCCGCGGCTGGTTCGGCGCCGGGGATGACGTCCCAGCGTTCTTCGGCCCACATCCGCTCGGCCACCGGGTGGTTCTCGGCGACCATCTTGCGGAACAGCCCGGCCTCCCACTCGCCCAGATAGACCTCGCGCAGCCCGCGCTCCACGTGCGGGGTCAGGCCGAGCCGCCGGGCCAGCGGCTCGGCCGTCTGCACCGTGCGGCGCAGCGTGGTGACGTAGATCGCGTCGATCTCGGTCTTGGCCAGCCGGTCGGCCAGCCGCTCCGCCTGCTCGCGCCCCTCGGGCGAGAGTGCGGGGTCGGCGTGCCCGTCCACCAGCGGGAACGGTTCCCCGGCGAACGCGGCCGCCGACTCGCCGTGCCGGATCAGCAGCAGATCGGTCGCGCCCGGTGGCGGCCGGAACCGGGCCTGCCGGTAGGACACCGCCCCTGGATGCGGCTCGGCCTGGGCCGCCAGCGGGGCAGCGGCAGGCCCGGCGCCAGGCTCGGGGCCGGTGCCAGGCTCACGACCGGGAGCGCCGGTGGCTGAGGTCGCGGCGCCGGGCGCCGGGTCTGGCTTCACCACCTCCGCAGGGTAACCCGGCCTCCATCGTCCTCCGTGGCCAGCCCGGTGGCAGAGTGCCGGTCTCACCTGGCAGGCTGTGTCCGGTTAGCCCCCTCACCTCATGGTGGTGCCTTCTTTGACCGAGTATGACTTCATCATCGTCGGCGGTGGCAGCGCCGGCAGTGCCCTGGCCAACCGGCTGTCCGCCGACCCCGGCCACCGGGTGCTGGTCCTGGAGGCAGGCCGGCCGGACTACCCGTGGGACGTGTACATCCACATGCCGGCCGCGCTGACCTTCCCGATCGGCAACAAGTTCTACGACTGGGGCTATGAGTCCGAGCCGGAGCCAGACCTGAACGGCCGCCGCGTCTACCACGCGCGGGGCAAGGTGCTCGGCGGTTCGAGCAGCATCAACGGGATGATCTTCCAGCGTGGCAACCCGATGGACTACGAACGCTGGGCCGCCGACCCGGGGATGGCGGACTGGGACTACGCGCACTGCCTGCCCTACTTCAAGAAGATGGAGACGTGCCTGGCCGGGGCGGACGAGTACCGCGGCGGCAGCGGGCCGCTGGTGCTGGAGCGCGGGCCGGCCACCAGCCCGCTGTTCCAGGCGTTCTTCACCGCGGTGCAGCAGGCCGGCTACCCGCTGACCGCGGACGTCAACGGCTACCAGCAGGAAGGCTTCGCCGCCTTCGACCGCAACATCCACCGCGGCCGCCGGCTCAGCGCCGCCCGCGCCTACCTGCACCCGGTGCTGAGCCGGAAGAACCTCGACGTCACCACCCGGGCGTACGCGACCAGGATCCTGTTCGAGGGCACCCGGGCCGTCGGCGTCGAGTACCGGCCGGGCGGCGCCCCGGGGCGGCGCGGCCCGGCCCGGCTGGTCCGCGGCGGCGAGATCATCCTGTGCGGCGGCGCCATCAACACCCCGCAGCTGCTCCAGCTGTCCGGCGTGGGCAGCGCCGGGTTCCTCCGCGACCTGGGCGTCTACGTGGTCGCCGACCTGCCCGGGGTGGGCGAGAACCTGCAGGATCACCTCGAGGTCTACGTCCAGTACGGGTCCAAGCTGCCGGTGTCGGTGGCCCCGGCGCTGAAGTACCGCAACCGGCCCGTGGTCGGCGCGAAATGGCTGTTCCTGCGGTCCGGGCCCGGCGCCACGAACCACTTCGAGGGCGGCGGGTTCATCCGCAGTAACGAAGAGGTGGCCTATCCCAACCTGATGTACCACTTCCTGCCCATCGCCATCCGCTACGACGGGTCCCAGCCGGCCGGCGGGCACGGGTACCAGGTGCACGTCGGCCCGATGTACTCCGACTCGCGCGGCACGGTCAAGATCGTCTCCCGGGACCCGGACGAGCACCCGGCGCTGCGGTTCAACTACCTGTCCACCCCGACCGACCGGCGGGAGTGGGCCGAGGCCATCCGGGTCACCCGGACCATCCTGAACCAGCCGGCGTTCGACGAGTACAACGCGGGCGAGCTGTCGCCCGGGCCCTCGGTCAGCACGGACGAGGAGATCCTGGACTGGGTCCGCCGGGACGCGGAGACCGCGCTGCACCCGTCGTGCACCGCCAGGATGGGCACCGGCGCGGACGCCGTCACCGACCCGGCCAGCATGCGGGTGCACGGCCTGGACGGGCTGCGCATCGTGGACGCCTCGGTCATGCCGTACATCACCAACGGCAACATCTACGCCCCGGTGATGATGGCCGCGGAGAAGGCCGCCGACCTGATCCTCGGCAACACCCCGCTGCCGCCCGAGCATGCCCCGTTCTACCGGCATCAGCCTGGCACTCCCGCCGCGCAACCGGGTTCGTGATCAACCGATTCCTGTTGCCATAGCCACACCGGTCGGTTGATCATCAGCCGGGAGGGGCTTGCGGAAGGGAGACCGGCAGGCGGTGGGGGAGGACCGGTTGGCTGATCCACGGGACCCGCGCGGGCTGCGGGCGGACGCGCCACTGCTGGATGCGTGGCTGACGTTCACCGCGCAGGCCGACGCGGGGCAGCTCACCGCGATGAGCGTGCCCGGGCACAAGCAGCGCACCGACCTCACCGGCGCGGTCACCATGGGCGACGCGCCGCTGTACGGCGGGCTGGACAGCATCAAGCACGCGGACCTGCTGCTCCAGGAGGGGGAGCGGCGCGCGGCGCAGCTGTGGGGCGCGGACTGGTGCCGGTTCTCGGTGGCCGGCTCGACGCACGGCAACCAGGCCCTGGCGCTGGCCGCCGGGCAGCCCGGGCAGCGGATCGTGGTCACCCGGCTGCTGCACCGCTCGCTGCTGCTCGGCCTGGTGCTGGCCGGGCTGGAGCCGGTGTGGGTGCTGCCCGACGTGGACCCGGCCACCGGCCTGCCCGGGCCGGTCCCGGTCGGCGCGGTCCGCGCCGCGCTGGCCCGCCACCCGGACGCGTGCGCGGTGTTCCTCGGCGATCCCTCCTACGTCGGCACCACCGGCGACCTGGCCGGGCACGCCGCCGCCGCGCACGCGGCCGGGGTGCCGCTGATCGTGGACGCGGCCTGGGCCGCGCACCTGGGCTTCCACCCGGACCTCCCGCCGCACGCGCTGGCCGCGGGCGCCGACGCCATGGTGACCAGCGCGCACAAGGCGCTGCCCGCCTACACCCAGGCGGCGCTGGTGCTGGCCCGGACGCGGCGGCTGGACGCGGCGCGGCTGGACCGGGCGTTCGAGGCCACGCACACGACCAGCCCGGCCGGTGTGATCATGGCCAGCACCGACGCGGCCCGGGCGCTGCTGGCCCGCGACGGCAAGGAGCTGTGTGGCCGGCTGCTGCGCACGGTGACCGCGGCCCGGCGCCGGCTGCGCGAGGTGCCCGGCCTCGACGTGCTGGACGGTCCCGGGGTCGAGCCGGCCAAGCTCACCGTGCTGCTGGCCGGGACCGGGGCGCGCGGCATCGCGGTGGAAGCCGATCTGGTCGCGGCGGGCATGCCGGTGGAGAGCGCGGACCGGGACACGATCATCCCGATCGTCACGCTGGCCGACGACGAGGCGCACGTGGCCCGGTTCACCGACACCCTCATCGAGATCATCGAGCGGCACCGGGGCACGCCCCGGCGGCCGGTCCCGGCGGCCGCGTGGACCGTGGTGCCCGAGATGGCGCTGCCACCGCGGGAAGCTTTTTTTTCGCCTAACGAAACGCTCCCCGCGACTGCCGCCGTGGGGCGGGTGAGTGCCGAGCTGGTGGCGCCGTACCCACCGGGCGTCCCGGTGCTCGCGCCGGGCGAGGTGATCACCGCGGCGGCGCTGGACGCGCTGCGCGCGGCGCGCGCCGACGGCGGCCGGATCGCCTACGCCGCCGATCCCACCCTGGCCACCCTCCAGGTCATCACCCGCACCTGACCCCGCGCCCGCCCCCCTCATGTCAGTGCGGTGCATCGTGGGTGTCCCGACGAACACGATGCACCGCACTGATGGATTGACCGCGCGCTGATGGATTGACCGGTGTGGCCCATTGTGGGTGGGGGGGTGGCGGGCTTACGTTTTGGCGATGGATCTCCGATCGCGCGGTTCTCGGTCACTGGCCTACTCCTTCGGGTGCGTGCTGACGGCGGGGGCGACGGTGGCGGCCCTGCTCAGCCCGGCCGCGGCCGCGGCCGGGGTGACCGGGGTGGCCAGGGTGACCGGGGGTCACGGCTCGGCGGTGCAGAAGATCTGCCACGCCCCGGCGCCCAGGTCGGTGCTGGCCACCGGCTCGCACCGGAAGGCGGCCGGGGCGCCCGCGGCGGCCATCCGGGTGGACCAGGTCGGCTACCCGTCCGGGTCGGCCAAGGTCGCCGAGATTATGAGCAAGGCCAAGCCGCCCGCCGGGGGCCTGCACTGGGTGGTGGTCCGGGCCGGATCGTGCCAGGTGGCCGCGGCCGGCGCGACCGGCCGCAGCCTCGGCTCGTGGAGCAAGCGCTACGGCTGGGTGCTGGCCGCCCGGTTCTCCGGGCTGCAGGCCCCGGGCTACTACCGGCTCGGCATCCTCAACGACCCGTCGGCCGCGTCATCGTGGTTCCCGGTCGGCCCGGCCGCCAGAATCTACGCCCGGCCGCTGGCCAACGCGCTGTACTTTTACCAAAACGAGCGGGACGGCCCCGACTTCGTCCGCACCGCGCTGCGCACCGCGCCCGGTCACCTCAACGACGCCAGCGCGATGACCTACGCCACCCCGCCGGTCGATGACAACGGCAACTTCAAGGGCAGCCTGGCCAAATACGCCACCGGCGTGCGCATCAACGCGACCGGCGGCTGGTTCGACGCCGGCGACTACCTGCACTTCGTCGAGACCACCAGCTACACCGAGGCCATGCTGCTGCAGGGCGTCGCCGCCTTCCCCCGGCAGATGGGCGCCGGGTCGGGCGCCAACTTCACCGGCGAGGTCAGGTTCGGCCTGGACTTCCTGCAGCACATGTGGCACCAGAAGACCCGGACCCTGTATTACGAGGTGGGCACCGGCGAGGCGAACAGCACCTACTTCGGCGACCACGACATCTGGCGGCTGCCCCAGGCCGATGACCACTACCAGGGCACCAACCCGCGCTATGTCTACATCCGCCACCCGCCGGTGTTCCGCGCGGGCAAACCGGGCGCGAAGATCAGCCCCAACCTGGCCGGCCGGCTGGCCGCCGACTTCGCCCTGTGCTACCAGGTGCTGCACCGCTCCGACCCGGGGTACGCCGACGGCTGCCTGCGCTCCGCGGAGACCATCTACTCGCTGGCCGACCCGCACTGGAAGGGCCACCTGATGACGGCCATCCCGTGGGACTTCTACCCGGAGACCAGCTGGCGCGATGACATGATGCTGGGGGCCACCGAGCTGGCCCGCGCGCTCCAGCAGGCCGGGCAGGCCGGCCGGCCGGCCGGCCTGCCGGTGCGCTCGTCCGCGACCTACCTGCGCGACGCCGCCGCCTGGGCCAGGGCGTGGATCGGAAGCAAGCAGGCGCTGTCCGACACGCTCAACCTGTACGACGTGAGCGCGCTGGCCGACTACGAGCTGACGCTGGCCATCCGGGCCCAGCACGTCACCGGGCTGGCGGTGACCCCGGCCCAGCTGCTGGGCAATCTGCGCGGGCAGATCGAGAAGGGCATCCACACCGCGGGCCAGGACCCGTTCCGGTTCGGGTTCGCCTGGGACCAGTGGGATACCACCACGCACGGCGCCGGGCTGACCGTCATGGCCGACGAATACGACGCGCTGGCCGGGCGGCCGGTGTACGCGGGCTGGGCGCAGCGCTGGCTCGATGACATCCTCGGCAGCAACGCCTGGGGCGTGTCGCTGATCGTCGGGGACGGCAGCGTGTTCCCGGACTGCATGCAGCACCAGATCACCAACCTGGTCGGCTCGCACGACGGCCGGGAGCCGGCGCTGGCCGGGGCCGCGGTCGAGGGACCCAACTCGTTCGCCGCGACCGGGACGGTGCCGAACATGCGGCCGTGCCGCGCGAACGGCCCGGGCAACGTCAAGTACGCGGCGTTCAATGGGCACCGCGCGGTGTTCCAGGACAACGTGCAGTCCTACTCCACCGTGGAGCCTGCCATCGACCTGACCGCCGCCACCCCCCTGGCCTTCGCCTGGCAGGACGCGGTCAATCCCTGAGCCGGGGAGCGGGGTAGAGGATCGTCTTCGGCTCGGTGAACGACTCCATCGCGAACCGGCCACCGACCCGGCCGCGGCCGCTCACCGAGCCGGCCCGGCCGCCGAACGGCAGATGGGACTCCCACAGGTTGGTGGACGCGTTCACGTTGACCCAGCCGGCCCGGGCCTGCTCGGCGAAGGCCAGGCCACGCTCCAGGTCGGCGGTGAACACCGCGGCGGTCAGCCCGAACGGCGCCGCGTTGGTCAGCTCCAGCGCCTCGGCGGCGGACGCCACCTCGACGATCGGCACCACCGGGCCGAACGTTTCCTCGGTGGCGATCTCCATGTCCAGGCTCACCCCGTCCAGCACGGTGGGCTCGGCGTACAGCGAGGTAGGGAAGCCAGCCGCGCGCTGCCCGCCGGTCAGCAGCTTCGCGCCCCGGCTCACCGCGTCGGCCACGTGCCGGCCGAACTTGTCCGCGGTCGCCTCGTTGTTCAGCGGGCCCATCGTGGTCTGGGGGTCGAACGGGTCGCCCAGCCGGACCTGCTGCTGGGTGGCGGCCGCCACCCGCTCGGCGAACTCGGCGCGCACCGCGGCGTGCACCAGGAAGCGCTCACCCGCCGTGCAGCTCTGCCCCGCGCACAGATAGGCGGCTTCCAGCGCGGCCTCGGTGGCCAGCGCCAGGTCGGCGTCGTCCAGGATCACCATGGGGCCGTTGCCGCCCAGCTCCAGCAGCTGGGTCTTGCCCGCCGCCCGCGCGGCGACCAGCCCGCCGGTGGCCACCGACCCGATAAAGCCCACCGCGGCCACCCCAGGATGGCCGGCCAGCGCGTCACCGGCCACCGGCCCGGGACCGGGCACGAAGCTGAACACCCCGTCGGGAACCCCGGCCGCGGCGATGATCTGGGTGAGCAGCGCGCAGCACGCCGTGGTGGTCGGGGCCGGCACCCAGACCACGGCGTTGCCGGCCGCCAGGGCGGGCGCGAACAGCTCCGCGCCCATGGTGTAGGGCCAGTTCCACGGGCTGATCACGCCGACCACGCCGAGCGGGACCCGGGCGGTGATCGCCCGGCGGCCTGCCGAGACCGAAGGCGGGAACGCGCCGTCCAGCCGGCGCGCGTCCGCGGCTGCCATCCGGAAGTACACGGCCAGCTCGTCGGCCTCGTCGTCGGCCTCGGCGAGCGGTTTGCCCTGATCCAGGGTCAGCAGCCGCGCCAGGTCCGCGCGCCGGTCACCGATCGCGTCCGCGACGCGCTCGCACCACGCGGCCCGGTCGAACGCGGACTGCGCGGCCCAGCCGGGCTGGGCGGCGGTGGCCGCGCGGACCGCGTCGTCCACGTCGGCCGGGTCCGCCACGGCCACCGACGCGAAATCCTCGCCGGTGGCCGGGCTGGTGGCCACGGCGGCAGGCGAGCGCCCCGGCCGCCATTCGCCGTCGATGAACAGCAGGTACTCGTCCATGCCCGGGTATCCCTCCGTTGTGCGCGGCCGGTTCGGGGTCAGCACGCGGCGCAGAACCGGCCCAGCTCGTCCAGCTTGTCCGGGGGCAGCCGGTAGGCCGGCCCCGAGATGGACAGCGCCGCCACGCAGCCGCCGACCGGGCTGAACACCGGGGCGGCGACGGCGACCAGGCCGTCTTCCAGCTCCGCGGCCGCGGTGGCGTAGCCGTTCCGGCGGACCCGGGCCAGGTCGGCCTCGAGCGCCTCGGCCGTGGTGATCGTGTGCTCGGTGTACCGCTCCAGGCAGCCGGCGTCGGGCAGCGGGATCGCGCCGAAGGCGAGCAGGACCTTGCCGTTGGCCACCGCGTGCGGCTTGGTCCGGCGGCCGATCCAGCCGCCTGAGCAGCTCAGGATGTAGGTGCTCGGGACCTCGGCCACGTTCAGGATGTCGGCCCCGGCCGGGATGGCCAGGTTTATCGTCTCCCCGGTCAGCTGGGAGAGCTTTTCCATGGCGGGCTGCAGCCGGTCCACGATGTCGGTGCTGCGCAGCGCCAGGGTGCCCAGCCGGATGATCTCGACGCCGAGCCGGTAGCGCTGGCCGGAACGGGTCAGGAACCCGGTCCGCTGCAGCGTGGCGGCCAGCCGGGAGGCAGTTGACTTGTGCACGCCCAGAGACATGGCGATCTCTGTCACACTGAGTTCCGGGCGGCCATCTTCGAAGGTGGCGAGCAGCGCCAGCACCCGCTCGGCTGACTGGTAGGTTGCGTTACCCGCAACCGCATTCTCGCTCATGCAACCCACAATGACCAATTTGCCGGTTGTGCGTCAACTGCCAAGAGTGCCGTGCGTGGCATACTCCTAACCGAGTCGCGCAGAATGGTGCAGGGCCCGCGGGCAGGCGGGCGCCCCCGACAAATGAGAGCAGGGCCGCCATGGCCGAAGCCGCTGATGAGCTGACCGTCGGATCGGTGCACGACCCACTTCCCGAGGCGCTCGGGCTGGCTCGTGCGGCGGCCGACGCGGGCCTGGGCCTGAAGCTGCTCGGCGGCCTGGCCGTGCGGGTGCTCTGCCCGGAGTTCCCGCCGCGGCTCCGCCGCGACCAGGACATCGATTTCGCCTGCCTGGGCAAGGGCCGGAAGAATGTGGCGGCGTGGCTGGCCGACAACGGCTGCGAGCCGGACCGCCGGTTCAACAACCTCAACGGGGACCGGCAGATGTACTTCACGGCGCCGTCCGGGCGCCCGATCGACGTGATGGTGAACCAGCTGACCATGTGCCACACGCTCGACTTCCGGCCCTCGTTCGGGCGGCTGCCGCTCACCGTCGACTCGGTCGACGTGCTGCTGTCCAAGCTGCAGATCATCGAGCTCAATGAGAAGGACGCACGGGACATCTTCCACCTGCTGGCGGCGCTGCCGCTGGCCGAGGACGCGCCCCCGGCCATCGACACCGGCCGGTTCGGCAAGCTGCTCGGCGCGGACTGGGGCTGGTGGCGGACGGTGACCGAGAACCTGACCAAGCTCCCGGCGCTGCTCGCCGAGAAGCCTGGGCTGGCCCCGCCCCAGCCGTATCACGACCCGCTCGCCCAGGGCCGCCAGCTGCTGGAGGTCGCCCGGGCCACGCCCAAGAGCATGAAGTGGAAGCTGCGCGCCAACGTCGGTGACCGGGTCCGCTGGTACGAGCTGCCGGAGGAAGTCGACCACTAACCAGCCTGGTCCACCCCGGTCCGGGCGGCTCTGGGCACAGGATCCGCCGGTGGGGTCATTAATTCGCTCTGCCCGGCTTGACGCCGGTTTCGGCCGGATGCTAGACGTTGCACAGGGCGCACTGGCGTTGCACACGGCGCTGGGGACCTCGTGTGCGCGGAAATGGCAAACGAGCGCAGCACGGTCGGGTGCGCGAGGAGGGCGTGGTGATCTCGTGAGAGTCTTCTTCGCCACCGATATTCATGGCAGCGAAGTCTGCTGGCGAAAGTTCCTGAATGCGGCGGCCTTCTACAAGGCCGATCTGGTCATCCTGGGGGGCGACGTCACCGGCAAGGTGATGGTGCCGATCGTCGAGCGGGACGGGCACTGGCAGGCCACCGTGCGCGGCGAGTCGATCCGCATGGAGACCAGGGCCGAGCTAGCGGAGATCGAGAAGAAGATCCGCAACGCGGGTCACTACCCCGCGCTGGTCAGCCCCGATGAGCTGCAGGTCCTGAGCGATGAAGAGGGCGCGGTGGACCGCCGGTTCAACACCGAGATGACCCGCTCACTGGACCGCTGGCTGGACATGGCCGACACCAAGCTGGGCGGCGGGGACATCCCGTGCATCCTCAACGGCGGCAACGACGACATCTGGGAGATCGACGACATCATCGAGGCCTCGCCGGTGGTGAGCTTCGGCGAGGGCAAGTCGCTTGACCTGGATGGCTTCAGCCTGGTGTCGATGGGCTGGACCAACCCGACGCCGTGGAACACATTCCGCGAGGCGCCCGAAGGGCAGCTCACGGAAAAGATAGACGCGGTGGTCAGCAAGATTCCGGACATGGAGCGGGCGATCTTCAATTTTCACGCCCCGCCCTACGGAACCGGGCTCGACGAAGCGCCCGCGCTGGACGAGACGCTCCGGCCCACGCACGGCGGTGCGGTGATGAAGCCGGTGGGGTCGACCGCGGTGCGCGACGCGATTAGCAGCTACCAGCCGATGCTCTCGGTCCATGGCCACATCCACGAGAGCCGCGGCATCAAGCGGATGGGCCGGACGCTGGCCATCAATCCCGGCAGCGTTTACGGGGACGGCGTCTTGCAGGGCGTGGTACTCGAGCTGAACGCAAAGAAGGGGAAGGTCACTAAGTACCTTCTGGTGAATGGTTGATTCCTACCGGGAAGCGACGGGGGGCGCAATAGGCTTGCCTGGCCACCCAAAAGCCCCCCAACCGGGAGATGAGCATGGCAACTGACGCAATTGGCGGGGAGACGCCAACACTCTTCTTGCGCAAAGCCACCGGCCTGGTCCGTGGCTGGTCCATCCGGGACTCGATCATCTACGCCTGCCTGGCGACCAACTTTGTGACCCTGGGACTCTACGAGTTCACCTTCGCCGGGCCGGCCTTCCCCAAGGGCCAGTTCATCACGGCCACGCTGATCTCGGGTGTCTGGGTATCGTTCCTGGTCATCGCCTACGCCGGGCTGATCGTCACGATTCCGCGGGCCGGTGGTGACTACGTCTGGCAGAGCCGGATCCTGGGCAGCGGCCTCGGCTTCGTGATGGCCGCCACCGGCTGGTGGTTCATCCTGTGGCTGTGGGCGCCCATCTACGGGAACATCCTGTCGGTCCAGCTGTTCGAGCCGATCTGGGCCACGCTCAAGTGGACCTGGCCCGCTGGCGGGGCGGCCTGGTTCGGCACCAACAACGGGATCTTCGTCGTCACGCTGATCACGATCGTGATCGCCGGCGTGCTGGTCTCGCTGGGCATGGCGGGCTACGCCCGGATCCAGCGGTGGGCCTTCATCGGCGGCATGATCGGGTTCGCCGTCGTGGTGATCCTGCTGCTGGTCAACTCGCACGCGAACTTCGTCAGCTCGTTCGACCTGTACGGCCAGAAGCTGTTCGGGGTGAATCACGCCTACGCGGCCACCAACCACGCCGCGGCCAAGGCGGGCTACACCACCTCGCCGTTCGGGTTCGGCCCGCTGGGCCCGACGATGCTGCTGGTGCCGGCCTTCATGTTCTTCCTCCTGTGGCCGAACTGGGGGAGCACGCTCTACGGCGAGATCCGCGGCGCCAGTGACTTCCGGCGGGTGTTCACCGGCATGTTCGCGGGCCTGTGGCTGACGGTCATCCTCACGGTGATCTTCCTGCTGCTGATCGCCAAGACCGTGGGCTGGGACTTCTACCAGAACCTCAACTCGCTGGATTACAACCTGACGCCGCAGTTCGGCATCTGGCCGTATCCGTTCATGTTCGCGGGCTGGCTGGTGCACAACACGGCGTTCCAGGTCATCCTTCTCCTGGTGCTGAGCCTGTGGTTCTTCGCCTGGGTCGGCACGCTGTTCCTGTCCTCGACCCGGGTCATCTTCGCGGCCGCGTTCGACCGGGTGCTGCCCGACCGGGCGGCCGAGGTGTCCGAGCGGCGCAAGGTGCCGGTCTACTCGCTGATCCTGATGCTGCTGCCGGCGGCGGGCCTGGCCGCGGTCTACGCCTACTCGACCACGTTCCGGTCCTACACGCTGGACGCCACCCTGGTCATCGCCGTGACCTACCTGTTCAGCGCGATAGCAGTGGTGGTGCTGCCGTTCGTCAAGCCGGACCTGTGGCGCGCCTCGCCGGCCAGCCGGATCAAGGTCCTCGGGGTGCCGATCGTGCCGGTCGCCGGGGTCGTCACGATCGGGCTGCTCGTCTTCAACCTCTACGAGTGGCTCAGTAACGACAACTACTTCGTGAACAGTCACGACTCACTCATCTACATGGGCGCCATGTACGTGCTGGCGATCGTGATCTACGTGATCGCCCGGGTCGTGCGGAGCAGGCAGGGCATCGACCTCGGCCTCATCAACAAGGAGATCCCGGTCGAGTAGCGGCCGGCCGGGTACGGCTGCATTCGGCCCCGCCGCCCGAGTTCGCCCGGGCGGCGGGGCCGAGGCAACTCTCGCCCCGCACGGCGGGGCGGGACGAGGAGATTGGCAGGATTCAGTGGCATGACACAGACACCGGCCCGGGCCAGCGCGGTCATCATCGGCGCGGGCATCGTGGGCAACAGCCTGGCCTGCCACCTGGCCCGTCTCGGCTGGCGCGACCTGGTCCTGGTGGACAAGGGGCCGATGCCGAACCCGGGCGGTTCGACCGGGCACGCGTCCAACTTCATCTTCCCCATCGAGTACTCGAAGATGATGATGGAACTCACCCGCGACAGCACCGAGCAGTACCAGGCGCTGGGCGTGTTCACGCAGAGCGGCGGCATCGAGGTGGCGCGCACCCCGGCCCGGATGGCCGAGCTGCGGCGGCGGTGCAGCTCGGCCACGGCGTGGGGCATCCCGGCCCAGGTCATCTCGCCCGCCGAGGTCCGCAAGCTGGTGCCCTACCTGGATGAGTCGGTCATCCTGGGCGGCGCGCACTTCCCCACCGTGGGCGTGGTCGACTCGCTGCGGGCCGGCACGCTGATGCGGGAGGAAGCCCAGCAATCCGGCGCGCTGCACGTGCTGGCGGGCGCCGAGGTGCTCGGCATCGACGCCGTGCCCGGGCCGCGGGGCCGGCCGCAGATCGCGGCGGTGCGCACCACCGGCGGTGACATCGAGACCGCCGCGTGTGTCATCTGCTGCGGGGTGTGGAGCCCCCGGATCGCCCGGATGGCCGGGGCGCGGCTGCCGCTCACCCCGGTCGTGCACCAGATGATCAGCGTCGGCCCGATCCCGTTGTTCGCCGGCACCACCGGGGAGATCGCCTACCCGATCGTGCGCGACGTGGACACCAACATGTACGAGCGGCAGCACGGTGGTGACATGGAGGTGGGCTCGTACGCGCACCGCACGATCATCGTGACCCCGGATGAGATCCCGTCGATCGAGGAATCGGCGCTGTCCCCGACCGAGCTGCCGTTCACCGCCGACGACTTCGACCCGCAGCTGGCCGAGGCGCTGGAGCTCATGCCCGAGCTGCTCGGCGACGAGCGGGTCGGTATCCGGTACGCGATCAACGGCCTGATCTCGATGACCCCGGACGGCCACCCGCTGCTCGGCGAGACCCCGGAGGTGGCGGGGCTGTGGTCAGCCGCGGCCAGCTGGATCAAGGAAGGCCCGGGGGTCGGCCGCGCGGTGGCCGAGTGGATGTCCGGCCAGGCCCCGGGCATCGACGTGTTCGAGGCCAACATCGCCCGGTTCTACCCGGCCCAGCAGACCGTCACCCACGTGGTCAACCGGGCCCGCGAGGGCTTCAACAAGATGTACGGCATCGTGCACCCGGCCGAGCAGTGGGAGTCCGGGCGGCCGGTCCGGCTCAGCCCGGTCTACCAGCGCGAGCGTGAGCTGGGCGCGGTGTTCTTCGAGACCGCCGGGTGGGAGCGGCCGCACTGGTACGCCTCGAACGAGCCGCTGCTGGAGCGTTACGGCGGCCGGCTCATGCCGCGGGATAACGAGTGGGACGCGCGCTGGTGGTCGCCGATCATCAACGCCGAGCACCTGGCCATGCGGGACGCCTGCGGGCTGGTCGACCTGTCCGCGTTCGCCGTGTTCGACATCACCGGGCCGGGCGCGCTGGACGCCGTGCAGTCGGCCGCCGTCGCCCAGCTCGACGTGCGCCCCGGCCGGGTGATCTACACCTCGCTGCTGGACGAGCGCGGCGGCTTCGTGGCCGACCTGACGATCATGCGGCTCGGTGACCAGCGGTTCCGGGTGGTCACTGGCGGTGCCACCGGCATGTCGGACAAGAAGTGGTTCACCGACCACCTGCCGGCCGAGGGCACTGCCGCGCTGTCCGACCTCACCTCGGCCCAGGCCACGCTGGGGCTGTGGGGCCCGAAGGCCCGAGACGTGCTTCAGTCAGTCACGGGCGACGACGCGAGCCACGACGGGTTTCCGTTTGGTAGCTGCCGTGAGATAGAGGTCGCAGGCGTCACGGTGCTCGCCTCGCGCATTTCCTACGTGGGTGAGCTGGGCTGGGAGCTGCACGTGCCGATGGAGCAGGGCGCCCGGCTGTGGGACGCACTGTGGGCCGCGGGCCGGCCGCACGGGCTGGTGCCGGTGGGCATCGGCGTGTACGGCACCACCGGGCGGCTGGAAAAGGGGTACCGCGCCTTCGGCGCCGAGCTGACCGCCGACTACACGCTGGTCGAGGCGGGGATGACACGGCCCCGGGTCAAGGTCCAGCCGTTCACCGGCAAGGACGCCTACCTGGCCCAGCGGGCCGAGCCGCCCGCCGCCGTGCTGTGCACGCTGACCGTGGATGACCACCGGCCGGGCGGCGGCGAGGCGCGGTACATGCTGGGCGGGGAGCCGGTGCTGTCCGCGGCCGGGGAGCGGCTGGTGGACGCCAAGGGCCGGCCGTCGTACGTGACCAGCGCGGGCTCCGGCCCGTCGGTGGGCCAGCACCTGCTGATGGCCTACCTGCCGCCCGCCGAGGCGGTCGAGGGGAACCGGCTGCAGGTCGAGTGCTTCGGCGCGGCATACCCGGTCACCGTGGCGGTAGCCGGGTCCACCCCGCTGTTCGACCCGGACAACGCGCGGGTGCGGAGCTGACCGGGATGGAGATCGGGGTCTGCGTCAAGCGGGTGCCGCAGGTGGGCGGCCGGATCGTGGTCACCCCGGACGGGCAGGACGTGGACACGCGGATGTCCGGGTTCGCGATCAGCCCGCACGAGGAGTGCGCGGTCGAGGAGGCCGTGCAGATCACCGAGCGGCTCGGCGGCCGCGTGTCGGTCATCACCCTCGGGCCGCCGGAAGCGGCCGAGCAGCTCCGTGACGCGCTGGCCCTCGGTGCGCACCGCGCCGTGCTGCTGGACAGCGGCGGCCAGGAGTGGGGTCCGGCCGCCACCGCGGCCGCGATCGCCGGGCAGGCCCGCGGGCAGGCCGAGGCCGGCCAGGGCTATGACCTGCTGCTGATGGGCAACGAGGCAGCCGACACCGGGGACTACCAGGTGGGCGTGCGGGTGGCCCACGCGCTCGGCTGGCCGTGCGTAACCGGGATCAAGCACCTGGAGATCGACTCCGGCCAGGCCCGGGCCCGGCGCGACAACCCGGCCGGCGCGGAAACCTTCCAGGTCACGCTGCCCGCGGTGATCAGCGTGAAGGAGGGCATCAACCTGCCCAGGTACCCGTCGCTGCCCGGGCGGCTGCGGGCCAAGCGCGCGGCCATCGAGCGCAGCCAGCCGCAGTGGCAGCCCGAGGGGCTGCGCAAGCAGGCGCTCCGGGTTCCGGAGGAGACCCACCAGCAGGCCACGGTGCTCGGCACCGGGGCCGGCGCGGTGCCCGCGCTGGTCGCGCTGCTCGACGAGCTAGGGGTCCTCAAGTGAGGACCCCCGCCCCGGAGCCAGCGAAGCGCCCGCGAGGGAGGCAATGAGATGAGCGTCCTCACGTGAGCGTGCTCTGCCTGGTCGAGCTGGACGCCGCCGGGCCCACCGACGGCTCGCTGCGCGCGCTGACCTTCGCCCGCGAGCTGGCCGGCCCGGTCACCGGCGGCCCCGCGCTGATCGCGGTGCTGTTCGCCGCGGCGAACCGGGCCGACGCCGCCCAGCTGGGCCGGTACGGCGTCACCGAGGCGTACGTCATCGAGCCGGAAGCGCTGGATGGGTACGCGCCGCAGGCCTGGGCGCGGACCCTGCAGGGACTGGCCAGCCTGGTGCTGGCGGGCGCGGTGGTCGCGGCGGGCACCGACCGGGGCCACGAGGTGCTGGCGCACCTGGGCGCGCTGACCGGGCAGCCGATGGCCGCGAACTGCCTGTCCGCGCGGCCGGCGGCAGATGGCACGATCGCGGTGGCCCGGCAGCGGTGGGCCGGGCTGCTGATCGAGGACGCCGTGCTGAGCGGCTCGCCCGCGCTGCTGTCCGTGGCCACCGACGCGCTGCCACCGGCCGAGGTCGATGCGCCGGCCGGGGTGGACCCCCCCGCCGTGCACGTGCACGAGCCCGACCTGGCCCCGGCTGACCTGGCCGTGCGGGCGGAGATCTCGGCGGGCGCGGACGGCGGGGTGTCGCTGGCCTCCGCCCGGGTGGTGGTCGGCGGCGGGCGCGGGGTCGGCGGGCCGGACGGTTTCGCCCCGCTGGAGGAGCTGGCCAGCCTGCTCGGCGGGGTGGTCGGGGTGTCCCGGGTGGTCACCAGCCAGGGCTGGCGGCCGCACACCCAGCAGGTCGGCCAGACCGGTACCAAGATCACCCCGGAGCTGTACCTGGCCTGCGGGATCAGCGGGGCGATCCAGCACATGGCGGGCTGCGCGAGCGCCAAGCACATCGTCGCGGTGAACACCGACCCGGGCGCGCCCATCCTGGCCCGCGCCGACTACGCCGTCATCGGCGACCTGAGCGAAGTCATCCCGGCGCTGGTCGCCGCGCTCAAAGAGCGCGGCTGACGGGACCGGGCGGGAGCCGGGGTCAGGTGCGGTTGGCGGCGTCCAGGTTCTCGCGGACCGCCTGGGTCAGCGGGTGATCCGGGCCCAGCGCCGACTCGCAGTCGGCCAGCGTGCGCTCGAACACCTTGACCGCATCGGTGAGCCGCAGCGCCGCGTGGTAGGCCGATCCGAGGTTGGCGCGTGAGGTCAGCGTGGCCTCGTGCGTGGGGCCGAGCACCCGCTCACAGTCGGCCAGCGTCTGCTCGTACAGCGGCAGCGCGTCCTTGAGCCGGCCCGCCGAGTGGTAGGCGTTGGCCAGGTTGCCGCGGGCGGTGATCGTGTCGTGGTCGTCGGCGCCCTGGGCCATCTCCTGGTCGGTCAGGGTCCGCTCGTACACCGGGATCGCGTCCTTGACCCGGCGGGCGGCCAGGTAGGCATTGGCCAGGTTGCCGCGGGCGGTGAGCGTCTCCGGGTGGTAGGTGCCGAGCACCCGCTCCCGGTCGGCCAGCACCCGCTCGTACTGGGGCAGCGCGTGCTTCATCCGCCCCGCGGTCCGGTAGGCGTAGGCCAGGTCGGCCCGGGCGCTGATGGTGTCCGGGTGATCGGGCCCGTTTGCCTTCTCCTGGTCGGCCAGGGTCCGCTCGTACACCGGGACGGCCTGCTTGAGCTGCCCGGCCGTGTGGTAGGCCTGGGCCAGCCCAGACCGGGCGGCCAGGGTGGCCGGATGCGCGGCGCCCAGCCCGCGTTCGGTGTCGGCGAGGGTCTGCTCGTACAGCGGCAGGGCCTGGTCCCCGCGCCCGGCGGCCAGGTAGGCGGCCGCCAGGTCGGTGCGCGCGGCCAGAGTCTCCGGGTGCCGGGCGCCGAGCACCCATTCCCGGTCCGCGACCACCCGCTCGTGCATCGGCAGCGCGTCGCCCCGCCGCCCGGCGGCCGCGTAGGCGCGGGCCAGGTGGCCGCAGGAGATCAGCGTGTCCGGGTGATCGTTGCCCAGCGCCCGCTGCCGCTCGGCCAGCGTCCGCTCGTGCACGGTGATCGCGTCCGGCACCCGGCCCGCGGCCTCATAGGCCGAGGCCAGGCCGTCCCGGACGCGGAAGGTCTGGGCGTGCGCCGGGCCGAGCACCCGGCTGGACGTCTCCAGCAGAGTCTTCCAGTACGCGGCGGCCGGCCCGCTGATGTCCGCGCTGGCCAGACTCTGCCCGGTGCGCAGCAGCACCGGGTGCGCCTCGGGCTGCCAGAGCAGGTCGGCGCTGCCGTCCCGGAGCGCCACCCCGCAGTCATGCAGCGCCTGGTCCAATCGTGGCGGCACGTCCTGGGCGGGCCAGGCCTGGCACAGGGCGTCCGCGGCCGACCGGACCGCGCGCTCCAGCTCCGGCGGCGGGATGATCGCCCGGGTCATGGCCGCCACCAGCGGGTGCAGCTGGACCGTGCGGGTCGTGCTGGCCGGGTTGATCGTCACCAGCCCGGCCCGGGCCAGGTTGTGCACGGACTCCCGGGCCTGCGCCGGGTCGGCGGGCATGCCCGGATGGCCGGTCAGGTAGCCGCAGGCGGCGGGGGTGGTGAACACCACCCCGGGGATGCCGGCCGGGTCCAGCAGGGAGGCCAGCGCCAGCATCGGGCGGGCAAAGCCATCCGGCGGAATCTGGTCGGCCAGGTCCATGGCCAGCGACCAGGTCACTTCGGTGATGCCCGGTCGCGGCGCGTCGGACAGCGGCCCGGCGCCCGCCAGCATCTGCCGCCGCCGGTCGTGGAACCAGCCCCGGTAGTCCCGGCAGCTCGCCCCGGTGCAGATCATCGCGGCCGTGGCGTGCGCCAGCGGGAGCGGCTGGCAGCCCAGGTCGGTGGCCAGGTCGAGGGCTTCGGTGCGCTGGCCGGGATCGGTGGTCAGCCGCGCGGTCAGGTAGGCCAGCGCTTCCCGGACGGTGAAGGCGCCGACCTTGGCGACCCGGCGGCCCGGTGCGGCCAGGCCGTCATCGCTGCGCGCGGTGACCAGCACGCGCCCGTCGCTGTTTTCCGGCCACAGGCCGTCCATGTCGGCCGGGCCGGCCAGATCGTCGAGGACCACCAGCCAGCGCCGCTCGGTCCTGGCCAGCCAGGCCAGGAAGCGCTGCGCGCCGGTCAGCAGATCGTCGTCCGGGCTGGCCTCGCCCAGGTCGGCCAGGGCCAGCGCGTAGCCGTTCAGGATGGCGTCCCGGCTGGTGGCGGTCACCCAGACGAGCAGGTCCACCGCGCGGTTGTCCCACAGGCTGTGCGCCATGGCCGCGGCCAGCTGGGTCTTGCCGCTGCCGCCGAACTGGGCCAGCCGGGGCACCCCCGCCTCACCGGACGGGGCCAGGATCAGGGTGTCACCCGGATCCAGCTTGCCGACCAGGCCGAGGCCGGTCTCCGGCCGCGGGCTGTACGAGTCGGCCAGCGGGGGAACGGGGCCGCAGCGCAGCGGCCACTCCACTAGCCGCGCTGGCACGCTGACCATCCGGGATCGAGTGAGGCACCTGCCGCTGGATCCCTGTTCATCTGGTCCACCCGTCGCACCCGGTTTCCTCAATGACCCGCATTAACTGCTGAACCCCGTTGCGCACGACAACTGCGTCAGGCAGCTGCAGGGAACAGCCTATGTCGGCGGGCTCGTCAGTGGGCGGCGTTCTGCCCGGTATTGGGGAGTTCTGCTGACTACCGTCCGCGACCTGGCCCGGAGCGGCCCCGGATGGCCAGCCCACCCCGGCCCCCCGGGCGGCGGCACCGGTCAGATGGCCAGCCGCCCGGCGCGCTGGCCGGCCAGCCGGCCGGCCAGCGCGCG
>Ga0335078_10000762_pt1 | contig 49234 bp, 37 predicted proteins | sample Lox_Sample_32_FD_206711 | JGI IMG/M metagenome (GOLD analysis project Ga0335078, IMG submission 206711) | Soil microbial communities from Loxahatchee National Wildlife Refuge, Florida, United States - Lox_Sample_3.2 | ecosystem: Environmental > Terrestrial > Soil > Wetlands | place: USA... | reverse complement strand
CTGCGCGATCGGCGTCGACTGCGGATCGGTTGCGATCGAAGTGGTGTCGTTTGTGTTGTGCGCCGCCGCACTTGTCTTTAGCGTAGCCAGCATCTGATCGCGCATCTTTTCCGTCTGAGCAATCTGGTCTTTCACCTTGCGCACGTCGGGATGTTTGTCGGTGTAATGGGCCCGCAGGTCGGCGAGCTGCTCGCGCAATTTCGTGAGTTCCTGATCAATGGCGGGCAGACCCGCCGGGGAGGCATCCGGATTCTTCGGCGACGCCTGCAGAGAACGATATTGGCTTATCAGCGTCTCTAGGTATACGTGCTGCTGCTTGGCGGTGCTGAGCGCATCCTGTTCAGCCTGCAGCTGCGACTGGAGCCCACTCAAAATTTGGAGATTGCTGCTTAATTGACTGGGAAGCTCGCCAATATGCTGCGCCTTGAATTGGCGGATCTTTTCGTCCTGGTCGGCCAGGCTGCTGCGCGCCGCAGCAAGCTGATCTTCGAGGAACTTGGTGGTGCCCTCCGACTGCTCCTGTCTCGCCTGCAGGTTCTCCCCGATGAAGAGGTTAGTAATCTCGCTCGTCACCTGCTGTGCGACCCTCGGATCGGGAGACGTATAGTACACGTTGAAAGCAGTGATCTCGTTATGAAGATCGCGCACCAATTCGATATCAACGTCTTTGCGCATGGCATCGACTTTGTCATCCGGGCTGGCTCCGCCGGTTGGCCCGCCATAGAGATGGAATTGTTCGATGATGCGCAAGAGGTTTGTCCGGCTCAGAATCTGCTGCGTGATGCTTTGTAAGCGCTCCTGCAGGTCGTCGTTGACGTTGGGAGTCACGTAGTCTTTGGGCATCGTCGGCTGTTCAACCAGAATCAGCGTGCCCGACTTGTAGCGCGCGGGCAGAACCCAACTTGCACCCCACACCAGCAGCCAGCCTGCCAGCAAGGGGATGAGAAAATGCAGGTGCCGGCGGCGCACAATCCCCAGATAGTGCTGCAGGTTGAATTCGCCCGAACTTTGTTGTTCGAAGTCTTCCACGCGATTACCGTCCTATAGGCTTGGCGAACTGATACGAAATGGAAATCCACTCGCGATTGACGTTGGGAAAGGTGGAGACCGCTGCAATGTTCGCATAAGTCTGGTGCAGGCGGGTATAACCGGCCTGCGCGTTCCAGCGTGTCCCGAAGCGACGCTGCAGGGATGCGCTGCCACCGACAGTGTGACCGCCGGGGTACAACGAGGCCAAGTTTGGATCGACTTCTTTGTAGATCGAATAGAACGCGTCAACACCAACATTCCAGCTTGGTGTAAGCACCTGCCGAATGGATCCGTTAGCGCTGTTGGATTGATACGCGCCGAATAACCCACCACCTCCGCTAATGATCCTTGCGTAGCTTGCTGCAAAGTTAGTGTGATGTGCCTGCCACCCTAAACTCGCCGTGGCCGCGGGTTTCCAAGCCTGTGAACTGGGTAAGCCCGCCCCTGAGATATCATAGTGTTGCGGCCCGCCCGACAAGGAAAAAGAGAGTGTGGGCTTCAAGTAAACCGTGTAGAACCCGAGCATGGCCTGTGTCTGGGTTGTGGTGTCAAAACCCAGAACCCCGGTTTCACTGCCAAGAGGAGACGCCTGCACATTCTGGTACTGATAGGTGGCCCCGACGTAGTGTCTTCTTGCCAGACGATGGCTGTAGAATCCGCTGCCGCCCTGGGTAGTGGAGTTATATAACCCCGAAATTTGCCCAGAATTAGCGAAATAAAGGTTGTTGAAGTTGCCGCTGGCCCCCACCATGGAATCACGGCCGAATTGATACGTCAATTCGGCGCCGGCGGTGTTGCTTAATTGATCGGCGACCGGAGCAATTACCGCAAGGGTTGGCGGCAGTGCCGATCCTGACACCGGCAGAACTGAAACGACATCAGGCGCGCTGAAAACGTCGGAGGTTTTGTGCAGAGTGTCCCGCAGGCTCAAGGTTACGTGTGGGCTCAAACGATATTGAAAGCTGGCGGAAACGTTCTGATCCACTTCGTTGCGTGAGCTGGTGTACTGATATTCGGTAAAACCAGGGCTGTAGCTCAATAAGGTCTGCATCCGCGACGTGGTTTCCTGAAGCGCAATACTCGGCCAAACTGAGTATCCAATATCACTGACCGGCTTCGTCCCTATGCCTTCAAGCAAGTTATCCGTGTAAGCGGCTTGAAATGTCAGACCCAAAAGCAGGTAATCCGACCGTTCCTGCGAAAGTGTTTGCGTGGGGTAATCGGCATTGCTCACTGGCGGCGGCGTCGCCATGCGCACCGTGTCCGTCGTAACCTCTTGCGTGTTCTCCGGTTCGACAGCAGGCGTATTTGTAGGTGCCTGCTCTTGAGACCAGCTGAGAACGGCACAGAACATCAGCAAGGCTAAACAACCCTTAGAGTTGATCACGGAACCACCACTGTATCGTTGGGTTCGAGCCGGACATTCTGCGCCGTGTTCTTGCCCTTGATCACATCTTTATAGTTGAACGGCAGGCGGGCTTGTGTTCCATCAGCATTCTGGCGCAGAACGTAAATTGATTTTTGCTTTGCGAAATCGCGGAAGCCTCCAGCCAGCGCAATGGCATCGAGCACCGTCGGCGAGTTCGTCAACGGATAGGATCCGGGTTTGGTCACCTGGCCCAGAATGTTGAATTTCTGGCTTCTAATCTGCTCAACGATGACGGTAACTTCCGGCTCGGAAATGTAGTTCTTCAGCTTGGCCGTGAGCTCCTGCTCTAGCTGGCGAGGCGTTTCTCCGCTGGCCTGAACCTCACCCGCCAGAGGCAATGAAATTTTACCGTCGGAGCGAACCGGAACTGTCTTTGAAACGTCCGGTTCCTTCCACACGTTAATGTTCAGCACATCGTCCACTCCGATGACGTATTTGTCATCATGGGCTTTGGCGGCGGACGGCGCGGCTGAACTCGAAGTTGCCAGAGTATTGCTTTGCCCAAACAAAAATGAGGTCAGCACGAGGCAAAAGATCAGAATGAAGAGCCGATTACGGCAGATTTGATCGCTGGGATTCATAGTTTCCAAATGACCATAGAGGGTGCGGTTCAACTCGCTCTCCATCCGCTTCCCTTCAGACCATTGCCCACAGAAGATGCGGCTGGCGCCCGCATCTGATACTGCTCGATCTTGTAGAGCAGCGTGCGATAACTTACATGCAATAAACGAGCGGCTGCCCTTCGGTTCCAGCCGGTTTTCTCAAGCGCAGTGGCTATGGCGCTCCTTTCCGCTTCTAATTTAACGCTACGCACCAAAGACTTCAGCGAATTTAATCCCCCCGGGATCTCCCTATTGTTCCATGGGCGATCTGCTCCGAGGTGGCCCTCCGTTGGGTGAATACCGTTAGTGGCCTCCTCAGCACCGAGCCGCAGGTCCTGCTCACCCATGACTAGGTAACGCTTCACAAAGTTTTCGAACTCGGTCAAGTTGCCCGGCCACTCATAGGATTGACAGGCTTCAATGACTGCAGGCGTGTATGGCCGCGGCGTCATGCCGTGTTGGCCGGCCAGCTTGTGCATGAAATGCTGCAGGAGCAGCGGTATCTCTTCCATCCGGTGGCGCAGCGGCGGCACATGCAGGGTGAAGGCGCTTAAGCGATAGTAGAGATCCTCCCGCAGCTTTCTTGCCTCCTGCACTTGTTCTATGTTTTCGGAGGTTGCAGTGGCAAGCACTCGAACATCAATTGCGAGCGGCGTGTCACCGCCCGTCCGGGTGAAGCGCTTCTCCTGAATGACGCGCAGCAACCTACTCTGCAACGGGTCGGGCATCTCGGAGATCGCATCCAGCAGGATCGTTCCCTTGTCGCCGACCTCGAGAATCGCGAGGCGCGAGCGCGAATCGCTACTGACGCTGTCTTCTGTCCCGAACAGCTCAGCTTCCAGCACCGCTTCGGGAATTCCGGAGCAATTGATCCTGACCAGTTCATTATCGGCGCGCACTGAAAGCTTGTGTATCAGTCGCGCGGCAGTTTTCTTTCCGCTGCCGCGTTCGCCCACGATCAGAACGGGGACGTCCGCCTGGGCCAACAACTCCGCCTGCGCCCTGAGCTTTCGCATGAGCGGGCTGGTGCTAATGAAAAACGCTCCGCCGGGGAGCGGTTCGATCGCCTCTGTGGAAAAATCCATCGGAGTCACCGAAACCCCGAGATGCCGCTGAATTGCCAGTTCCAGTTGATCGTTCTCAATGGGCTTGAGCAGGAAATCCTGGGCGCCAAGCCGCATCGATTCGATTCTCCATCCTGCGTCTTCTGGATATGAAAGCATGATAATCGGCAAATCCGAACGGAAGCGGCGCAGCCAGCGAAGAACGTGCAGGATGTCGGAGTCGCCTCGCGGCACATCAAGCAGCAGCAAGTGTGGCACTCCGCCGGACTGCAGCCGGTCAAGCGCGTTCCAGGCGCTGGCAGCAGTTTCAATCTCCCAGTCGTGCGGTTCTCCGATAGAGCACACAGCGCGAAGCACTGCGGGCTCGCGGCTGACGACCAGAAGTCGTATCGCGTTTTTTGGATTTTCGTTCAACTCTGAGGTGAAGAAGATGGGAAAACCCGTGCTTTTTTCAGGCGGGTTCGAGCTCGTAGCCTTCAATGCGAACGGCAAGAGATCGTTGAATTGCGTCGATGGATAAAACGAGTGTTCGATCTCCACTGCGTGAAACGAGAATGCCTTCTACTCCTGCTAACGCGCCGCTGCGAACCCGTACTCTTTGCCCGACTTTTAAGAAAGGGTAAGCAGACCAGGGCAGCGGGCCCGAGAGCAGCCCTTTGATACTGTCAATCTGCTGATCGGGAATGGGCGTTCCGGTTGATTGCGCACCCACAAGCCGGAAAACGCCGTCCACACAAAGCGCGCGCAAACGGTCTTCATTCGTTCCCATTAATTTGACGAACAAATAGCAGCTGAATAAAGGAAGCTCAACAGTTTTTCGGCGATCGCTCCAGCGATGCACTTCAGTGATTGTCGGTAAGTAGGTTGTAAGTCCGCGTTCGCGCAGGCGATGCGCAACCATCTTTTCATGCCGCGCACGGGTTTGCAGCGCATACCATGCTGTCTCCGTCGGAACAGCAACCGAGGTATCGCAAATGTCTAAGAGCTGGCTGCTCATAGCTTCGCCCTCTGAGTCACAGTGACTGATTGACCCTTATGCCGGAATCTACAAACCATGAGATCTCGCACTTGAGACCTTGAGGGACCCGACAGCACGGACACGCTAGAGACAAAAACCCGGGGGAAATATTGCAATGAGAATGTGATTCGCCGGAACCTCTGCTCCTGGGGGAAGACGTTAGGAGCAGACTTGCTCAGTAAGTAAGCCTTTCCTCACAGAAAAGAAGTGGCACAACCTTTCTGTGCGATGGTGTGAAGATAAATGCGGGCTGCAAGTGATTGCAAGAGGTACTGAGTCTCTCTGCCGCTATTCTCGTCGCCCTGAGGGTTATTCGGACCTACTTGTGGAGACAATCGTGTAGGGTAGGCCTTCCCTCGCCATACAGTGCCACACCCATAAGTGGTGGTCTTTAAGTCATTGAAATACATATGGATATTCGCCAGAGCTCAAAGGTTAGCACACGTCAGTAACAGCCCATCAATGTTACTGTGCAGGTCTCTGCAAACGTTTACAATTGCTTGCATATGCGAGCCGAGTTTTCTCTTGCCCAAGCCCGGTGCTTGCATTAGACTGTTTCCGTTCTGAAAGAGAAAGCTTTCCCCCAAACGATCTTCCCCCGAATTGCGATTTTCCCCAGATCGGTTGTAGTGGAATGAGTTACGTGCGTTAGAGAACTCGTTCGGGTTCGGAGATTATATGGAAATCAATAAGCTTGGCGACGGCAGCAGGATCCGGGTATTTGTAGCTGACAGCTCCCGGATTCATACTCAGCTTCTTTGCGACGCGCTGAAACACGACTCAGAGTTCGATGTGCTTCAGTGTGGAACCAACTCAACCGGATTGATTGCGGAAGTGGTGGCCAGCGAGGTGCACGTCCTTCTTATTAGTGCCTATCTTGACGAGCAGCCGATGCGCGGGCTGCATATTCTGCGAGAGCTCCGCTCGGTTTACCCTAGGATCCGCGCAGCGGTTTTGATGGATTCCTACAAAAGCGAGATAGTCCTGGAGGCATTTCGTGCCGGCGCGCGTGGAATTTTCAGCCGGCAGAACTCGATCGAGTTGCTCGCCAAATGCGTTCGCAGCTTGTACGAGGGCCAGATCTGGGCAAACGGCCGAGAGATGTCGCTGGCGGTCGAGGCCCTGTCCAACGAACACGCAATTCGCCCTACCAATAGCAGCGCTCTCAACCTTCTTACTAAACGTGAAATCGGGATCGTCGAGTGCGTGGCGGAAGGTCTCACTAATCGCGAGATCGCGGACCGTCTTAAGCTCAGCCAGCACACGGTAAAGAACTATCTGTTTCGGGTTTTCGATAAGCTTGGGGTTTCGAGCCGGGTTGAGCTTCTCTTCATGACGCTCGGCCAGCATTCAAGCGTGCCCGACTTGGCGGAACTTCTGGTAGGCAAGGATCATACCGATGGCGTAAGTTTCGCTTTATGCAAAAAGGCTGCGGAGCAGGACGTTCCTGCAGCTCAACTGGCGTTGGCACAGATGTACTGGGCACGGCGTGAGGAACCGATAAATCTCATTCATTCCTATATGTGGTATCTGATTGCCGCCGATCAGCTCTCACGGGCGCGGATCAAGGCAGGAAAGTCAATTACCCCCGAGCAACGTATCGAGGCAGAAAAACGCGCGGCGGCGTGGCTCTCGAAGAGTCGCGGGATCGCATCGGCATCGGTGAGTGAATCACAGCGCACTCGTTCAGCGGGGTTGCTGGCGTAGAAGAAAACAGTCAATGAGCGCGATTTCTCGACGGTTATGGTTGTGGGATGGCAAACCGAAGCGTATGATGTCGAGCGCCTGTGCCGATCAATACATTCAGCAGCTTCACCGACGGCCTTGATCCGGCTCGAAGGAGTCGCGAACATCAGCGGGTCGACTCGCGTCGCAGTCTTTCAGTGGATGGATCTCACTGTTCTGGCCTGTAGTTCAAGCCCCGCTCTCATGGTGCCCGTCATAAACACGGCACCGCATTAGGAAGCTTCATTAGCATGCTCTCAATTTCACGGGCCAGGAGTGGTGGATGGCACGGGACTGCCACTTTTTAGCAACTTCGTCTTTAATATGAATTTCTGATGTGGCGCCAGTTCGACTTCGGTCTCGAAAGTTTCATATCCGGGAAGACTGATGGTGATCTTTCTTTTGCCGGGGGCGACCACCAAGCTCCGGCCAACCCCGCCGAGTTCTCCGGCGTGTCCTGCTAGCAGTCCATCCACAAACACCGCTGCACGGTCCGGATCGACCGACAATTTTATTTCGGCAGTTTCCGAAGGCATTCGAAATTGCGGGTCTTTTTCCAGAGTTACCTGAATCAGCTGTTGCTGTGCAGGCTGCAATGTAACCTTCTGCATAAAATCTTTGTAGCCGTCTTCGCGAATCACAATCTCGTGCTCGCCGGGCAAAAGCAGGACTTTCTTCGAGCCCTTCAGCTCTTTTACATACCCGAGGTACTGTCCGTCTACCCAGACACCGGCGTCGCGATCAACTTTCGTTGTGCCCTCGAATACAAGCTCGCCCAGAACTTTGTTTTCAGCCAGCGCGTAAATCGCGGTGAGGACGAGAATTAAGCACAGGGCGCATTTCGGAAGTTTAGTTGGGTGAAAAACGCAGGGTCTTCTCAAGTGAATTGCTGCCTCATCCCTTCGGCCAGAATTCTATTCTAGATGAAACCTTGCTGTGTTTCGCCTCAAATGCCTCAGGTCTCAAACTCAGCTCTGCTCCGTTAGGCGACAAGCAAAGATGTCGTCCATCTTGGGGCAGTTTCTATTTTTACTCCGAATTTCGGAGTGATTCGATCCCGCCATTTGCAGAACATGCTACGAAGGAGATCTGCCCGTTATCCTCCGCATTCACCCGAAGGGAAATCCCCAGCGCAAGCTAGCAGCTGCATAGAGTTCAATTTGTAAGGTGGTTTTTCGCGCTACAGACGCGATCAGACTGGAGGTAGACGGGAATGATCAACCCGATTCCAACGTCGTTCTAGCACATGGTTATTCGTTCTTCGACCGGAACGGCGCTCCGATGATACCGACCGAACTCTCGCCGCTTTTTATAAATTGTGTCATGTGATCAGCTTGTAAGGAAGTTCCTTGCACGCGTCTTCGGGGCTTTGCCGCCCACCTACGAGTGGAGCGGACTGCACTGCCTAGGCAGATAGATTTACGTGGACGCACAACGAAATCGTAGTCTCACCTGTCAGGAGCGGGGTATGACCGAGCGCCGCATTTGTTTTCTGAATTGTGCATTTGGACAGGTTAAGGCCGCACTACGCTGTCATGTGGCTGGCCAGTATCTGGCGAAGGAAACACCGAGATGTATGCACCATCAGGATCGAAATGGTATTGATGCATACATCTCTGAATGCCAATCGTACATGCACGTCAGTCACTGCAATCTCTTAAGGTAAGTTCGATATCATTAAAAAATGGAGTTGGAGTGTTTGCTGGTCACCCGCGATCCGGTTCTGGTAAGTCATGTGCAAACCGGCCTTTCTGCGACAGTTGCCTCGATTTACTTACGCCAGGACTACGCGAGCGCAGCCGAGCTCATCTCGCGAAGACACTTGGATGGGCTGCTAATCGACTGTGACGACGTGCTTCAAGGAGCTAACACAATCAGCGATGCTCGCGCTACTCGCTCCAACAAGCAAACACTCATTCTAGCCATCGTAAATGGCTTGACAGGCCGTCAAACAGCAATTGACTTGGGCGCGAATTTCGTGCTCAGCAAACCCATCCAGCCCTCTCGACTGCGCGACACCCTGGAGCTTGCTATTCCCAAGATGGAGCGTGAACATCGCCGGTATTTCCGATATGAAGTGGAGTTGCCAATTCGTTTTCGAAGTCCGCTGGGCCCGGCGCTGAGCGCTAAGATCAAAAATGTGAGTGAAGGCGGGATGGCGATTCAGTTAGCGGATCCCCTCCGACTGGATGGTGTCATCAACGTGGAGTTCGACATTCCGCGCGTAGAAGCTCAACCATTTCATGCTAAAGCCGAGGTTATCTGGTGCGACTCCTTTTTGGCTGGCCTACGGTTCCTATATATTGCGAACGATTCGGCCGCTGCCCTGCAAGCCTGGCTGAAAGCGCTTGACGCTCAGCTGCGTCTAAAACAACCTAGCGGTTCAGAAACCTCGGAGATGGTTTAGATGAATATACTTTTGGTCGAAGACAGCAGGTTCTTATGTGCGTCGATCGCTAAGGCACTCGGCAAGCGAGGACACCGCGTGAGCACGGCCAAAGACGGCGAAGAAGCGTTAAAACTGGCACGAGAAAATGTCCCCCAGCTGATCATTTTGGACATGATGCTGCCCAAGATTTCGGGTCCTGACGTACTTCGCTCTCTGAAACAGCATAGTAGTACGCAAGATATTCCAGTAATTGTGCTCACTTCTTTGTCTGAGCGGAACGCTGAGAAGCTTCATCAGACAGGTGCGGCTGCGTTTGTGCCGAAATCCGAAGCGTTGCTTGAAAATGATGCTCAAGCGCTGATTCAAGCCATTCACAACGTTATGGGAGAGACAGTGCGGTCGTAGGCGTCTCACTGGAAGGGTCCATTTTCGCGTCACGAATTAACGAAGACCTCGACCTAGAGGGTCTTAACGCCCTTCAGAACTGCAAACTTAACCAGCACGGCGCATTTGAGCCGTCAGCTGCAATCACCACGGTTTCGCGTAGCAAGCCAAAGAGCTTCATATCCCCTTTTTTCTTCCCCTTGAGGGGAGAATAAAGTCAAGAAAGATCACTGCCCGCTTAAAGTACTTGTTGGGCTGTACCGTGCCGGCAGTCTCGCCGCCTGGGTCAGTCGGTATGATGTGCTCCGCACTGAGCGCGCTCCAATTTAAGAACGTCAAATATCTCAATCGCTTGACTCTCACGGATAGCCTGAAGTCATTCGGCAAGGGTACGGGCGGGGCGAACTCTGACGGCGGGTACGCGTGGTACGAGGGAATTTGAGGTGGTCACTTGCCCAGAGCTTAGTGCAGTGGTGCGGCATTTGCCTTACTAGATAAGAGGCTAGCTGTTAATAATCGACCCCCTTCCAGTAGTTCGGTGCGCTCACATACTCAAACCGATCGGGATTGTTTTTGACCAGCGCCTCGGCGTCGTCATTCCATAAAGTCGCATGCATGTCGTTCTGTGTATCAGAAACAACGCTGAAGCCAAGCTGGTAATTCTCAAACTCCTGGCTGCGCTTATCGATGTCGTCCCAGTGCTTGTAAACGCTGCTGTTCTGAATGTCTTCACGCGCGTGAGCGGCGGCGGCCTGATTTGCGGCCGCCCTGCCGATGGCATGGATCTGCTCAATGGCTGGGCCTGAAATGCGTGCCGCTTGCGCTCCTACGATGTTCATATTGACCTTGAAACTTTCGAGAATGGCGGCCAAGGTTGATCGTTCGCTCGCGGCAACCTGCACCGGCGCCATGGTCGTGTAAGCCGTGCTCATCCACACTCCAAAAGGAGCCGGGGGCATAGTGCAATATACAGCGTTCAATTCTCGTGCGCCTTTTCCATCGTGCAGATCGGCGGTGCCAACCATCCGCACACACCGTTCCTGAGAAGTGGGCACAGCCGTTACGCTGGTGAAATTGTACGAAGCAGGTGACAACCGCGCTTTCTGGCGAACACTCTGCATCATGTAAACGAATGCTTTCGTGAGGTCCCCGCCGTAGGGGTAGTAAGTTGCAGTTGCGTAGACCGTGTTCCGCAGCCTACCGGCTCGCAGCGCCTGGATGGTCTGTTGCACTCTCGGATTGTTCGTGTCTTCAGCAAGGAAAGTGATGCCAAGCTCCGCAGATTCATTGTGCGGGCCTGCCGCCACGATGGTTCCCTTCATGCTCATTTGCGGCACGATTCTCCAGCCGTCTGGCAGTGCTATGCTGGCAGAGCCATCCTGGAGAGTAATTTGATGAAGCGCCTCCGGCGAGGTGGCGGTACTTTGCTTCCCATTTGAAGGAAATGGGTGCCAGGTTCGGAAGAGCGTCTGCAGCATGGACGACAGAGTTTTGGGAAACCGGGCAGCGTCATCGGTAACCAGCGCACCTTCAACCCGATTGCTCGCCACCTTAGCCACGATCACCATTCCACGGATGGGTTTGCCCTTGGTGCCGCTGACGCTAAAAAATGCGGCCACTGATTGACTGCCGCGCGCCTGGAAGAGCTTGCCGACTGTTGGGCGCTGGCCAGCCGTATTGTGGACCGAGCGTAGAATCGCGCCCATGGCGCCAGCCTCAGTACTCTGTCCCTGAACCTCCCCATAAACAATCTTTCCTCCGCCAGGTGGATTAATTGTCTTTAGCCCTTGGGAGTGAGCCGCAGTGGCAAGCAAAATCGTAACTGCCGTGAAGGTCAGCGCGCATTGTCGAAACGACCTATAGAACATTCAGCACCTCTGCAGTAGAAGATTTGTCTGACTAGATAGCGCAGAACGCCAAAAGAATGACTCAACACTTTATCCGTCAGCTGGCTTCCTGCTCCGGCAGCTTGCGCATACGGCACTTGAGTGTACCGGTTTGGACAGGCGGGAGCAAAACAAGACATTCCACTGCCATGGCGCGAGCATCGGACGCCTGTCCCGTTTGCCGGACTGCCTTGACTCGCAGGTCACTGCATTTTTCAGAGATTTTCAGTAATACTGTAAAGTAGCTCTTTCAGGAAACTTTTATGACAACTTGCATTCAAGTAGGCCCTTCCCCTTCCCAGCAGTCTTTGGCGTACGATCCGATGCTCAACGACATTGGGTTCATGACCTGCATGACTCTGGTGCTGCTCGGAAACTACGCGCAGACTGGCCATCTCGGCGGACCGCTCGCATACACGCCCTACAATGTTGCGGCGCATTTGGTCGGTCCTGAGAACGGCGGCCTCCGTTACGACTACCGCCGGCCGAAGCATCCTTACTGTGACAAGTTCATGCTCGCGGCGGGCCACTCGATCCCTACGTGCTACGCGTTGTGGATGATTATGGGCCAGGCGCTGTATCGCAAGTATCAGCAGACCGGCGATCCGCGTTATCACGTCGACCCAAAGGTCGCGATGCTGCCGATCGACGCATTGGGATTCCGGCGCGGAGCGGCCGCGTTGAAGACACTGCTACGCGACGCCGGTTTGGAAGACAACCCGCTGTTTGCACAAGCTAAAGGCCGCGGCATTCGTGCACTCTCTGGCCATGCCGAAAGTACCGACCTCACCAATGATGTCAACGGTGGTCCCTCGGGCATCGGCATTGCGACGGCCGCGGGCAAAGCTGCTTTCTGGGATATCGTGGGCGCTCCAGCGTCTCCGAAAGTAATCGCCCTAGAAGGTGAATTCGCGCTCACCGAAGGTCACGCGCAAGAATTCAAGACGCAGGCGCTAGCTTTGCAAGTGGGCAAGCGTTTGCGCGTGATGATCTCTGACAATAATGCGGGTATCGATGATTGCCTGATTGGCGGCAAAATTGGTGGCGTGATCGCCGCCTGTTTCGACGGCTACGATCTCGTGAGTCAATGGACCTCCTATGGATGGAATGTCTTCACACTGACGAACGGCAACGATTACGGCCAAGTCGCTGCGGTGCTGAAAACAATGGATGAAGTAGATCCGCAGGACCGCCGGCCAGTCGCGGCGATCGGCAAAACCATCAAGGGCTACTGGCCGGCAGCGGCTGACGGAAAGATCCCCGGTTACGGAGGCGATCAATTGGTAAGTTACGCCAGCCACCCCTACGCGCTTAAGATGAACTCCGAGTACTTCATCGCGCTGGCGCAGACCTTCGAGAAGCATTATGGCGTGGAGTTCGCAGAAATTCGCAAGGGTCCGGTCACCAACAATCGAGAGCGGTTGATCCAGTTCAAGACGAACATCGACGTGGTGATGTCGTTGCTTGACCGCAACGGATTGGGCGATCGCCTCGCCGATCGTCTCGTCGAAATCGGCGACACCGTGCGCAACGATGTGAAGCTACGCATTTCGTCCGCAAGCGATCCGTTCCTTGACGATCGCCTGCGCGTCAAGGCCCTGCCCGAAGAGCCCCAGAAGGTCCCGGTTCGCAATGCGATTTCCGGTGCGGAGAAGCAAGTCAGCATCTCGCTGTTCAAGAAACCCGGCGAGATAGCCGGCGCGCGACGCGCGATTTCCGAAATCATCAAGTGGATGAATTATGTGACCGAAGGACGGTTCTTCACGGTCGCAGCCGACCTTTCCGAGTCGATCAACGTGGAGCACGGCAGTTTGTGGGGACACTACAGTGCAAAAGATAATCCTCTGGGCACGCGCCTGAAAGCGCCCATTCAGGAAGCCGGAAATGTTTCCACCGCCATTGGGTTGGTGAGTCAAAGCGCTTCCGTCGATCCCGACAAATTTGCCGGCGTCTGGGCTTTGAGCGGCACGTACGGATCATTCACGCCCTTGATGTACACTCCGGCTCGTGTCTGGAGTCAACAAAATCAGGACAGCAAATTCCGCATGGGTGTATTGCATATTCTTGCCGCGCACTCCGGACCTGAAACCGCGGCCGACGCGCGCACCCACTTCGGTATCTTCGCGCCGCAGGTGTGGAAGCTGTTTCCGCGGGGTCAAGCAATTAACTTGAGCTTTTGGGACTATAACGATGTCGCACCCGGCTATTTTGCGGCGGCGGAGATCGCCGCGCGCGATGCGCACGTGGGCATCATCACCCTGGAAGTAGCGCGTCCCGATTTTCCGGTCGCGGACCGCAGCCACTTCGCCGACACCGATCTGCGCGCTGCGGCAAAAGGCCTCTATGTAATCCGCGATTTCGTGCCCGGCAAGCCGCATCACGGTTACGTGATCGCGCAGGGGTCGAGTTCCACGGTGAATCTCCTGAAAGTGCTACCCAAACTCGAAGCGGCAGGTGTCAACGTTAAGGTAATCGCGGTAATCAGCGAAGACCTATTTGACCGTCAACCACAAGCGTATCGCGATTCCGTGCTGCCGCCCGAGTCTCGCTACGATCTGATGGTGGTATCAACGGGCACGCGACGCATGTGGCCGCTGCGCAACCTTGGTCCCTTGACGGATGAGTATTCGCTCACCTCCGACTTCGACAACTCCTGGAGAAGCGGCGGCCTCGAAGCCGACGTGATCGCGGAAGCGCATCTCGACGCCGATTCGATTTTCGCTGGCGTAGAGCGATTCGCAAAGGACCGCGAGCACCGCATGGGCGCTCAACGAAAAATGATCGGTTAGTCGAGTGGGCTGTTAGCTTTTCAGTTATCTGTCGGAATCGCCGGTAGCCTTGCGCCTTGCAATTGCTGGTTCAGTTGTGGCAAACGCTCAGCCTTGAAGTCATTCCAGCTGGCCAGCGCACGCTTCATCGCAGTGCTGCACTCCTGGTCAACATCGAGCGCCTGTTGCGGCACAGGGCGATCGCTGCTTTCGACCACTCGAAGCGCCGCGGCCAGGCCGCTGCTGGCCTTCTCAAGTCCCATTTCGCCCGCGGGTGCGCCGTTAAGAATTTCCTCAAGTTCACTTGACGCAACATCGGCGCTCGCCTTGAGATCGGGATGCTGTTGCAACTGGGCGTTGAGTTCGGAAAGTTGTTTCTGCACTGAGTGGATAGACCTCAAAGCTTTCCCGCTCTCGAGAGCTTCCTCAAAAATCTGGCGTCCTATCCTGGCCTGTTCTTCCAAATCGTGAGGGGTCGCGCTGGAGCGCGGATCCATGATGACGTGCAGGACCTGACTTGAAACCTTGCCGTCTACCGTGAGCTGGATTCGATAGTCTCCCGGCTCAACCCGCGGGCCGCGTGGTGCGGCATAGTCCATTTCCTCTTCGCTGCTGCCCTCGCCGCCCCAGGCGAGGTTCCAAATGAACCGATGCATTCCGGCTGTTTTGTCGAGAATCTCCGGCCGGGCGAGCCACCGGTCGGCAATCGGCACCGGCGGATGGGGCGCTTGCGATTCGGGATGGGAAGAAAATCTGCGCACCAAATTCTGTTGCGCGTCGAAGATTTCTAGCGTCACATTTTCGGCGGGCCTGTCGAGAACGTAATCGATCATGGCGCCATTTGGCGGATTTTGCGCCGTGGGTTCTTCCGGTGGCAGGGGAGTTCCGATGAAGCCGACATTATCAACCCGTACTGCAGTCGCCGGATGATACAACCACGGGCCAGTTCCGTGCACCTGTGTGGCTTGGCGTAATGGCGTGATGTCGTCGAGAATCCAAAATGAACGGCCGTGTGTGGCGATAACAAGATCATCGCCGTGGATGACGAGATCGCGTACCGAGGTAGGCGGCAGATTTAGCTGAAGGGATTGCCAGTGATCGCCGTCATCGAAAGAAACGTACATGCCAAGCTCGGTGCCGGCGAACAGCAGTCTTTGGTGCTCAGGATCTTCGCGAATTGCGCGCACGAATGCCGGAGCACGAATGCCTTCGGATATCGCCTGCCATGTTTCCCCATAATCGCGAGTGCGGTACAGATACGGACTCTGGTCGTCGAGGCGATGCCGATCGACGGCGGCATAGGCTTCAGCAGGGTTAAAATGCGAGGCTTCAATTAGAGAAATTTTGGACCACTCGCTGAGACCTTTGGGAGTGACATTCTTCCATTTCCTGCCCCCATCACGAGTGACTTGGATCAGTCCTGTGTCGCTGCCCGCCCAAATCAAATTCGGATCGAGCGGTGAAGGCGCGATTGTGAAGACCACCCCATAGCCGCGCCGCATTGCGTCTTGGATTGTCGGTGGTCCCTCAGTCTTTGCACCGCTCGGCTGCGCACCGGTGAGGTCGGGACTAATCGTCTGCCAGTGCAGGCCGCCATCGGTGGTTTTCATGACGAACTGCGTGCCGAGGTAGAGACTCGTCTGATCGATTGGAGAGAAGACGAGCACTGGCGTCCAGGGGTCGCGGTATTTGCGTTGTGCGATGTCGACGCCCCATGTGGGCAGCGGCCACGGCGTGATGTCCTGACTAAGCGAGGTGCGCAGATCGAAGCGCGAGACGCTGCCGTAGGTTCCGCTGAAATAAAGAACATTCGGGTCCTTGGGATCGGGCGCGATGTATCCGCTCTCGCTACCGTCAGCGGGAAACCAGTCGCGGGGCGTAATCTGGCCGTGATCCGTGCGGCTGAGGACAGCGGCGCTGCCGCTATCCTGCTGCGCACCATAGACCGTGTACGGAAAACGATTGTCAGTGATGACGTGATAAAACTGCGCCGTGGACTGGTTGTACCAGGTACTCCAGGTCTTGCCGTGATCGATACTGATCGTTGTGCCTTGATCGGTGGCGAGAATCATGCGCGTGGAATTTCTTGGGTCAACCCAGATCTGGTGATAATCGTCGCCGCCGGGAGCGCCGCGAACGATGGAAATCGTCTTGCCACCATCTTCAGACCGATAGAGCGCAACATTAGGGACGTAGAAGACATCCGGATTCTGTGGATCAATGGTGATGGTGCCGAAGTACCAGGCACGGCTGGTGAGACGTGAATCGGAATTTTTCAAAATCCACGTATCCCCGCCGTCATCGGAGCGATAGAGTCCGGATTTCTTGCCGTCATCGATGAGTGCGTAGACTCGCTTGCCGTCAGGCGAAACTGCGACAGCAGGGCGGCCCCAGTTACCTTCGGGAAGGCCGGAACCGCTTAGGCGTGACCAGGAATTGCCGGCGTCCTGGGAGCGAAAGAGAGCGCTACCCGGGCCTTCCGTCGGCGCATAGGCGCTCCATGGCGGACGATAGGCATGCCATGTGGCCGCGAAGAGAATGTTCGGACGATCGGACGCGATGGAGAGATCCGCGACTCCAACGCCTGGGCCTTGATCGAGTACCTTCCTCCAATGCGCGCCCGCGTCGTCGGACTTAAATACCCCCCGCTCGTCGTTGGGACCGTAGGCGTGGCCAAGCACACCGACATAAACGATGTTTGCATTTCCCGGATCGACAACAATGCGGCTGATTTGGCGAGTATCGGGCAAGCCTACATTCTGCCAGGTCGTGCCGCAATCATTAGAGCGGTAGACTCCGTCGCCTGACGCGAGATCGGAACGAATGTCTGATTCTCCGGTGCCTGCATATATGATCTCCGGATCCGAAGGAGCCACTGCAATTGCTCCGATAGAAGCAACCGGCTGCTTGTCGAAGACAGGCATCCACACGATGCCGCTGTCGGTCGTTTTCCAGATGCCTCCGTCGACTGCACCGAAGTAAAAGGTGTTGGCATCCCCTGGAACCCCGGCGGCAGCGACGACGCGTCCACCGCGAAACGGACCAATCATCCGCCACTTCAAACCGCTGAATCGATCGGCCGGAACCGACTGCGGGAAAAGCTTTGTCAAAGGGAGGAGCAAGAACAACATCGTCAATGCAATTGAGCCGCGTCCGTGACAATGGAGGTTCTTCATTGGGTGAGAACATTCTAACCAATACAGTAACCTCTCTTCATGACACTTGGCCGGCAACCGTCCCGATTTAACAGAGCTGCTGGTTGGCAGCCGGAATAGGATCGCCAACCGGCTTTCTGCAAAGGAGCACGAACCAGCCTCGTCGAAGGCCAAGCAGCTGAGGCACGTGGCCGTAATATCAAAGGTCGTCGCAAGTTATAATGGCGCGCACACACATGCTGCTTACTGTTGGCACCAGACTTGGACCGTACGAAATTAAATCGTCGATTGGCTCAGGCGGAATGGGCGAGGTTTACCGCGCCCGCGACACCCGCCTCGACCGAATTGTTGCGATCAAGATCCTTCCTGAATCATTCGGTTCCGATCCCACCCGGCTAGAACGTTTTCAACACGAAGCCCGCATCCTGAGCACCTTGAACCATCCCAATGTGCTCGCGATCTACGATGTCGGCGAGCAGAACGGACTGCAGTACCTGGTATCAGAATTTCTGGACGGGCAATCCCTGCGCGAAATGCTTGCTGCCGGCGTGATCCCCCGGCGTAAAGTGATCGATTACGCATTGCAAATCTGCAAGGGACTCGCCGGCGCCCACGACAAAGGCATCATTCACCGCGATCTCAAACCAGACAACATCTTCGTCACGCAGGATGACCGGGTGAAAGTTCTCGACTTCGGCCTGGCCAAACAACTGAATGCCACCGCTGCGGCCGAGGGTGCGACCCTTACCGCTGGTGTGCCAACTACACCAGGCACTGTGATGGGCACGGTCGGCTACATGTCGCCGGAACAGGTTCGGGGCCAGCAGATTGATCATCGTTCCGACATTTTCAGCTTCGGCGCAGTCCTTTACGAAATGATGTCCGGAAAGCGGGCGTTTCATGGCGATTCGTCAGTCGAGACCATGAACGCGATTCTGAAGGAAGACGTGCCCGAGATTTCAATCTCTGCCACCCAGGTCTCGCCTGGACTGGATCGCATCATGCGCCGCTGCCTGGAAAAGAAACCGGAGAGGAGGTTTCAGTCCGCCAGCGACCTGGGATTTGCTGTGGATGCGTTGAGCACGGGATCGAGCACTTCGCAGGCGGTTGTGAGTCCAGTATCGTCGCCAAAGAAGCGAAATTTTATGTTGATTGCGGCGAGCGCCGCCGCAGTTCTCGTGCTCACAGCAGCGGCAGCCTGGTTCTTTGCCCGGCCTCAGTCCTATAACCTAATCTTCCAACAGATTTCGTTTCGTCCTTCGTACATCCGCACCGCCCGGTTTGCGCCTGGACGGACGGTCGTATATGCGGCCGCGATTAACGGCCAGCCGATGACGCTGTTTTCCGCGCGTACCGATACCTTTGAGTCTCAGCCTTTAAATCTGAAGGCCGATCTGCTTAGCGTGTCGCGTTCGAGCGAACTGGCCGTTTCCCTGGGCCGTGTTTTCGACACGATGTGGACCCCAACTGGTCGACTGGCCGAAGCTCCCCTCGGCGGCGGTTCCACCCGCGAATTGCTCGAGGACGTGATCGATGCCGACTGGAGCAAAGACGGGACCCAATTGGCAGTTGCGCGCCAACTCGGGGACCATTTCCGCCTGGAATACCCTCTCGGCAAGCTCCTGTACCAGACCGCCGGTTACATCAGCGACGTGAGATTTTCCCCCTCCGGCGAGCAGATCGCGTTTATCGATCATGCGATTCTCGGAGACGATCGCGGCACTGTGAATGTGATTGATATGCAGGGACAAATTCGCGTTTTGACCTCGGAGTTCGAGAGCATTCAGGGTCTGGCATGGTCCCCTAAGACCAGCGAAATCTGGTTTTCGGCCAGCGACAGTGCCGAGCCTAATTCGATTCGTGCAGTTGATCTGCGCGGTCGAACCCGGCGCATAGCTGCCGCACCCATCCGCATGCATCTTCAGGACATCGACGAAGATGGACAACTGCTGCTTTCGACCGAGGCTGTCCATTGGCAGATCGGGATCGGCGACAGCAAGTCGGGCTCGGTGCAGAATTTGTCGCCTTTCGAATATGAATCCCTTGGTGGGTTGTCCACCGATGGCAACACGGTTTCGATGAACAGCTTCGATATCGCGGGCGATGCCAGTTACCGGCTTTATCTCCAGCACAGAGATGGGTCAACTCCGATCCTCGTGGGTCACGGGACCGCCACAGCTTTTTCACCCGACGACCAATGGCTGGCTTCGGTCGATCCCACGCACCCCGACAAACTCTTTCTTATTCCGACCGGAATCGGAGAGACACGTACCCTGCACGCGCCTGCCGGGCGGTATTATGCGGGAGTTTCATTCTTCCCCGATGGTAAACGTCTGCTAATCACTACTGTGACAGCGGGCCAAGCTCCGCAGACCGGCGTGCAAGACCTTGAGAGTGGATCCGTCCACGCGATTGGCGCAAAGGACAGGTTTGTTGTGTCCCATATCATGATTTTATTTCCGGGTCCATCTCCTGATGGAAGATACTGCATTGAACGGGACGACAAAGGAGGCTACTGGTTGCAGGCCGTTGATGGGACGGGCGCGCGGCAGCTTTCAGGAATTGGCGCAGATGAAAAAATCATCAACTGGCATAGCAATTCAAACAATATATTTGTGGCCCGCAACGATGGCCCGAATGTTGAGGTTACCAACCTCGAGCTTTCTTCCGGACGGCGTACCCACTGGACGACATTTTCGCCTCCAGACAAGACGGCGATGACACCCAACACGTTTCTGCTGATCACAACCGATGGAGCGCGCTTTGCGTATGAGGCGCACAAGATTTTCTCCACGCTGTTCATTGCCAACCGTGTTCAGTGATGGTTTGCTCAGCGAGCAGCCTGGGATTAGCCAAGCTCGGCTTCGAGTACGTGATCAGCACAGCGACGATTCAAAGCACCAAAGCCCTCGAACCCTTGATTGAGAAAAATGCAGACCCTCGCTTGTATACCATCTCGCACCTGCTATCATGCCAAGAACGCGTTATGTTCGCTCCTCATGCCAACCTTAGCGAAGAAGTGAATTCCAACATCATTCAATCGGAGGTCCTGGGCGGCGTTTCCCTGCAGGATCTTCAGCCTGCCACAGTGCTGCTGATTCAGACCTGTAATCATTGCTATACGGTGGTGCTGCTGAACGAAAACAGCGTTCTCATCTCGGGCCACCCAACCTACTGCCCCGAGCCGCTTCTGGTGGTAATTACAGGTTCCACCTGGGGAGGTTCGATGCTCAAACGACGTTACATCGGCCGGGGCATGCACCTGGAATTCTGTCATCCCGAATATCACACCCCCATTGTCACCTCACCCATACAGGAAATCCGCGAGTGTCCGCAGTTTGAAGACTCAATTATCGCGTCGGTAGGTACAGCTCAGCGAAACCACTCACGTGAGCAGAGACTTCCTTACTCTCCGGAATAACGGAATTCCCTGATACCTGTCCTGAAGCAAGTCAAAGCAGAATGCGCAAAGCTGCGTACGTGGCAGAGCGGCTTCCTATCGATGACCAAGTCCACATAAGTGTCAGAGGGGACCTTCGGGGTCGCGAGCACGACTTATGGAATCCGGTGTACCGGCAGTACGCAAATAATCTTTATTTGGAGGCAACGAAACTAACCGAGTCAGCTGGAAATGCCGTGGAGTACGCGAGAGTTCTCGGCGAGTATCGTAACCGAAGGAACGATGTCGGGGCTGCCACGAAGGTTCCTAACCGGCCGAGCATCGCCGGTTAGATCTTCACTCTCGAATGCCTCGTCAATCGCAAGGTGTAGCCTGCGGTTTCATCCAGCCCTGTAGCTGAATAGTTTCCTGCACTCGTCACGTAGAAAGCTGCCGATGACCGGTATAGAGTGATTGCCCTTCTCGAAGATGAACCGGCAGGGAATAAGGCAGGCTCGCCACTTGTACTCTTCCGTTCCGCGCTTTCGGCCATAAGCCGCGATGTCCTCCTGCGAGACTCCATATACCACCGCGCCGACTCTCGCCCACACGCATGCTCCGGCGCACATCGCGCAGGGTTCATGCGTAGTGTAGAGGACAAACTCGGTCAGGTAGCGACCATAACCGCTGCATACATACTTGAGCGTTTCCAACTCTACATGCTTGATGCTCGACCCTGATGTCTTGACCCTATTCCCCGCGCTGGCAATCACTACTTCGCGCCCGTCGGTCACGCGGGTTACGACAGCGCCGATGGCATAATCGCCCCGGTCGCGGGCGCGTTTGGCCTCCGCAATTGCCAATTGCATAAATTTCTTCTTGGGTTTGTAGGAAGGAGAGATCATGCAGGGATCATATCGCAGCGCGAGAACTGGTAGAACTCCGGACTTCGAGGAAATTGCCTGTCGGTTAGCCATGGTAGCCTCCCAATTTCATTGCACCTTCCGACCGCTTGGGCAGGCTATAATGACGCGCATCAATGACCCTCAACTCTGGCACGAAGCTCGGCCCATATGAAATTCTGATCCCCATCGGTGCGGGAGGCATGGGAGAGGTCTATCGAGCCCGTGACACGCGGCTCGACCGCACCGTTGCCGTCAAGATTCTCGCATCGCATCTTTCCTCTTCGCCTGAGCTTAAGCAACGCATGGAGCGCGAGGCCCGCACCATTTCATCGCTAAACCATCCTTGTATCTGCCAGCTTTACGACATTGGCTCGCAGAGCGGCACTGATTTTCTGGTCATGGAGTTTCTCGAGGGAGAGACTCTCGCTGAGCGCCTACGCAAAGGCGCACTGCCAATGAATGAGATCCTCAAGATCGGAATTGGCGTCGCGGAAGCGCTCGCTGTCGCTCATCGCCAGGGAATTGTGCATCGGGACTTAAGGCCGGGCAATATCATGCTCACACAATCCGGCGCCAAGCTCATGGACTTCGGCCTCGCCAAGCCGCAAGTCCTAACGACCGCAAGTTCGGCCTCGGGCTCAGCGCCACCATCTTTCACGGCTGCACATACCATGAGCGGCGGAAGTCCCCTGACGCCGCTAACCAGCGCGGGAACCGTGATCGGCACCATCCAGTACATGTCGCCCGAGCAAATCGAAGGCAAAGAGGCCGACTCTCGCTCCGATATCTTCGCTTTTGGCGCAGTTCTCTACGAAGCCGCGGCGGGCAAACGTCCCTTTCAAGGCAAAAGTCAAATCTCGCTCGCCTCTTCGATTCTGGAAAGCGATCCGGAACCGCTTCACGCCATGAAGCCGGAGACTCCTCGGGCATTCGAGCACGTGGTAGCCACCTGCCTGCAAAAGAATCCCGAGGAGCGTTACCAGAACGCTCACGACATCAGCCTGGAATTGCAATGGATCGCATCGGAAAAGCCTGCGACCCAGAAGCCGTCGTCAGATGCAGTCCGCAGCCCGCGATCCATCCGTACGCTGGCTTGGATGGCAGCTGGAATTGCGATTCTCCTGCTGCTCAACGTAGCGCAATTTCTTCAACATCGCAGCGGAACTCCGGCCCAGTCCGTCCGTACCGTTGTCAATCCGCCCGAGAAAGCTCACATCAACTTCACGGGCGATAACGCTGGCCCTCCCGTCCTTTCGCCCGACGCCTCCATGATCGCCTTCGCCGCAACCGGCAGCGACGGCAAGACCACCATCTGGATACGCCCGATTAACTCGCTCGACGCCCGCCAACTGCCGGAGACCGACAACGCCATCTTTCCGTTCTGGTCTTTCGACAGCCGCTCCATCGCATTTTTTGCCGACGGGAAAATGAAGGCCGTGGATCTCTCCGGCGGCTCCGCCCAGGTCCTCGCCGACGCGCCCTTCGGGCGCGGTGGGACCTGGGGCTCCGATGGCGTCATCGTGTACTCGCCCGCAACCCAGGACCGGCTCTACCGCATCACTGTCAACGGTGGCACTCCCACCCCCATCACGACACTGGATCCCGCCCAGCACACTTCCCATCGCTGGCCCTATTTTCTTCCTGACGGTAAACACTTCCTCTATCTTGCCATTAACCACAGCCCCGCCAAGGCTGATGCCGATACGGTTTATTACGCTTCTCTCGATGGCCGCCTAAACAAGCCCCTGTTCAAGAGCAAATCGAACGCCATTTATGCCGATGGATATCTCCTGTTCGCCCGCAACGAGCAGTTGCTTGCCCAACCCTTCGATCCCTCCGCTGGCGCGCTTACCGGCGAAGCTCAAACGCTTGTCAAAGGTGTCTTCAACGACTTCGTCACCTGGCACATGGACGTCACCGCCTCCAACGACGGCCTGCTCCTTTACGGCAGTGGGGGTTCCGGTGACGCGCAGCTCCTGTGGATGGACCGCGCCACGAAGAAGCTTTCCATCGTCGCGGACAATCTCACTAATCTGGCTTGGTCCAGCATTTCTCCCCAAGGTGACCGCGTCGCCCTCGAGATCAACAACGGCACCAGCGATGTCTGGGTACTCGATTTCGCGCGCGGCACCCGCACGCGGTTAACCTTCGGCTCTTTCAACAACTACAACCCTCAATGGTCTCCGGACGGAAAGTGGATCTTCTATGGCTCGAACCGCAACGGCAGATTCCAGATCGATCGCAAACCTTCCGACGGCAGCGGCGCAGAAGAGGAACTGCTTGACGACGATCAACCGGTGATTCCCACTGATTGGTCGCGCGATGGGAAATACATCTTTTACCAGCGAGGAACTCCCGGAGCCGAGGACATTTGGGCCCTCCCCCTTGGAGGGGATCGCAAAGCCTTCCAAGTGGTGCCGAAAACACCCCAAACCTTTCGCTCGGATCCGCAGCTTTCTCCGGACGGTCGCTGGCTCGCGTACGTGTCTAATGAATCCGGCTCGGAACAAATCTACGTTGTCGCCTTCAATGGCGGACACGGCAAGTGGCAGGTCTCGGTGAACGGAGGGATATTGCCCTCCTGGGGCCGCGACGGCAAGGAACTCTATTACGTCGACTCCAGTAACTCGATTTACGCCGTGCCCCTGAAAGAAGTCGTGGATGTCCTGGAGTTCGGCGCCCCGCAACTCATGGTGAATAACTGGTCCGCGCCCGCCCCCCACTACGAGGTGAGTTCTGACGGCAAGAAAATTCTCCTGTATCGCGTCTCCCAGCAGGTCAGCGACTCGATCACTGTCATCACCAACTTCACCAGTTTTCTAAGAAAGTAATCGGGCGAATTTCCATGCGTTCAACCTCTATGCGATTCCTGCCAGCGCATTCTGAACCTGAAACGGTTCGCGTTTGAGCGCAAAAGCAGGGTAACGCTGCAATAACCACTGGCCGGACCAACGCTGAAATGGTCGTCGTCGTACATGCGGCCCTCAGCGGGCGCGAGCAACTTCCTCTGCAATGAACTGGCCGGCCTCGTCGGTTGAGAACTTTCCCCCGACATCCTGCGTCGTCTTCTTTTGCTTCACAGCTAGAAGGATTGCGGCTTCGATTCGCTTCCCTTCTTTTTCCATTCCCAGATGGTTCAGCATCATCGCAGTCGTCAAGATTGCTCCAAATGGATTCGCGATATTCTTGCCCGCAATCTGCGGCGCGGAACCATGGACGGGTTCGAACATCGAAGTCTGTCCGGGATGAATATTGCCGCTAGCCGCCATGCCTAGTCCGCCCTGCAGACCAGCAGCGAGGTCGGTGATGATGTCTCCAAACATATTATTGGTCACGATCACGTCGAACTGGCGAGGGTCGCGGACCATCTGCATGCATAGCGCATCCACATACATGTGCTCGGCTTTGATTTGCGGATATTCCGCGGAAACCTCTTTGAACACACGCTGCCACAACGCTCCTGCATGTGTCACTGCGTTCGACTTATCGCACATGAGCACGCGCGTGCGTTTCGCTCCATTCTGTTTGATGTGACGTTCGCAAAATTCAAAAGCATAGCGAACGATGCGCTCTACCCCCTTGCGCGTGTTGACGTCTTCCTGGATGGCAATTTCATCTGGCGTGCCCTTCTTGAACACGCCTCCCAAATCGCCATAGACACCTTCGGTATTCTCGCGGATCACGACGAAATCAACGTCGTTCGCATCGACGCCCTTTAGCGGGCACAGTGAGGAATCCAGTAACTGTACGGGACGCACGTTTGCATATAAGTCCATTTGAAAACGCATGCCGAGAAGAATCTCTTTTGCATGAATATTCGTCTTCACTCTGGGATCGCCAAAGGCACCCACGAGAATGGCATCGAATTCGCGCCCAAGCATGGCAAAGCCATCGGGCGGGACAGTGACTCCATCGGCAAGATAACGGTCCGCGCCCCAATCGAAATATGTCGTTTCCACATCGGCGCCACAAGCAGTAACGACGTTTACCGCCTGAGGAATTACTTCTTTGCCGATGCCGTCTCCGGGGATCACGGCAATTCTTTTCTTTTCGCTCACGAGAGAAGAGATTAGCAAGCATCGTGAACGATTGTCATCTAGAGCAGGGTCGAAGCGCGCAATACAGGATTATCCCGAGCATCCTGAGTGTCTCAAGAGACATCTATCGTGACCGCTGCAAGCCTCAATTGAAAGCGGATTGAGGCAAAAGGAGGCAGATCATGAAACTGTTTACCGTGTTCAATATGACGATGTTGAGCGCTGTGCTCTTCCTGGGCGCTCTAGGTTTCGCGCAGGATACCCGCCCAGCCCAGGAAGAAGCAAAACCCGAAGCTCAGGAACCAGCAAAACCGGCCCAACCGGAGGCTGCCCGGCCTGAGAGACCCGAGAACGACAAGAACGCAAAGCAAAAAGAAAAGCAGCAACCGAAAGAGGAACAGAAAGAAGATAAGAACGCAGAAAGGCATCCAGAAGAGCATGCTGCGCCTGCAAACAACGAGCACACGCACCCTGCAGATGCCCGTTCAGGACAGAGGGCGCATATTCCCGACGAACAGTTCCATGCGCATTTTGGCCGCGAGCACACTTTCCGCATTGGACACCCTACCGTCGTGGAAGGGCAGCCAAGATTCCAGTACGGCGGCTATACGTTCGTGATGGTGGACCCATGGCCGGTGGGCTGGGGCTATGACGATATGGTCTACGTCGACTACATAGACGGCGTTTACTACCTGATTGATCCGATGCACCCCGGCGTGCAGATCGTGGTGAATGTGATTCTGTAGTGAGGTTCAGTGACCTAGAAAACCGCCGCCTAACGCGGCGGTTTTTTTCTTGCGATCAGACGGTCGAGCACCCGTTTTCATGAGCCGGATGAGAACCGCCACCGAGCGAGCAGCGCTTGCGACCAGTCATGATGCCAGGACCGCAGCCGCCAGTCGTCAGCGATAGCTGAACAAGGCCATGAAACCGTAATCCATGTGCAGCTGCTGATGACAATGAAATAGCGTCAGCCCCGGATTATCCGCGACAAAATCAATTTCGGCTTCCTGGTATCCCCCCAGCATGATGACATCCTTCATTACGCCGGTCGTGCGTTGTCCGCCAAAACTGGTCAACTCGAAAATGTGGCGATGCAGGTGGATCGGATGTATATCATCACTTGCATTTCGCATTCTGAGCCGATACCGCTTGCCTTGACTGACGTGAAAAGTGGCCGGCATCATTTCGCCGGTCATCGGATAGGCGACACCGTTGATGGTCCAACGATTAAACCCTTCCTCAGCGGCATTGTCTTTTGCGAATGTCATCTCGAAGATCTCATCGGGATTTGTGGCTGCGACATGCGCTCGGCCAAACTGCATGTAATTCCACCGTTGCCGCGGAGGAGCAGTCCAGACGGGATTTCCGGAACGGCCAGCATACTCGACAACGATCCCCATCCCCTGGTGGCGATCGTCATGATCGAGATCACCCAAAATCCAAATCCCAGGATGGTTCATCTCGACGATTGCCGAAATGCGCTCGGCTGTTCCCAGCCAGAGCACGGCAACACTCGCCGGAGTTGGAACCGGATTGCCGTCGAGTGCAACCACCTGGAACAGGTGGCCAGGTAATGCGAGGCTACGAATCTCGGTCGCGCTGCCGTTCAGAATGTGGAAGAGTACACGCTCTCCTTGCTTAACACGAATCGGCTCGCCACGCCCCAGCATTCGGCCATTGATGGTGAATGAGCTGTAGGCGACTTCATAGCCTTTCGACATGCCTTTCGCCAGAGACGCCTTCATGGCCAACTCGCCCGCGTCTTCCAGTGCTTTCACGCGAGACGCGGGATAGAGAAAGTCTATCGCCATATCGCCGCCACGGCTGAAGGTAGGTTCGAATTCCTTGAGGACTAGAAATACCTCCCGGTCGAAGCTTCCCGCCTCATTTCTCGGCTCGATGTAAACCGGACCGACCTGAGCGCTGTACACTCCGGCTGAAAGGTTGGCGCCAGCGCGATTGTGTGTGTGATAAAACCGAAAACCTGCTGGATTGGGAACAAACTCAATGCGGCGCTTGCCATGCGCCGGAACGTAGGGCGTTCCCTCCTCCGACGCCCCATCCACATCGACTGGAACTTTCTGTCCGTGCCAGTGCAATTGCTCAGGCATGTTGGTGCCGTTATAAATGTCGACAGTAACGCGCTGTCCCTCCTTGAATCGAAGGAGCGGGCCGGGACACTGATCGTTATAGCCTGTCAGGGAAAGGATTCGTCCCGGCGCAATCTCGATGGGCGATGTTTTGATACGAATGCAGTAATCGGGAGGCTGTTCGGACGGTACCCCTGTTCCCCCCTTCTGCAGCAGGCCCGCATTGAACGATCCGGGCCACAGGGCTGCGGCTCCGGCCATTCCTCCTGCGCAAAGGAAATCGCGGCGCGACAGTTTAGGATGTTTCACGGTATACGCCTGCTCTGGAACTCATAAATGTGATGCAGAGATTCGCTCCAGCGAAGCTTCCGGCTGCCGACCTCGCCAGCTAATAATGGAACCGATACCGAAACTCGGCATATATCTGCCTCGGATCGTTCCAGTGAAACCCACCGAAGGTCAGGCTATTGTCGAGCTGAGCGCGCCGGTTTGCCAGATTGATACCAGTCACCGCAATCGTGTACTTCTCCGCGAAGGTTTTGCCAAGGGAAAGATCGACCGTCGTATGACCCGGGAGATAGTCGCCCGGATATTGAACGCCCGGCAATCCGTTGCTAAATCCCGAACCATAGTAGACGTTGGCGGCAACGAAGCTATGCCATGGCAACCTGGTGTTGTAGCCGACATTCAAGGTGTTTCGCTGATCGTGATCAACCGGCGAAAGTCCGGGCGGAATGTCGAGGCCGCAGGATGGCGTAATAGGGCTAGGGCATATCAGGCCGCCGGTAATCGGCGATGTCGCCTGCGCGATTTGGTTCGCGTAAGCGAGGTGCAACTGTCCGTGATGCCAGATGTTCGGGGACCGCAGCGTTAACTCCCAACCCTGGATGAGAGCATAGTCCCATGTAATGGGCCAGAAAATGTTCGACTCGCCAATATTGTTGTGATCGAGCCAATTCTCCGCCCGAGTCTTGTAGTTGTCAGCACTCAACATCCAGCCGTGATAGGGAATGGTCACGCCGAATTGCCACTCAATGTCGCGCTCACCGCGCAAAGGAGAGAAGGCGAATCCCTGTCCGCTGGCCAGGCTTTCTAGCTGGCTGGTAGCCGTCAAAAGCGGCGGGGCCTGATAGTAGTAGCCGTAAAAACCGCGGAAGACCCAATTCAGTCGTGGAATCTTAATCGCTGCGCCAAGGCGAGGATCGGTTGCATGCTCGGAGATTGTGGAGCTGAACGCAGTTTCGCGGAGCCCGGCGATCAAAGTCAGCCACGGAGTCACTTTAAACTTGTCGTTGAAGAACAAAGCCGCGACGCCGCTATTAACGCCAATGGATGAGGCGGGAACATTCGGTGTCCCATCGGTGTACTGGTTGAAGAAATAGTTGGATTGGTGCTGGCCAAATCCGTAGACCCCGGCCTGAAGGTCGTTATGCCAGAAGTTGGTGTTCACAGCCGCCTGTATACCACCGTAATTAGCCTTCTGTGAAACGGTTGAGATCACGGGATAATCGTTTGGGCCGCCCTGATAGTCCGCAGCATTGTAGTGATAAAACGGGGAGATAGTGAGCAGGGTATCTGAATTGAACGTGTGCACCCACGAGAAGGTGACGTACGCGTCCGGTTCACGCTCGCCATCGCGCAGCCCTGCGCTGGGATAGTTGGCATTCGTGATCGAGTTGGGATTGGGATCGATGGGAATCTGATAATAGTCCTGTCGCAACGAGCCGACCATGCGAAACTGGTTCTTCGCATCTGAATTGAAGATGAACGATCCGAATCCACCATAACCATTGGCCGCATCGTGAAATACCTGTGGAATCGGAGTTTGCAGCCCGTAATCGCTGCGATTTCCGTTCAGGCTCGCATAGTAAGCTGCGCGCGCAGTGTGTCCGCCGCAACTGATCTGATCATCGGTTTGGTAGAAATCCCCCGCGGTGATGACCAAGTCGCATTCCCGGTCACGCTCAAAGCCGGTTCGCGGCACCACGTTGAAAATGCCATAGGTACGGTCTCCATAGTCCGCGTCATAGCTGCCCCTCTGCAGTTCCAAGTAATCAATGTCCTTGGGATCGATCTGCGGTCCCAAATTGTTTGCAATATTGGTGTTGGGAATGGGGACGCCATCAATCAACCACTCCACCTGATGTCCGCCTCTCATATGAAGCATGTCATGCGAGACATATGCAGCGGGCACATAGTCGGTGATCATCTCCAATCCATTCGTGCGGTCGGCACCAGGAGTTTCCTGAATTTCAATGCGGTTCACCGTGGTGGTCGGCGTAACTGTTTGTGTAATCGCCTCCACCGGATTTTCCGAGACTTCGACGTTTTCGTTCGCGCCTGCAACTACCAGGCCGAAATGAAGCACCGGACTGGTGTCAGAAAGCACAATCACATCCTGTTGTGCCTGCTGGAAGCCACTCGACGACACCGTCACCGTGTAGTTGCCGAGAGGAACCAACGTAAATTCGAACTCCCCTATGCCGTTCGAATCCGCGGTATGGGTCCAATCCGAGTTTCGAGCCTTCAAAATAACCTGTGCGCCCTGGATAGGTCGATGCTGCGGATCGTGAACGATGCCGCGCACTGAGCCGAAAATCGAGGCGAAGGCCATAGCGCTTATCAATGGAACGACAGCGGTCAACCGTACGACTTTTCTCATGAAAGTATCTCCATATTCTTCCCGAACTGAGCATCCTCGGCGATCCTCCAAGCAACCGGCCTGGTTTTGGATCAGCAGCAAATGAGTTTTATCCCCCACAACCGAGCGATCTTGAAACCGTTGCTTCATGCACGCCGGATTGGTGGCGCAAGGGGATGAGAACTAGAGCTCTCAAACTCGATGAGATTGATCAGGCGCGAAAGAGCTGGACAGGGGGACCGCGCTGGGTGACCGCCAAGTGGGAGCGAGAGTCAAGAACCAGAAGCTCAGTTTGTGCGGGCAGAATCGCCGATGGAGAGTATTGCGCAGCTGTCCGCGAAACGTCGAGCGCGGCCGCTACATTGGGAATTGCAATTTGCGAGCGGTAAGGGCAGCAGGAAACGGCGCGAACCGCCGGCTGTCCCCCAGGGAAAGCACCGCTGCCGGGCATCCCCGGCATGCAATGGTGCGTGCCGTCGCGGCGACAGCAGGCCGGAATAGTGTTTGGCGCCAGTGCCTGCGCGAGCGGTAAAACGAAGCTCGAGGCCAGTATGCCGATCACGAAACTGGCAACCAGTCGCCGCATAGTAACGTTGGAAACCTAGCACATCACACGGCCGTGTGACAACAAACCTTTCCGCCCAGAACAAACTCACTTCACGAGCACGTACCGCCCGCCACCGGTGAACAAAATGACCAGGTTCATTACCCCCAGCATCAAGTCATAATGCCATCCGGAGCCCTTTTCTCCCCAAAATCCGCTGTGCCAGACAAAGATCTTTTTCTGAATAGCGCCGAGCATTATCAGGATTAGCCCAATAGCTGCAATTTGCGTCAAGATGCCTAAAGCAATTCCAAGGCCGCCCGCCGATTCAGCAGCTCCTAGAAAAATCGTGAAGCCTTTGCTCATGCCGATGCTTTTGCTTCGTTCTTCCGGCTTGCTGAGGTGACCCCAGCCGCTGGTGACGAAGACTGCGGCCACCATCAGCCGCAGAAGCAGCAATCCTAAATCTGTGAATTGCGCCAATTGCGGGAATGTCATCTTTCGCTCCGCGAGCCGGACACTTCAGAAAACCCGGTCCATGAAATAGGCTGAAACCAGCATGCACAGGATATGATAGTCAGCGGTGTTCAAGCTGACTTTCAGATGATTGCCCTGCTCACAATTGTTGCCATAGGTTTCTTCCTGGGGATGAGGCACGCGACAGATCCCGATCACGTCATCGCAGTCAGCACCATTGTGACACGTGAGCACAGCATCAAGCGTTCGGCCTGGATCGGAGCGGCGTGGGGAGTCGGTCACACGCTCACCATTCTCGCGGTCGGCAGCGCCATTATTCTTTTCCGCATCACGTTGCCGCCGCGGGTGGGACTAAGCATGGAACTCGCCGTGGCCGTGATGCTGATCATCCTCGGGCTTATCAACCTGCGCGGCCTGATTGGCGGCTCGGTGCCGGACCTCGTGGCACAGGAGCCCGATAAGGAGCACACCCATTATCACTCCCACGGCGACTACGTCCATACTCATGGGCACACGCATACTCATGCGCATCCCCACAACCCGCAGCAAAATCCAGTCGCCACGATGGATCGCTGGTTCAAGCGCTCCACCACGTACCAATTCGTCCGGCCGCTGATCGTCGGGCTGGTTCACGGACTTGCGGGGTCAGCCGCCGTAGCGCTGCTGGTGTTGAGCACCATCTCGAATCCACGCTGGGCTGTTGCTTACTTAGGCGTGTTCGGGTTTGGAACCATTCTGGGAATGATGGTCATTACCCTCGCCCTCGGCTCAACTTTCGCTTTCGGTCAAAAACGGTTTGCGCGCATCGGGCAGCATTTCGCCACCGCGGCAGGCTTTCTCAGTCTAGGTTTCGGTCTTTTCATCGCTTACGACATCGGCATAGTGGAGGGCCTCTTCACCAGCCACGCTCACTGGATTCCCCGGTAACAACTGCAAACATTGATTGTGATATATTTCACGAGCAGTTGTGAGGTTTGTCACAGCCCGCGATCTGCGCCCACGAACTGGGCACGAAAAATTTGCGGATTCACCGCGCGAGGTTTATCGATGAAGAAGTTCAGCCTGAGTTTGCTATCCGCCTTTGTCGTATTGGCCCTTGCCCTCTCTGCCTCGGCTAAATCAAGCACCGTCAATGGATGGGTCAGTGATTCGGTCTGCGGCGCGAAAGGCGCGCAGCCGGGCCAAGAGGCTTGCACCAAGAAGTGCCTCGAGAAGGGCGCAAAGATGGTTGTGGTAACCGATGGCGATCAGAAAGTTCTGATGGTTGATAACCCCGATGCGCTGAAGGGGCATGAGGGGCACCACGTGACCGTCACAGGCGATGTAAAGGGCGACACCATCCACGTCCAAAGCGCCAAGATGATGTAATTCAGCCAGGGATCAAATTCTAATTATTGGGTTGGCCAGATTCCCATGTCTCACCGCTTTTGTGAGACATGGGACCCAGATTTTCTTCATTCCCAAAAACGGGAGCACTTCGTCGCTCAACAAACCTCAGCGACCAGCAATCAGCCTATTCGCACCAAGTTGACAAAACGTATAAATCAATTTTGCAGGGACGAATAGCTTACCGAACCACCCCTTCGAGGGGCGAACTAGCCGTGGCATAGAGCTTCTTCGGCATGCGGCCGGCCAGATAAGCCTGACGGCCAGCAATGACCGCGTGCTTCATCGCTTCCGCCATAAGAACAGGATCCTGCGCATTGGCAATGCCGGTATTCATCAGCACCGCATCGGCGCCGAGTTCCATGGCAATGGCGGCATCGGAAGCCGTGCCCACTCCAGCATCAACAATAAGCGGAACACCCGTGATCACTTCTCGAAGAATGCGGATGTTCGCCGGATTCTGAATGCCGAGCCCGCTACCGATGGGTGCAGCAAGGGGCATGATGGCGCTGGCTCCGGCATCGAGCAAACGCTTGGCGAAGACAACGTCGTCAGACATATAGGGCAGAACAATGAAACCTTCTTTGACCAAAATGCCCGTGGCCTCAAGCGTGGCCTGTACATCGGGATAGAGTGTGGCCTGATCGCCAATAACTTCGAGCTTGATCCACTCGGAAAGCCCGACTTCGCGCCCCAAGCGGGCGGCGCGTATGGCTTCATCCGACGTAAAGCATCCGGCGGTATTTGGCAGCAGAAAATATTTTGCGGGATCGATGTAGTCAAGCAGTGACTCTTTGCTGCGATCGAGGTTCACACGCCGAACTGCGACGGTGACCATCTCTGCCCCGCTGGCTTCGAGGGCTCGTGCGGTTTCGTGAAAGGATTTGTATTTTCCCGTTCCCACGATCAGCCGGGAATGGAACTGGCGACCTGCAATGACGAATGAATCCATGATGTTGACATTCTAATTAAAGAGGAAGCGGGTGGCGCAAGGGCATGGCTCACGGGTGCATCGAATACCGGAAACCGGAGTTGAGCGCCCAATTTCCACTGTGTTAGCATCCTTAGTTTTGGCAGGATGCGCGAGCCTGGCCTGCAGATTGGCCTCTTTATTTGTTCTTGCCGAGCCTGGCCCGGGGCAACTGTCCCCGTGCGGATGTTTGCCATAAGCCCCACACGGTCTTATAAGGAGCACTCCCGGTGAAAGTTTACGAAGGCGCAAACATAAGGAACATTGCAGTAGTGGGTCACGGCAAGGCGGGCAAGACATCTCTGGTGTCTGCAATGCTGTACACCGCCGGAGCTACGCAGCGGCTCGGGCGGGTCGATGACGGTTCGGCAGCTACCGACTACGACGAAGAGGAAGTTGCCCGCAAAATGTCGATTTCAGCCACGCTTGCTTATGTGGAGTGGGGAAAGACCAAGATCAACATCATTGATACCCCCGGATTCAACATGTTTGTGCATGAATCCAAAATGGCGCTGCCCGTTGTTGACGCGGCAGTAGTTGTGGTTGATGGTGTGGCCGGAGTAGAAGTAGTAACCGAGCGGGTGTGGAACTACTGCGAAGAATTCAAGACGCCACGTTTGATCGTCGCCAGCCGGATGGACCGCGAACGCGCGGATGCAACGCGAGTGCTCGAATCGCTTACCAAGGCCTTCGGTCGGACGGTGATCCCACTCGAGTTGCCGATCGGAAAAGAAAAGGGTTTCTCCGGCGTCGTCGATTTGGTTCGCATGAAAGCTTACACCTACGAACTGGGCGGAAATGGCAAGGGTAGAGAGACGGACATCCCCGCCGATCTGAAAGCGCAGGCGCAGGAAGCGCACGAGAAACTGGTTGAGCTTATCGCCGAGGGCGATGACAAGCTCATGGAGAAGTTTTTTGAGAATGGCACTCTGCCAGAAGAAGATCTCATTCCCGCGCTGCATAATGCCATTCGCGAGGACAAGATCTTCCCCGTGATTTTTGGCTCTGGGCTCGGCAATGTCGCGGCTGACCGCGTGATGGATTTCATCGTCGATTACACGCCTGCGCCCTCCGAGCATGAATGGGTGCAGGGCGAAGCTGCGGCGTCGGGCAACGGGGACACTCCACGTCGGCATGAGTCTGATGCTGAACCGGTTTCGCTTTACGTTTTCAAGACTGTTTCCGACCCGTTTTCCGGACGAATTTCATATTTCAAAATTTTTTCCGGCGTATTAAAGAACGACGCGACGCTGCAGAACTTTGAGCGCAACTCAACCGAAAAGCTGGCGCACATCTCAGTCATGCAGGGTAAGACTGCAGTCCCAATCAATGAGCTGCACGCCGGCGACATCGGTGCTGTCGCAAAGTTGAAAGATACACTCACCGGTGACACTCTCGGAGACAAGTCGGCCCCCATTCAGTATCCGCGCGTTCACCTGCCGGAGCCGGCGATCACGTTCGCTATTGAGCCTAAAACCCGCGCCGATGAAGACAAGCTGGGCACCGGCATTCACAAGCTGATGGAGGAAGATGCCATGCTGCGCTTCTTCCGCGATCCGCAGACGAAGGAATTTCTGATTGCCGGAACCGGACAGCAGCATATTGAAGTGGTCGTTTCCAAGATGAGGAAGCGGTATCACACAGAAGTGAATTTGAAAGCGCCGAAGGTGCCTTATCGCGAAACTATCCGCGGCCGCGCCGATGTTCAGGGACGCCACAAGAAGCAGACCGGCGGCCACGGCCAGTATGGCGATTGCAAAATCAAGATGGAACCGCTGGCGCGTGGGGGAGAGTTCGAATTTGTAAACGACATTTTCGGCGGAGCTATTCCGAAGAACTTTATCCCTGCAGTTGAAAAGGGGATCAAAGATGCGGCCGGGCGAGGATACCTCGCTGGCTATCCCGTAGTCGATTTCAAGGTCGTGCTGTATGACGGTTCGTACCACGATGTGGACTCGAACGATCTCTCGTTTCAAATGGCCGGCCGCATCGCATTCAAGAAAGCCATGGAACAGGCCAAGCCCACGCTGCTCGAGCCCATCATGAACGTGGAGATCACGGTTCCTGACGAGTTCGCCGGCTCGATTATGGGTGACTTGAACTCGCGCCGCGGACGCATTCAGGGCATGGACAACAAGGGGGGAAATACCGTAGTGAAAGCCGAAGTGCCAATGTCGGAAATGCTGACCTATGGCGTCGACCTCACGTCAATGACCCAGGGCCGTGGCAGTTTTAACATGGAAATGCACCACTACGATTTTGTGCCAGGGCAGCTGCAGGAAAAAATCATCGAGAAAGCCAAAGCCGAGCGGGGAGAGGTGAAGGACGAAGAGGAATAGACCTGCGCGAACTAGAGTTTCCAGTGGCGAAGCCACTGCCACGTCACTTGGCAACTCACTCTTGCGGCGCCGCGCTGAACAATGATCTTTGCCGCTACGCTTGCCACGTGAAGCCGCACTCTCCGCACCTAGTAGGTTGTCGGCCTGCGAGTAAAGCCAGGAGTCCGACCGGAAAGAAGCAAATACTGACGATGATCGCCCACGTTGGGAAGCCTGCACGCCCGGTTAAGGTGTTGCATTTTGGACAAGAAACCATCGCCATTCTAATCTCCTAGGCCAATCTGAAAAACCAGACGCTCAAGAGCCAAATCAGCGCGGCAGAGCAGATCACATCTGAGACTCTCCCTACTATTCTGCTACTCGAAGGGGACAAGATGGCAACTGGCCTTGCCGCAATTTGATAACAGACTACCGCGGCTACTTCAATCGCCGCGGGATTATTCATCCATGCGAGTTTGAAGTTTAAATGCTCGACTGCCAATAGCCCCGGGTAATGCCACACCCGGGACACGGGATGTGTAAGATAGCTCTCGCCAAGCAGATGTGAGGAGTGCGGTGCAGCAAAGGTAGGGAAAGAGCTGTGCTCGCGTTGGAAAACCAGACGGCAATATCCCTTTCCCCACCATTGGCAATTGCGACACGGGGTATGAAGGCTCTTGGCCAGAAATCAATTTCCACTTTTTCCGCAGTTCCTGCCTGACATGATAGATGAAAGTTGATGGCTCCTCGGATGAAAATTGCCCAGTGCCACCGTCCCGATTCATAAGGTCGCAAAATCCTGCTGGCAATTATTTCCGTAGGTAAACGAATGCAACGAGAAGCCTTTGTTTTCCGGCTTGAGTATCAAGAGGTGTGAACCAAACATGTGATTTTTTATGACGTAATACATTCGCGGCTCGCCGACTTCCAGGTATGAACCTTCCGCGTCAAACTGAATGTCGGCACCCGCTTCGTCTTTGGCCAGCGGTTTGCGATCTTGGAGCACATAAACGCGCACCGGTTTTTTGACGTTCTCGACACTCAGAACGGCATATACAGAGCGGGCATGATAGCGTAATTCCGCGCTCGCCGATTTGGCAGCTGAGGTAACTCCGTCCTGCTGCGTGGTCCAGTGGCCATCGAGCATTACCCGGCCATCTTTGGGCGCCATATTGGCGTGGAAGTTGATTTCGGTTCCATCGCCATAGCCTCGCGGATTTTCCAGCGCGCCTCGTCCGAGCCAATTGCCAACATAAGTTTCGTCGGTTGTGTATCCGCATTGCGGGGTAAATGTGTTTTCATCGGGATCGAGCGGCAGTTGATTTACCGCAGGATGCGTGGACGCCAAGAGAGCGCGAATCTTCTCCTCCATGGCGCGATTGTTGCCCTCACCTTCAATGTGCATTACGATGTCGCCGTTTTGATCGATTAAGTAGCGGTTGGGCCACACATCGGATTTGTAGGCGTTCCAGATATCGCCGTAAGTGTCAGCAACAATGGGCCAGGGCAACTGAAAGCGCTTGGCCGCCTGGCGCACATTCTCGACCTTGAAACCCATGGGGAACTCGCCGAAATGGACGCCCACGATGTCGAAACCGTAAGGATGATATTTGGCATACCAGCGCTTGAGGACGGAGAAGTCACGGATGCAGTTGATGCAGGTGTACTCCCAGAAATCCACCAGCAGCACGTGCCCGCGATAGCCCTTGATGCTATGCGGAATCCGGTGCGCCGCGGGGCCCGTGTCAATCCAAACTCCGCCGCTGAAATCAGGCGCTTGGTCGGAGAGCGCGGCAGCCGAGGCCACAAACAGCGCCAGCGCAAGGATGCTGAAACACTTTCTCATAATCATTCAGCCTTTAAGTGAATGGATGCGTTAGCGCCGGAAGAAGGCCGCGGAAACAAAAATATTTGCTTAAAGTATGAGGATTTCTAAAAGCTGGCTTCGAATGCTCCCAGGACGAACTGGTGGGAGTTATCGATTTCGAAGCTGCCGACCGTCTGGCGGCGGTCATTGACCCCGAAGGCGCTGGTCAATACCTGAAGATTGTTCTTATAGCTGAAGGCGATGTATTTCGCATCCTGCAGAATTACTGCCTGTCCTATTTCTTTGCCTTTCTCGGCCTTATCCACGGCGAGCATGACGTCGCCGACGTTATTGATGCCCGTCGCGTAGCTGTCGTCAAAGCCTGGGGCGCTGATATCGGTGTAGGTTGTGCCGTCGTAGAGCAGGGCAGAGTAAACGGCGTTGGAATTTGCTGCTGTAATGGTGATGGTGCCAGCGTTATTGATTCCAGTGGCGGAGGTGTAGCTGGAGCCGGGGTGCTGGAGAGTGGTGTAGGTGGTTCCGTCGAAGACGAAGCCGAGCTGGCTGCATAGACCACAATTGAGATATCCGCCGACGATTACTCCACTATCGTTGACCCCGAACGCGCCGGAGATGACTCCGATGCCGATGTCGGTGAAAGCGCCGCTCTGATAAAGAAAGCCATGATTATTTTCGTTGCTTTGGGTGTACTCGCCGACGATCTGGCCGCTGGAGTTAATCCCGCGGCAGAAAGTGGCGATGCGGTTGGGATCGTCAATGGTTGTAACTTTTGAGCCGGAAAGCAGGAATCCGTGAGTGATTCCGGCCTGATCGACGTAATAGCCGACAATCGTGCCCGAGTTGTTGATGCCGGTGGCCGTGATATATAACGCGCCGGGAATATTGATGTTTCTTGAATTGAATCGCAGGGTTTTGCGGCTCGGAGGCGAATGTACTCGGTGCTAACAAGAACAGAACCGCGAGCGGGGACAGGAATTGTATGTAACGGTTAAAATTCCGCTCCTATGTAACTGAACGGCTTTGATTAAGCCAAAAACCGCAGAGCGCGACAAATGATCTCACAGATTCTCGAATAGACGGGAAAAATCTGTCAAATTAGACAAAGTATTGACATCAACGCGTCATGGGCGCGATGCCCATTGATGCGGGTTTTTGTGTGGCAAGCCGATGATTTCGAAAGCCAGCGAAGCGGCGCTCCCTCTAGCTCGCTTTCTTCTCGTCCTCCCGCCTTCGGATAGCGGCGGCTGCCGGATCGGTCAATATATCGACCCACTTCGGATTTGGCGTAGGCTCCTTGTCGTAGTTGTCATGCCAGTTCCACCATTTATATGGAGGGGTCTGCGGATAACCCGCTGGCGAGTCCTCCCAGGTTTCCTGACGGCCGAGCGGCGTCATGTCGAGATAGCTCCAGGTACTTCCCATCGCCTCATCGCCGCGATTGTTGATGAAGTATGTGCGAAAGACTTTGTCGCCGTTGTGGAAGAACACGTTGTGGCCATGCCATTCATCTACGCCGAAGTCCTTGTCGAAGCTGTCGGTCATGGTGTACCAAGGCATCTGCCAGCCCATCCGCGCCTTCAGGCGGACGATGTCTGCCTGCGGTGCGCGTGAGGCCCAGGCGAGGGTGGTGTCGCGGGCGTTCAAATGAGCCAGGTGAGAGACCTGGTCGGCTCCGAGGGAGCAGCCGCGGCAGGCGTGCTCGGGCCAGCCGAACACGCCAGGCTCGAAGAAGGCGCGATATACGATCAACTGCTTGCGGCCCTCGAACAGGTCGAGCAAGCTAACTCTACCCTTGGGCCCCTCAAACTCATACTGCCTCTCGACAAGCATCCACGGCATACGTCGGCGCTCGGCGGCCAGCGCATCACGAGACCGCGTTAATTCCTTCTCTTTGATGAGGAGCTTCTGCCGCGCGGCATTCCATTCCGGCGGCGAAACGATCGGGGGTGTCTTCATCGGTATATGTGCTTTCTCGTGGGTTCCACTGTCGTGCCTGTTTTCCGTTGTCATTATCCCTTTCTTCCTTTCGTCAGTTTGTTGTCGAAATAACCAATTGCGGGGCGGGGCGCACACAATTATTGATGCGAGAATCCCCTAGCGAGGAGTGGCAAAGTGTGCTGCGGCGTGCGGGACTGTGGCCGTAGCCCCAGGTCAAGTCAAGTGAGTTTTACCATGGATCACGTTTTCCGTTTCATTCGAAAAAGCAAGTTGGCAGGCAGCGCCAGGAACAAGGGGTTAGCTGAAGGAATGCCGTGGGTCCATTTGGAACGTTTGGCTGCACAAGGTCCTTCGACTGCGACCGGCTAACGCTTCGCTCCGCTCAGCATGACGGATAGTAAAGAGGAAGACGCAACTACATCTTGTAGCGGCCGAGGTCTTCGTCGTTCAGGCCTTCGAGCCATTTGCGAAGTTCTTCGCTCGTGACACGGTCGGAAACGTTTGCGGCCTGCTTGGAGTTCTTCAGCACGTCCTCGTCAACGAAGATCGGGCAATCGACGCGGAGGGCGAGCGCGAGCGCATCGGAGGGACGCGAGTCAATGCTGACGATGCGGCCCTGACGCTCCATCCAGATCACGGCGTAGAAGGTGTCTTCGCGCAGCTCGGTCACGACGACTTTGTGTACTTGCGCTTCGAGGCCGGTGAGGACGTTCTTAATAAGGTCGTGTGTCATGGGCCGGGGCGTACTCACTTTTTCAATTTCAAGGGCAATGGCATTGGCCTCATAGATGCCGACCCAGATTGGCAGAACGGCATCGCTCGTCGAGTCTTTGAGGATCACGATGGGCATGTTGGTGACCGGATCCATCATCAAGCCACGGATTTTCATTTCGACTTCCATCATGATCTCCCTGCCGCATTAGATGCGGTCCAACGCGACCGGAAGGGCGGGCGAGCCTGTGCCCTCCCACGCGTTGCCGCTACACGAGCTTATATCACCATTTCTCCCAAAAAACTGTTGGGAAAAGCACGGGTGATGACGGCAGTCACATACGTACCCACCGCAGGCCTACGATATTCCAAAGCGGCAAAGTTCAACACTTTATTCTGCGACGTCCGGCCGATCCACTGATTGCGCGGCTGGTTCCAGCCCTCAACCATTACCTCAACCTCCCTTCCGAGATGCCGTCCGTTGCGCCTGACCTGAATCTCACGCTGTTTCTCGTTCAGCACCGCCAGCCGCCGCGCCTTTTCTTCATCCGGGATCGCGTCATTAAGACTCAAGGCCGGGGTGTTCGGGCGAGGCGAATACTTGAAACCGAAGATGCCGTCGTACTCGACTTCATCAAGGAGCGAAAGCGTCTGCTCGAAATCAACCCCGGTCTCTCCCGGGAAGCCGACTATGACATCGGTGGTGATGCTGATCTCCCGCTTGGCTGCTTTCATCCACGAGATGCGCTCGAGATATTGCTCGCGCGTATACAGGCGCTGCATGGCATCGAGCATGCGCGTTGAGCCACTCTGAACGGGGAGATGAACGTGATCGCACAAAGTGGGAAGCGAATCGATGGCTTCGATGATGTCGCGGCCAAAGTCGCGAGGATGAGAAGTAGTGAAGCGAACACGCTTGATACCGGGGACTTCGCCGACGGCAACGAGCAACTCGGCAAAGGTCCTTTTACCCGCAGGATCTTTATAAGAATTAACGTTCTGGCCGAGCAACTGAATTTCGGTGTAGCCGAGACCGGCCATCCGGGCCGCCTCTGCAAGAACTGAGTCGGACATGCGGCTGCGCTCCTTGCCGCGCGTAAACGGCACGACGCAGTAAGAGCAGAACTTGTCACAACCCTCGATGATGGTGATATACCCGCGGTGCGGATTGGTGCGTGCGGTGAACTCGGTTTCAAAGCACTCGTCGGTTTCGCGATCGTCGAGGCCGGTTACATGGCGATCGCCGGTTTCGATTTTGATCAGCATCTCGGGAAGGTTGCGATACGATGCCGAGCCGCAAACCATGGACACGTGCGGTGCCCGGTCAAAGATCTTCTCGCCCTCCTGCTGGGCGACGCAGCCGAGCACGCCAAACTTTTTCCCTTGAGCTTCAAGCCGCTTGAAATCAGCGAGGCGATGAAAAACTTTCTGCTCGGCCTTGTCACGAATGGAGCACGTGTTGTAGAGGATCAGGCCGGCTTCTTCGACTGTCGAAACCTGACGGTAACCTTCTGAAACAAGCGTACCAATGACCTTTTCGGAGTCATGGACGTTCATCTGGCAGCCGAAGGTTTCGAGGTAAAAAGTGCGCTGGGACTCACCCGCCATTAAGAAAGTATAACGCAGCAGTCGAGGCGCTCTGTTACTCGGGAGTAAGCAGGAAGCCGCGTTCGGCGCCGTTCAGGGTTCCCGTTCCGCTGATTTGGCCGGCGTCGTTGATGCCCTTCGCCATTTGCAGTAGCCAACCAGAGTTCGCGGGAATAAGATCGTTCAGGTCCTGCATCGTGCCGTTGCTGTAGATGAAAGCGCTAGTGTTCCCGCCAACATCATGGTATCCGACGATGACACCGAGGTTGTTGATGGCGAGGCCGGTACTCGAGGTGTCATTCAGGGTGTCAATGTCCGTCATTTTCCCATCGGAATACAGGAAGGCGTGGTTGGCCACGTCGCCTTTGAGTGCGGCATACCCGGTGACCTGCCCAAGGTTATTAATTCCATACGCCGTGCTGAATGGCCCGCCGAGCGTGCCCAGGCCCCTCATTTTCCCGTTTTGCCATAGGAAAGCCTCAAAGGCTCCATGGATGTTCCAGGAAAAACCGACCACCTGATGCCGATCGTTGATGCCGTAGGCATACGTTTCTACGTTCTCTCCCAGATTACCCAGGTTGATCATTTTCCCATGAGTAAAGATAAATCCCTGGTAATCGCTGCTGGAAGAAAAGGATTGGCCGACGACCTCACCGAAGTTATTGATGGCGAAGCCGTCGCACCAATCCCCGCCAAGAGTCGGCAGGGTCTTCATCTTGCCGTTGCTGAACACGAAGCAGCGATTATTGCCGTCAGCCAGAGGCGCATAGCCGACGACCGCTCCGGAGGCATTCACCTGAAACGCTTCGCTCCACCCTCCGCCGAGATTGCCGAGGTCAAGAGGAGTGCCATTGGTATAGAGCACCGCATCACCATTCGTGTTGCCTGCGAGGGCGGAGCTGCCGGCCACCTGGCCGCTGGCATTGATACCAACGCCCACGCTATAGTTGCCGCCGGATAGCGGCCCCAGGTCGGTAACCGAGTAAGTCTGGGCAAAAGCGCAGGAAGAAATTGCTGCGAAAAGCAAAGGCAGAGTGAAGGGTTTCATGATCGCCACTCCTCGGCTGCGGATAATCCCACAGTTCATAAAACCATTTGTCATAAAAATGTTAAATTCGTTGCATCGAGCGGTCCTTCGTGGAAAGTTTGCCATTCCGGGGGCTTGGCTCCGGCAGACTTCTCTCCGAAAGAAATGACAAGCCCGGACATTTGCTCTACACTGTGCGCGCAGTGGAGGAATATTTATGAGCACCACTTCCCTGCCCGGGCTTCCTGAGCAGGTTCCCCCAATGCCACCGCAGCCGCCGTATGTCGATCGCAGCACAGGTCTCGTGCTTTTCGGAATCGTGCAGATTCTGTTTGGGGCGTTCGCCTTGCTGATGATTCCATTAACTCTTTTAGGCTTCGCGATGTCGCGAAGGACAACTGGGGTCACGGTTCCGCCGGGGAGCTTTTTTCTTGGCGCTCTAAATTATGCCGCGGTTGCGGCCGTGTTAATCGCGTTCGGCATTGGATCGATCACGGTGCGCCGGTGGGCGCGAGCATTGACACTGGCTGGGTCGTGGATCTGGCTGATCGCGGGATTTCTGATCACGATCCTCGTAACAGCGCTGATGCCGGCGGGCTTCTCGCAGGGACTGCGGAAGGCAATGGAACGAAATCCCAATGCAGCGTCGCTGCCGGCAGGGGCTATTGCTGTCATATTGACGGTAATGATCGTGGTGATGGCTGTCTTTTTGGTAGGCGTGCCGCTAGCATTTGTGCTGTTTTATCGCTCGAAAGGCGTTGCAGAGACTGTTCGCCACAAAGATCCAGTTGAGCGCTGGACGGAACGCATCCCGATTCCGGTGCTCGCGGCCAGCATGATCTTTGCGGGCGCGGGCGCGTACTACCTCGGGATGAGCTTCACAACGCCGCTGGTACCGTTTTTCGGGAGGTATCTCACCGGGATCATAGGCGCGGCGGCATGCCTGGTGTTTGCAGGCATTGACGGCTTCATCGCGGTCGCGCTGGCGCGTCTGCACATTGCGGGGTGGTGGGTTGCGGTCCTGGTTGAGGTTACGAAGATCGTTTCAGCGGCAATCACGTTCGGCAGGGGCAATCTGCTGCAGGCTTACTCCCGGATGGGGTTACGGTATTCACAATTACAAATGGTGGGTAACAGCCCGTTCTACAGGGTGGGATTGTATGTGAGCCTTTTCGTGATGCTGATTTTTCTCGGTTTTCTGCTATGGATCAGGCGGTACTTCGGGCGGAAGACGCCGGCTGCGCCGGAGTATGCAACGCCGCAGGTGTAGAGGCCTGGCATATACTCACTCCATGCCAGAATTAGCCGATAAACAATGCGTTCCCTGCCGGGGCAGTGTGCCTCCGCTGAGTGTGGCGGAGGTTCAGCGGACACTGAGGCAGGTGCCGGAGTGGCAGGCGGTTAACAATCATCACATCACGCGAAAGTTTACTTTTCCTGATTTCAAGCTGGCGCTGGATTTTGTGAATCGCGTTGGAGCCATTGCGGAGGAACAAGGGCACCATCCCGATATTCTGCTGACGTGGGGTAAAGCCGAGGTCACGCTGTGGACGCACCAGATTGACGGCTTGAGCGAAAGCGACTTCATCATGGCGGCGAAGATTGATCGGGAGCATTCGGGTTAAGAGCAGATTCCACGAGGCTACAGTCGCTCGGCCCGCGGTGAAAATGCGGGCCGAGGGATAACGCCGTAATTATGTCTTTTGGTGCCAGTTAAACTGCCTTCCTCTCATCAGCGGCGCTTTCCTCTGAATCCGAGACAGGGCCGACGCCGCAGTTCTCACATCCAGCGGTGATGTCGCGGCGGCGCTGGCGCAGACGAGATTCAAAAGTCAACCACCAGTCGCCCATTCCGATTGCGCCGTTGTCAATGGTAACTTCGTCTGCGGTGGGGGGAATGATGCGTTGGCTCAAGCGGCGATTTTCCTCGACGCTGATCTGGCTGCCGATTGAGCCGGGCTGTTCGGGCATTTCATCGGGAGTGGGGGTGATGTTATGGTCGGTACCCTTGCGGTGCTGGATGACGCCGTTAGTCCAGGCTGACTGAAATCGTTTCCCGTAGTCCCGCCACTTCTCTTCCGATTCGACGTCTTCTTCTTTGTATTCCGGGAAACTTTCAATCTGTTTCTTGGAGAGATCCACAGAAAAATCATCCTCATGTTTCGCCGATGGACGAAGCTGCTGCGGAGGAACGACGAATTTTTTGCTCGTCAGCCACCCGCCAGTGTCAATGACCACATACTGGATCGAGGCGGTCGAGTGATCGAAGATCACGTCGTCAATTTTGCCCAGCTTTTCGTCGTTGATGCCATAAACGGTCGCGCCGCGTACGTCATCGGCGGATTCTTCTGAAAAATCAAAGTCACGAAGCCTGCCATAATGTGCCATGGATTACCTCCAAAGTATGTTGACCAGCAAGCCTTAGATGCGGAGGCAGCGCTCCGCGAAAAGTGGCGCAAAACGGGGTGATTGATGGGGTACATGTGGAAAGCTGCCGGAGAGAATCGTCTATAATCAGGCATCGAATTCAATTAGGCTGAGGTGATCGGCGATTCGCTGAGCAAAATGCCTTTATATCTATTGCTTGCAACACAGGTGGGCGGCGACATTGGTGATCTGGTAAGCGAAACCGGCGCAGTCGCCAAGGTAGTTCTTCTCATTCTTCTGGCCTTCAGCATCGTTTCCTGGGCCATCATTCTTTCAAAATGGGGATTGCTGCGGCGAGCGCGAGTGCAGAGCGGGCGCTTTGTGCGGGCTTTTCGCAAGGCTCGCAACCTGCAGGACGTGGCCGCGGTCGCCGAACAATTCAAGCCCAGCCCGCTGGTGGGAGTATTTGATGGCGGATTTGAGGAGTTTCGAACCCAGGTGGGGAATACGGGTACTTTGAGAAACCTGACCTCGGTGCAGCGGGCGATGCAGATTGCATCATCGGAGGAGATGACACGTTTTGAGCGCAATCTTCCCTGGCTGGCGATTACCGGCGCAGTGACGCCGTTTGTCGGATTGTTCGGGACCGTATGGGGCATTATTGATGCATTTCACGGTCTCGGTACCGCCGGAGCGGCTACGTTGCGCGCGGTTGCGCCGGGAATCTCTGAAGCTCTAATTACTACTGCGGCCGGTCTGGTCACTGCCATTCCGGCGGTCATTGCCTATAATTTGATAGGCAGCTCTATCCGCGAGTTCGCGGCGCGAAGCGATGATTTTGCCCTCGAGATGTTGAACGCGGTCGAGCGACAAACTCCGCAACCTTCGTCCCGCGCCATGGAAGAGGTGCGGCGGTAATGGCCTTTACGGCTGCAAACGGGCGCACACAAACTTCCCTTTCCGACATCAACATTACGCCGCTGGTGGACGTGGTCCTGGTGCTGCTGATTATCTTTATGGTGACGGCGCCGGTTTTACAGTCGGGCATCGACGTCAATGTGCCCAAAACGCGCACGGTGAAAGAGATCACCGAAGAGCGCCTGGTGATCAGCATCGACAAAGAGCAGCGCGTTTTCCTGGGCAACGATCCAGTCAATATCAATGAAATTGCGGTGAAACTGCGGCAGAAAATCCGCGACCCGCAGCACCAGTCGATTTTTGTCCGCGCCGATGAAGACGTTCCCTTCGGAGCTTTTGCCACAGTGATGGATGCGGTGAAGCAGTCGGGCATTACGAACGTCAGCATCGTCACGCAACCCCTCGAAAGCCATGGCAGCAAGCGCTGATATATTTTTTGAGCACGACCGATGGGGCCGAAATCTCAGTTGGTCGTTAGGACTGCACATCGCGGTCGTGGGCTGCATTTTGCTCTACACGGTGATCGCCCCTGGTGGACATGGTGGAACGTGGGGGGCGGGCGGTGGGGGTGATGCGATCGGCGCGACGCTCGTGAGTACGATTCCCTTGCCTGCCAGTCCAGTACAGACACAGAACATTGTTGCCAATGAATCGAAGGGACTGACCAAATCTCTGCCGAAGCCAGAAGAAAAAGAGCCGGAAGCGATCCCGATCCCGGACAAAAATGCGAAGCGTAAGCCCAAGCCAGAGACCACCGCCTCAGCGCGAAAGCCTGAACCACCCCCGGGCGCGGAAGTGAGCAATGAGGTTCCATTCGGCGAAGGCGGTCCGGTCAGCGGTCCGTACGGGGTTTTCAGCGCAGGCGGAGCAAAGGGAGGATTGAGCTTCGGCGGAGGCGGCGATTTCGGATCGCGCTTTGGCTGGTACGTACAGGTGGTGCAGCAGAAAGTCTCGCAGAACTGGTTGAAGTACGAGGTCGATCCACGTATCACTTCAGCCAATCGCGTATATGTGACCTTTGACATTATGCGTGACGGTCATCCGACCAATATCAGAGTCGAGCAGTCGAGCGGTGTGCCATCGCTTGATTTGTCGGCCATGAGGGCCTTGCAACGTATTGATACTTTTGGTCCGCTGCCCTCAGATTACGCAGGAAATAAGGTTTCAGTTGAGTTCTGGTTCGACTACAAAAGATAAGACGAGCACTTTCATAAGGGGATTCGTATTTGATAAGTTTCAAGTTGGACTTACGAGCGCAAGAACAGCTAAAAACAGGCAACGATAATTCGATTCCACGCATTACTCTTAACAGGGCAGAGTTGCTCGGCAGTACCGCTGCCTCCCAGATGACAGTTAGTTCTGTCCGACCACGATTTCTCCTTTCAGCTCTCCTTCTTACCGCTCTCACTCTTCCCTGCTTTGCGCAGGATTGGATTAAAACCGGCACAGGGCTGGGGGTGGAAAAAGTCCGTCTTGCAGCAGCGGATTTTAAGCCCTCAACTCAAGATGCAAAAGATGCGCAACTACTTCAGACGTTCAATGAAACGCTGTGGAATGACCTGAGCAATGCCGGCATCTTCGACATGGTTTCGAAGAGCTTTTATCCACTGGGGCAGATTGGCACCCCTGCCGATGTGAAATTTGAGGCGTGGAATTCGCCACCAGCGAATGCCGCCATGTTGGCCTTTGGAAACCTTGGCGCAAGCGGTAACAGCATGACGGTGCAGGGCTGGCTATATGACGTGAAGAACGTCAACTCGCCGCAAGTATTGGGGAAGCAGTACCAGGATGCCGCCACTACTGACGCCGCGCGCATGACGGCGCACAAGTTCGCCGATGAAATTATCTTTCGATTAGGCGGCGGGATTCAAGGAATTTGTGAGAGCCAGATCTATTTCGTGAGCCGCCGCAGTGGACACAAAGAAATCTGGGGGATGGATTACGACGGCAACAATCAACACCAGATTACGCATCTTGGTTCGATTTCCTTGTCGCCGCGTATCTCACCGGATGGATCGCGGCTCGCATTCAGTTCGCTGACGAAAGCGGGATGGGAAATCCTGGTGTATTCGATGGAGCTGAACCGGTTAGTCAGCTTCCCAAGATTCGGGGGAACAAATCTGTCGCCGGCGTGGTCACCCGACGGAACAAAGCTGGCATTTTCATCTTCACGGAGCGGCGATCCGGAAATTTATGTCGTTGATTATTCTGGCGCGGGATTGAAGCGCATGACGAATTATCACGGGCCCGATGTTTCTCCCGCCTGGAACCGAAAGACCGGAGCCGAGATCGCATGGGTGAGCGGTCGAACCGGTCTGCCGCAGATCTACACCATGGAAGCCGACGGCACGAATGTGCAACGCATGACCGACCAGGGCTACGCCGTGTCACCGGCATGGTCGCCGAATGGGGAGTTTCTGTTGTTCTCTTGGATTCGCCATTATGGGCCGGGCGCGCCGGGCGGATATGACATTTACATCATGGACCTTGCCACGAAGCAGATCGTGCAACTGACGCACGAGGAGGGTCAGAATGATTTTCCATACTGGTCGCCGGATGGTCGCCACATTGTGTATCAGTCGAACCGGTCCGGCAGAGAGGAAATCTGGACCATGCTGGCGGACGGCACCCAGCAAAGGCAGCTGACCTCGAGCGCCTC
>Ga0335078_10000760_pt1 | contig 49260 bp, 47 predicted proteins | sample Lox_Sample_32_FD_206711 | JGI IMG/M metagenome (GOLD analysis project Ga0335078, IMG submission 206711) | Soil microbial communities from Loxahatchee National Wildlife Refuge, Florida, United States - Lox_Sample_3.2 | ecosystem: Environmental > Terrestrial > Soil > Wetlands | place: USA... | reverse complement strand
GGATGGGCTTCATCGGCGCGCTCAGCGTGGTCGCCGGGCTCATCGTGATCTCCTGGCCCGGCCCCTCACTGGTCACCCTGGCCATCGTGCTCGGCGTCTGGCTGATCATCTACGGCATCATGGAGATCGCCCTGGCCATCCGGGTCCGCTCGGAGATCGGCCACATCCGGCACGCCGTCACCAGCCCCGCCTGAGCCCGGCCGCCGATCCCGGGCCGGACGCGCGGGTCGCGGCTTATGCGGCTTGCGCTGCTTGCCCTGCTTGCGCTGGTCGCGCTGGCGGCGGCCGGTGGTGTACGGATCTGAGATCGGCCCCGGCTGGGCTGGGGTGAGAGGATCGGCCGTATGGCCACCTCTTCCGCTGGGCTGCCCACCGTTCCGCTCGACCTGCCCTCCGCTCAGGTGCTGGCCGACCTGGCGGCCACCACGGCGGACCTGCAGTTCGTCATGGAGTGCTGCAAGCGGCTGCTCACCGAGCTGGCCCGGCCAGACGAGGAGCGGGACGCGGTGGTGCCGCAGGCGCTCTGGTCGGCCGCGCTCGTCGCCTACGGCCGCTGCTTCACCACCGGCAAGCGGTTCGGCCTGTCCGAGGCGGACGTGCGGTCGCTGCCGCTGCAGGGCGAGGTCATGAAGTTCCACAAGTGGGTGCTGGCCGAGCGGGCCCGGCTGACCAGCCACCCGGCGGACCCGTTCAGCGCGGCGGCGGTGGGCGCCGCGCTGACCCGGCCGGAGGCGGGCACCCGGCGGGTGGAGGGTATCGCGATCCTGGCCGCCAGCCGTGTCCTCGTCGACGACCAGGGCGTCCGCCAGCTCGGCGGGCTCGCGTCGGAGCTGGCCAAGCAGACCGCGGAGCGCGCCACCGCGCAGCAGGACACGGTGCTGGCCGATGCCCAGCAGATCAGCGTGGCCAAGCTCAGCCAGCTGGAGCCGCTCCAGGTGGGCCCGCCCGATGGCCCCGACGGCCCGGACGGCGCAGAGTCCTAGGACCGGGGGGCGCCGGCTCAGCCGTCCAGGCTGAGCACCATCGTGGGCCGCTCGATGACGTGGTCCTCGCGCAGCGGCCGGACCGCGGTGCCGATCGCGAAGAACTCGGTGGTGTGCGAGCCCCAGGTGTGGCTGTGCTGGCGCAGCTGCACCCCGACGATGCCCTCGGCGTGCAGTTCTTCCGCCTCGGCCTGCATCCGGCTCATGGCCAGCTCCCGCGCGTCGTAGAGCGCCTGGGTGAACTGCTCCAGCTCCACGTTGCGGCCGATGTTGCTGATCTTCCCGCCGAGCCGCTGATGAGCGATGTGGTAGACGCAGGAGCCCATCACCATGCCGAGCGGGGCATAGCCGGCCCGGATAAGCGTCCAGAAGTCCTGCCCGGACAGGTCGGAGGTGAACGGCTGCTTCTTGTTGTTCCGCCATTCGGCCACGCCGCCGCCACCCGCACCGGGTTCCGCCTTGACCGCCGTGCCCACCGCGATGAACTCGGCGATGTCGTTGCCGAACTCCTTCAGCTCCACGTCGAGCCGCACGCCCACGATGCCGTCCGCACCCAGCGCGTCGGCCTCGGCTTCCATCCGGGTCATGGCCAGCTCGCGGGCGTGGTACATGGCCTGCGACAGCACGTCCAGCTCCTGGTTCTTGCCCCAGCGCCCGATCTGCAGCCCGACGTGATAGATGGAGCTGCCCAGAACCAGGCCCAGCGGGCGGAAACCGGCCTCGCGGACCAGCAGGAACTCGTTCACCGACAGGTCAGAGGTGAAGATGGCCCCGGGGCGTCCCGGCCGCAGCTCAGCCAGGCGGCGTATAGCGTCCTGCGGCACTCCCTCCACACTCAGCTCAGTGCTCTGCTGGTCGGTCATTGCTCTCCTCACCTGCGGTTCTGCTGCATGGCTGGCCCGGTCAGCGGCCCAGCCGGACCCGGGCCGCCTGGCGGCGCTGCGGGTCGAGAGACAGGATGGCCAGCGGCGGTGGCGGCTTGGCCACGCTGGCGAAGCGCACCGTGGCGGTGCCCACGATCGTCACTTCCACGATGTGGTCCTTGCCGTGCTCTTGCATGGGGCACTCGCGTTCATGCACCCGCATGTCCATCCGGGACACCACGACGCCCTCGCCGCCCATCCGGCGCACGTCCTTTTCCAGCTGCTGCCGGGCATCGTGCCGGCTGTCGTTGACCAGCTCGGTATACCCGACGACCTCCGCGTTGCCCGCCCCCCAGCGGGTCTGGCCCACGGTCAGCCAGTCATCGTGCCGCGCGCCCACCGAGATACCCAGGGCCAGCCCGGCCGGCACCCAGCCGGCGTGAATCAGCTTGGCGAACTCCTGACCGGACAGGTGCGAGCTGAACGGCTCGCGCAGCGACGGCGCACCCGGCGCGCGGACCGCGGTGCCGATCGCCTTGAACTCCAGGCCGCCCGCGGGAAAGGACCCGATGGACAGCGAAACGCCGACGATGCCGTGCCCGCCCAGCTCGGCGCACTCGGCCAGCATCCGGCTGATCGCCCGGTGCCGCGCGTCTTACATGGCCTGGGTCAGCGGGCCGAACGAGCCGTGGCCGCCGCGCCCCGACACCTGGGTCACGCTGCGGTAGGCCTGCGCGTAGGACCCGTAGCCGGACCACGCCCCCGGGCAGTTGTAGCCGCCGGTAAAGCCGATGTTGTAGACCGCCGCCCCGAGGACCTGGCCCACCGGCTCGAACCCGGACCCCCGGATGGCGGCGAACTCATCGCTGGACAGGGCGCTGCCCCAGGTCCCGCTTTGCCGGATTTCTGCCATCCGGGCCTGCGCAGCGGTGGGAAGGCTGCCCTCTGCGCGGTCCTCAGCCACCCTGCGCCCCTTCCCGGCCTCGTCGCAGCATCAACCATACCTGGCAGGCCGGTGATCACCCCTGATCATGAGAAGGCGGGACCTCGTCCTGTGCGTCCCATTCCTGGTTGCGCTCCCGGACCCGGTCCAGCGCGTGCCGCGCCTCCTCCTGGGTGGCATACGGGCCAAGCCGGTCCTTGCCCGGGCAGCCCGGCCCTTGCTCCACGTTTCCGTGCTTGAGGCAGTACCACCAGCTCTGATCATCGTTCATGCGCACTACACTCCCAGAACATGGCGACGTTGCTCCATCCTGGCCGGCTTTCCCCCATGCGGCAGGTGCCGTCCACCATTGCCCGCCCAGAGTACGTCGGCCGGAAGTACCCGCGAACCGGCGAACCGGACGTCAAGGACGCCGGGACCATCGCGCGGATGCGGGTGGCCGGCCGGCTGGCCGCCCAGGCGCTGCAGGAGGTCGGCCGGCACGTGGCACCCGGGGTGACCACGGACGAGCTGGACCGGGTCGGGCACGAGTTCCTGGTCGACCATGGCGCCTACCCGAGCACGCTCGGCTACCGCGGCTATCCCAAATCGCTGTGCACCTCGCTGAACGAGGTCATCTGCCACGGCATCCCCGATGACACGGTGATCGCGGACGGGGACATCGTCAACGTGGACATCACCGCGTACCTGGACGGCGTGCACGGCGACACCAACGCGACCTTCCTGGCCGGCGACGTGGCTGAGGAGTCGCGGCTGCTGGTCGAGCGCACCCGGGAGGCCATGATGCGGGGCATCCGCGCGGTGGCACCGGGGCGCCCGCTGAACGCGATCGGGCGGGTGATCGAGTCATACGCGCGGCGGTTCGGGTACGGCGTGGTCCGCGACTTCACCGGCCACGGCATCGGCACCACGTTTCATTCGGGGCTGATCGTGCCGCACTTCGACGATCCCGACGTCGATGTGATCATGGAAGAGGGCATGACGTTCACCATCGAGCCCATGCTCACGCTGGGCACGATCGCATACGACGTGTGGGACGACGGCTGGACCGCGGTGACCAAGGATCACAAGCGGACGGCCCAGTTCGAGCACACCCTGCTGGTCACCAGCGGCGGCCACGAGATCCTGACCCTGCCCTGACCGGCCGCTGGGCAGCAGGCCGGTTCAGCCCGCGTGCGGCCCCGGCCCGGGAAGCAGCCGGGAGCACCAGCGCGGGAGGTACCAGCTGCGCTCGCCGAGGAGCGCGAGCGCGGCGGGCACCAGCACGCCACGGACCACGGTCGCGTCGATCAGCACGGCCGACGCCAGGCCGACACCGATCATCTTCAGGTCGATGATGGACAGCGTCGCGAAGATGGAGAACACCGCGACCATGATCACCGCGGCGCTGGTCACCACCCCGGAGCAGCTGGCGATGCCGCCGACCACGGCCTCACGATGAGGCGTGCCGCGGGCCCGCAGCTCGCGGATCCGGCTCAGGATGAACACGTGGTAGTCCATGCTCAGCCCGAACAGGAACACGAACATGAACAGTGGCACCCACGGGATGATTGCGCCGAACGAGGTGAAGCCGAGCGCACCCTGCAGCCAGCCGTGCTGGAAGATGAGCGTGACCAGGCCATAGGCTGCCCCGACCGAGAGCAGGTTCAGCCCGATGGAGATCAGCGGGATGGCCAGCGACCGGAACGCCACCATGAGCAGCATCAGGGCCAGGCTCGCCACCACGGCGAACACCAGCGGCGTGCGGGAGTGCAGCGCGGCCTTGAAGTCGTAGTGGCCGGCCGTATCCCCGGTCACCGCGTAGCTGGTCCCCGGCACGGTCCCCACCGTGGCGGGCAGGATCCGGTTGCGCAGCGCCAGCAGGGCATTGGTGGAGGTCGCGTCGGTCCCGTTCCCGGCCAGCGGGACGGAGATCACCAGCCCGCGGCCGCCGCCGACCAGCTGGGCGGTGACCGGCCGGTGAATCGTGCCGTGGCCGGACGCCTGGGATTGCAGCGCGGCGACCGCCGCCCGCATGCCGGGCCCGGACAGGTTCCCCCCGGTGACCACGACCTGGGCGGGGGCCGGCCGGCCGGGGAAGTCCCGCTGGATCTGGCCGAGCGTCTGCACCACGGGGAGCCGGGACGGCAGGTCGATGGCGGGGCTGCCGGTGCGCATGCTGAGCGCGGGCGCGGCCAGCGCCAGCAGCGCCAGCACGGCGGCACCACCCCAGACCAGCGGGCGGCGTACCACCTGGCGGACGAGGGCGGCCCACAGCCGCGACGGCCGGGCCTCGGTCCGGTGCCGGCCGAGGAACGGGATCCGGCCGCGGTCGGACCACGACCCGAGCAGCGACAGCAGCGCGGGCAGGAACGTCAGCGAGCCCACCACCGCGACGCCGACGACGAGTATCGTGCCGACCGCCATCCCGGTGAACAGGTCGATCCCGGTCAGCAGCAGCCCGGCCAGCGAGATCATCACGGTCAGCCCGGAAACCAGGATGGCCCGGCCGGAGGTGGCCGCCGCGGTGGCCAGCGCGGCCGGGAAGGACGCCCCCACCGCCCGCTCTTCGCGCTCCCGGCGCAGGTAGAACAGGGAGTAGTCGACGCCGACCGCCATCCCGATGATCAGCACCAGCTCAGACGTGCTCGACCCGATCGGTAGCCAGTGGCTGGGGATGGCCAGCAGCGACACGGCGACCATGACCGAGCTGCCGGCCAGCAGCACCGGGATGCCGGCCGCGATCAGCGCGCCGAACACCGCGAGCAGCAGGATGAGCGTGATCGGCACCGAGGTGAACTCGGCTTTGCGGAAGTCCTGGCCCATCAGTGCGCTGGCGGCCCGGTCGGTGCTGGCGTCGCCCGCCTCGGCGACGCGCACGCCCGGGTGGCGGCCCTGGGCCCGCGCCACCGCGGCCAGGTCCTCGCCGACGGTGGTGTCCGCCCGCGAGTGCGGGCCAGCCACCTGGAACGTGACCAGGGCACTGCGCCCGCCCGCGGACAGCAGCGCCTGGCCGCCCGTGCTCAGCGGGGAGCGGATATCCCGGGCCGCCCCGGGCAGCTGGCGCAGGCTGCGCACCACATCGGTGACCGCGCCGCGCATCGCCGGGTTACCGGCGTATCCCGGCGAGCCGGCCCGGGCCTGGATCAGCACGCTCTCGGCGGGCGGGCTGACCACCCCGAGCTGGTGCAGCGTCTGGTCCGCCTGGCCGGCCTGCCCGGGGCCGTACTGCGGCCTGCTCTGCGTGCCGAGCAGCTGCCCGGCCAGCAGCGCCGCCATGGCCAGGACCAGCCAGCCGATGACCACGGCGATCCGGTGCCGCGCGCTCCAGCAGGCGATCCGCTCGACCTGGGGGGCATGGCGCGCCCGCCGCCCGCGCCCCGCCGGCGGGCGGGACGGCGGGCGCTCGCTGGCCTGTGGCGGCGCTGCCGGTGGTGGCGGCTGCGCCGGGGGCAGCGATGCGGGTACGTCGGGCCGGGCTGGGTTGAGCAGCTCGCGCATCATGCCTCACGGGATCGGGGCGGCTGACCCGCGCGGCAGGACTATCTGACACCCGTGTCATGGATCATGACCCAGCATGCCAGACTTTTGTGACACTGACGTCAGCGTCCAGAGATTCTGCGGATATTCACAGCCAATCGTCAGCTGGCGTTGCAGCACTCCTGGTCCGGCCCGGCAGCCAGCCCAGCCAGCGCGGGAGATACCAGCTGCGCTCCCCGAGCAGTGCCAGGCAGGCGGGCAGCAGCACGCCGCGCACCACGGTCGCGTCGATCAGCACCGCGGCGGCCAGGCCCACGCCGAGCATTTTGAGCTGGATGAGGGACAGCGTGGCGAAGATGGAGAACACCGCCACCATGATCACCGCAGCGCTGGTCACCACCCCGGCGCTGCTCGCGATGCCGCCCACCACCGCGTCCCGGGTGCTGGCCCCGCGGGAGTGCAGTTCCCGGATCCGGCTCAGGATGAACACGTGGTAGTCCATGCTCAGCCCGAACAGGAACACGAAGATGAACAGCGGGATCCACGGCACGATCCCGCCGTAGGGGGTGAAGCCGAGCGGCCCGGCTAGGTGCCCGTCCTGGAAGATCAGCGTTATCAGCCCGAAGGCGCCCCCCACCGACAGCAGGTTCAGCGAGATGGACACCAGCGGGATCGCCACCGAGCAGAACGCCACCAGCAGCAGGACGAAGGCCAGCCCGGCGACCACGCCGAGCACCAGCGGGGTGCGGGTGCGCAGCGTCGCGATGTCGTCGTAGTTCTGCGCGGTGTTGCCGGTCACCGCGTAGCTGACCCGGGGGACCGTGCCGAGCGTTTCCGGCAGGATGCGGTCGCGCAGCATCAGCAGGGCCCGGTTGGACGCGGTGTTGGTCCCGCTGCCGGCCAGCGGGACGCTGACCAGCAGGGCCCGGCCACCGGCCACCGGCGCGACCGAGATCGGGCCATGGACCGGCCCATCCGCCGAGGTCCGGTCGCGCAGTGCGCTGATCGCCCGGGTGACCTGCGGGCGGCCCAGATCCTGCCCGCTCACCACGACCTGCGCCGGGGCCGGGCTGCCCGGGAAGGCGCGGTCGATGCGGTCCAGCGTGGCTACGACCGGCACCCGGGCCGGGAATCCACCATCCGGCGGGTTGCCCAGCCGCAGCCCGAGCGCGGGCACGGCCAGCGCCAGCATGGCCAGCAGGGCCACCGAGCCCCAGGCGACTGGGTGCCGCACCACCCGGCGGACCAGGGCGGCCCACAGCCGGGACGGGCGGGCCGCGGTGCGGCGCCGGCCCAGGAACGGGATGCGGCCCCGGTCGGCCCACCGGCCCAGCCAGGACAGCAGCGCGGGCAGCACGGTGAGCGAGCCCACCACCGCGACGCCGACTACGGCGATCGCGCCGAACGCGATGCCGGTGAACACGCTGTACCCGGTCAGGAACAAGCCAGCCAGCGCGATCATCACGGTCAGCCCGGAGACCACGATGGCCCGGCCGGACGTGCCCGCCGCGGTGCGCAGGGCCTGCGCGGTACTGGCCCCCCGGGCCCGTTCCTCGCGCTCCCGGCGCAGGTAGAACAGGGAGTAGTCGACGCCGACCGCCATCCCGATGATCAGCACCACCTCGGAGGTGCTGGAGCCGACCGGGAGCCACTGGCCGGGGATGGCCAGCAGCGAGATCGCGGTGATCACGGCGGTCGCGGCCAGCAGCAGTGGGATCCCCGCCGCGATGAGCGCGCCGAACACCACGACCAGCAGGATCAGCGTGACCGGAACCGAGGTCACCTCGGCCTTCCGGAAGTCATGACCGACCAGCGCGTTGCCCACCCGGTCAGTGCTCGCATCACCGGCCTCCTCGACCCGCAGGCCAGGATGGCGCGCCGCCACGGCCGCCACGGCGCGCAAAGCCGGCACCACCTGCTGGTCTTCGTTCTGGCCATTACCAGGCAGCTGGAACGTGACCAGAGCGCTGCGGCCATCGCCTGAGACCAGGGCGGCGTGCCCGGGATCGAGCGGCGAGGCGATGCTGCGCGCGGTATGCGGCAGCCCGGACAGCGCCGAGGTCACCTGATACACGGCGCGCCGCATGGCCGGGTCGGTGCGGAACGTATGGTGCGGGCCGGCCGGCCCGCGCTGCTGGATCAGCACGCTCTCCTGAGGCCGGTTGGTCACCCCCAGGCGCTGCAGCGTCTGCTCGGCCTGGCCCGACTGGCCGGCGTCGTAGTCCGGTACGTTCTGCACCGGCAGCATGTGGCCGATCATGAAGATCGCGGTCACCAGGAGCAGCCAGCCCAGGACGGCCGTCTTGCGGTGGCGGGCACTCCAGCCGGCCACCCGTTCCACCACCGGCGCACGGGACCGGCGCGGTTGGCCGCGGGCTGGGTCGATTTCAGGCAATACTGAACTAGACGGCTGGCGCATTGTGGCCCTCTCTCCAGGGATGGTGCGTGAGTCGGTCGTGACCCCTTGCCCATGAGCTGATCCCTCGTGGGCGAGGGCGCGGCCGGTCCAGGTCGGCCTGGCTCAGCCGCCGGCGGGCTAACCGCCGTTGGATACCTCGGTCCGCAGCCGCTCGGTGCCGCATGGCTCCGGGTGCAGGTGGCCCAGTGGGCCGGGCTGGGTGAGCACCTCCTTCGCCTCGGCCAGCGGGTCGGCGGGCGCACCGAGCAGCGCCAGCGCGATGCGGGCGTGCGCCCGGGCCACGGTCACCAGCAGGCAGGTGACGAGCAGGAACAGGACCAGGAAGCCGGCCGCGGCGAGCAGCGCCTTGGGCAGCGTGTCCACGAACAGCCCGGCCGCGCCGGGACCGCCCGGGCCGTGCGGGAAGTAACCCAGCGAGACGCCGTGCAGGTCCAGGTTGGCGCAGGCGCCGATGCAGCTGCTGACCGGGGCCCAGTACCAGATAGGCAGCGTGACCCCGGCCAGCAGCACCAGCCAGGCGATCAGGACCACGGCGTCCATCGCCCACAGCGGCGCGAACAGCCCGAGCAGGTAGGCCAGGTCGCGCCAGGTGGCCGGGTCCCGCCACCGGGTGCGCAGCTGGCTGAGCAGGCCGGGCTGGCTGGCCCGCCGGTAGCGGGCGGGCACCGGCCCGGTGAGCACCCCGCGCAGCCGCCAGCGCTCGGCGCTGGCGGCGCCCCGGACCACCGCGGCCGCGGCGATCAGCAGCGGGATGCCGGCCAGCGTGATGCACGCCACGGCGGAGGTCAGCGTGACGGTGAGCACCACGGCGAACAGCAGCGGGCCGAACAGCGCCACGTAGACCAGCAGGAACCAGGCGCTGCGCCAGGTGCTGCCGGACAGCGCGAGCCGCAGCGGGTTGGCGTACCGGCGCAGCCGGATGCGGGGCGTCCTGGCCGGCTGGCCCGCCGGGCCGGCCGCCGGCGCGGTGGTGGTGTCAGCCGGCCCGGCCCCGCCACCGTACGGGCCGGGCCGGCCGCCTGGGTCGTGCGTGCTCATCCGACATCCCGCATCAGCTGCTCGACCGCCTGCACGTGCTCGGTCAGCTTGGCCAGCTCGGTGCGCAGTTCCTGCTGGTTGGACACGGCCTCCTCGGCCAGCTTGCGGTACGCGGCCATGGCGACCGCGTCGGTGCGGTGCGCCTGCAGCCGGAAGTAGGCCCAGACGATCACGGCGACCGCCGCGCACACGGCGACCGGAATGCCCAGGCCGATGATGATGCCGGCCTCGGCGCTGCTGCTCAGCGCGGCCACGTGCCCGGCGATCACTCGCCCGCTCCGTCCGTCCCTGGGTTATTCACGTCGTCCCCTTCCGCGCCGCGCTCGCGCAGCGCCGTGATGATCGTTTCGGCATTGAGGTGCAGGTCGAACGGCTCAAGCTCGAAGTACTTCATGGCCTTGCCGTCCGCGGAGAGCTCCAGCCGGCCGGCCACCAGGCCTGCCTTCTCCAGCTTGTCCAGGTGCATGTAGAGCAGCGGCCGGGACATGCCGAGCCGGCGGGCCAGCTCACTGACGTGCACCCGGCCATCGCGCAGCTCAGCGACGATCCGCAGCCGGTGCGGGTTCGACACCGCCGTGAGCACGGCAAGCAGTTCGTCGCTGGTCAGCGTGGCGCCCATATGGCGAATCCCTTTCACCTGTAATAAAAAACTTACACATGGAATTCTCCGCCGTCAACGGAATTCGGCCGGCCAGCTCGCCGGCCGGCCGGCGCGGTCCTTCAGCCCGGCACCGCGGCGCGCGCCGTGGCGCGGTCGGGGATGATGAGCGCTATGGGAGAACTGATCCTGCTCCGGCACGGCGAGACGGAATGGTCCCGGGTCCGGCGGCACACCGGCCGCACCGACATCCCGCTCACCCCGGCCGGCGAGGCCGCCGCGACCGCGCTGGCCCCCGCGCTCGCCCGCCGCCGGCTGCGCGCCGTCTTCACCAGCCCGGCCCAGCGGGCCGTGCGCACGGCGGAGCTGGCCGGGCTGACCGGCGCCAAGCCGGACCCGGACCTGTGGGAGTGGGACTACGGCGGCTACGAGGGGCGCACCACGGCAGAAATCCGCCAGCAGCGCCCCGGCTGGTACCTGTGGCGAGACGGCGTGATCCCGGGCGGCGCGGCGCACCCGGGAGAGACGATACAGCAGGTGGCGGCCCGCGCCGACGCGGTGCTGGACCGGGTGCGCCCGCTGCTCGCCGACGGGGATGTGGCCCTGGTCGCGCATTCGCACCTGCTGCGGGTGCTGACCGCGCGCTGGCTGGGCCTGGAGCCGTCGGCGGGCCGGTTCTTCCGGCTGGACACCGGGACCCTGTCCACCCTGGGCACCGAGCACGACGAGCCGGTGATCCACACCTGGAACGCGCCGCCGGTGCCATAGGCCCCGGGTGCGCCGCGTGCCCTACGCGGCGGGGCGCAGCAGGCCGGCCGGGAGCCGGGCCACTCCCTCGTGGAAGGCGCGCAGCCCGGCCGTGGCGGCCAGGTCGGTCAGCCCGATGCCGGGTGTGCCGTACATCCGGCGTGCCCAGCGCGGCAGGGACGCGAAACCGAGAGCGGCCAGCGACGGCAGGGCCAGCCGGAGCGGCAGCTGCCCGGTGGGCAGCCGGGCGTTGACCGAGCGCAGCATGGCCTGCCTCGCCTCCGCGGTCACCCGCAGCTGGGGCCGCAGGACCGCGAAATAGCTGGCCAGGTCCGCGACCGAGCCCGGCACCTGGGCCGGGTCCAGGCCGACCACGGCCGCCCCGCGCCGCTGCTCGGCGACGAAACGGTCGGCGTCCCGGCTGGTCAGCGGCATGCCCCCGCGGCGCACCACATCCAGGTAGGAGTCGACCTCACCGCAATGCACCCACAGCAGCAGGCCGGGCTCGTCCAGCCGGAACTCGGTCCCGTCCGCATCGGTGCCGGTGAGCGAGGCGTGGATCTTCCGGATCCGCCGCCCGGCCCGGTCCACGTCGGCCTGGCTGCCATAGGTGCGGACCCGGACGAACTCGCTGGTGCGCAGGAACCGCCCCCACGCTTCCCGTGGGTCGGCGAACGCGGTGTTCTGCCAGGTGCCGCGCATCACCCGGGGATGCAGGGCCTGGAGGTAGGCGGCCCGGAACCCGCCGACCCAGATCTCCGGCCGGCCCATGACCTGCCAGGTGATCGAGCCGGGGCCGTACAGGCCGTCACCGGTGAATCTGGCCATGCCCCTCCCTTCCGCCGGGTCAGCCGGGCTGGGTTTCCTCCTCCAGCCAGCTGAGATACCCCGCCGAACCGGCCACGATCGGCGTCGCCACGATCTCCGGCTCGTCGTAGCTGTGCCGCTCGGTGAGGAAATCGGCAAGCTCCTGGTAGCGAGCCGCGGGCAGCTTGAACAGCAGCTGCCATTCCTCGGCGCGCTCCAGGTCCCCTTCCCACCAGTAGGTGCTGATCACCGGGCCAGCCACCTGTGCGCACGCCGCGAGCCGGGCCCGCACGGCGCTGCGGCCGAGTTCCACCGCCTCGGCCCGGGAATCGGTGGTCGTCTGCACCAGGAGGTAGGCCGGGCCACCCCCCGGCGCCCCGGCCAGCACTCCGGCGGTCACCGCCGCCTTACCCGCCTCGCCGCCCTGACCTGCCATGTCACCCGATGGTACGCCGGGTGTGCGGCAGGCGGCAGCCAGGTTACCCGGGCCGCCTGGTTAGGGTGACTGTCCCGGGGAGGCCGCTGAATACTGACGCCTGATCAGGTCGCGATCCGCGTCCGCGCCCAGCAGCGCCCGGGACAGGTCGGTGAGCATGGCGGCCAGGTCAGCGTGTTCTTCCGGGTTCCAGCCCTGCAGGAACCGGCACAGCGCTTCCCGCCGGGCGGCGAACAGCCGGTCCGCGGCCGCCTGCCCGGCGCCGGTCAGCGCCAGCACCCCATCCGACCGGGTCACCATCCCCGCCATCACCAGCTTGTCCACGTACGGGCGGCCGTACTCCACGGTGACGTCCGCCTGCCGGGCCAGTTCCGGGCCAGCCACCGGTCCCTGCTTGGCCAGCCGGGTGAGCACCCAGCAGCTGCCGCCGGGCAGGTCGAGCCCGGCCATGGTGGCCAGCCGCTCATAGCCGCGGCGGCGCTGCTCAGCGTCGGCGAGCCGGCACAGCGCGCGCTCCACCTCCTGGACCGAGGTCCGCTCGGCCGGGCCGGCGCCAATGCCCTCGCCCAGGTCAGCCGCGCCCGCGGTGGCGCGCAGCGGCACCTCACGCAGGAACCAGGTCAGGATGAAGCCGACCGCGGCCACCGGCACCGCAGCCAGGAACACGGTGTCGATGGACACCGTGTAGGCGTGCAGGATGCCGTCCCGCAGCGCGGCGGGCAGCCTGGCCAGGACGGCCGGATTGCCCTCGGCCGCGGACGGGTGCACCCCGGCCGGCAGCGTGACCCCGTGCAGCGCGCTGGCCAGCTGCCCGGCCAGCCGGTTGCTGAACACCGAGCCGAAGATCGCCACCCCGAACGAGCCGCCGATCGTGCGGAAGAAGGTCACCCCGGAGGTAGCCGCGCCGAGGTCGGCGTAGTCCGCCGAGTTCTGCACCGCGATGACCAGCACCTGCAGCACCAGGCCCAGGCCGGCACCGAGCAGGAAGAAGTACAGGTCCATCTCCGGGCTCGGGGTGTGCCCGCCCAGCCGGGACAGCAGGAACAGGCTCAGCGTCAGCAGGGCCATCCCGATGACCGGGAAAATCTTGTACCGGCCCCACCGGGAGATGATCTGGCCGCTGGCCACCGAGGTCAGCAGCAGCCCGAGCACCATCGGCAGCAGGTAGACACCGGAGATGGTCGGCGAGACCCCGCGTACCACCTGCAGGAAGATGGGCAGGAAGGACAGCGCGCCGAACATGGCGAACCCGGCGGTGAAGCCGATCGCGGAGCTGACCGAGAACACCGGGTTGCGGAACAGCCGCAGCGGGACCACCGGCTCGGCGGCCCGGCGTGCCGACCACCACCAGCCGAAGCCCAGCGCCACCGCGACGATGCCCAGCCCCCAGATCACCGCTGAGCCCCATGCGTAGGTGGTGCCGCCCCACGAGGTGAGCAGCACGACGCAGGTCGCGCTGCCCGCCAGCAGCAGTGTGCCCAGGTAGTCGATGCGGTGCGGCGACCGCTCGGTGGTGGCGGGCAGCGCGAACGCGATCACAGCCAGCGCCAGCACGCCCACCGGCAGGTTGACGTAGAACACCCAGCGCCAGCTGAGGTTGTCCACGAAGAACCCGCCGAGCAGCGGCCCGGCCACGCTGGCCACGCCGAACACCGCGCCGAACACACCCTGGTAGCGGCCCCGCTCGCGGGGCGGGACCACGTCGCCCACGATCGCCTGGGCCAGCACGATAAGCCCGCCGCCGCCCAGCCCCTGCAGCGCGCGGAACGAGATGAGCTCGATCATGGACTGGGACAGCCCGCAGAGCGCGGACCCGATCAGGAAGATCACGATCGCGGCCTGGAACAGCCGCTTGCGGCCGTACTGATCGCCGAGCTTGCCCCATAGCGGCGTGGACACCGTGGTGGCCAGGATGTACGAGGTGATCACCCAGGACAGATGGCTCAGTCCGCCGAGGTCACCGACGATCGTGGGCAGCGCGGTGGACACGATGGTCTGGTCCAGCGCGGCGAGCAGGATCGCCAGCATGAGCGCGCTGTACACGACCACGAGCCCGCCGCGGGGGGTCACGGCGGCGGTCTGCTGGCCGGCCGTGGGGGGCGGGCCAGCGACCGGCCCGCCCCCCGGACGCTTCGCCATGCGTCATATCTTCCCCCGCCCGCCAGAAAGCTCACGGGACCAGTCCTGCGGTCCGGCCGCGCCGGCCAGGACTGGGTCAGCGGGCCTGCTCAGTAACCGTAGCCACCGCCGCCGCCGGAGCCACCGCCGTTGCCTGAGCCATTGCCGCTGCCTGACCCGCCCATGCCGCCCGTGCTGCTCGGGGACGGCATGGCCGAGGCCATGGGCGTGACCACGGTCCCCTTCGCCGTGACCTTGATCACGTGCCAGACGCCGGCGATCCCGTTACCGCTCGTCATGCCGGGGGCGGTGTCCTTGGTGTAGGTGTAGAGCGGGCGCCCCTTGTAGGTGGCCTGCAGCACGCCGCCGGAGCGGGTGATCGTGCCGAGCTTGCCGACCAGGTGCGCCCCCATCGCCAGCGCCGGCTTGCCAGTCAGCGGGTGCCAGGCCATCGTGCACCCACCGGTGCACGCCGAGGTCATCATCGTGTCCTTGGAGTACCAGTACAGGGTGTAACCCTTGGAGTCGGCCAGCACCGGGCCGATCATGGTCTTGACCTTTTCCAGCATGGGCGAGCCGGACGACATCCCCGAGCCCGAGCTCGACATCCCCGAGCCCGAGCTCGACATCCCCGAGCCCGAGCTGGACATGCCAGAACCTGAACCCGCCATGGCATTGCCGCCGCTCCCCGTGTTTGGCGCGGAACTGCTGGCGCAGGCGGCCAGCAACAGGGCCGGAACGGCCAGCACCGCGGGCGCCCAGCTGCGATAGCGCATTTGAGTTTCTCCGCTCATGAGTTAAGGGGCGGACATTACCGACTGCACGTTCCACCCTGGACCAGGCGCTCACCCGGTGCTGGCCATTTGGCCTTACGTATTCCTTACGCAGTGGTTTCTTACGCAGTGGTTGCCTACGCGGTGATTGCGGTGACCCGGCGGCCGCGGCGTCAGCCGCCGTCCGCCGCGATCCGGTGCGCCAGCCAGGCCAGGGACAGCGGGTACCGGTAGTCGATGCCCATGTGCGTGCCCTCGAACAGCTCGAAATGGATCACGTCGTCGCGCACCCCAGCCTGGCCCAGCGCCGCCCGGAACGCGGTCGCGCCCAGATCCAGGTACCACTCGTCGCGTTTTCCCGCGTCGATCCAGATGCCGGCCAGCCCGCGCAGCTGGTCCGCGAAGCGTGGCACCATCCGCACCGGATCCCAGTCCAGCCAGCGCTGCCACACGTCCGGCCGCAGCATCCCGGTCTGCGGCTCGAACGGCAGGTCGACCGTGCCGTCCTCGCGGGCCGAGAAGCAGGCGGACACGCCCAGCAGCATGAGCAGGTCCTGGTCGGCCTCCTTGGTGAACGAGGGGCGCGAGCGGAAGTCGTCCCACCACTTCCAGATGTCCCCGTCGTACTCCCGCAGATGCCGCGTGGACTTGCCGAACTCGGACACGTAGCAGAGCTCGTAGAGCGAGTCCCCGGCGTGCGTGGCCAGCGCGCCGAACAGATCCGGGCGCAGCATCGGGGTGATCATCGCGCCGAACCCGCCGCTGGACTTGCCCATGATCGCGCGGTGGGCGGCCGCATCCACGGTCCGGTAGTGCGCGTCGACCCACGGCACCACCTCGTTGCACAGGTAGGAGTGGTAGCGCCCGGTGCCCGGCGAGTCGACGAACTGGCTGCCGCCGTACGCGGTCCACGCGTCCACGTACACCACGATCGTGCCCGGCGCCTCCCCCGCCCCGAACACCGCGTCGGCCGTCTCCGGGAACGGCTGCCGGTACGGTGAGCGGTTCCGCCACATGGCGAGGTGCCCGGTGTAGCCCTGGATCACGTACACCGCCGGGTACCGGCGGCCCGGGTCGTCGTCATAGCCCGGTGGCACATAGACCCACAGCGGCCGCTCGGCCGGGTCGCCGAGCGGGTTACCGCGCAGCAACTCGCTGGTGATCATGTGCTCGTCGATTCGCCCAGCCAGATCGGCCGACCATGGCAGCATCGGGGCCTCCTCGGGGATAGGTCGCGGATCGCGCTGGACCTACGGTAGATGAATGACTGTCGCGCAGGCCGACCGAGACCCGGTGGAGCGCCACTTCACCGAGATGGCAGCCGCCCTGGACGGCGGGCCGGCCGGCCTGCGGGGCGGCCCGCTGCGGCGGCTCGCCGGATCGGCCGCGGTCCGTCCTGGATCCGCGCTGACCGGGCGGCGGTGCCTGGAGCTGTTCGACGCGCAGCTGGCCAGCAGGCACGTTGACCTGGCCGCGCGATGGCTGCGCGCCCGTGGCGCCGGGTTCTACACGATCGGCTCCTCCGGGCACGAGGGCAACGCCGGCCTCGCGGCCGCGCTGCGGCTCACCGACCCGGCGCTGCTGCACTACCGGTCCGGCGCGTTCTACCTGGCCCGGGGGCAGCAGGTGGCGCCGCCCCACGACGGCGTGCCGGACATGCTGCTCGGCCTGGTGGCCGCGGCGGCGGAGCCGATCGCTGGCGGCCGGCACAAGGTGTTCGGCCACCCGCGGCTGAACGTGATCCCGCAGACGTCGACGATCGCCTCGCATCTGCCCCGGGCCATGGGCCTGGCCTTCGCCCTGGGCCGGGCGGCCCGGCTGGGCCGGGGCACGCCGTGGCCCGCCGACGCCATCGTGCTGGCCAGCATGGGCGACGCGTCGGTCAACCATTCCACCGCGCGCGGGGCCATGAACACCGCGGCCTACTGCGCCTACCAGCACCTGCCGCTGCCGCTGCTGCTGGTGGTGGAGGACAACGGGATCGGCATCAGCGTGCGCACCCCGCCCGGCTGGGTGGCCGCGGCCACCGGGACGGTACCCGGCACCCGCTATTTCCACGCCGACGGGGCCGACCTGGCCGCCGTGTACGACACCGCGCTGGCCGCCGCCGGGTGGGTCCGCGAGCAGCGCTCCCCCGCGATCCTGCACCTGCGCATGGTCCGCTTTGGCGGGCACGCCGGCTCGGACGTGGAGACTGGCTACCGCAGCGCCCAGGAGGCCGCCGCCGACCTGGCCGCCGACCCGCTGCTGGGCACCGCCCGGCTGCTGGTCGGCGCGGGCCTGCTGACCGGCCCGGAGGTCGCCGCCCGCTACGAGCAATCGCGGGCCCGGGTGCTGGGCCTGGCCGAGCGGGTGGCCGGTGCCCCCCGGCTGGCCAGCGCCGCGGAGGTGATGGCACCGCTCGCCCCGGGCCGGCCCGACCACGTGTGGGCGGCCGCCTGCCTGGCCGCCACGAACCCCATCAGGCTTAACGGCTTTTCCGGCCGGCTGCCCGAGCAAACCGCCGGCCTTACCCTGGCGCAGTCGATAAATGCGGCGCTGACCGACGCGCTGGCCGCCCGGCCGGGGATGCTCGTGTTCGGTGAGGACGTGGCGCGAAAAGGCGGTGTCTATGGGGTCACCCGGGGGCTGCGCGACCGGTTCGGCGCCAGCCGGGTGTTCGACACGCTGCTCGATGAGCAGTCCATCCTCGGCCTGTCGCTCGGCGCCGGCCTGGCCGGGCTGCTCCCGGTGCCGGAGATCCAGTACCTCGCCTACCTGCACAACGCGGCTGACCAGATCCGCGGCGAGGCCGCCACGCTGTCGTTCTTCTCCACCGGCCAGTTCCGCAACGCGATGGTGGTGCGCATCGCCGGGCTGGCCTACCAGGAGGGCTTCGGTGGCCATTTCCACAACGACAACGCGCTGGCCAGCCTGCGCGACATCCCAGGCCTGGTCGTGGCCTGCCCGGCCCGGGCGGACGACGCGCCCGGCCTGCTGCGCAGCTGCCTGGCCGCGGCCGAGGCGGACGGCCGGGTCTGCGTGTTCCTGGAGCCGATCGCGCTGTACCACACGAGGGACCTGCACCGGGCCGGGGACGGCGGCTGGCTCGCGCCCTATGAGCCGCCCGCTGCGTGGCCGGCCAGCGTCATCCCGGTGGGCAGCGCGCGGCGGCACGGTGACGGGCGCGACCTGACCATCGTCACGTTCGGCAACGGGCTGCGGCTGAGCCTGCGCGCCGCGGCCCGGCTGGCCGCCGACGGCGTCGGCTGCCGGGTGCTCGACCTGCGCTGGATCGCCCCGCTGCCAGTGGCCGACATCCTGCGTGAGGCGGTGGTCACCGGGCGGGTACTGGTGGCCGACGAGACCCGGCGCACCGGCGGGGTTTCCGAAGGAGTGATCACGGCACTGGCCGATGCCGGCTTCACCGGGCAGGTCGCCCGGGTTACCAGCCAGGACAGCCTGATCCCGCTCGGTGACGCGGCGCACACGGTGCTGCTGTCCGAGGCGGACATCGAGGCCGCGGCGCGCCGGCTCGCCTAGCAGGTCGCCTCGGTTCAGCCGGCCGAGTGGATCGCGGGCCGGGGGTCGCGGTAGATCCCCAGACGTTACATGCCGAGCTGGCTGATGCGCCGGATGAGGTCTTCCACCGGGCCGTCTGCGGTGAGCTGGATGTCGTCGACGACGGCGCCGTCGCGGAGCCGGATCAGCCGTTCGGCTCTGGCGGCGATCTGCGGGTCGTGGGAGGCGAGCAGGATCGTGACGTGGCGCTCGGCGCGCAGCCGGGCGGGCAGGTCGAGGATGCCGGCGGCGTTGGCGGAGTCCATGTTGCCGGTGGGCTCGTCGGCCAGCGCCAGCAGCGCGGGGGTGTTGATCAGGGCGCGGGCGATGGCGATGCGCTGCTGCTCGCCGCCGGACATCCGGGAGGGCAGGGAGCGTTCGCGCCCGGCCAGGCCGACGGCGGCCAGCAGATCCCGGGCCCGCTGGCGTTTGTCCCAGCCGGTGCGATACGGCAGGACCGGCGCGAGCACGTGTTCCAGGGCGGTCAGGCCGGGCAGCAGGTTGTAGCGCTGGAACACGAAGCCGACGGTGCGCCGGTAGTCGGCCAGGGCGGTGCCGCGCAGCGCGGTGACATCGGTCCCGCTGCCCGTGATGGTGCCCGAGTCAGGGCGTTCGATCGCGCCGATCATGTGCAGCATCGTGGACTTGCCCGAGCCGGATGCGCCGGTCAGCGCGACGAACGCGCCCGTCTCGATGGTGAACGTGACGTCGTCGGCGGCGGTGACCTGGCCGCCCTGGCCGGTGCCGTGGCGTTTGCACACGCCGCGCAGCTCGAGCGGGCCGCTGCCGGGGCTGGTGGCGGTCATGGTGTTACTCCTCGGCGAGCAGGTGTGCGGCGGGCAGGCGGCGCAGCAGCGCGGCGGGCAGCAGCGCGGCCGCGGCGGTGATGAGGATCCCGGCCGCCACGGCAACGGCCGCGATGGCCAGCAGCCGGGCAGGCAGCTGCCCGGCGAACCAGGCGGCGGTGGCCAGCCCGAGCCCGGCGCCGGCCAGCGAGCCGATGACACCGATGATGGGACCTGCTGGCGGACAAGCCAGCCCACGGCTACGAGCTGAAAAGCAGCTTCGAGCAGGCCGTAGGCGACCAGTGGGGCGGGCTGAACATCGGCCACGTGTACCAGATCCTCGACCGGCTATCCCGGGACGGCCTGATCGAGTCGCAGCGCCAGCCGCAGCAGGTCAAGCCCGACCGCGTCGTGCACCGCCTGACCCCGGCCGGCCGCGCCGAGCTGGATCGCTGGCTCAGCGAGCCAGCCATCCCCGCCCGCGGCTACCGCGACGACTTCTTCCTGAAGATGATGGCCGCCGTCCGCTCCGCCGACCCCGCGGCGCTGCCCACCGTGCTCAGCCGGCAGCGCGCCCACCTGCTGCGGCAACTGCACGCCCTCGCGGACGCCCGCGCCACCACCAGCATCACAGCCGTCGAGTCACTGCTGATCAGCGCGGCCGAACCGCACATCCGCGCCGACCTCGGCGTCGTGGACGCCGCCCAGAAAACCCTCACCGCCAGCCTCGCGGCCCGCGCCGCCCCCGCCGCCCCCGCCAGCGCGCGGTCAGCGGCGGGCCAGGCCGCACCGCAACGAGCAGCCGGCTAGCCAATCGCCGCGCGCTCCCAGCTGACCGCCTGCCAGCTGCCGCCGTGTCCCCCGGGCCGAACCCAGCCGGTGCGGTCCGGCCTGGCGGGAACGGACCGCCGGGCCCGCTGGACACCTAGCCGTTCTATGCCTAGTATTGCTTAGTATGAACCGCGAACGGCTCAAGGGGCATCTCGACCTGCTGCTGCTGTCCGTGCTGGCGGCCGGGCCCGCGCACGGGTACGCGGTGATCTCCGCGCTGCGCCAGCGCAGCGCGGGCACCTTCGACCTGCCCGAGGGCACCGTGTATCCGGCGCTGCACCGGCTCGAAGACACCGGCCTGCTCAGCAGCAGCTGGGCGGCGGTGGACGGGCGGCGCCGCCGGGTATACGCGCTGACCAGCAAGGGTGCCACCGCGCTGGCCGCCGAGCAGGGCGAGTGGCGCCGTTTCGCCCGCGGCGTCCAGGCCGTCACTGGAGGACTAGCCATCGCAGGAGGACGGGCATGACCAGCACCGACGACCCGGTCGAGAGCTACCTCGACCAGCTCTACGTGGGCCTGCGCGGCTCACCGCGGCAGGGCCGGCGGATCCTCGCCGAGGCCGAAGATCATCTGCGGGAGGGCATCGCCGCCGGGCTGGCGGCCGGGCTCACCGAGCGCGAAGCCCAGGAGCAGGCCATCTCCAGTTTCGGCTCGGTGCGCGCGGTGGTGCGGGCCCACGACCGCCGGCTGCGCCAGGTGCCCGGCCTCGCGGTGCTCGCCGACGTGGCTATGTCCGCGTGGCGGCTCGGGTCGCTCGGGCTGCTCGCGGTGGGCGCCAGCGGCCTGGTGGCCGCGGTCATGAACAGCGTGTTCGGCCGGGTCTTCGTCGGCTCGGCCCGCGGGTCGGCCCTGCCCCTGGTCGGCTGCCGCCACTGGCTCAGCAACTGGCCCGGCGCGCACTCCTGCGCGCAGGCGTACACGCTGGAGAGCAGCTCGGACGCGGTGTCCCTGCGGGTCTTCGCCGGGCTCGTGGGCCTCATCCTGCTCGGCGGCTACTACCTGGCCCGCCGCCGCGGCTGGACCCGCGGGGTGCTGCCGGACGGCTTCGCGCCGACCGTCGCGATGAGCCTGTTCGGTGCGGCCGGACTGGGCCTGCTCGTGCTCTCCGTCCATCACGCCAGCGTGCTGGGTCTCCCGGCCGGCCAGGGTTTCTACCTGAGCGGCGCGGTGGTGGCGCTGGCCATGGCGGCCGCGTTCGCCGTGCAGGTGCAGCGCACCCTGCTCCGGCACGCCCGGCGCTAGGCGGCAGAGCTGGGCCTGACCGCGGCCCGCAGGTGGCCGGTCAGCGCCGCGGTGATTTCGCCGGGCGCGGACACGTTGGCCAGGTGGGCCGAGCCCCGGACCACCCGGAGCCGCGCACCGGGAATGCCGCGGGCGATCACCGCGCCGTGCCACGGCGGGGTCGACGGGTCCTCGCTGCCCGCGATCACCAGAGTGGGTGCGGTGATCGTGGGCAGGGCGGGCCGCAGGTCCATGGCGCCGATCGCTTCGCAGCAGCCCGCGTAGCCCTCCCGGTCAACCGTGCCCAGGGTGGCCACGAAGCGGGCCGGGGTGGCCGGGTCGCGCCGGGCGAACTCCGGGGTGAACCACCGGCCGACCACCTGCTCCGCGATGGCCGCCGTGCCGTCGGCCCGGACGGTGGCCGCGCGCTGGGCCCACGGGCCGGGCTGCGGGAAGTGCGCGGTCGTGCAGCACACGGCGAGGGCGTCGATCCGCTCGGGGGCGTTCGCCGCGAGCCACATGCCGACCATCCCGCCGAGCGAGACGCCGCAGTACGCGGCGTGCTCGACGCCGAAGTCGTCGAGCACCCGCAGCACATCCGCGCCCAGCCCGGCGACCGAATAGGGGCCGGCCGGGGCGGGCGAGCCACCGTGCCCGCGATGCTCGTAGCGCAGCAGCCGGAAGTGCTCGCCCAGCCCGGCCAGCTGCGGCTCCCACAGCTCACGGGTGGTGCCCAGCGAGTTGCCGAGGATCAGCACCGGCGCGCGGCGCGGCCCGTTCAGCGTGGCCGACAGCCGCACCGGGCGGGTTCCCGCCGCCGCAGACGGCGCCGGCGGTGATGGCACCGGCGGTGCTGGCTCCGGCGGTGCTGGCGCGGCCGGCTCAGACATCGAAGAAGACGGTCTCCCGGCCGCCCTGCAGCCGGATGTCGAACCGGAACACGCCGGCCTGGCCGGGGTCGGGGGTGGCGATCAGCGTGGCCCGCCGGGCCGGGTCGGCGATGCCGGCCAGCACCGGGTCGGCGGCGTTCGCCCCGGTTTCGTCGGCGAAGTAGACCCGCGTCACCACCCGGTGCAGCAGGCCCCGGGCGAACACCGACACGTCCAGGTGCGGTGCCTCGGTACCGCCCTCCGGGGCCGGCAGCGCGCCCGGGCGCAGCGTGAGGATGCGGTAGCTGCCGTCCGGCCCGGTCGCCGCCCGGCCGAACCCGCGGAAGGCGCGGCCGCCGCCGGGCCTGCCGCGGGGGTCATCGGGGTGGTCGAACCGGCCGTCCGGGCCGGCCTGCCAGGTCTCGATGAGCCCGTCCGGGACCGGCCCGCCCGCGCCGTCGATCAGCCGCCCGGTGATCGTGATCGCGCCCGGCGTGCCCTCCGGCACCACATCCGGGCCGTCCGGCCAGGGCAGCCCGATGGCCAGGAACGGGCCGACGGTCTGGGACGGGGTGAGCGGCAGCCCGGTCACCGGTCACCGTCCGGCGGCTCGAACACGGTCGCACCGGTGCCCCGGAGCACGATGTCCCATTCGAAGCCGAGCGCCCAGTCCGGCTGGGTCAGGCTGAGATCGAACCGGGAGATCAGCCGCGCCCGCGCCCGCGGGTCGGGGATCGAGTTGAAGATCGGGTCGTACTCGAACAGCGGATCGCCGGGGAAGAACATCTGGGTGACCAGCCGCTGGGTGAACGCGCGGCCGAACACCGAGAAGTGGATGTGCGCCGGGCGCCACGCGTTCGGGTGGTTCCCCCACGGATAGGCGCCCGGCTTGATGGTCACGAACCGGTACCGGCCGGTGGCGTCGGTGACGCACCGGCCAGCCCCGGTGAAGTTCGGGTCCAGCGGGGCCGGGTGATCATCCACCACGTGCCGGTACCGCCCGGCCGCGTTGGCCTGCCAGATCTCGACCAGCGTGTCCGGGATGGGCCGCCCGTCGCCGTCCAGCACCCGGCCGGTGACGATGATCCGCTCGCCCACCGGCTCAGCCGCGTGCTGGGTGGTCAGGTCGGCGTCCCCGGGCGTGGCCCGGCCCTCGCCGAGCAGCGGCCCGGTCACCTCGGTCAGCCGCTGCGGCAGCAGCACCAGTGGCTGACTGGGTGCGCGCAGCGCCGTCGACCGGTAGCCGGGGAAATCCAGCGGCGGGTGCAGGCCCTGCGGGCGCTCGTAGGAAGGCAGGGTGAACCCGGCCCGGGCGGGCGGCGGGTGGGTGGTCATCAAGCTGCTCCTTCACTGCCTGGGACGGCCTGGAGCCGGCGCAGCGCGGTGAGCTCCGCCGCCGTCGGCGGCCGGAGCACGTCCAGCGATGCGGACACGGCGAGTTCCCAGCCGGTCCTGGCCTGCACGTCGGGCACGCTCACCCCGGGATACAGCCCGGTCAGCGTCAGCTCGCAGGTTTCCGGGTCAGGTTCGAGCACGCCCAGGTCGGTGATGACCTTCCGGGGCCCGGCGCCGGCCAGGCCCAGCCGCTCCCGGCTCCCGGGGCCGTCGCCGAAGCCGACCGAGGTGACGAAGTCGACCTGGTCCACGAACGACCGGCGGGACTGCCGGACGACCACGATCACCTCCCGGCAGGACGCGGCGATCTCGGGCGCCCCGCCGGCCCCGGGCAGCCGCACCTTGGGCTGGGCATAGGTGTCGCCGATGACGGTGGTGTTGATGTTCCCGAACCGGTCGATCTGTGCCGCGCCCAGGAACCCGATGCCGATCCGGCCGGGCTGCAGCCAGTAGTTGAAGATCTCCGGCACGCTGACCACGGCGTCGGCCGTCTCGGCCAGGATCCCGTCGCCGATAGACAGCGGCAGCCGGCCGGGCTTGGCCCCGATCGTCCCCGACTCGTAGATGAGCACGAGGTTCGGCGCGTGGGTGGCCCGAGCCAGGTTGGCCGCCGCACTGGGCAGGCCGATGCCGACGAAGCAGGTCATGCCGTCGCGCAGGGCGCGCGCGGCGGCGGCGGTCATCATCTCGTCGGCGGTAACGCCACCCGGCCCGGACGGCCCGGATGGCCCGGGGCGTGACGCCGGACCGGACCTGGTCGCGGTCATGCGTGCCCTCCTTCGGCGGCGCCCGTGCCAGCCAGCGGACCCCCCTCGCGGCCGAAGACCTCGTCGGCCAGCCAGCGCTGGAATTCCTCCCGGTCCCGGCTGATGGCATCCCACGCCTGGTAGGAGTCATTGTCCCGGACCGAGTAACCGAGCGCATAGGACGGGTGCGAGCCACCGGGCACCGCAGCCACGTAATCCACCACCCAGGAGGGCAGGACGATAGCGCCCGGCCGGGGGTCCAGTTCGTCCACGACCTCCTCCACGGTGACCACCGACCGCCGCGCGCTGAGCACCGCTTCCTTCTGCACGCCGGTGATTCCCCACAGCTGCACACTGCCCGAGCGGTCGGCGCGCTGGGCGTGGATCACCGCCACGTCCGGGTTGAGCGCTGCCACCGCGGTCAGCCGCTCACCGGTGAACGGGCAGGTGATCGGCTGGATCACCGGCTGGCCGGACAGGCCGGTCAGGCCGTCCAGGCCGGTCCCGGTGTAGCCGCGCATGATCGCGAACGGCATCCCGGAGGCACCGGCCACGTACCGGTTGGCCATCCCCGCGTGGCTGTGCTCCTCCAGCCCCAGGGGGCCGGGCCAGGCGTTCTCCACCGCGTCCCGGAACCGGTGCAGCGAGCCGACACCCGGGTTGCCGCCCCACCCGAAGATCAGCTTGCTCGCGCAGCCCGCCCCGATGAGCTGGTCGTATATGACGTCCGGGGTCATCCGGATGAGGGTCAGGCCACGCCGCCGCTGCCGGATCACCTCACGCCCGGCGGCAAACGGGATCAGATGCGTGAACCCTTCCATGGCCACCGAATCGCCGTCGTGCACGGTCCGCTCGATGGCGTCCGCGAGGGAAACGATCTCCGCCATATCCTCCTGCCACGTCCCCAGGTGCACGCACCGGCTGACGTCATGCCCCTGCCACCGTGCCACCATCCGACACCATAATGGCGAGGTGGTCGCGATAAGTACAGCCGTTCGTCATACGGACAGGCGGCCCGGGCCGGCCTGACCTGGGGCACGGCCGGTCAGCCCGGTTCCGCCAGTGCCCGCTGGGCGACCGCGAAGGCCCGGCTGGCGGCGGGCACGCCGGCGTACACCGCGCAGTGCAGCAGCACCTCACGGATCTGCTCCGCGGTCAGCCCGTTACGCAGCGCGGCCCGCACGTGCATGGCCAGTTCCTCTTCCTTGCCCAGCGTGACCAGTGCGGCCAGGGTGATCATGCTCCGCTCGGGCCGGGTCAGCCCGGGACGCGCCCACACCTCTCCCCAGGCGTAGCGGGTGATGAAGTCCTGGAATGGCGCGGTGAACGGGGTGGTGCCCGCCACGGCCCGGTCGACGTGCTCGTCGCCCAGGACTTCCCGGCGGACAGCCAGTCCCTGCGCGGTGCGTTCGGCGTCGTTCATGGCCATCCCTTCTATCCCGGCCCGCGGTGCGCGGCCAGCGCCGCAGCCACAAACCTGCTGGCCGAGCCGAGGTACTCGGTCGGATCTAGCGCCTCATCGAGTGCCCCAGCGGTGACCCCGGCCCCAGCCACCGCCGCGGATTCGAGCAGCATCTCGCGCAGCGGCCGGCCCCCGGCCACGGCCCGGGCGCTGGTCTGCGCCACCACGTCCTGGGCGGCGGCGGCGCCCAGCTCGGCGGACAGCAGCGAAGCGACACGCTCGGACATTGGGAAGCCGCCCGCCGCGAGCAGGTTGTCGCGCATCCGGGCCGGGTCCGGTTCCAGGCTGGCCAGCAGGTCAGCGCCCCCGGACGCGGCCGAGCCGGTCAGCCGTAGCAGATCGGACAGCGGCTCCCACTCCGCGTGCCAGGCCCCGGCCGCCCGCTGGTGCTCCTGCTCGGCCGCGGCCACCAGGGTGGCCAGCAGCCCCGGAACCTGCCGGGTGCAGCCCAGCACGGCGATGGCCGTGGCCGGGTTGTTCTTGTGTGGCATGGCCGATGAGCCGCCCCCGCCGCCACCTTCGCGAACCTCACCGACCTCGGACTGGGCGAGCAAGGTCACATCACGGGCGATCTTGCCGAGAATCCCCGCGGCGCCCGCACACGCGCCCGCGACCTCGGTGATCCGCAGCCGGTCGGTGTGCCAGGGCAGCACGGGCACGGCCAGGCCCAGCTCGATGGCGAGCAGCTCGGCGACCTCGCGGCCGCGCCCGCCCAGCGGCGCCAGGGTGCCCGCCGCCCCGCCGAACTGGACGGCCAGCCGGGTGCGGCTGACCCGGGCCAGCGCCGCGCGGGCCTCGTCCAGGCCGGTCAGCCAGCCCGCCGCGACCAGGCCGAAGGTGACCGGCACCGCCTGCTGCAGCAGGGTCCGGCCGATCATGATCGTGTCCTGGTACGCCTCGGCCAGGCCGGCCGCGGCGGCCGCCGCGGCCGCCAGGTCGCCGGCGATCGCCCCGAGGGCCTGCCGGGCCAGCAGCATGGCCGCGGTGTCGATGATGTCCTGGCTGGTCGCGCCCTGGTGGACGGCGGCCGCGGGACCGCGGGGCAGCCGCCCGGCCAGCTCCCGGACCAGCGCGGGCACCGGGTTGCCCGGGCCGGCCGCCCGGCGGCCCAGCTCGGCCGCGTCGAACGCGCTGGCCTGGGCGACCGCGGTGACCGCCGCACCCGCACCCGGCTCGGCCAGCCCGGCCGCTTCCAGGGCCCGGGCCAGGGCCGCTTCGGTGTCCAGCATCGCCTGGAGCCACGCCTGATCCGAGGTGTCCACCCCGCCCCGGGCGAACACGCCGTCGAACAGCCCTCCGCGAGTATGCACCGCCTGCTCCTGGATGAGTACGCGCCAGCCGGGCGGCCGGCCGGCCCCCACCCTAGGGCATGTCCGCCACCCCGGCCCCGGTGCCGCATCGCCCGCCGGCGCCGCGGGCCGCCGGCCATGACCGGCGGGGCAGGAGCATGCCGCGTTCATGCAACGCTGCGTAGGCAACCGGTGCTCCTATGTGATGTGAATGCGGGGGCAGCGATCGCCGACACAGCGACGTCCAACACAGCGACGTCCAACACAGCGACGTCTAACACAGCGACGTCCAGCGCGGGGGCAGACACCGTGGAATCCACCCGGCGGGATGAGTTCGGCCAGTTCATGTCCGCCCGCTGGCCCAACCTGGTGCGGCTGGCGTACGGGCTGACCGGTGACCAGTGGCTCGCGGAGGACGTCGCGCAGACCGCCCTGGCCAGCGTGTACGCGGCCTGGTGGCGGGTCCGCCGGGCGGACGACCCGGACGCCTACGTCCGCCGCATCCTGATCAACACGAGCAACCGGCGGTTCCGCCGGCGGCGGGTCAGCGAGCACCTCCAGGAGCCGCAGCAACTGGCCGACCGCGCGCTGGCCGACCGACCGCTGGCCGACTGCATGCTGGCCGACCCCGCCGATCTGGTCGGCCAGCGCGCCGTGCTGCTGGCCGCGCTGCGCGAACTGCCCGCCCGGCAGCGTGCGATCGTGCTGCTCCGCTACTGGGCCGACCTGAGCGACGCCCAGGTCGCGGCCACGCTGGGCTGCTCCGCAGGAACCGTGCGCAGCCAGGCCTCCCGGGCCCTGGCCAAGCTGCGGGTCAGCGCCGCCCTGGCCGATGGACTGGTGGACGGAGAGACGCGGTGACCGCCCCGGGCCGCGGCCGCGCCGCACAGGGAGGCACCCAGTGAACAGCACCGATGAGCACGTCCTGCGTCAGCGGCTGCACGCCGGCCTGGACCGGCTGGCCGCCAGCCAGGCCCCGGTCGGTGCGGTCCTGCGGCGCGGCACGGCCGCACGCACCCGGCGCTGGGTGGCCGCCGCCGCCGGCCTGGCGGCGGCGGGCGGCGTGATAGCGCTGGTGGTCGCGCTGCCGGGCACCGGCCGGCCGGCGGCGTCGCGGGCCGCCGCCCGCCCTGGCCAGGCCGGGCTGGGCCCCGCAACGGCCACGCCGGCCCGGCCAGCGGCCGCGCCGCGGCCAGCCGGGCAGGTGTTCGCGGCCGGCCTGGCGGCCGGGGTGCGCTGGCGGCTGGCCGTCCGCAACATGGCCGGCCCCGGTGTGGGCTGCCTGCCCGCCATCACGCTCAACGGTGGTGACGGTGACCTGCTGGCCGCCGCCCCGCAGATCAGCGGCGCCATGACCGGCCTGGCCTTGCTGGCCCCGCCGCGCGGCCGGCCCGGTGGCGGGTACGCCGCGGTCCGGGTCCGGGCGGCGGTCACCAGCATCGCCGCGGACCTGGCCGACGGCACCAGGCTGACCGCGGCGGCGGCCACCGTCCGGGCGTGCGGGCGGTCGCTGCGGCTGGCCGGGTTCGCCTACCCCGCCTCGGGAGTAGACCGGATCACCGCCTACTCGGGCACCCAGCAGGTCGCCCAGGCCAGCCCGCCCGCCAGCGCGGTCAGCGGCGCGGGGGGCCCGGCCGGCAGCATGCCGCGGCCGGTGCCCGGGGTGTGGCAGAACATGTGGAGCACGGGTGGCCGGGCGCTGTCCGGCCGCCTCGCCAGCGGCCGGGTGGGCGCGGTGGGCTGGCGGATCTCCGTGCTGCTGGGCGCGGGCGGGGAGTGCTTCACCGGATCGGCATCCGGACCGGGCGTGGCCGGCGGGATCACCCCGGCTGGTGGCCCGGTCGCCACCGGCGGCACCGTCTGCGTGGCCATCCAGGCCCCGCCCGCCACGGCCGCCGTCCAGCGGCTGCGCATCGCGCCAGACATCACCGGCTACACCGCCCTGGTCAGCCCGCGGGCCAGCTACCTGGTGGCCAGGCTGTCCGGAGGCGGCACGATGCGGCTGTCACCGGTGCGGGTCGCCGGGCGCAGCTACGCGGCGCTGGCCACCCCAGCCGGCCGCACGGTCACCAGCCTGACGCTCTACGACGGCGCCGGGCAGGCCCTCGGCACCGTGGTCCCCCGGCCCGCCCCGGTGGCGCGGTGATCACCGGTGGCGAGGTGACCACCGGTGGTGCGGGCCAGAATCAGGACCGAGGGCATCCTGCCGGGCAGCCACTTCGTGGCTTATCGTCAGCTGTATGACCGCTCAACCTTCACTTGCTGGCGGCCCTGGCCTGGCCCAGGTGCGCCGCCTTGTCACCGAGATCCCCGGCCCGGCCTCCCGTGAGCTGCTCGCCCGCCGCGAGGGCAGCGTGGCCCGCGGGATCAGCCACGTCCTGCCCGTGTTCATCACCGCGGCGGGCGGTGGCGTGCTCATCGACGTGGACGGCAACTCACTGATCGACTTTGGCTCCGGCATCGCCGTGGCGTCGGTGGGCAACAGCGCACCGCGGGTCGCCGCCGGCGTGCGGGATCAGGTGGGCCAGTTCACCCACACCTGCTTCATGGTCACCCCGTACGAGGGGTACGTGGCCGTGTGCGAGGAGCTGAACCGGCGCACCCCGGGTGACTTCGAGAAACGGTCCGCGCTGTTCAACTCGGGCGCGGAAGCGGTGGAGAACGCGGTCAAGATCGCCAGGCACGCCACCGGCCGCCCGGCCATCGTCGCCTTCGACCACGCCTACCACGGGCGCACCAACCTGACCATGGCGCTGACCGCGAAGAACATGCCATATAAGGACAAATTCGGCCCGTTCGCCGGCGAGATCTACCGGATGCCGATGGCCTATCCGTTCCGCTGGCCGGGCGGGCCGCAGGCGTGCGCGGCCAGCGCGCTCGACGTGATCACCGGGCTGATCCACACCCAGGTGGGCGAGGACAACGTGGCCGCCGTCATCATCGAGCCCATCCAGGGCGAAGGCGGCTTCGTGGTGCCACCGGACGGGTTCCTGACCGGGCTGGCCACATTCTGCCGGGAGAACGGCATCCTGCTGATCGCCGACGAGATCCAGAGCGGCTTCTGCCGGACCGGCGACTGGTTCGCCTGCGACCACGAGGGGGTACAGCCGGATCTGGTCACCACGGCCAAGGGCATCGCTGGCGGGCTTCCGCTGGCCGGCGTCACCGGGCGGGCCGAGGTCATGGACTCGGTGCACCTGGGCGGGCTCGGCGGCACCTACGGCGGCAACCCGGTCGCGTGCGCGGCCGCGCTCGGCGCCATCGAGACCATGGCCGCCGAGGACCTGGCCGGCCGGGCCCGGCGGATCGGCGAGATCATGCTGCCCCGGCTGCACAAGCTGGCCGAAACCCACCCGGTCATCGGGGACGTGCGCGGCCGGGGCGCGATGATCGCCATCGAGCTGGTCAGCCCGGGCACGCTGGAGCCGGCGCCCGCGGTCGCCGCCCAGGTGGCCAGGGCCTGCCACGCGGCTGGGCTGGTCGTCCTCACCTGCGGGACGTTCGGGAACGTGCTGCGCTTCCTGCCGCCGCTGGTGATCGGGGAGAACCTGCTCGAAGAGGGCCTGACCATCCTGGAGGACGCCTTCGGCTCGCTCTGAGCCCCGCCCGCCCGGGGCGGGCCGGGCCCGCCCCGGAGCGGGCCTGCGGGGATGGGGTGGTGACCCGGGGGCGGGGGATCCCAGATCACCACCCATGGCCTGCGTGCCTGGATCCTCGCGGGGGCTCGGAACCCGGTCCGCCGCAGGCACCGGGCCGGCCTGCCTGTGCAGAAAACCGGCCCGCACCCGCGTAACACCGGCGCAGCACAGTCGTCCGGTGTTACCCATGCACGCTAGGCCACCACGCTCAGCAGCCGCTGAGGGCCAGCTGAAGGTCAGCCGAAGGGTTGCGGCCGCGGCCGGCCCGGCTACCCCCCGGCCAGGGCGGCCGCCCTGGCGTCGAGATAGCGGCGTTCCGGGACGTTGGTCGCGTACCCGGCCGCGGTGCGGTACGCAGCCCGGGCCCCGGCCCGGTCGCCGGCCCGCTCGAGCAGGTGCCCGCGGACCGCGTGCAGCCGGTGGTGCCGGGCCATCCGCTTGTCCGCGGCCAGCTGGTCGATGATGGCCAGCCCGGCGGCGGGACCGTGCACCATGGCCACCGCGACCGAGCGGTTCAGCGTCACCATCGGCCCCGGGGACAGCGTCTCCAGCAGCCCGAACAGCGCCAGGATCTGCGGCCAGTCGGTGTCCTCGACCCGGGGCGCCTCATCGTGCACGGCGGCGATCGCCGCCTGGAGCTGATACGGGCCGAGCCGGGTGCGGGCCAGCGAATCGGTGATCAGCGCGACGCCCTCGGCGATGAGCTGGCCGTCCCAGCGGCTGCGGTCCTGCTCAGCCAGGGGAATCAGCGACCCGTCCGGGCCGGCCCGCGCGGCCAGCCGCGCCTCGGTCAGCAGCATCAGCGCCAGCAGCCCGGCCACCTCGCCGTCCGCGGGCAGCAGCCGCCGCAGCAGCCGGGCCAGCCGGATCGCCTCGCCGGTCAGGTCGCCCCGGGCCAGCTCGGCCCCGGCCGTCGTGGTGTAACCCTCGTTGAAGATCAGGTACAGCACCTGCAGCACCGCCCGCAGCCGTTCCTCGCGGGCCTGCGGCGGCGGCAGCCTGAACTGGCTGCCGCTTTCCCGGATGGCCTGCTTGGCCCGGCTGATCCGCTGCGCCATGGTCGCCTCCGGGACCAGGAAGGCCCGGGCTATCTCGGCGGTGCTGAGGCCGCCCACGGCCCGCAGGGTGAGCGCGATCTGCGAAGGCGCGGACAGCGCCGGGTGGGCGCACAGGAACAGCAGGATCAGCGTGTCGTCAGCAGCGGCCGGTCCGGCCGGCCGGCCGCCGGGGGGACCTGGCACGCCGCCAGGGGGACCTGGCACGCCGCCGGGGGAACCTGGCGCGCCGGGCACGGCCGGGTCAGCCGGGTCAGCCGCGGCCTGGCCCTCCCGGCGGCGCCGGGCCGCGTCGCTGCGCATCTCGTCGGTGAGCCGCCGGGTGGCCACGGTCACCAGCCAGCCGTACGGGTTGGCGGGCTGGCCTTCGGCAGGCCACTGCACGGCCGCGGCCAGCAGCGCCTCCTGGACCGCGTCCTCGCACGCGTCGAACTGCCCCCAGCGGCGCACCAGCGCGCCGAGGACCCGCGGCGCCAGCGAGCGCAGCAGGTCCTCGTCGAGCGCGGGCCCGGGTGCCCGGTCGGTCACATCTCGGCCCCGGCCTCGTGCAGCACCGGCCACAGCTCCACCGACCGGACCGACGCGAACGGCACCTGCGCGGCGATCTGCACCGCGCGCTCCTCGCTGTCCACGTCGATCAGCATGAAGCTGCTCAGGAACTCCTTGGTCTCCAGGTACGGGCCGTCGGTGACGGCAGGCAGCCCATCCCGGACCGCGACCGTCTTGGCCTGTATCGCGTCGGCCAGGCCGTAGGCGCCCAGCAGCTCACCGGTGGCCGCGAACTCCTGGTTGAAGGCGTCCTGCGCGGCGATCGCCCGCCGCGCCGCCTCAGGCGGGAAAGACTCCCACAGCTCGCGGTTGCCGTAAATGATGATCATGTACTTCATGGGTGGCATCCTCTCGGTTGTGCCCCTGCGGGGATGTTCACCCGCCAGTCGGAGTGCTGGCCCCATTCTCGACACGCCCGGCTGCCGATTCACGCCAGTTCCCGGCGCCCACGGGTATGAACGGGGGCATGCCCGTTCTCATCGGCACCTCCGGCTGGCAGTACCGGGACTGGCGCGGTGGGCTCTACCCGCCGGGCCTGGCCCAGCGCCGCTGGCTGGAGCACTACGCCAGCCGGTACGCGACCGTAGAGAACAACGCGAGCTTCTACCGGCTGCCGGCCCGCCAGACGTTCGCCGACTGGCGGGCGCGCACCCCGGATGACTTCGTGATGGCGGTCAAGGCGAGCCGCTACCTGACCCACGTCCGGCGGCTGCGGGATCCGGCCGAGCCGGTGGCGCGGCTGCTCGGTGCGGCGGCCGGCCTCGGTCCCCGGCTCGGCCCGGTGCTGTTGCAGCTCCCCCCGAACCTGCCCGCCGAGCCCGCCCAGCTGGCCGCCTGCCTGGCCGAGTTCCGGTCCGCGCCACCGCCCGACGGGCTCGGCCCGGTCCGGGTCGCGGTGGAACCGCGCCACCCGTCCTGGTGGACCGATGAGGTGCGCGAGGTGCTGGCCGGCTTCGGCGCGGCGCTGTGCTGGGCCGACCGGCTCGGCCGTCCGGTGACGCCGCTGTGGCGCACGGCCGGCTGGGGATACGTCCGGTTCCACGAGGGCACCGCCGACCCGTGGCCCCGCTACGGCCGGCAGGCCCTGCGGTCGTGGGTGGACCGGATACGCCACGCCTGGCCGGCTGACGCGGACGTGTACGTCTACTTCAACAACGACCCCGGTGGCGCGGCCGTGGTCAACTCGGCCGAGTTCGCGGCGCTGGCGCGCGGCGCGGGCCTGCCGGTCACCCGCACGCCAGCGGCTGGCGCCGTGCCGCTCACCACCGCGATCCCGACCTGGTGACGACTACCGGTTGACCGGGAAGCCCAGGCTCACCCCGCCATGGCTCGGGTCGAGCCAGCGTGAGGTGACCGCCTTGCCCCGGGTGTAGAAGTGCACGCCCTCGGTCCCGTGCACGTGCGTGTCGCCGAACAGCGAGGCCTTCCAGCCGCCGAACGAGTAGTACGCCATCGGCACCGGGATCGGCACGTTCACCCCGACCATGCCCACTTCCACGTCGAACACGAACCGGCGGGCCGCTCCCCCGTCGTTGGTGAAGATCGCCGTGCCGTTCCCGTACGGGTTCTCGCTGACCATCCGGACCGCGTCCGCGTAGCTGGGCGCCCGGACCACGGACAGCACCGGCCCGAAGATCTCGTCCTGATAGCAGTTCATGGCCGGCGTGACGTGATCCAGCACGCTGGGCCCAAGCCAGAAACCGGTGCCGGCGCCCCCGATGACCGGGTGCACCCGGCCGTCCACCGCCAGCGTGGCGCCTTCTTCCACCCCGGAGTCCAGATAGGAGGCGACCCGGTCCCGGTGCGGCCCGGTGACCAGCGGGCCCATCTCCGAGCGCTCGTCGGTGCCCGGGCCCACCCGCAGCCGGGCCACCCGCTCGGAGATCTTCGCGACCAGCTCGTCGCCGACCGACCCGACCGCCACCAGCACCGACACCGCCATGCACCGCTCACCGGCCGAGCCGAACCCGGCCGAGACCGCGGCGTCCGCGGCGAGGTCGAGGTCGGCGTCGGGCAGCACGATCATGTGATTCTTGGCGCCCCCCAGCGCCTGCACCCGCTTGCCCGCGCGGGTGCCGGTCTCATACACGTACCGCGCGATGGGGGTGGAGCCGACGAAGCTGACCGCGCGCACGTCGGCGTGGGTGAGCAGGGCGTCCACGGCTTCCTTGTCGCCCTGCACGACGTTGAACACGCCGTCGGGCAGCCCGGCCTCGGCCCACAGCCGGGCCAGCAGCAGGGCGGCCGACGGGTCCTTTTCCGACGGCTTGAGCACGAAGCTGTTGCCGCACGCGATGGCGAGCGGGAACATCCACATCGGCACCATGGCCGGGAAGTTGAACGGCGTGATGCCCGCGACCACGCCGAGCGGCTGGCGGATCGAGTACGCGTCCACGCCGGTGGACACGTTCTCCGAGAAACCACCTTTGAGCAGGTGCGGGATACCGCAGGCAAACTCCACCACCTCCAGGCCGCGGGCCACCTCGCCCGCGGCGTCGGAGGCAACCTTGCCGTGCTCGGCGCTGATCAGCGCGGCCAGCTCGGCCTGGTGCTCGGTGACCAGCTGGCGGAACGCGAACAGCACGTTGGCCCGCTTGGCCAGCGAGGCCGCCCGCCAGCCCGGGAACGCCTTGGCCGCGGCGGCCACCGCGTCGTCCACCACGGCCCCGGACGCGAAGTCCACGGTGCCGGTGACCTGGCCGGTGGCCGGGTTGTAGATGTCACCGCGCCGCTCGGCCGCGCCCGCCCAGGGCTGCCCGCCGATCCAGTGCGTGCAGTGCTTCATGGCCCGCTTCTCCGCGCCGTCCGGCGCGTCACTCGCGTGGTTACCAGCCGGCTGAGTCATCGGGTGGCCTCCTCGTTCACCGCGCGCAGCGCGTCGGCCAGGATGCCCTGGCCCTCCTTGGCGTCCGCCTCGGACACGTTCATCGGCGGCGCCATCCGCAGCGTGTGCCCGTACAGGCCGCCCTTGCCGATCAGCAGGCCGCGCTGGCGGGTCTCCTCCAGCATCCGGGCGGCCAGCGCCGGGCTGGGCGCCCCGCTGGCCGGGTCGACCATGTCCACCGCGAACATCAGCCCCTTGCCGCGCACCTCGCCCACGGCGGGCAGCGGCGCGGCGGCCTCCCGCAGCCCGCCGATGATCATGCTGCCCAGCTGGGCCGCACCCCGCTGCAGATCGTGCGCGAGCACGTAGTCCAGGGCGGCGTTGGCCGCCGCGGTGGACAGCGGGTTGCCGCCGAAGGTGGAGATACCGTTGCCGGGCAGGCCGTCCATGAGGTCGCCGCGGGCGATCACCCCGCCGATGGCCAGCCCGTTGCCCAGGCCCTTGGCGAACGTGATGATGTCCGGCGTCACGCCGTGCGCGCCGATCCCCCAGAAGTGCTCGCCGGTCCGGCCCCACCCGGTCTGCACCTCGTCCGAGATGAACAGCGCACCGCGCTCGCGGAGCACGGCCGCGTACTCGCCGAGCAGCCCGTCCGGCGGCATGGTGAACCCGCCCACGCCCTGCACCGGCTCGGCGATCAGGCAGGCCACCTCCCCGGCGGTGGCGGTGGACAGCACATGCCGCAGATCCGCCGTGCAGGCCGCCGTGTACCCGGCGTCGTCCAGGCTGGCGAAGGCGGGCAGCTGCCGGTCCGTGCCGTGCAGGTAGTGCACGTTGAACGGGGCCAGCTGGGAACTCTTCCACACCCCGTTCCCGGTGATCGCCACGGCGCCGAACGAGCGCCCGTGGTAGCTGTTGCGCAGCGCCAGCACCTGGTTGGACCGGCGGGCGGCAGTGGCCAGCATCAGCGCGGTCTCGTTGGCCTCGGTACCGGAGTTGGTGAAGAACACCTTGGCGTTGTCGATGCCGGACAGCCGGGCCAGCTTCTCGGCCAGCTCCACCTGGTGGCGGATCAGGTACAGGGTGGACGTGTGCACCAGGCCGGTGGCCAGCTGGCGCTGGACCGCGTCGCGCACCTCGGGCACGTCGTACCCGAGCATGTTGGTCAGGATGCCGCAGAAGAAGTCGAGATAGCTGCGGCCCGCGGAGTCGGTGACCCGGCTGCCGCTGCCACTGGTCAGCTCCAGCGGCTCGTCGTAGTACAGGGCTACCCAGTTCGGGATGACGCGGCGGTGCCGCTCGAGGAGTTCTGACATGCCGTCCAGTCTCCCATCCTGGGCACCTGGCACCGGCCGACACAACGTCGGAATCCTCGCCCAAACCTGACATGCTGTTAAGCTGCCAACAGCCGTCCCGCTGAGGACACGGCCGGGGCGGCTTCTGGTCCGGGTTGTGCGGAGGTGCGTCGTGCCGACGGTGGCCGAAATTCTCCGGCTGCCCGTGGTCCAGCGGGGCGCGCCCCAGGTAGTGGCCGGGGCCGGCCAGCTGGATGTGCCGGTGCGCTGGGTGCACGTGATCGAGCTGCCGGACGCGGCCCGGCTGCTGCGCGGCGGCGAGCTGGTGCTCACCACCGGGATCGCACTGCCCGACGAGGGGCCGCTGCTGGCCGGGTACGTGGCCGCGCTGGCCCGGGTCGGGGTGTGCGCGCTCGCGGTCGAGCTGGGGCGTAAATACACCGGCGGCCTGCCCGCGTCCTTCCTCACCGCGGCCGGGCAGCACGGCCTGCCGCTGATCGTCTTCCAGCGCGAGGTGCCGTTCGTCGAGATCACCGAGGCGGTGCACGCCCAGATCATCGATGACCAGCTGGACCAGCTGCGGGCCTCGGCCCAGCTGCACGAGGTGTTCACCGACCTGGCCGTGGCTGGCGCCGCCCCCGGCGAGGTGCTCCGCCAGGCGGCGACGCTGGCGGGCCGGCCGCTGATCCTGGAGGACCTCTCCCATCACGTGCTCGCCTGCGAGCCGGCCGGGACGGACCCGGCCCGGCTGCTGGCCGGCTTCGGGGCCCGGTCCCGGGCCGTCGCCCGGTCCCCGCGCACCGCCTACCACCCGGACCCGGGCTGGCTGGTCACCACGGTCGGTGCCCGGGGTGAGGACTGGGGCCGGGTCATCCTGATCTGCGACGGCCCGCCCGGCCCGGTCGACAGCGTCCTGGTCGAGCGGGCCGCGACCACTCTCGCCCTCGGCCGTCTGCTGGCCCGCCAGCAGGAGAGCCTGGAACGGCAGGCGCACCGCACGCTGATCGCCGCGATCCTGGGCCCGCCGGGCGCGGCTCCCGGCGAGGCCGCCGCCCAGGCCCGGGCGCTGGGCGTGCCGGTGACCGGCCGCCAGCTGATCACCGTGGTGCTCCGCTTTCCCGGCGCCGGCGCTGGCCTGCTGGCCCAGGCGCGGGTGCTGGACATGGCCGAGGCGGTGGCCGACGCCTGCCGCCGGGAACGGGTACCGGCCCTGGTCGGCTCGCTCGATGATGTCCGCGCGGCCGCCGTGCTGTCCGCGGCCAGCTCCGCCGATCCGGAGCCGCTGCTGGCCCGGGTGGGCCAGGCGGTGCGCCGCGGGCTGGCCCGGCAGGCCAGCCGGCCGTACGGCGTGCCCGGCGGCGAGCCGGTGCTCGGGGTGGGCGCCCCGGCCGCCACGATGGCCGACGTCCGGCGCTCACTGCTGGAAGCCCGGCAGGTGGCCGACGCCGCCGCTGACGCCCCGCGGGCCGCCGATGGCCGGCCCTTCTACCGGCTGGCCGACCTGCGCCTGCGCGGCCTGCTCTTCCTGCTGGGCGATGACCCGCGGCTGGCCACGTTCGTGGACCGCGAGCTCGGCCCGCTGCTGCGCTACGACGCCGCGCACGGCACCGACCTGGCCGGCCTGCTGGCCGCCTACCTGGCCGCGGGCGGGAACAAGGCGGAGGCCGCGGCCCAGGCCCACCTGGCCCGGCCCACGCTGTACGAGCGGCTGCGGCACATCGAGCGGATCCTGGGCGTCACCCTGGATTCCGCCGAGTCCCGCTCGTCGCTGCACGTCGCGCTGCTGGCCCGCGACTCCGCCCCGCCCGCCAGCGGCTGACCGCGGGCTGGCCTCGCGGCCACCGCCGCCGCGTGCCCGCCGCCCGGCTGCCCGGCCGGCACCGATGCGGTGCGCTGCCCGCTGACCGGCCAGCCGTGGGCGGAATCAGTCAGCCGCGGTCTGGCCCAGCGTACCGATAGCGGCCAGGTCGTCCGGGCCGGCCAGGCCGGCGTGGTAGACCCGCAGCTCGGTGGCGCCCGCCGCGCGGACCGCCGCCGCCTGCGCGGGCAGGGTGGCCGGGTCGCCGCCGAGGCCGGCCACGGCGAGCAGGGTGGCGGCGATACGCGCGGCGGGCGGTGCGGCCGCCGCGGTGCGGGAGACGAGGCCCACCGCGGCCGCCGGGTCGGTGCAGGCCAGCACGATCCCGTCGGCGCCGCCCGGGCCGCACAGCCAGGCCGGGTCATAACCGGGGTTGGCCCCCACCGCCCGCGGCTCCGGGGCGGCGTGCACCAGCACCGGCAGGCCCGGTGCGGTCGCCCGGGCCCCGGCCAGCACCTCGCCGAGCAGCCGCCGGGTGGCGGCGGCCCGCACGCCGTCCAGCACCGTGGCGGCCTCGCCGGGCAGCGCGGGGCCGCCGTCGGCGGCCGCCCGGACCAGGCGGGCCAGCCGGACCGGGTCGCCCCCGGCGGCCCGGTACCCGGCCTGGCAGCCAGCGCAGAAACACAGCGAGAGCAGCCACTCCCCGGACGCGCCGGCCACGCTGCCGGTCTTGTCGTGCGCGCTGCCGTGCCCGAACCCGTACCAGCCGCACGCCTCCAGCTCGAGCCCGCCGATCCCGGGCAGCCGGGCGGCCTCCGCCGCCAGCCGCGCCGCGTACTCCCGTACCGCGGCCGAGCCGGCACACAGCGCCCAGGGATAGACGTCACCATACGCATTCCTGATCGCGAACTCCCCCGCCGCGGTGCCCAGCCCGGAGTTGTGCGTGACAACCAGCCATGCCGTGACGCCGATGCCCGCCCCGCGCAGGCTGGCCGCCGCCCGCTCGAACGACCCGGCGGGCTCGTTCACCGCTGGCTGCAGCGCCGCGCCGGACCAGTGCTCCGGGTCCGGGCGGTAGTAGATCGCAGGGTCCCGGGTGACGATCCGGTGCCTGGGGTGATACCGGGTCACCGCCCGCACCGCGTGGTAGGCGGCGGCCAGCGTGACCTCGGTCAGCCCCAGCCCGGCGATGCGGCCAGCCGCGGCCGGGTCGCCGTCCACGTCCCAGGGATACAGATAGGCCCCGGTCCGCACTAGGGCCTGTCCTGCCGATCTTCGGCCGGCTGCGCGGGGCCCGGGGGCACGGCCTCAGCCCTCGGCCCGCAGCGGGTCGGGCAGCAGGTCGGCCGGGAAGTCCTGGTAGGTCACCGGGACCAGCCAGCGGCGGATGGCGGTGGCGCCGACCGAGGTGTGCTGCGCGTCGGTGGTGGCGGGCCACGGGCCGCCGTGATGCTGGGCCCACGTCACCGCCACCCCGGTCGGCCAGCCGTTCCAGATGACCCGGCCCACGGTCCGGGCGAACAGCCCGGCCACCTGGCGCGCCGCGGCCAGGTCGGCGGCGGAGCCGGGATCGGCGTGCACCACCCCGGCCAGGTTGCCGCCGAGCCGGGCCAGCACCGGCAGCAGCTCGGCCACGGACGGGTAGGTGATGACCAGCCCGGCCGGGCCGAACCGTTCCTCGGCCAGGTCCGGCAGCCCGTCCGCGAACCGGGCCAGCGTGGTCTGGAACACCTGCGGGGTCGCCGCCCACGGGCCCGTTCCGGGCTGGCCCGCCGCCAGCGGGCTGGCCGCCGGGTGGGCGGCCAGCGCGGCCGCGGCCGCCTCGAACGAGTCGTGGATCCGCTCGGACAGCATCGGGCCACCCGACGTCTCCTGCACCGCGCCGCCGATCGCCTGGCGCAGCCCCGCGTCGTCCGGCACGAACAGCAGCCCGGGGTTGGTGCAGAACTGGCCAGCACCCAGGGTGACCGAGGCGGCGTAGCCCGCGGCGATCTCTCCCGGCCGGGCCGCGGCCGCGCCCGGCAGGACCACCACCGGGTTGACCGAGCCGAGCTCGCCGTAGAACGGGATGGGCACGGGCCGGGCGGCGCAGATGTCGCGCAGCGCCATCCCGCCGCGCGCCGAACCGGTGAACCCGGCGGCGCTGATGGCCGGGTGGCGGAGCAGCCGGACCCCGGCCGCCGTGCCGTGCACCACCGCGAACGTGCCGTCGGGCGCGCCCGCGGCGGCCAGCGCCCCGGCCACGATCTGCCCGGTCAGCACCGAGGTCTGCGGGTGCCCCTCGTGCGCCTTTACCACCACCGGGCAGCCGGCCGCCAGCGCCGACGCGGTGTCCCCGCCCGCCACGGAGAACGCGAACGGGAAGTTCGACGCGGCGAACACCGCGACCGGGCCGGCCGGCCGGGTGACCCGGTGCAGCGCGGGCACGCCCTCGGCTGCCGGGCTGGTGATCGTGTCCAGATACCCGCCGTCGGCCAGCACGTCGCGGAACATCCGGAGCTGGCCCGTGGTGCGGGCCACCTCCCCGGTCAGCCGGACGGTGCCCAGCGCGGTCTCGGTGTCGGCCAGCGCGGCCAGCTCCCCGGCCTGGGCGTCCAGCGCGTCCGCCACCGCGGCCAGCGCCGCCGCGCGCCGCGCCGGGCCGGCCCCGGCCCATGGCCCGAGCACCGCCGCGGCCTGCGCCGCGATCGTGTCTACCGCGCTGTCAGTGGTTTCGGCGACCGGGTCCCCGGCGGGCTTGCCGGTGCGCGGGTCGTATCCCTGGATCATGATGCAGGCTCTCTCCTCGCGGGTGGGCTGGCCGGGTCAGCCCAGCTTCTCGGCGTCCCATTCCGGGCGGGTGAACTCCCCGCCCAGATAGGCGAGGACCGGATCGGACAGGTCCGGCTCGCCGTGCGCGGTGATGACCTCGGCCGCGTACGCTTCCGCGTCATCGCGCGGCTGGTAGCCCAGGGCCCGCGCCTCGGCCAGGCTGACCCAGTCGCGGCCCCTGGTGTTGGCCGACACCCCGAACGCCACCCGGAATCCCGGCCGGGGCGCGGTGAGGCACGCCTCGAACAGCCGCCCGGCGTCGTCCGGGGACAGCCAGGTGAACAGCATGCGCGCGCTCTGCGGCCGCTGGAAGCAGGACAGGATGCGCAGGCAGATCGTGTCCATCTGGTAGCGGTGGTGATACTGCGCGGCCAGCGCCTCGCCGGTCACCTTGGACACGCCGTAGTAGGTGTCCGGCGCGGGGAACGCGTAGTCCGGGACCGGGAACGCCGACCGGGGGGTGAAGCCGACCGCGTGATTGGACGAGGCGAAGATGACCCGCGGCACGCCCGCCCGGCGGGCCGCCTCGAACGCGGTGTAGGTGCCCTGGATGTTGGTCTCCAGGATGCGCTCCCAGGGTGCCTCGCCCGCGATCCCGGCCAGGTGGATCACGGCGTCGGCGCCCGTGGCGGCCGCGGTCATCGCGGCCATGTCGGCGGCCGACGCGACGATGACCTCTTCGCCCGGCCCGGCCGGCTGGCCCGGCGCGCGCACGTCGAGCAGGCGCAGCACCCGCCCGGGGGCGGCCAGCCGCGGGCGCAGCATCGATCCGATCTGCCCGGCGGCGCCGGTGATGAGAATGGTCGGCATGACTGACGACACTACGCGCCGCTGGCCGCCGGCTCAGCGCGGGTCCGGCTCGGGGTTGGCACCGGGGCGGGCCAGGAACTCGAAGTCGCAGCCCCGGTCGGCCTGGGTCACCTGCTCGGCGTACAGCGCCCCGTAGCCACGCTCGAACCGGGGCCGCGGCGGCCGCCACGCGGCCCGGCGCCGGGCCAGCTCGGCCTCGTCCACCTCCAGCTGGAGCGCGCGCGCCGGCACGTCCAGCGTGATCAGGTCGCCGGTGCGGGCCAGGGCCAGCGGGCCGCCCGCGTACGACTCGGGCGCGACGTGCAGCACGCACGCCCCGTAGCTGGTCCCGCTCATCCGCGCGTCGGAGATCCGGACCATATCCCGGACGCCCTGGGCCAGCAGGTAGTCGGGGATGGGCAGCATGCCGTACTCGGGCATGCCCGGCCCGCCCAGCGGGCCGGCGTTGCGCAGCACCAGCACCGAGTCCGCCGTGACGCCCAGCGCCGGGTCGTTGATCTGCCGCTGCATCTCCCGGTAGCTGTCGAACACCACCGCCGGGCCGGTGTGCTTGAGCAGCCCGGGGTCGGCCGCGATGTGCTTGATCACCGCCCCGTCAGGAGCCAGGTTGCCCCGCAGCACCGCGAGGCCTGCCTCCGGGGCCAGCGCGGTTCTGGCGCTGCGGATGACGTCCTCGTTGTACACCTCCGCCCCCGCCAGCCCGGCACCGAGGGAATGGCCGGTCACCGTGCGGCGGTCGGTGTGCAGCGCGCCGGGGACCCGGGCCAGCTCCGCGAGGAGCGCGCGCAGGCCGCCCGCGTAATAAAAGTCCTCCATCAGGTACGCGCCGCCCGGCCGGATGTTGGCCAGCACCGGGACCCGCCGGGAGATCTCGTCGAAGTCAGCCAGGGACAGCGGCACACCGCACCGGCCGGCCATCGCGATCAGGTGGATCACCGCGTTGGTGGACCCGCCCAGGGCGAGCACGGTGGCCACCGCGTCTCCGAACGCCTCGGCGGTCAGGATCTGGTCCGGGGTCAGGTCCTCCCACGCCATCTCCACGATCCGGCGGCCGGTCGCGGTGGCCATCCGGTAGTGCGCGGAATCGGCGGCCGGGATGGACGCGGCGCCGGGCAGCGTCATGCCGAGCGCCTCCGCGGCCGAGGTCATCGTGGACGCGGTGCCCATCGTCATGCAGTGCCCGGGCGAGCGGGCGATGCCGCCGGCCAGGTCGGCCAGTTCGCAGTCGCCGATCAGGCCGGCCCGCTTGTCGTCCCAGTACTTCCACAGGTCGGTGCCGCTGCCCAGGGTGCCGCCACGGTAGTGGCCGCGCAGCATCGGCCCGGCGGGCAGGTAGATGGCCGGGATGCCAGCGCTGGCCGCCCCCATGATCAGCGCCGGGGTGGTCTTGTCGCAGCCGCCCATCAGCACCGCGCCGTCGGCCGGATACGAGCGCAGCAGCTCCTCGGTGTCCATGGCCAGCAGGTTGCGGTACAGCATCGGGGTCGGCTTCTGGAACGTCTCGGACAGCGACGCGACGCCGAACTCGGCCGGGAAGCCGCCCGCCTCCCAGATACCCCGCTTGACCTGCTCCGCCCGCTCGCGCAGGTGCATGTGGCACGGGTTCAGCTCGGACCAGGTGTTCACGATCGCGATGATCGGCTTGCCCTGGTAGTCCTCGGGACCGGCGCCGAGCTGGCGCATCCGGGTGCCGTGGCTGAACGCGCGCAGCCCGTCCCCGCCGTACCAGCCGTAGCTGCGGAGCTGCTCCGGGGACCGGCGGCCACTCATGTCAGGCCCCAGCCAGCCAGGATCTTGGCGATCTGCTCCCGGATACCGTCCGGCAGCAGCCGGCTGGGCGGGCGGACGTCGCGGCGGCTGAGCCCGAGCTGGGCCAGCGCCTCCTTGACCACGCTGACGTTGTCCGCCGAGAAGCTGGCTGCGCGCAGCTCCTCGAAGGCGCGGCAGTCCTGCCACCGGCTCCGGGCGCTGGCCCAGTCCCCGCTGCGCAGCGCGGCCAGCAGGGCCAGCGACAGCGTGGGCGCCACGTTGGCCAGCCCCGAGGTGAAGCCGGTCGCGCCGTAGGCCCAGCAGCCGGGGGCGGTCAGCTCGGCCAGCCCGGCGAGCCAGGTGAACCGGTCCAGCCCGGCATCGGCGGCCACGGTGGCGAACTGCACCAGGTCGCGGACGCCGTACTTCACGCCGACCACGTTCGGGCAGCGCTCGCCGAGCCGCCGGATGTGCTCGCCGCCGATCTTGGCGTCGCGGATGTACAGCACCACCCCCAGGTCCGGCACGGACTCGGCGATGGCCACGTGGTAGTCCACCCAGCCGTCGGCCGACAGGTACGGGCTGACCGGCTGGTGCACCATGATCATGCGCGCCCCGGCGGCGCGGGCGTGGCTGGACGCCCGGGTGGCGGTCGCCAGGTCGTGGCCTACCCCGGCCAGCACCTCGGCACGGCCGCGGGCCGCCCGGATGGCCGACTCGGCGGCCGCCTCGGTCTCCGCCGCGGTCAGCGTGTAGAACTCGCCGGTGTTGCCGTTCGGGGTGATCAGGGTTATCCCGGTGTCGATCAGCCGGCCGATCAGCCGGCCGTGGCTGTCCCAGTCGGCGGTGCCGTCCGAGCCGAACGGGGTCACCGGCACGGCGGCCACGGTCGCGAGGGCCTGGCGGAACTGGGTGACGGTGGCCGGGTCAAGGTTCATCGGTGCTCCATTCGGTGGCGGGGGGCGAGGGAAGCGCAGCCGGCCGCGAAGCCGGCGGGAAGTGCTGGCCGGCGAACGCGGCGATGTGCGACCGCAGCAGGCTGGCCGCCCGGGTGGCCTGGCCGGCCTGGGCCGCCGCCAGGATGGCCTGGTGCTGGGCTGCTTCCCGCGGCCAGGACGGGGCGTGCGCCCAGGCCTGCGCGGAGATCAGCGCGGTCTGGTCGCGCAGGTCATCCAGCACCTTGACCAGCAGGCTGTTCCCGCAGCCCAGGTACAGGGCCCGGTGGAAATCCCGGTTGGCCAGGCTGCGCTGGGCCTCGCCGGTGGCCGCGGCCGCGGCGGCCAGCGCGGCCGCGGCCAGGGCCCAGGTGCCATCGTGCGCCGGGGCCGACTGCACCGCCCGGCGCAGCGCCTCGGGCTCCACCAGCAGCCGCAGATCGTAGATGGCGGCCGCGGCTGCGCTGTCGATCGTGCGCACGGTGGCCCCGCGGTACGCGCTCATCGTGACCAGGCCGGCGCCCGCCAGCGTCTTCAGCGCCTCGCGGACCGGCGTCTTGGACACCCCGAGCAGCTGGGCCAGCTCGGTCTCCACCAGGCTCTGGCCGGGGCGCAGCTCACCGGCCAGGATGGCGTGCTTGATGGCGCCAAGCACCGCTTCGGTGCGCGAGGGAGTGGCCCCGGTCAGGCCGTTAAGAAAGTTGTGGCCGGGCAGATGGGTGGCGGCGCTCATGGCTGCCGTGCCCACCAGCCGCCGCTGGGTCGCATATGGCATCTCATATATGATCTGACGTTAAGAGGCCACTCCCGGCCCGTCAAATCGCCTCAGGCCGGCTTGCGGCCGATGCCGCCCCACATCGCGGCGCGGCGGGCCGCTTCGACCTCGGAGCCGGGCCGCCACTGCGGGACCGGGACCACGCCGGGCGGGGCGATGTCCAGGCCGTCGAAGAACGCCGCGACCTCGGACTGGCTGCGGTAGGTGCCCTTCTCCGCCAGCAGCCGGTTGAGCCGCCGTCCCATCTCGGCCATTTTCTCCGGCTCGATGTCCGATGCCACGTGGGACAGCAGCAGGTAGCTGCCCGGTGGCACCGCGCCCATCAGCTGGCGCACGATCCGGTACGGGTCATCCTCCGGCCCGACCAGGTGCAGCACCGCGACCAGCATGACGCCGACCGGGCGGCTGAAGTCCAGCCGCCCGCGCGCGTAGTCGAGCACGTGCGCCGTGTCCCGCAGGTCGGCGTCGAGGTAGTCGGTCGCCCCGCTGGGCCCGCTGACCAGCAGCGCCCGGGCGTGCGCGAGCACGATCGGGTCGTTGTCCACATACACGACCCGGCTCTCCGGCGCCACCGACTGGGCCACCTCGTGGGTGTTGTTGGCGGTGGGGATGCCGGTGCCGATGTCCAGGAACTGCCGGATGCCGGCCTCGGCGGCCAGGTAGCGCACCCCGCGGGCCAGGAACGCGCGGTTGGCGCGCACCGACGAGACCAGGTCCGGGTAGGCCTGCAGGGCCTCCTCACCAGCGGCCCGGTCGGCGGCGAAATTGTCCTTGCCGCCGAGCCAGTAGTCATAGACCCGGGCGATGTGGGCCACGCTCGTGTCGAAGGAGAGCGAGTCCTGGGCGCTCGGCGGCAGGGGCGCGCTGAGCCAGTCATCGGTCACCGCGGCCACCTCTCCCGCCCGTCCCCCGCATGCCTCCCATCAGCCGACCATACCCCGGCGAGCTGAACTACGAGTCAAACCCGAGCCCAAGCCGGTCCAGCGCCCGCAGCCACCAGCCGCGCCGGCCGTCCTGGCGGTCGGCGCGGGCCAGTTCCGCCCGGGTGAGCTGGATGACCGCGGTCCGAAGCGGCTCAGGCGGGAACGGCACCGGCTTGCTGCGCACCATGCCGAGCTCGGTCCGCTCCGTCGGCTGCCCGCTGAGCAGGTCGAGCATGACGTTGCCCGCGAACCGGGTGGCGCCGACGCCCAGCCCGGTGTAGCCGGCCGCGTAGGCGAGCCGCCCGCCGTGCGCGGTGCCGAAGAACGCGCAGAACCGGGCGCAGGTGTCGATCACGCCGCCCCAGGCGTGGCTGAAGCGCAGCCCGGCCAGCTGCGGGAAGGTCTCGAAGAACTGCCCGGCCAGCCGCTGGAAGGTGGCGGGCCGCTGGTCGCGGTCGGCGGTGATCTGGCTGCCGGCGTAGTAGACCGCGTCGTAGCCGCCCCACAGAATCCGGTCATCGGCGGTCAGCCGGAAGTAGTGGAACTGGTTGCCGCTGTCGGCCGCGCCCTGCCGGTTTGCCCAGCCGATGCTGGCCCGCTGCGCCGCGGACAGCGGCTCGGTCATCAGCGCGTAGTCGTACACCGGCACCAGGTATGGCCGCATCCGGCGGAGCAGCGGCCGGTAGGCGCCGGTACCCAGCGCGGCCGCGGCCGCGCACACGCTGCCCCGCGGGGTGATCAGGCGCAGGCCCGGGCCCTCGCGGCGGATGTCCCGCACCGGGGAGCGCTCGTGCACGCGCACCCCAGCGGCCAGGCAGGCGCGGCGCAGCCCCCAGGCCAGCCGGGCCGGGTCGACCAGCGCGCAGCCGTCCCGGTCCCACAGGCCGCCGAGAAAGCTGGGCGAGCCGATCTCGGCGCGGACCGCGGCCGCGTCCAGCAGCACCGGGTCGCCGCCCAGGCTGCGGGCGGCCTCGGCGGCCTGCCATAGCTCGGGCAGGTGCCAGCCGCGGGTGGCGACGGCCAGCTCGCCGGTGCGCGCGAAGTCACAGTCGATGCCGTACCGGGCCACCGCGCCCGCTATCTCGTCCAGGTTCTGCTGGCCGAGCCGGAGCAGGGTGGGCATCTCCCGGCCGAACCGGGCCAGCCCGTTGGCCAGGCCGTGGGTGAGGCTGGCCGAGCAGAAGCCCCCGTTGCGGCCGGACGCGGCCCAGCCAGCCGTGCGCCCTTCCAGCAGCACCACGTCGCGCCCGGGGTCACGCTCCTTGGCCAGCAGGGCCGTCCACAGCCCGGTGAACCCCCCGCCGACCACGGCCAGGTCGGCCGTGGTGGCCTGGTGCAGCGCGGGCGCGGGCTCCGGCGCGCCCGGCTGGTCCAGCCAGTAGCACGCGGGCTTGGTATCCCGCAGCGCGTCCGGCGGGGCGATGCGGTCGGTCGCCGTCAGGGTCAGGCCTGCTTCCTGGAGACCACGATGCTGGCCAGCGCGCACAGGATGCCGACCGCGAAGATCGCGCTGCCGAACACGAACACCTGCGGCGGGATGCCGATCCGGGTCGCCCCGTACACCCACACCGGGAACGGCACCGAGGCGCCGCTGACGAAGTTGGACGTCACGAAGTCGTCGATGGAGATCGCGAACGCCATCAGCGCGCCGGCCAGGATGCCGGGCATGATCAGCGGCAGGGTGATCTTGCGGAACGTCACCCAGGCGTTCGCGCCCAGGTCCTGCGCGGCCTCCTCCAGGGACCGGTCGTACCCGGCCATCCGGGCCCGCACGGTGATCGCGACGTAGGCGATGCTGAACGCCACGTGCGACAGCAGCAGCGTGAGGAAGCCGCGGGCGAGGTTGATCGTGACGAACAGGCCGAGCAGCGAGGCGCCCAGCACGATCTCCGGGGCCGCGATGTTCAGGAACATCACCTGCTCAAAGAGCCCCTTGCCGCGGAATCGCGGCGGCCGGTAGCGGACCAGGGCCAGGGCGAGCAGCGTGCCCACGACCGTGGCCAGCAGCGTGGTGGCCAGGGCCAGCCGGATGGACAGCCAGAACGCGGTGGTGAGCTGGGGGATGGCCGACCACTGCTGGTACCACTGGGTGGTGAACCCGTTCCAGGCGAAGCTCACCTGGGGCAGCCCGGTGGTGACCTTGTTGAAGCTGTACAGGATCATCACCGCGATGGGGAACACCAGGTACGCGATGACCAGCCATGAGTAGGCGGGCAGCAGGAACCTGGTCCACCGCCGGCTGGCCGGCCGGCGGCGCCGCGGCTGGCCAGCCTCGCGGCTGGCCGGGGCCGTGATCGTGGCGCTCACAGATACTCCTCGATCGTCCGCGAGCCGAGCAGCCGGGCGTAGGCGAAGATGCCGACCAGCGCGATGGCCAGCAGTATCGCCGACAGCGCCGACCCACCGGCGTAATCCAGGTTCTGCAGGAAGGCGTTCTGGATGACGGTCCCGATCATCGTGTTGCTGGTGCCGCCGAGAATCTGCTGGTTCACGTAGTCACCCAGCGCCGGGATGAACGTGAGCAGGAACGCCGCGAACAGCCCGGGCACGGTGAGCGGCAGGATGACCTTGAGGAAGGCCTGCCGCCTGGACGCGTACAGGTCGTAGGCCGCCTCCAGCACCCGCTTGTCGATCCGCTCGATCGCCACATACAGCGGCAGCGCGGTGAACGGCAGGTAGTTGTAGGCCAGCCCGGCCACCACCGCGTACCCGGTGGCCAGCACGTGGAAGTTCTGCGGCAGCAGGTGCGCGTTCTTCAGGCTGCCCAGGATGATGC
>Ga0335078_10000758_pt1 | contig 49326 bp, 36 predicted proteins | sample Lox_Sample_32_FD_206711 | JGI IMG/M metagenome (GOLD analysis project Ga0335078, IMG submission 206711) | Soil microbial communities from Loxahatchee National Wildlife Refuge, Florida, United States - Lox_Sample_3.2 | ecosystem: Environmental > Terrestrial > Soil > Wetlands | place: USA... | reverse complement strand
TGCCGGGTTGATTGTCAACCTTGGGTATACGCATGGCCGCGGCCCCCCTGCGCCTCGCTCCATGGTACGCCCGCGGCGCCGGCCGGGAACTGGCGTCTCTCGCCGCCTTTCGGTATATTTCGTTCGAGGGTCGAACATGATCTCTGTCTCGCCGTCGAGACCCGCGACACGGTGGGCCGCCCTATTCGCCGCGCTCGCCGCTCCCATCGCCGCGGCACAGCAAACCCCAGGCCCGCCCGCTGCGCCTGCCAACAGCTGCGCGCCGATGAACTGGACCGCGGAGCAGGACCATCAGAACATGATGGACCAACTGGGCATCAAAGCCCTGCGTCCCGGTCCCAGCGGGAACGAGAAAGCCCCCAATCACGCCAACTACGAGGAGTCCAAGGCCAATCCGTTCCCGGACTTTCCCGCCGCGCTCCTGTTGAAGAGCGGGCAGCAGGTCACCACGGCCAGCCAGTGGTGGCGCGAGCGGCGCCCGGAGATTGTGGAGGATTTCGAGCGCGAAGTGCTCGGCCGCATTCCGCCCGGCGTGCCGAAAGTCACCTGGACGGTCACCAGCACATCCGATGCGAAGACCGGAATCTTCCCCGTGACTGCCAGGCATCTGGTCGGGCACGCGGACAACTCTTCGTGCCCGGCGATCAAAGTCGACATCGATATGACCCTGGTGACGCCGGCGAACGCGCGGGGTCCCGTGCCGGTGATGATGATGTTCGGTAGCGCGGAGTTTCTCCGGCGGATGGCCGAAATGATGGCCAGCCGTCCCGAGTTGAAGGCCATGCTGGGCACCGATCCCCCTTCCACCGAGCAACTGATCGCGGGAGGCTGGGGTTATGCGATGATCGACCCCGGCAGCATTCAACCGGACAACGGTGCGGGTCTTACCCGGGGAATCATCGGCCTCACCAACCAGGGCCAGCCGCGCAAGCCGGATGACTGGGGTGCGCTGCGGGCGTGGGCGTGGGGCGCTTCACGCGGCCTCGACTATCTGGCAACCGATAAGACGGTGGATGCGCAGCGCGTCGGCATCGAAGGCGTTTCCCGCTTCGGCAAGGCCGCGCTGGTGACCATGGCGTTCGACACTCGTTTTGCGGCCGTGCTGGTGGGTTCTTCCGGAGAGGGCGGCGCCAAACCGCACCGGCGCAACTTCGGCGAGGAGGTGGACAACCTCACCGGGTCCGGCGAGTACCACTGGATGGCCGGCAACTTCCTCAAGTACGGTGCGGCCGAGGCTTCGTTCGGCAGCAGGAATGCCGGCGATCTGCCGGTCGATGCGCACGAGCTGATTGCGCTCTGCGCGCCGCGGCTGACTTTCATCAGCTACGGAATTCCCGAGAAGGGGGACGCGAAGTGGCTGGACCAGCGCGGCAGTTTCATGGCAACCGTGGCTGCGGGTCCGGTTTTCCGCCTGCTGGGCGCCGCGGATCTGGGAGTGACCGGGGACTATCGCACCGCGAAGATGCCGCCGGTCAACACCGGACTGCTCGAGGGGCGGCTGGCGTGGCGCCAGCATGACGGCGGCCACACCGATGCCCCGAACTGGAAATACTTCATTCCCTGGGCGGACCGGTTCCTCGGCTATCGCGAGGCGCCGTGGGAATTTCCCGCCGATCAGCCGGTCTTCCGCACGGACGCGAACTCGCTGGCGGCGCATTCCCAGTTGCTCATGAAAGCCAGGCAGGGCGGGATCGACGTCTACTTCGAGGGCGATTCGATCACCCGGCGTTGGGACGCCCTGGACTACCCGGAACTGCTCGCCAACTGGAAACAGAATTTCTTCGGCTGGAACGCGGCTGATTTCGGGTGGGGCGCCGACCAGACGCAGAATATCCTCTGGCGTCTGGAAAACGGGGAGCTGGATGGAGTAAACCCCAAGGTGGTGATCGTGCTCGCCGGCACGAACAATGTGGGAAATGCGCTGCTGCGCGGAGATGCCGATGCGAAGGCCGGCGAGATCACGCGCGGCTTGCAGGCGATTGTTCGCGTGATCCAGGCGAAAGCGCCCACGGCCGTGATCGTGGTGATGGCGCTCTTCCCGAGAAACGATGGAACCGCGTTCGAGCCCGTCATCGACCGGGTCAACCGCAATCTGTCCAGCTTCGTCGATGGCCGCAAGGTCCGGTACCTGAACATCAACGGCCAGCTGGCCGGCGCCGGCGGCAGGCTGCTTGACGGAATGATGGACCGGGACCGGCTGCATCCCACGGTTAAGGCCTATCAAGTGTGGGCAGACGCGCTGAAACCGGTGCTCACGGAGCTGCTGGGACCTCCCGCTGCAGTGGATCACGCTCCGCCGCCGACCGGCGATCCCGCCGCGGCGGCCTCGCAGTAGCCGATCGTAGCGGCGATCCGCCGCCTCGCGACATGCGCTTCATCCGCTTCATCCCTGCAGCGGCTGGCCGCGCATGGTGATACACTCCACCCTGTTATGGCCGGCGAAAAACTTGCGTTGCAGATTCTTGACGGCTCGCGCCCGGGTGAAAAAGTCATCGTGCTGGAGGGAGCGCTGAACTCCGAGACGGCTTTTCAATTCCGCGATTGCGTTCGCGCCAACGAATCCGCAACGCTGGTGATCGACATGAGCCGGGTCCGCTACGTGGACTCGAGCGGACTGGGCGTGCTGATCGCCGCCTACGTATCGTTTGAGCGAAGCTGCCGGCGCCTGCTTCTCGCCGGCCTGAACGACCGCATCTGGGACCTGTTTCGCACCTGCAAGATCGAGGACGTCTTCACGCGCTACCCGACGGTCGCCGAAGCCGAGCGCACCATGCCGGTCGAAGCGTAGCGATCCGCGGGCATCGGGCCGGCAATCGCCCTCGATGCGCGATCGCCCGCCGGAATCTCCGCGCGCCATGGAAGCGGCGATTTCCCTGCCATTTACTGGCTGCCGACCGAGTCCAGCGGGGGAGCGCTGGGCGAGCGAAGAGCGCGAATATCCCGCATCGGCGGTTTGCCGAAGAACCGGCTGTATTCGCGGTTGAACTGGCTGGCGCTTTCGTATCCCACCGCGAAGGCTGCGCTGGCGGCGTCCAGGCCGTCTGCCAGCATGCGTCCGCGCGCTGCCTGCAAGCGAATCTGTTTCTGGTACTGGAGGGGGCTCATGGAGGTCAGCGTGCGGAAATGGTGGTGCAGCGTGGATACTCCCATGCCCGCGATTTCCGCCAGATCTTCCACCCGCAGCGGGCTCACATAGTTCGACCGGATCCACGCGGCCGCTTTAGCCGTGCGGTGGCTTTGCTCTCCCAGGGTGGCAATCGCGCGCAGCCGCGCCCCCTCCGTGCTGCGCAGCACCCGGTAGATGATCTCGCGTTGAATCAGGCCGCCGAGAAAAGGAATGTCCTCAGGCCGGTCGAGCAGGTCCACCAGCCGGCAGCAGGCGCCGAGGAATTCCGCGGTGGTTTCCGCGGTGGCCATGCCGGCGCTGCCAGGCGGGGCCGAGGCCGGCTGAATCTCTTCCCGGTTGAGCAGCTCGCGCACCACCGCCATCTCGAGTTTGAGCGATAACGCCAGGCAGGGCACCGCCTCGCTGGCCTCCATCACCCGGCTGACCACCGGCAAATCGATCGCCGTCAGCAGGAACCGCGACGCATCGTAAATGAAACTGGTGCGGCCGAGCTCCACCCGCTTGCGCCCCTGCGCGATCACGGTTATTCCAGGCTGGTAGGTCATCGAGCACGGAGCCGTCGGCGAGGTGCGCCGATGCAGCGACAGCCCGGGAATCTCCGTTGCCCGGTTCTCTTCGGTGCCGATGAACGAGGCAATCTTGCGAGCCAGCTCGGCGCGCAGTTCGCGCGCCCTCTCAGGCAACAGAACAGCGGTTTGCCTACGGTTTTTCATGGCGGCGATTGCTCTCCCCATACCTAGAATAGCCGCTGGCTCTGTGCGCCCGTCAACAGTACGGCAGGAATAGGCAATAAATAGGGAGGATCGGGATACCGCTGCCGCGCTTCCCCGCTCTAACCTGGAGTGGAAAGCAACAGCTTCGAAGGAGAAACAATGCAGAAGCGCAAGTTGGGAAAAAGCGGCCTGGAAGTTTCGGCTCTCGGGCTCGGCTGCATGGGAATGAGCTTTTCGTACGGTCCGCCCAAAGACAAGCGGGAGATGATCTCACTGATTCGGTCGGCGGTTGAGCGCGGCGTCACATTCTTCGATACCGCGGAAGTCTATGGCCCATACACCAACGAGGAACTTTTAGGCGAGGCGCTCGCCCCCATGCGCGATCGCGTGGTGATCGCCACCAAGTTCGGATTCGATCTGAGCGGCGCCGATAACCGGCCGGGAGCGGCGGGAGTGAACAGCCGTCCGGATCACATCAAGCAGGCCGCCGAAGGCTCGCTCCAGCGGCTCAAGGTCGAAACCATCGACCTGCTCTATCAGCATCGTGTCGATCCGGACGTGCCCATCGAGGAGGTAGCGGGAGCGGTGAAAGACCTGATTCAGGCGGGCAAGGTCAGGCACTTCGGCCTTTCCGAAGCCGGGGTGCAGACCATCCGCCGCGCACACGCCGTGCAGCCGGTGGCGGCGCTGCAAAACGAATACTCGCTGTGGTGGCGGCGCCCGGAAGCGGAAGTAATCCCCATGCTGGAAGAACTCGGCATCGGCCTGGTTGCGTACAGCCCGCTCGGCAAAGGATTCCTCACCGGCAGGATCGGCGAAAATGCCCGCTTCGAAAGCTCCGACTTCCGCAGCACGCTGCCGCGCTTCACGCCGGAGGCTCTCAAGGCGAATCAGGCCCTGGTTGATCTGCTGGCCGGCATCGCGAAGCGAAAGCAGGCAACGTCCGCTCAGATTGCGCTCGCCTGGCTGCTGGCCCGGAAGCCCTGGATTGTTCCGATCCCGGGCACCACCCGGCGCGAGCGACTGGACGAGAACCTTGGGGCAGTCAGCGTCGAACTCGCCTCTGCCGACCTGGGTGACATCGAGCGCGCCGCTGCGGCGATTTCAATCGAAGGCGCGCGGTATCCCGAACACATCGAGAAGATGACGGGGCGTTGAGCGGGCGGCGAAACAAGGAGCTTCGAGATGGACATCAAACGAATCGGATCCCAGCCCTCCGCGAAGGGACCGGCGGAGTGGTTCACGGGCACGGTACGCATCGATCCCCTGTTTCAGGCGCCCGGCCCGGCGCTGGCGCAAGGCGCCAGCGTCACCTTCGAGCCGGGCGCGCGAACCGCATGGCACACCCACCCGCTGGGCCAGACTCTGATCGTGACCGCTGGCTGCGGCCGGGCGCAGCGGTGGGGCGGGCCGGTCGAGGAAATCCGGCCCGGCGACGTGGTTTGGTTCGCGCCCGGCGAGAAGCACTGGCACGGCGCCGCGCCAACCACCGCCATGACGCACATCGCCATTCAGGAAAAGCTCGACGGCAAGGTGGTTGACTGGATGGAACACGTCAGCGACCAACAATACCAGTCCTGAGGCAAAACCAGAAAGAAACCGATAGGAGGATAAACTATGTACCAGGCGAAGGCTTACTCCGCGCGCAGCGCGACATCGGCGCTGGCTCAAACCGCTGTCACGCGCCGCGATCCCACCGAACACGATGTGCAGATCGAGATTCTGTTCTGCGGCATCTGCCACTCCGATCTCCACCAGGTCCGCAACGAGTGGCGCGACGTGATGCCCACCGTATATCCGATTGTCCCGGGCCATGAGATCGCCGGGCGCGTGACCAAGGTCGGTTCGGCCGTGACCAGGTACCGGCCGGGCGACCTGGCCGCGGTCGGGTGCATGGTCGATTCCGACCGCACCTGCCCTCAATGCCAGGCCGGCTTCGAGCAGTTCTGCCCGAACATGACCCTTACCTTCAACTCCCCGGACAAGCATCTCGGCGGCGTCACTTCCGGCGGCTACTCGGACAGCATCGTGGTCGATGAACACTTCGTTCTGCGCATTCCCTCGAACCTCAACCTGGCCGGCGCCGCGCCGCTGCTCTGCGCCGGAATCACAACCTACTCACCCATGCGCCACTGGGGAGTCGGCAAGGGCAAGAAGGTGGGGGTGGTCGGTCTCGGCGGCCTGGGCCACATGGGGGTGAAGTTCGCTCATGCGCTGGGAGCCCACGTCGCGGTCTTCACCACCTCTCCCAATAAGAAGGAAGACGCGCTCCGCCTCGGCGCCGATGAAGTGGTCGTCTCGCGCAATGCCAATGAGATGCAGAGGCACACCGCCAGTTTCGATTTCATTCTCGATGCCGTCTCGGCCGATCACGAGATCGGCCCCTTCATCGACCTGCTCGCCCGCGACGGCAACCTCACCCTGGTCGGCGCGCCCCAGAAGCCGCTCGCCGTTCCCGCATTCGGCCTTTTATTCGGACGCCGCAGCCTCTCCGGCTCACTCATCGGCGGCATCGCCGAGACCCAGGAGATGCTCGACTTTTGCGGCGCCCACAACATCACCGCCGATGTTGAGGTGATCCCCATCCAGAAGGTCAACGAAGCCTACGAAAGGCTGCTCCGCTCCGATGTGAAGTACCGCTTCGCCATCGATATGGCTTCGCTGCAATCGGCCTGAACCACGGTGCGCGATCGGCCGGGCGTCCACGCCGCGCTCGAAGCCTGTGTGCGCGCTCGCCGGCGGTCGAAACGGGAGGCATCTTGTAAGAAAACCAATCGGGTTCTGCATGAACCGGCATCCGCGCCTGCGCCTATGGGGACGGAGCAATGGGGTTATCATGACAGGCGGCGACGCGAGCGTCGATTTCAGGAGGAAGCTCATGATACCCGATCGGAACCGCCGCGAGTTCCTGGGAGCCGCGGCAGGCGTTACCGCGTTCACGATTGTTCCGCGCGCGGTGCTCGGAGGGCAGGGGTTCGTCGCCCCGAGCGACAAGATCACCCTGGCTTATATCGGTGTGGGCACGCAGGGCCTGCGCGAACTGCTGCCGCTGCTCGCCGTGCCGGACATCCAGGTGGTTTCGGTGTGCGACCCGAGCCGGGATGCGGTCGAGTACCGCGACTGGTCGCGCACGGGACTACTCAGTGCGATTCGATCCGCATTGGGCAAGCCGGACTGGTGGGCGGGCGCGGATAGCGTGATTCCCGGCGGGCGCGAGGCGGCGAAGGACATCGTGGACACCTACTACGCCACCAGCCGGGCTGCCGACAAGTTCAGCGCCTGTTCTGCTTATGCAGACTACCGCGAGCTGCTCGACAAGGAAAAAGACCTCGACGCGGTCAAGATCATGACGCCGGATCATCTTCACGGCGTGATCAGCATCGCGGCCGCGAAGCGGGGCAAGCACGTGGTGATGCATAAACCGATCGCCAACCGCCTGGCCGAAGCGCGCGCGGTGCTCGACACGGTCAAGGCCAAGGGCGTCATGACGCACTTCATGCCCTGGGACGCGAACGGGTCAATGGAGCAGGTGATGGCCTGGATCGGCGGGGGCGCGATCGGAACCCTGCGGGAGATCCATAATTGGACGAATCGACCGGTGTGGCCGCAGTACGCGGCTCTCCCGGCGGACACGCCGCCGGTTCCGAGAGGCTTCGACTGGGACCTCTGGCTGGGCCCGGAGGCATACCGCCCCTACCATCCGCATTACACGCACATGGTCTTTCGCGGGTGGTATGACTTCGGCGGCGGAAGCATGGCGGACATGGGCCACTACAGTCTCTGGACGGTGTTCAACGCACTGGAACTGAGCGGCCCGATCAGCGTCGAACCGCTGCTGACGCACAACTGCACGCTGGTGGAAAACGTATCGACCACGATCAGAAATGATTTCTCGTTTCCCACGGCGAGCATCGTCCGCTTCCGGTATCCGGCGCGCGGGCAGCGCCCGGCGGTCGATCTTGTGTGGTATGAGGGTGGCATCAGGCCGCCGACGCCCAGCGAACTGGAAGAGGATCACAAGGAGCTTCCGCTGGAAGGCATGATGTTCGTCGGCGACACGGGCAAGATTCTGGCGGGCTTCGAGGTGGAGAGCCCGCGCCTGATTCCCGAATCCAGGATGCGCGGATACGCGACGCCGCCGGCTGCCGTGCGGCCCACCGGAGACCATGTTCAGCCCGGGCTGCTGCAGTGGGTGGAGTCCTGCCGCGGCGGCCCGCCTTCGCCGGGGAACTTCCTGAAGGCCTGGCCCATTTCCGAAGCGGTCAACCTTTATGCCGTGGCCCTGCGCACGGGACGCAAGCTGCAATACGATGCGGAGAGCATGAAGATCACCAACCTGCCGGAGGCGAACCGGTATTTGTCTCGCGAGTACCGCAAAGGTTGGGAGCCGGAGCCCGCGTGAGCGTGCCAGCGGGGAGAAAACCATGAACGCGACCAGAAGAGAGTTTCTTCATAGAAGTGCGGCGGGCCTGGCGCTGGCCGGTTACGCCGGCACCGGCGCCCGGCGATTGCGCGCCGACCCGCTGGGGCTGCCGATCGGATGCCAGACCTTTCCCGTTCGGGATGCCCTATCCCAGGACTTCGACGGCACGCTCAAGCGCCTGGCGGGACTGGGCTACCGGTTCATCGAGATGTGTTCGCCGCCGGGCTACCTGCACGCCGGCTATGGGGCGTTCGTGAACATGAAGGCGGCGGAAATGCGGCAAAGGATCGAGGACGCCGGTCTGGGCTGCGTAAGCTGTCATTACCAGTTCCAGGAACTGAAAGACCACTTAGACGAACGCATCGCCTTCGCCCAAGAGCTGCGCCTGAAACAAATGGTGGTGGCCACGTTTGGGGTGGGCGCCAAAGCGCCGCTTTCCGACTGGGCGCGAGCCGCCGACGAACTGAATCGCCTGGGAGAAGGGACGCAGAAAGCGGGCATTCAACTGGGGTTTCACAACCACGATTTCGAGTTTCGCGAGATTGACGGCGTGCTCATCTACGACAAACTGATGGAAACCCTTGACCCGAAGCTGATCCGGATGCAGTTTCAAGTGGCCGTCGTCCGGTTGGGTTACCAAGCCGCCACCTACCTGCGCAAGTATCCGAACCGCTTCCTCTCGATGCACCTGGCCGACTGGTCGGGCGCGGAAGGCAAATTCGTGCCGGTGGGAGCGGGCGTGGTGGATTGGAAAGACCTGTTCGCCGCGGCCAAAACCGGCGGCATCGCTAATTACTTTGTCGAAATGGAAATGGACGCGCTGAAGCCCAGTTACACGTATCTGCACGCGCTCTCTGTATAGCCTGCTCACGCAGCCGAAGCGGTAGCGTCTGACTCCGTCCTGCGGGGCGAGGTGACGCTCCAAGGCAAGGCAAGTCCATGTGCTGCCGCGGTTTGGCGGCCGTGTTCCGGGACCTAAAGGTTTGGGCCGCTCCGCCGATTAGAGTTCGTAGCTGAGGTGTCGATGGAGCTGCTGGTCGCGCGACAACCGATCTTTGACGCGCAGATGCGCGTGTTCGGCTACGAAATGTTGTTCCGCTCGAGCACGCGGAACGAGTTCGATGGAACCGAGGAAAATGCGGCCACCGCGCAGGTGATCAGCGCCGTCTTCGGCTCGGCGGAAACCGACCAGTTGGTGGGCCGCAAAAACACCTTCATCAACTTTCCGCAGAAGATGCTGCTCGATGGCACGGCCTCGATTCTTCCGCCGCAACAGACCGTGGTGGAGATTCTGGAGAACGTAAAGGCCGATGAGGAGCTGCTCGAGGCCTGCCGTACGCTGCGCGAGCAAGGCTACCGGCTCGCGCTCGACGATTTTACGGTTCCCGAAAAGGTGGAAGCGCTGGCTTCCCTGGCCGACTTCCTCAAGGTGGACTTCCGGGCTACCAGCCTGGCGGAACAGAGGAGCGCGGCCGCGCGGTTCAAAGGCAAGGTCCAGCTTCTGGCGGAGAAGGTGGAAACTCAGGAGGAATTCCGCTCCGCCTGCGACATGGGCTATGAGTATTTTCAGGGTTACTTCTTCGCCCGCCCGGTGATCTCCGCCAGCCGGCAGATTCCCGGGTTCAAGCTGCAATTCCTGAGAATCCTCAATGAGATTCACCAGCCTGAACTGGATTTTCACCGATTGGCCGACCTGCTCAAACGCGAGCCCGCCCTTTCCTACAAGCTGCTGCGCTTCGTCAACTCGGCGTGGTTTGGCCTGCGCGAGCCGGTGGAGTCTCTGGACCGAGCGCTGTTCGCGATCGGCGAGGATGCGGCCCGCAAGTGGCTATCGGTTCTCACCATGGCCAACCTGGCGTCGGACCACCCCACGGAACTGGCCATCAGCGCGCTGGTGCGGGCGCGCTTCTTCGAGTCGCTGGCGGAAGAAGCCGGCTTGCGGAGCCTTCGCGACGATTGCTTTCTGGTGGGCATGTTCTCCCACCTGGATGCCATGCTGGGCCGTCCGCTGGCAGAGCTGCTGGATGGCTTGAACCTGCGCGGCCAGATCACCCGCACGCTTCTCGACAACCCGCAGGCGAGTGACCGGATGCCGCCCTTGTGGAAGCTCGTGCTCGCCTATGAACGCGGCGATTGGGATACGCTTGGCGCGGCGGCGCCAGTCCTCGACCTGAAGCCGCAAACGCTCACCGGCTGCTACGCCGAGGCGGTGAATTGGGCGGACAGCGCGGAGATTGCTTAGCCGGGAAACTCAAAAACAGGAACGCGCGCCGGTCCGCACGCTGACCTTCCTTGCGGGCGGCGCCTTCGTCCGTTGCTCACTGCAGTGTCATGGTCCCGCCCGCGGAACTCACCCGCGAGACCAGGGGGGGCGCCTGCCGGCTGCCGTTGGCCAAGACCAGACGCCGCTGCACCGCCGCTCCCGCCGTGCGAAGCTCGTGCTGCACCATCCGGATCGCCGTCTGCCTGCCAGCCGAGCGGACAATCTTGCCGTACACCACCAGTTGCAGCGGGGCCGAGTCATGCAACAGCACGGGCCAGGTGACCGACAGCTCCACGTTGAGGCCGGCCGGCAGGGGACGCCCGGAATCGAACAGAACACCGCTGCTCGACAGATCCACGGTGTGGCCCTCGCCGCTCTCCAGCACTTTGCGCCTCCGAATCAGTTTCCAGCGGAGGTCAAGCACGAGCGCGTAGCGCTTGTCCCGGCGGCGATCTCCGGCGATCTGGTCGAATTCCTGAATCGTATCATCCCAGTTCATCGCGGCACCCATGGTTGATTCACCTCCAAAGCCGGCAAGACGGCAGTTCCCCATTATGCGGCCCGCACCAGGTTCGCTAAAGTCATGTAAGTACTATGGGTTGCTTGCGGCAGCACAGGTTTAACGATTACGTTCGCCAAAACCGCGGCCAGGAAGAACCGGTACTGCCAGCGGAGCGAGTGGGGGCGCCCCGCGGGCACTCGTGCTTGTTTTCCACCCAGGTAAGAACCTGATATCCGGGCCCGCGGTGAGTCCCGTAATGGAGGATATGAGAGTGAACAGCCACCGCTCGTCGCTTTCTCTATCTTGCTGATTCTGTTGGGCAGCTTGGTTAACTACCGCGATTCTTAGGGCTTAAGAGGTAGCTCTGTGGGGTCCTACAAGGCTCAGGACCTTTGGGACTTTTGCGCACATTAACCCAAACGTAAACTCGGACTTGTGAGGCATCCTATGGGACCATCCCGACTGGCGTTGCGGCTGTTCACTTGCGCAATTCTGGCATGTGGCGTCGCCGCCGCGGACACGATTGAAGCGACCGGGGTGAACACATCGCTCGGCGAATACAATGTGTGGATCAACGAAAACGGCACCGATGTGAACACCTACTTTGCGGGCGTGATCGATATCCAGCTGACCAACGCCGACGGCACGGTGGACCGTGACACACTGTGCGTCGATCTGTTCACCGACATTTATCTGGGCGAGACATACGGCACGACCATTTTTCAGCCTAGCCAGCTCAGCCCAGCTTCAACTGTGGCCGCTCTGCAGCGAATCGCGTGGCTGGAGAACAACGTATTGCTTCCCGCCACGAACCCAGGCGATCCTTCCAGCCTGCCGACGGTCGACTGGGCGTCTACGCCGGCCCAGGGGGCGGGCCTGCAACTCGCCATCTGGGATATCGAGGTTGACGGCGGAGACGGTTTTTCGAGCGGCGAGGTTCAGGCCGGCGTCTCCAACCCGACCGACCCGACGGTGCTCGCCTGGGCGGAAACGTACGAGGCCGTCAGCCTCGGCCAGCTATCGGACCTGGCGTTCGTCTATGAGAACGTCGACCTGTCCAGCGGCAGCCCCGCGCAAACGTTGGAAGGTCCCGAGTTTCTCGATGGCGGCCCGCAGCCAGTGCCGGAGAGCTCCACTTTTGTGCTGGCCGGCATCGCTTTGCTGGCCCTGCGACAGACATCGCGGCGAAAAGCGTAAGTCCCCGGCGGCAGCGGCAAACTACCGGCGAACCTCTCGCGGCTCATCACCTGGCTCCACGCGGCGACGGCCCCATGACGCGCGCCACGGCATTCACGAAGTCCGCCCAGCGTGAGTGTTGCCGCCTGAGCTGTTTCCGCCCCTCCTGGGTGAGGCGGTAGAATTTCGCGCGCCGGTTGCGCTCGGAGGTCTCCCATCGGGAGGTGATCCATCCCTTCAGCTCCAACCGCTTGAGCGACGGGTAGAGCGACCCGAACTCGATCTCGAGCGCTTCCTTCGAAGTATGGCGGATCGCTTTGGCGATCCCATAGCCGTGCGCCGGCCCGAAAAGAAGGGTTCGCAGCACCAGCATGTCGAGGGTGCCTTGCAAAATATCCATATAAGACCACTCTATATGAAGATGATCTATACTACAAGCTACGGCTCCCGGATGTGCAACACGCGGTCGGCCGCAACGTTTCTCAGCTGCTGGAGCCTGCCCGACGGCCAGCGGATCTCAATCAGGCCGACAGAGGCATCCGCGCCCAGACCGAAGTGCAGCGGGCCGGCGCTCGAAGAAGCGTAGCCGCAACTGGTCGTCACGTGGTTGAACTGGGTGCCCGATTTAGCCGTCAGCTTGACGCGGGCGCCGATCGCATCGCGATTGCTCCGGGTACCCTCCAGGCGCAGTTCGATCCAGTGGTTTGCGCCCGGAGTCCGGTTCATCCAGATCTCGGCGGGCGCGCCAATGGCGCTGACCACCACGTCCAGCCGCCCGTCGCCCTGGAAGTCGCCGACGGCGGAGCCGCGGTGGCGCCGCGGCGGCTGCGCGGTGAGCCCGGCTTCGGCGGTGAGCGGGGCGAACCTCATGCCCCCCAGGTTGCGAAACACCGTGTTGGGCTGCGCCACGGTGACGCGCGGGGCCGAGTCTATCGAGTTCACGTGACCCCGCGAGACGAAGATGTCCTTCCAGCCGTCGTTGTCGAAATCGAAAACCGTGGGCGAGTATCCGGACATGTTCATGCTCTGCGCGGCCATGTGGCTGGATTGCGTCACGTCGGCGAAATCGCCCTTGCCGGTATTGCGAAAAATGGGAAACGTCTCGTCGTCGAGCGCCACCACGGCGATATCCGGATAGCCGTCATTATCCAGATCGCGAAAGTCCACGCCCATGCCGGAGATCAACTCGGCGTTCTCTCTGAGGGCGACATTGGCTTCAAAGGCTACTTCCTCGAATTTCCCGCCGCCCAGGTTGTGGAACAGCGAGTTGTACATCTTATCGTTGGCAATAAAGAAGTCCATCTTCCCGTCGAGGTCGTAATCGGCCACGCCGATGCCCATACCTTTCGCCGGATGCGCGCGCACGCCCGAGTCCACGGAGATATCGCGAAAAGTCCCGTCCCCGTTGTTCAGGAACACCTGGTTCGGAGTCGGCCGGTACATCTTCGGGTGGCAATAATCGCGGCGGCCGGCCGCCATGCAGGCGGGCTCGGTGTCGATGTCCCAGCTCAGGTAGTTGACCACGATCAGGTCCAGCAGGCCGTCGTTGTTGATGTCCACCCAGGCGCCGCCCACGCTCCAGAGCGGGCCGTATTGCGGGTCCGGTTGAGTGAGCGCGGCGCCGAGCCCCGCCTTGGCCGTGACATCGGTGAAGGTGCCATCGCCATTGTTGTGATAGAGCGTGCTGCGGTGAACGCCGCCCACGAAGATATCTTCGTAGCCGTCGTTATCGTAATCGCCAATCGCGACCCCGGTATCGTAGCCAACGCCGGCCAGGCCGGCGGTTGCGGTCACATCGGTGAAACGGCCGTTGCCGTCATTCCGGAACAGGCGGTTGAAATACCTGGGCGCGGTCTTCTTCAGGGTGCGGATATCGGCGCCATTGGTGAAGAAAATGTCCGGCTTGCCGTCGTTGTTATAGTCAAAGACCGCGACTCCGCCGGCCATGGTTTCCGGCGCATGCCGCTCCGGCGTCTCGCAGCTATCGAGAGTGAAGGGAATCGGCTGATAGGCGAACCGGATAGCGCCGGGCTCGCTCCCGGGAACGGCGACCAGCCACCCGAGGCAAGCGGCGGAGACGCAGACGATGAGGGAAAGCCGTTTTCGCAAGGGTGGATTTCCAGATTCGATTATAGGAGAGGGCAGACTTTCTCCGGTAACACCGGCGGTGTTTGAGGCCGGTTGGTTTTGGAGCGCGCCGGCGAAGCGCCCGGCGGCAGGGCGAGATCTGCCGCGCTTCAAGGCTCGCGAATCGTCAAGACCCGATCGGCGGCGGCATCCCGGAGAACCGTTTTCTGGCCCGACGGCCAGCGCACGGCAATGGAATCGACCCGCTGCGCGCTGCCCAGGCCGAAGTGAAGCCGCAGGTCGTTCTGCGAAAGGTAGCTGCCGCCGCTGCGCACCTCGTCGATCTGGGTGCGGCCGCCGGCGGTCACCGCTACGCGCGCGCCGATCGCGCTGCGGTTCGACCGCGAGCCAACCAGTTGGAGCAGCAGCCAATGGCCCGCCGCGCGATGGCTCTGTTTCCACAGCGAGGGCGGCTCGTTCTGGTTGTTGGCCAGAATTTCGAGCGTGCCATCGTTGTCGATGTCGCCGATGGCGAGGCCACGCGCCGAGTGCCGGGCCTGAAACGCCGGGCCGGCGCGCGCGGAAATGTCCTCGAAGGTGCCCTTGCCGGTGTTGCGGTAAAGCAGGGCGTGGTCGCGCGAGTGAATGTCGATGTTCTGGCGGTCGATTTCCGGGAACACGTGCCCGTTAACCACCACCAGCCCCTTCCATCCGCTGTTCTCGAAGTCCAGGAAGGCGCAGCCCCAGTTGACGAAGCGCGTGTTGTTGGCGAGTCCCGCGGCCTGGGTGACGTCATCGAACTGGCCGTCCCCGGCATTACGGTAGAGCAGCGAACGCTCGTCGGAGAAATCCGAGCGGAAAATGTCGAGCCGGCCGTCGCCGTCATAGTCCGCCGAGGCAAGTCCCATGCCGGACAACTCGCGGCCATTCTCGTCGAACGCCACGCCGCGCATGACGGCCTCTTCGGTGAAAGTTCCATCGCCCTGGTTGATGAAGAGCATCGCCGGCGTCTGATCGCCCACCACGTAGATATCGGGCCGCCCATCGTCGTTGACGTCCTCGGCGAGCACGGCGAGCGAGTAATGGCCGGTGGCTTTCGCGATCCCCGACGGCACGGAGACGTCTTCGAAGGTGCCATCGCCTTTGTTGTGATAGAGCAGGTTGGTTTCGAAGGGAAGCCCGCGCGGGCCGCAGTTGACCGCCATCCCACGGTAGTAGCAATACGGGTTCGAGCCCGGCTTGGGCGTGGTGGCGAAGTCGAACTTCAGGTAATTGGCGACAAACAGATCCAGGCGGCCGTCGCCATCGTAATCGAGAAATGCGCAGCCGGTGTTATACCGGACCCTTTCCTGAGTAAGATGAGCCTGAGCGGTAACATCCTCGAACCGTTTGCCGCCTATGTTGCGGTACAAATGGTTCTGTCCCCAATAAGTGACGAATAAGTCGGTGTAACCGTCATTATCGTAATCGCCCGCGCAGACGCCCTCCGCCCAGCCGGACGAGGTGAGGCCCAGTTCGGCGGTGACATCGGTGAAGTGGCCATTGTGGTCGTTATGATACATACGGTTGGAGCCGGTGTCGCCGGAGAGGACGAAGATATCGAGGTAACCGTCGTTGTCGTAGTCGATGAAGGCGACCCCGCTGCCCGTGGTCTCGATGATGTACTGCTTGGTCTTCTCGCCGCCGTTGGGAAACGGCTGTGTGAGGCCGGCTTCGCGCGCGATATCGCGGAAGTCAGGCCCCCCGGCGGCGCCCGCAAACAGCGCCAGGGTCAAGGCAGCGGCGCAGGCTCTCATTTGGCGGGCGGCTTTTCGCCGAGCCTTTTCAGAAAGTCGGTGAACTCGCCCTCGGGCGGGTGCTGCAGCTTTTCGTATTCCTGTTGCTCGGTCTTCGCCTTATCCATTTGACCGGAATTGCGGTAGGCCAGCATCAGGTTGTAGTGCGCCGCTTCATTCCGCGGATCGAGTGCGATCACGTGTTCGAGCAGCGGAATGGCCGCGGAGAACTGCCTGGCCCGCACGCGCATTTTGCCCAGCGCGAGCGCGGCCTCGACAAAGTCAGGGCTGAGATCGAGCGCCTTTTGAAAATGCGGCAGCGCTTCGGCGGGCTTGGCCTGGGCATTGAGAATCTGGCCGATCTGAAACTCCGCGGCGGCGTCGCCCGGATTGAGCGCCAGCTCGGCTTGGAACTCTTTGCGCGCGGCGGCCAGGGCCTCCGGGTCATGCGACTCGAGGAGAATGGCGCGGCCCAGGCGGAAGTGCAGGTCGAGCGCGCCGGGGTTTTTCTCGATCGCCTTGCGGTACTCGGCCGCCGCTTCGGTGAAGCGATCCTGCGTTTCGAAGATTTCGGCGGAAAGCTGGTTGACGCGGTACGACGCCGGGGTGCGCTCGAACATGCGCCTTGTGACGTCGTTGAACGCCTTCATGTGCATGCGGGCGGCCTGGTAAAGAACGTCGGCATCGTCGGGAAATCTCGTCTCAAGCTGCGCGGCCACGGGCACAGCTTTGTCGGTTTCGCCGCGCGACACCAGGCACTGCACCAGCGCCAGGCCGGTCAGGCGGGCGAGCTCGGGATCGGTGGAACCGCCAAAGCGCGCGCTCAGCTCCGGAATGGCGTCGGCGCAATGGCCGGCGCCGGCGCGAGCCAGCGCCAGAAAAGCGCGCGCGTGTTCGTCATTCGGATCGCGGCTGACCGCGTCCTGCAGCAGGCGGCAAGCTTCCACATACTGGCCGCGGCGGAAGGCGCCGACGCCCTGCTCGGTGAGCGAATCGGCCGCGCACAGGGGTATGGCAACGAGGGCGACGGAGAGGAGGAGCCGTGCAGGCATTCCTTTGCGGGGCGGTCTGCCGCCGGGCCGCTCGCAGGATGCCATTCTGGCGCACATGAAAGCGACTTGCCGCGCGGCCGGGATATCGGAATCGGTAATAGTGAAACTAGTGTCCGGCATCATCGAGCATCAGCTCCGTATTCGAAAAGCGGTGGCGCTGCTGCGCTTCGTAATATCGGAAGGAAAGCAGCGGCGGAGCTCCGGGCGCTATGCGGGCCCGCGGCGCAATCCGCTCCGACGGGGTGACGGCAAGTTCGAGGACTTGCCCCGAAGCGGCGACTTCATGGGTGAGGCGGTCGAGCTCGCCGGCGCTTTCCGCCAATAGGAAACAGACCAAGAGCATCATTGCGTTTCCAACTCCTTTAAGGCGCGCTCCGCGGCGGGAAGGCCCGGCTTGCGGGCCAGCAACTGGCGCATCACGTCTCGCGCCTTCTCCCGTTCGCCCATGCGCAGCCATGTGCGCGAGAGGTTCAGGTACAGTATATCTTCATCCGGCGCCACGCGAATGCCGTACTCAAAAGCGGCGATAGCGTCATTATTCTTGCCGGTGTTCATGTAGAGCACGGCGAGGTTGTTGATGGCGGAAGCATCATCGCGGCGGATGGAGATGGCCTGCTCGAGATAGCGGCGCGCCTCCCCGGTCCGGCCCGCCTTGGCCAGCAGCAGACCCAGTTTGCCGGCGGCATCGCCAGAGCGCGGATCGGCCGCGAGCGCGCGGGCGTAGAGCCGCTCCGCCTCATTGGCATTGCCGAGCGTTTCCTGGATCGCGCCGGCGTTGACCAGCACGTAGGGCAGATTGGGCCCCAGCGCCAGCGCGCGCTGGTAAAGGCGCAGAGCTTCGCGCGGGTTGCCCGCCGCCGATTCCACTCCACCCAGATCGTTCCACGCCTCCGGCAGCGCCGGGTCCAGTTCCGTGGCGCGTTCGAGAGCCTGGCGCGCCGGCGCTAGGCGGTTGGCCTCGAGGTGGATTCGGCCGATGGCGACAAGGGTTTTGGCGTTGGTGGGAGCGCGGCGCGAGGCCTCTTCCAGGTAGGGCAGCGCATACTCGCCGTAGCCGGCCATCAGCATGGCGCCGCCGATTTTGAAGTAATCGCGCCCCGGCTTGCCGTGGAAGACGCCCGCGAAGGGCAGCGCCCGCGCATCGGGCACCGCCTCATCCACGGCGCGCAGGTCTCGCTGGACGCCCGTGGCGTCCGGTGTTTCGGCATAAACCTTGCGCACCCGCCCGGCGCTGTCGATCAGCATCCACAAGGGCGTTGCCAGGTCGACGCGATAGTCGAACCAGTAGCGGCGGAAGATGGCGTAGGCTGCCACCAGGTCGGCGGCGGCGGCGCGCAGGTCGAGACTCTGGGTGGGCACGGGAAGGCGCGGCAGGGGCTCACCGGCGTGCAGCACCAGCAACGCCGGGCCGTGCCGCTTTTCCGGAAGGGGTAAGGGCTCGCGCAGCCAGGTGGTGAACAGGCGCGACCGGTTGTCCGCCGCCACCGGCGGGCCGGCGGGCATTTCCGCGGAGGGACGCAGCGGTGTGGTCGTGTATTCCGCGGAACCCTCCGTCACCTCATACAGGTACCCTGCCTCGAGCGCGGGCAGCGGCTGCTGGGCCCCGGAGGGCCAGGTGATGCGCACGTTCTCCGCGCGCGCCCGCGTGCCCAAGCCGAAATGAAGCCGCTTGGTGTGTTGGGAAAGATACGCGGACCCGGCCACCAGCCACTTCACCTGCCCATCCACTTCCACGCGCGCGCCCACGGCATCCCGGTTACTCGCCGTCCCCTTCAGCGAAAAGACCAAGCGGTGGCTGGCGGCGCCGCACGCGTTCTGGAAAACGCGAATCTGCGGGCCCAAGCGGCTCCTCACCACCAGGTCCAGGTTGCCGTCGCCGTCGAGATCGACCAGCGAAAACGCGCGGCTATCCTGTTCCAGGTCGATTCCGCTGACGCCGGAAAAATCGTAGTAACGGCCGGCGCGCCGCGCATAAAAGATGTTCGGCTCCGGACCCGCCCAGCTGAAATCTTCCCTGACCAATTGATTGATGGCGTTCCACCCGTTCTCATAGGCGGGCGCGCGCGCATACTCGGGCGGCGACTTCGCCACCACCTGCCGGTAAAAGTAACTCATCAGGTCGGTGCGGCTGTTATTGGCGAGCATGCCGCACGCGATGTAGATCTCGGGCGATCCATCGTTGTCGAAATCGCAACCATCGCAGGACCACGACCAATGGCCCATTTCGATGCCCTGGGTATCTCCGGTGTAAGTGAAGGTGCCGTCACCGGAATTGTGAAACAACGAATTGCCCTTGACGTGCCGGCGGTAGATGTCGCGGAGCGCGGGCGACTGTTGGGCGGGGCCGAACGCGGGGTCATTGACAATGCGCTGGCCGCACGCGCTCCACATATTCGAGATCAGGACATCGGGGCGCCCGTCGCCATCGTAATCGAACCAGCTCGCGCTCATCCCCGGGCCCAGGTCGACCACCCCGGCCTCTTCCGCGACATCGCGGAAATGCCCGCCGGTGTTGCGGTACAGATTCTTGCGGCCGAAATCGTTGGCGACAAAAAGGTCCGGCCAGCCGTCGTTGTTGTAATCGCACCAGGCGCCGGCGAAGCTGAACCGGTTGTTGTTGTGATCGATTCCGCTCGCGGCGGTGACATCGTCGAAACAGGGCGGATTCCGGTCGAGGCAATTGCGAAAGAGGAAATTCGGCGGGCCATTCTGCGCGTCGTGATACGGCGTCGGGTAGCGGTACTGCGCTTCGCTCTGGAAATAGACATAGGTGCAGAAGTACAGGTCCAGCCGGCCGTCGCGATCGTAATCGGAGGCTGAAACGCTGGTGAACGTTCCCTGCGGCGCGGTGCGAAAACGAAATACGTCGGGCGCCGGGGTAAACCGGCCGCTTCCATCGTTGAGGAAGAGCATGGGCTGCGTCGGGCGCACCAGCACCAGGTCCTGATGGCCCGAATTGCGCAAGTCGGCGAACAGGGCGCAGGTTGTGTCGTCGAGGATGTCGAGGCCGGATTCCTTCGAGATATCGCGGAAGTGGCCGTTGCCATCGTTCTTATAGAGGCGGTTGGGCAGACCGCCCGCCTGGCAGACGTAGATTTCGTCCAGCCCGTCATGGTCGATATCGGCGGCGGCGATGCCATTTTCGCCGTAGACGTCCACGCCGCAGGCCGGATCGAGGCGCGCGCGCCAGTAGCCGACGCCCCTGGTGAGCTGCTCGTGAAACGAGGAGACGCCGGCGAACGCCGTGCCGGTGACGTCGCGGAACCAGGGCGCAGGGGCGCTGGTGACGGTTTCCTCGATCGGTTCCAAGCGGGTGATGACGCCGTTTTCCCAGGCGACCCTCCAGACGCCCACGCGGTGCTCGAGGCGCCCGGCATTTCGGCTGCGAAGGTCATATCGAACCAGATTGTCGGGCAACGCATAGAAGACCGCGCGCCGGACCTGGCCGAGCGAAGCGCGCCATTTCTTCCAGCCCGCGCCGGGATCTCCTCCACCGAAGACGGCGGTGGCCGCATCCGGCGCCACCTGGCGATATTCGCGGGGTTCGGGCGACGCGCCACGGCAGCCGGCAGCCACCGGCAGGTCGCCGGATCGCAAAGCGCCGGCCAGGCGCGCCTCAATCTCGATGGCCGTTTTCTCGCCTGGGAATTCGTCGCTGCCGGGCTCGGCGAGCGCCATCACCGCCGCGAAGGGCGGCTGCTGTTTGAACTTCACGGGAAACGGCGCGGGCAGCGGGGACGCCGCATGTGCGCGCGAGCCAAGCCAGGGCGCGGCGGCGCAAGCGGCGAAAAAATCGCGGCGCCTCATGGGTGCGGCTGGTTCGGAGCGCCGGGAAGCGCGCGCTCGACGTTGCTTTCGGCCGCGGTCAGCCGCTCGTGCTCCGCCCGCTCCGCCCGCGCCAGTTCGGGCTTGCCCAGCTTTTCGTAGACGCGCGCGAGCTGAAAGTGCGCCGCCGCATGTTTCGGGTTGAGTTGAATGCTGCGCGCCAGCTCCGCGGCAGCTTCCTCCCATCGCCGGCTCTTGGCGAGCAGCAACCCAAGCTCGAAGTGCGACTCCCAATACGCGCCGTTCAAGCGGATGGACTGGCGCAGCTCCGCTTCGATTTCGGCGGGATCGCCTCCGCCGGCGCTCAGCGCCTTGGCGTGCAGGCAGAGGGGGAGACAGTTGCCCGGCGCGGCGCGTTCCCAGGCCGCGTAAGCGGCGGTGATTTGGTCCAGGCGGCCGCCAGCCTGGTCGAGAAGCCGCGCCAGAAACACGTACGGCTGCTCGACCGATGGATCGATGCGGATGACGCGCAGGAATGAGTCGATCGAATCGGCGAAGCGGCGCTGGCCATAAGCGGCCACCCCGTAAGCGAGCTCGATTTGGGCGCTGTTGGGGAACCGGCCGCGCGCCGCTTGAAAGAAGGAGAATGCTCCGGCGAAATCGCCGCGTTGGAGAATCTTTTGCCCCAGATCGAACGCAAAACCTTCGTCGTTCCGCGCCAGATCGGCGGCTTTGGCGTAGCTTCCGGTCTCGGAGTAAAAGATCGCCAGAGCGTGCTGGATCACAGGATCGTTCGCGGCCAAAACTTCCGCCCGTTTAGCCGCCGCTTGGGCCGGTCCCGCCTGCTTACTCCGCCAGTAAGCCTGCGCCAGGGCTATCCAAACCTTTGGGCTTTTGGGCTGTAACCGGGAAGCTTCTTCCAGGCTCTGCTTCGCTTCGGTGAGGTTATTGTTCTCGAGCGCGACCAGACCGCGGCGCAATTCGTCATCGAAGGAAGCCCGCTCGGCAGCCAGCGCGGCCGAAGCCCCGAGGAAAATAACGGCCAACCAGCGCACCACTCGTATTCTACTGCTCTGGGGCATGGTACACAAAGAAAAGCCCCCGCCACCAGGACGGGGGCTTGTATCCAATCAGATTGCGTGACGCGGCCCTAGAACTGCAATCGCAGCGCGAACTGGACGTGCCGTTCGGTGCCTGCCTGGGTGCCGGTAATCTGGCCGAAGTTCGAGTAGCCGTAGGTGTTGTTGGGCGAGTTGAACTGCGGCGTGTTGAAGAGGTTAAAGAACTCGCTGCGGAACTCCGCTCTCCAGCGTTCGGTAAAGACGAAGTCTTTGAACACCGAAAAATCGAGGTTCTTGGTCGCAGGGCTGGTGTTGCTCTGGAGGCCCAGATTGCCGCCGGTAAGCGGCGCCGGACCGGTAACCGCAGCCACGTTAAACCACTCGCTGGGCGTGCGGCCGCCGGGCGGCGCGGCCTGGGGATTCAGTCCCGAGATCAGCTCGGGACGGCAGAGATTCCACTGTCCCTCGCAGCCGGTGGAGTCGAGAGTAACCGGTTGGCCGGTGTGGAGGGTGAGAACGCCGTTGAGCTGCCAGTTACCTGCGATGGCATTGGCAACCGGGCTCAAACTGCTGCCGTACGTCTTGCCTCTGCCAAAAGGAACTTGATAGGAGAGGCTGCTGGTGAAATCGTGGCGGATATCCCACGATGCGCTCGAGTAGCTGCTGTTGTAGTTGAGGGGATCGATGGTACCCAACCCGTTAGATCCGCTCAAGGTGGTGCCGCTATCGGCCAGCGCGTGCCCGTAGGTGTAAGAAGTCAGGAAAGTCAGCCCGCTGGAGAACCGTTTCTCCAGCTTGGAGGTCATACCGGCGTAGTTCCCGAAGCCGAAGGACGCGGTGCCGAACAAGGTGCCGAGGTCCGGGTAAGGTTCCAGGCTCACGCAATTAACCGCCGATGCGGACCCGACGTTCGGACAGGCATTCTGGTTCGGCTGAAGCAGCCCGTGTGCCTGGTGATTGCCGACATAGGCAACTTCGAGAGCCATCTGCCAGGGCAACTCATGCTGAATCGCAAGATTCCACTTGTGCACCAGGGAGTTTCGGAAGTCTTCCGCGAGGCTGCGGAAGCTGATGGGCGCGGGCAGGGTGAAGACGTTCAGAGGATAGCCGGCCTGCAAGCCGCCCGTGAAGAACGGATTGGTGGCCCAGGGGCTGTCGGTGGCGGAACGATCGAGGATGGGCGATTCGTTGAACGGCACGGACTCGCCGCGGTTCGGATTGCCTCCCTGGTTCTCCTCGCCGCCGTAGAAGATGCCGTATCCGAGACGAATCACGGTCTTCGAGCGCAGATTATAGGCGATGCCGATACGCGGCGCGAAATCGAGCTTATCCCAGGGGATCAGGTAGCTGGAGACCTGTCCGCGCGAAACCGTGACGTTGGGGAACGCGGTAGCGAAGTTCGGCGGCAGGGGGGCATTCTGGTCCGGCCCCTTCGGTATGTCGAGGGTCAAGGTGTTGAAATTGAGGTTCGACTGGCGGCCGAAGCCTTCGTTGATCGGCGAGAAGAGCTCGTAACGCAGGCCGAGGCTGAAGGTGAGATTTGGAGTGACCTTCCAGTCGTCCTGGCCATAGAAGGAGTAACCCCACTTCTGTGACGAGATGAAGTTACTGGTTGAGATCTCTCCCCAATTGATGTCTCCGAGCAGGAAGGAGGCCATCTGGTCGCCGCTCGTGGTGTTGTTCAGCGGCAAGAGCGGGTTCGCGGTTTCATTCTGGGTGAAGTACATCTCGCCATGCGGGTAAGGCACCTGGAAGAATGGGAAGCGTATCTGGCGGACCTCCGCGCCAAACTTCAGAGCGTGGGCGCCCTTGGTGACCGCGAGGTTCTGGATGAAGTCCCAGACGTTGCTGTACTCTTTCGACGGCAGCCAGTCGTTGGCGCCAATCTGGCTGTAGGTCTGGCCGGGATACTGCGTCTGGCTCTGGGTGCCGAATGTGATCTGGGGAAGTCCCCCGTTCAGCGGGCCGGTAGGATCGTAGCCGGCGATCCCGAAGGCCTTGAACTCATCGGTATTGGCGTTGGCGGTCTGCACGCGGGAAGTGACCAGGCGTGTGAATCCGAGGCGGGTTTCGGAGATGACGTCCGGTTTCCAGACACGCGTATAACTGAGCATCGCGTTGCGGGAGAGATCGATCTCGGGAACGCCGGCGAATGTCGCCCCATCGAGCGCGCCGGGAAGAGGCGCCACGCTGGTCTTATTGGTGTCGGCCCAGCTCAACGTGCCAAACAGGCTGTCCCTGTCGCTCAAGCGGTGGTCCACCCGGACATCGCCCTGGTCGGTTTGTTGTGAGCCGGGGGTATCGATGAAAAGGTCGTTGACCGGATAAGCGCCGGTCACGATCGGCTGATTGGTGGCCGGGTAGAGCGCCATGATTTTCTGCGCCACCGGATCCATTTCGCTGGTGGGAATGATGTTGCCCGGATAGGCGGTGCGCACGGTCTGGCCGCTGGCATTTACGGTGGTTGTGGTCGGGTCGTACAGTTGGTCCGGCAGCAGCGAGGAGAAATTGCCGGTCTTCATCGCCGCGGTGGGGATGGTGTAGTAGCCGCTGTTTCCGAGGCTCGCGATGATGCCTCCGGACGAAGCGATGCGGGTGCCCTGGTAATCGCCGAAGATGAAGGTCCGGTTCTTGATAATCGGTCCGCCCACGGCCACACCAAACTGGTTCTGAACATAGGGGCCTTTGGGCGTTCCGGATTGGTTATTCTCCCAGCGATTCGCGTCGAGATCGCGATTCTGCAGGTCTTCCCACAGAGTGCCGTGCACCTGGTTCGTGCCCGACTTGAGATTGACGTTGACCACGCCTCCTGCGCCGCGGCCGTACTCGGCGTTGTAGCCGTTGGTGAGCACGTTCATCTCGCCGATGGCTTCCACCGAAGGACCCACGACAAACGAGGTCTGGTTGAGAAAGTCGATCACGTTTACGTTGTTGTCAACTCCGTTCAACAAGAAGTTATTCTGCCCGTTGGAGCGCACACCGTTGGCGGAGAAGCCGCCGCCGGCGGCGTCGCGCGCGCCAGGCTCGGCGGTGAGGACGCCGGGAGAAAGGCGGGCCAGGAAGCTGAAAGTGCGTTGCCCCCCGAGAGGCAAATCGGCGAGGGACTGGGCGTTCAAATCCGCGCCCAGGGTGGTGCTCTCGGTTTGCAGCAGCGGGGCCTGCGAGGTAACTTCGACCGATTGAGTCAAATCGCCGACCGGCAGCGTCAGGTTCACGCCGACGCGGTCGCCGCCCGTGACCACGATATTATCCTGCTCGACGCGGCGGAAGCCTTTCGCCTCGGCGGCCACCGAGTATGTGCCGGGCTTCAGCGCGGGGCGCGCATACGAACCGTCGGCGGCCGTCTCGACTTCGTACTTCAGACCGGTGGCAACCTCGGTGATGGTTATTTTTACGTTAGGCACGACAGCGGATTGTGCGTCGGTGACCGTGCCGGTGATTGTGCCCAGGTCGCGCTGGGCAAAAGCGAGCGTGGTGAACACCAGGGCTAAAACCGTCAGCAGAAACCACAACCGCCGGCGCCCGAAGAAAACCATACGAACACGTGGTATCGATTCCTTCATTTTGACCCTCCCACTAAAGCCAAACTCCTACCAAAGCTACACAGGGCCCGCCACGGAAGCGTTTCCATGCAGGTCAGCAGTAGTCTAAATCTATTACAAAAGTGAGTCAAGGGGTAATTACCAGGGTAAACTGCCGCTTCGGAAGGTCGACGCCAACCCCTTAATATTCTTCAACTTCTGGGGGTTGGCGGATTTCCTGCCGGTCGCGCCGGGGCAGTAACAGGTGTTGCGGATGAACCGGGGAGGTTAATCGGGACCTCAGCGGAGTCAGGCAGGTCAATCCGGGCAGGACCGGTTGAAGCGCGCACCACCAGCGAGGTGCTCACGTGCAACTCGACGCCCGCTCCGGGATTCTGGATGGAGTGCAAGAGGGCTTCGCAGGCGAGGCGCGCGACTTCGGTGCGGACGAGTTTCACGGTGGTCAGCGGCGGCTCGGTGAACTGCGCCATCTGAATATCGTCGAACCCCACCACGGAAATGTCTTCGGGGACGTGCAGGCCGCGTTTGCGGATGGCGCGCATGGCGCCGATGGCGGTGAGATCGTTGGAGCCGATCACGGCGGTGGTGCGGGGGGCACGATCGAGCACGCGCAGCATCGCCTTGAAGCCGCCCTCGACGCGGTGGTTTCCTTCCTCGACCAGTGGCTCCGGGCGCGCACCGCCACGCGGCTCCGTCAGGCGCTTGAGAAACGCGTCGCGGCGTTCGCGGACCGATTCCAGGCGGAGCGGCCCCGAGATAAACGCGATGCGGCCGTGGCCGAGCGCGCGCAAGTGTTCGACCGCTTGCGCGATGCCGTGCGCATAATCGACCTTCACATTGTTCACGCCGCGGGCAACTTCGCCGACATCGAGAAACACCAGCGGGACTTTCCGCTTGGCGAAGATGTCGGGCAGGGACGGGTCGACTTCCGACGTCATGATGGCCACGCCATCGATCTTGCGCTCGATCATGCGTTTCACGCAGAGAGCAGTGCGAGCGGGGTCGTAGTTCGTGGATGCGACAAACACGTCGTAACCGCTGTGCAACGCCACGTCCTCGAAGCCCTTGATCAACTCGGGGAAAAACGGATTGGTGATATCGGAGACCACCAGGCCGAGCATGTGGCTGCGGCCCGAAGCAAGCGATTGCGCGTTGGTGTTCGGCCGGTAGCCGAGTTCCTCCATCACCCGCCGCACTCGCGCCGCTGTCTCCGGGCTCACCTGCGGGCTGCCGTGCAGGGCGCGGGAAACAGTGGCGATGCCAACGCCGGCCCGCTTGGCGACGTCTTTGATCGTCATCGCAGTGCCCCTGAGACGAGTCTACAATGATTGGGCCGGCGCGGCACAAATTTTACTTACCGTCCGGGTTCTAGTAGTTTTGCCGCGTGTGGTCATGATTGTCACCAGCCCGGCGAAGCTGTAAGCTGTGGTTGTCCGGCGAGCGCGAGGGGTTATGACGCGTAGAGCACTTCTGGGCATTCTGACCGCGGCAGTGTCCGAGCGTTTAGGGCCGGCCGGCCGCGCCGCGCAAACTCCAGCCCGGCGGACGGTGCTGATCACCCTGGGCGGCATCCGCCGCCAGGAGAGTTGGTCGCAGGCGGGCGTACGCTATATCCCTCACCTCTACAACGATCTGCTGCCGCAATCTCTGTTTTATCCCTACACGGCCAATGAGGGTGTGACCTCGCACTTCAACACGATCTCGAGTATCCTCACCGGAGTCTGGCAGCGCGTGGACGATTGGGGAAGCGAAAAACCCGTCGGCCCAACCCTGTTCCATCATTTCCAAACCCAAACCCATGCCGAGCCGGACCAGACCTGGGTGGTGACCAGCAATAAGCAACTTACCGCCAACATCAGTCCGGGCGTGAACGTGATTCTTTCCAAGCAACTCATGGTGGAAGCGGTGGAACGGATCATCAACGGCCAGACTACGCGGAGCCGGCTCGAGCGCGGGCAACTTCTCCAGGAGATGACGGCGGTACTCGAGACCGATTACGAGCGCATCGGCTGGGGCGTGCCGTCGGAATCCAGTTTCCACGATCCGGCCGTGAAGCAGACTCTGCTGGCGGCGCTCACCGGTTTCATCCATTCTCCCGACGCGCCGGCCAGCGGCGACGAGCTGACCTTTCTGATCGCGCGCGAAGTGTTGCGGCGGATCGCGCCCGCCATGTTGATGATGAATCTCTCCGATATGGAAGTGGCGCACTCCGGCAGCTACTCGCTGCACCTGGCGGGAATCAACCACGCGGACGCGATCTGTTATCGCATGTGGCGATTCATCGAGTCCACGCCGGTGCTGGCCGGCAACACCACGCTGATTGTCATGAACGAATTCGGGCGCGACCCGGATGGCTCTTCCACCAACGGCTTTTTCAACCATCGCACCGACACCGAGTCGTGCCGCATGGCCTGGACGATGGTGCTGGGACCCGCCGCCGGCAAGCCCGCGGTGGTGGAACGCGAGATCCGACAGCTCGACGTGACGCCTTCGATCGCGTCATGGATGGGCTTCGAGCCGGGAAGCGGGCCGGGCTTGCGGCTCCCGGAGTTCCATGTCTGAAGAACCGCGATTTCCGGCGGAACTGGCGCGGCGGCTGCCGGCCACATTCGGCGGCGGCATTCACGATCAGCTCCGGCAATGGGACTTCCTTTTTCCCGCCGAACAGCGCCGGCTGCGCGCGCAGGTGGAGTGGCTGTCCGCTCTGGCGCCGAGCGAGCTCGACGGTCTTTTCGCGCCCCTGGCCGAGCTCGAAAGGCGGATGGCGCTGGGGCGGCTGGATTCGGCAGGCGGTCTCAATGTGCACGACGTCGGCGTCCTGGCGCGTTCGCCGTTGTATCCGCGGTGGCGCACCGAAGTCGAGAATGTCTTCAGCCGGATTGACGCGGCGGTGGCCCCTTCCGCGCCTTTGCGGAATGAGCCGCGCCTGTTGCTCGCGACCTTGCCGCCGGCGGCGTCGCTGAAGGACGAGGCGGTGTGGCCTGGCCGCGGCAAGCCCGGCAAGTGGCTGCCGCTCGATCGCCCTTTCGGCGACATTCTGCCCTTTCTGGTCTCCGCCGTCGCGCGGCGCTCCTCTGCGCACTTCGAAGAGATCGAGCGCACGTGGGTGTTCGAATGCGGCGCCGGGTTTGCCGGTCTCGCGGACGCCACCGTTTTGTCGTGGGACGCGCTGGAATTGGTGCGGCGCGAATTCCTGCGGCGCCTCAACGCTGTTCAGAGAGACCTGCGCAGCGTGGACGAGACCACGGAAGATTTGAGGCACGCCGATATCTCCCGCAGCGCCGGTCCCACGATCGCCGCTAACCCGCGCGTGCGCGAGTTCCTGCGCGGCGTGCTGCTGAGCGGCAACGGCTCCCTGGTCTTCAGCAATTCCTTCGTGGAATGGGGAGCCTCCGAGGCGCTGCGCCGCGCCGAGCCCCAGGTGTTGGTGGCATCATTTGGCATGCGCCAGAAGCTGAAACCGTTCAGCAGCCTGGTGCTGTTCGAGGATCAGCACCGTTCCAACCCGGTGCCCGACCAGGACGACCCGGCCGGCTCGCTCACCGATGCCGTGCTGCTTTCCGAGTACGTCTATCTGGCATCGCAGCGCGTGCCCTGCTACCCCGATCACACGGTCACGCTGCTTTCGGCTGTCGATTGGGACCGGGCGCTGGTGATCGGCCCGGCGAATGCGCGCCCGCCCGCCCCGCCGGCAACGCCGGACCAACTCGCCGCGTTCGCCCTTGCCTGGCTGAGCGGCTGAAGGAGCGCGGCAAACGCCCGCGGGCCGCGCCGGCCGCGTTCCTGCGCCGACGCGTCACCGCAGCGCGTAACCGGTGAGCAGCGCGTGCGCCCAATCCGGGCGATTGCCGGCGGCCGCCATCCGTGCGGCGGCGGCCCAGTCATAATCGACAGCCCGAAAGGTCGCGCGCCATCCCTGGCGATGACGGTCGAGCAGCGCGTAGCGGGCGTGCGGGCTGCCGATCTCGATCGCATGGGGGAAGGGATGGTCAAGGTCGTGATACGCCTGAAGGCCGACGCTCCCCGGATTGAGCACCGCGGTTCCATCCTCGAGCAGCACGAGGCGCGGAACGTGCGAGTGGCCGCACAGCACTGCGCCGCCCGCCGTGCCAACCCGGGAACGAATTGTCTCGCGGGATGCCAGACTCACGCCGCTGGCCGAAACCTCTTCGAGCAGGTAGTCCGCGTCGCTCCCCGGTGTTCCGTGGCACAAGTGGACATCTTCCGCGACGATCGCACTCGCGGCGAGCGACCGCAGCCATGCCCTGTGCCGGTCGTCGATCTGCTCATGGGCTGCGCGGTCCGAAGGGCCCATCGCGCCCGGCTCATGCTCCACTAACTGGCGGTCGTGATTACCGCGAATGTGAACCCAGCTGCGCTGAGCGAGGAGTAAGTCGGCGGTGCGGGCGGCTTCGAGCGGGCCGGATAAGTGATCGCCGAGATTGACTACCAGGTCAGGCGCGCAGGCACCGAGGTCGGCGAGAACCGCTTCGAGCGCCGCCAGATTTCCGTGTATGTCCGCCAGTACTGCAATTCTCATGTGCCATGCCGAGCCGCGGCCAAGGGGGGCGGGCAGCCGTGCCTACACCACGTCCGGCTCGGCCGCTTTAACACGAATGGCGATCGACCTCTTGCCGAGGAACGGGTGCGTGGCGGCCAGGTTGACCACTCCGGCGCCCTCCTTAGCCCGCAGCCAGATCGCCGCCGCGCCGCCGGCCGGCACGAGAGGATTTTCGCCGATGATCTCGGCGGGGCCGGTCACCGAGAGCGCGATGGCAGCCGTCGCGAACGGCCGCATATTGCCGTATTCATCGGTTACCATCACCACCACCCGCGTGGCGTCGCTCCCGTCGCCCGTCAGTTCGGCATCGTCGGCGACGACTTTGAAATCCGCGTCTTTGCCGCTGCCGGAGAGCATCAGCGTCTTGCGAAGCTGGCCGCCGATATACCCTTCGATCTTCACATCGTTCCAGGGGCTCAGCGGCAGCTCTCCCAGGTCCATGGTGAAGGGTGGATGCTTGAGGTGAGGGTAGGTTGTGCGGTCGGGATCGAGCTCTTGCGAGAGTTCGCCATTCCAATAGACCTTGAGGTGGTCGCAGTTGGACAGAACCGGCACGCGATGCACGCCGCCCGCGGCCGACCGGTCGCCCTGCGACCAGAAGAATCCCGCCTCCAAAACCACTTGCTCTTCCGGACTGCATTGCGAGGCGTAAAAGTACGCCGCCGGTTTGGGTATGCGAAAAATGTCGGACACGCCGTGATAACAGATGTGGTCGCCGGAGCCGAAGTTGTGATGCGTGTTGTAGTCGAAGGCGCACCACCCGGTTCCGCCCGAGTAGCGATTGTCCGAGGCGAGCTGGTCGTGCACGCGCGCATGCTTGGCGACATGCTCCGCCACCCGCTCCACGTTGTCGGAGCGCTTGGTCGAGAACATGTGGCCGCAGAATTCGGTATTCATGTAGAGCGGATGGTTCGGCGGCCGCAGCGGGAAGCCGAAGTCATTCATGGTCATCACGTCCTCGAGCAGCTCCGTGTCGTAGAGGTAGCGGATGCCGCCGGTTTGGCGCGCGTCGTCAAGCGAATGGGCCAGCGCGTTGGTGCGCGTGTAGAAATCGTGATTGTCGGCGCTCTCATTGATCCGCACGCCCCAGAGCACGATGGAAGGATGGTTCCAGTCGCGCTGGATCATCGCGCCCACGTTGCGCACCGCCAGGTCCTGCCATGCCTGGTCGCCGATGTGCTGCCAGCCGGGAATCTCCTCGAGCACCAGGAGCCCGAGTTCGTCGCAGGCATCCAGAAAGGCGGGGGATTGCGGGTAGTGCGAGGTGCGCACGATGTTGCAGTGCAGTTCGCGCCGCAGAATCCAGGCGTCGCGGCGCTGCACCCGGTCCGGCATGGCGCCGCCCACGTAAGGAAAGGTCTGGTGACGGTTCAGGCCCATCAGCTTGACTCGTTCGCCGTTCAGCATGAAACCGTCCGGAGTGTAGCGCGCCTCGCGGAAACCGATCCGGGTAACGTACTCGTCGTGCCCGCCGCTCCCGGCCAGCCGCACCACCACGCTGTACAGTTTCGGCTTCTGCAAATTCCAAAGCTCGATGGGGGGAAGGGAATCGAGCTGAATCTCGTGGTACGCGGCTTCCTTGGTCACGGTCACGCTCGCGGATTTCAAGACCGTGGCGCCATCGCGCAGTTCCGCGGTCAGTGTCGCCGCGCTGGCGATCGGGCCTTGCAGGTAGCAGCGGACCGCGACCGACTTCTCCCCGCTCAGCGGCGCCATCGCCTTGGCGTAGACATTGTCGATGAAAGTCTGCGGAACCACGCGCAGCTGCACGCCGCGGTAGATGCCGCCGAAGGTGAGGTAATCGATGTTTTCGCCGAAGGGAGGAATGTCGCTGCGTTCCCTCGAATCCAGCTCCACGGCAATCACGTTGTCGGCATCGTATTTCAAGTGGGGAGTGATTTCGAAATGGAAAGGCGTGTACCCTCCCTGGTATTCGTCGAACTTGTGTCCGTTGACGGTGACCGTAGCAGCGGTCATTGCGCCGGCAAAATCGAGGAAGACACGTTTGCCTTTCCATTCCGGCAGGCCGCGCAGGTGACGCCGGTAAGCCGAGACATACTGAAAACTGTGCTCATCGAAGCTGTGCCATGGCAGGCGCACGTTGCTGTGCGGCAAGGTGATCTTCTGCCATGCCGCATCGTCGAAGCCCGGGGCCGAAACTCCCGCTCGCGCTTTGCCGCCGAACAACCATCGGCGGTTGAGCTCAAAGACGCGGCGCTGTGAATCCGCATGGGACGCGGCTTGCTCCGCTTGCGCCTCCAGGACACTCGCTGCCGCCGTGCCAAGGATGAACATACGCCGGTCGATTTGTGGTTGGTTGCTCATAAAAGTTACCGTAGGCTAGACTAGCATCAACTTTCTTCCCTTACTAGTAGCAAAACCCTGCGGCGGTTCGCCCGCGATGCTCCCGACTGTGCTAATTTCGAAACTGAAATGCGATTTTTCCCTGCATTGAAGGCGGGCGCCTCGGTTGCCGCCGTTTGCCTGTGCGTTTCGGGGCAGACCCCGCCAGCCGCGCCTGCCAAGGAACCGCAAGTTGAGGCGAAAGGCATGCCGCCGAGAGCGACGCCCGACGATTATCAGGACCACGCCGAGGCCGGCAAGGTCACGATTGCGGCCGAGTTCGAGGGACATTCGATCGCCACGCCGCAGGGGCCGCTGAACACGGAAGACTATGTTGTGGTGGAGGCCGCATTGTTCGGCCCGCCCGGCGCACGCCTCAAACTATCGTTCGACGACTTTTCGCTTCGCCTCAACGGCAAGAAGACCCTGCCCGGCCAGCCGTACGGAGTGGTACTCGGCAACGTGAAGGACCCCGAGTGGCAGCCACCCGAGGAAGCCAAGCCAAAGTCGAAAACGAGTTTCGGCGGCAGCGAAGACGAGGGGAGCGGTATACAGCGCGGCGAGAAAGAGCCGCCCATGCCGGTGAAGATTCCCATCGAAGTGCAGCGCGCCATGGCGGAGCGCGTCCGCAAGGCATCGCTACCGGAAGGCGATCGCGCGCTTCCCGAAGCCGGCCTGATTTTTTTCGAGTACCACGGCAAGCCCGAGAAACTGCACTCGATCGAGCTGATCTACGCCGGTCCCGCCGGCAAATCCACCCTGACGCTCCAGCCTTAGCAGGACGCCGGGCGTCTTAGTTTCCCGGGTAACGCCGGGGGTCTGCCGCCCGCGTGATTTGCGTATCGGGCCCAGGTGGGCCGATGTGGGCCGACCGCGCATGCGGGCGCCGCGGCGCTGGAAGACGGGCGCGCAGGTCTTGCCCCGCATCGAAATGGCGGTGTCAGCCGAACCCTCCCCGCAGCGCGCCCATGGCATTCTCGATTCGGCGTCATCGTTAACCCGCCAAGCTATCAGGCACGCGCGCTGCCGGTGCTCAGCGCTTTCTCAGTCCGGTAAAGCAGGGTGCGCCCTGCGAAGCAATGCGAGTTTCGCTCGATTCGACTCAGTGAGCGCCGCCAGGTGAATAAGTTAACCAAGGCACCTTGTCGGCTATCGATAAAGGCGTTATACTAACTCAAGAATCGAACCAACTCAGGAGGTTAGTCCGTGACTAAGACGTCGTGTGGGCTATCTATTACTCTTTTCCACTTAACCTCTATGCTGTTAGTGGCGTTCCTCACACTGGCAGCGCTGGCGTCACGTTCAGCACAGGCTCAAACTACTGCTGTGCTCTCCGGTACGGTATACGATCCTACCGGAGCAGCCATTCCCGGCGCCGCCGTGACACTGCGCAACCAGACAACCGCTGCGGAGCGCCAGACGGTCAGCAATGGCAGCGGGTTCTTTTCGTTTCCCGCGGTGGTCCCCGGCACCTACACGATTCACATTGAAACGGCGGGGTTTCAGGCCTGGCAGCGGACCGATATCATCATGAACCCCGGCGACCAGCGCAACATTCCGGACATACATCTGACTCTGGGCTCGCAGGCACAGGAGATATCTGTGAGCGCCAACACCAGCGCCGTGCCGGTCGATAATGGCGAGCGCAGCACGGTGCTCAGCAATACCGATATTACGCGGCTTTCCACGGTGGGCCGTGATGCCACCGAATTGCTCAAGATTCTGCCCGGCTCGGCTGTATTAACCGGTGTCGGCAACACGCCATATTACACGGGCACCCAGGCCGGAATCGGTAATTCCGGCGTCGGCAACTATTCCATTAACGGCGTTCAGCCCGAAGGCGGCGTGGCCGAGATACTCGATGGAGCTAGTATCATCGATCCGGGAGTAATGGGCGCGAATACCCAGTCGCTGAATACCGATATGATCGATCAGGTCACCATTCAGACATCCAATTTCGGCGCCGATAGCCCTAAAGGGCCGGTGGTGGTTAACGCGGTGAGTAAATATGGGACCGTCAATTTCCACGGCGAAGGGTACTTGTACGCCCGCAATTCCGCGATGAACGCAAATAGCTGGGAAAATGACGCCTTCGGGCAGCCGATCGTCCCCGCCCACTATTATTATCCCGGGGCCAATATCGGCGGCCCGGTGCTGATTCCGGGCCTCACCCGGTTCAACCGGAGCAAGAAGTTGTTCTTTTGGACCGGATTCGAATACTACAATCAGCAGCAGGCGGGTAACGGCGGGAATCCGCTGGAGTCTTATGTTCCGACGGCAGGGATGCGCACCGGCAATTTCAGCCCGGCGTCAATTGCCGGGCTTTGCCCGAGCGGATACTCCGATGCGCAGCAGTATTGCCTCCAACCGGCGGGCGTGACGCCCGGCGGCGCATCCATCGTCGGCGGCATGATTCCCCAGAGTGCGATTGATCCCGGGGCGGCGGCGATGATGAACTTCATCCCGGCCGCTAATGCGGTCGCCTCGGGTCCGGGCGGCTACGATTACATCAAGCCGTACTCGGAAACATACGATGGCTGGCAGTTTCATGCCCGCGTCGACTACAACCTCAGCGACATGGACCGCCTGTACTTTACTTATAACCGGCAAATCGAAACGGATACCGAGCATGTAAACAAGTACTGGGTGGGCGGCAACATGGTCGAATATCCGAGCCCGCTCGATGCAAATGATACTTCCGACACGGGTACCGTGAATTACACCCATGTGTTCGGCCCCAACCTGACCAACGAAGTTCTCGCTTCGATGGTCTATTTCAATCAGCCGTCACAGTTTGCGAATCCGCAAGCGATTGAGCGCTCCACCTATCAGTTTCCGTCAAGCTACACTGGGTTTTTCAATAATGGAACCACCCAGATGCCGGGTGTGAACAATTACGGAGCGAGCGCCGGGTTAGGGTACATCGTCATGGAGGGGGGATTCGAGAGCGGGCCCGTTTTCAGCAAAAAGGTGGCTCCTAACTTCGGAGACAATCTCACCTGGATCAAGCGCACCCATTCCATCAAGGTGGGCTTTTATTGGGAACACACCGGCAACGAGCAGACGGCCACCGGAGTCGCGACGAATGGCCAGTACTCATTCGGCAACACCGGGACCTGGCTAATCAATGGCCAGCAGTACGCCGGCACGGGGAATTCCGTGGCCAACGCTCTTCTCGGGCTCACTACGGGCTACACGCAGCAGAATTTTGCCCCGGTAACCGACCTGTTTTACCGGACGTTTTCCTTCTATGCCCAGGATGCGTGGAAAGTCACGCCCCGCTTGACGTTGACGTATGGCGTTCGTTTCGAGCATCTGGGGCCGTGGATCGACAATCACGGCGAAGGCATGGCGATTTTCGATCCCGCGCTCTATAACGCGAATTCAGCGGCGGGAACGCTTACCGGGCTCGAATGGCATGGGATCGATCCCAGCGTCCCCATGTCGGGCGTCTACGACAATCCGTCCTTTTTTACGTCTCCCCGTTTTGGCGTCGCCTACGATCTGTTGGGAAACGGCAACACGGTGCTGCGCGGCGGCATCGGTCTTTACCGGTTCCAGGATCAATACAATTATTTTGCCGGCGCCGTCGAGGAGGGCCAGGGCGCGATATCCTTATCGACCCCGAGTTACCCTTACCTGACCATGGCTCAGATTCAGAGTTACCAGCCCGCCTCGCCGACGGGAACTGTTACGCCGGGCTCGCTGGGTGCGGTTTACGTAATGGACCCGCGGGACAACAACCGGGCGCTCACCACGGCATACAACTTCACCGTCACGCAGCGGATTCCGGGTAATTCCACCATCGAACTGGCGTACGTGGGCAACAAAAGCGACCACCTGATCAATGACGGAACAAACGGCAACGTCTCCAACATCAATTTGATACCGCCCGGCGCGTTTTTCCAGCCCGATCCGGTTACCGGCGCCGCGGCCAGCCCGGCAACCGCGAATTCCAACGACTACCGCCCGTATAACGCTTACCAGCAGATTTATCAGATCTCGAATAACCTGTGGTCTAACTACAACGCCTTTCAGGCGAGTTGGACGAAGCAGGCCGGGCGCCTGACCTTCAATCTGAATTACACGTTCAGCAAGGCGCTGGGCATCAACACGGCGAACGATCCGTTTAACTTCAACAACGATTACGGCCCGCTCGGTTTCGACCGCACTCACATTCTCAACCTGTCCTACGCCTATTCGGTGGGACAGTGGCTGCACGGCAATACGCTGCTGAAAGGCCTGGCCAACGGCTGGACGATTTCCGGGATCACCACCTGGCAGAGCGGCCTGGCGCTACAGACCAACGGCCTCACCAGCGCCAATTTCGGACTGACCTGCATCAACTGTTCAAACACCGCGCCGCTGGATAGCGCGTACTATCTGGGGACAACCGACCTTTCGTTGCAACCTCTGGTCACGTGCAATCCCGGCTCATCGCTGGGGCCGCACCAATACGCCAGTGCCAGTTGCTTTGCGGTCCCGTCGCCCGGGGAGAACGGCCCGGTCGAGATGCCGGCTTATCTGCGGTCGCCCGCGTTTTTCAACATGGACCTATCGACGTTCAAGGATTTCCACATCACGGAAAGGCAGCGCATCCAATTCCGCTTCGATGCGTTCAACTTTCTGAATCATCCGCTCGATTCGTTCACGTCAACGACGAACCTCGCGCTGCAGTACACCGAGAACGCCGGCGCATTCACTCAAAGCAACGCACTGTTCGGCATTGCCAACCAGAAAGCGAACAATCGCGTTCTGGAAGTGGCCGCGAAGTACGTCTTCTGACCCGGAACCAAATGGCGTTGCGCCGGGGTGCAACACTCGAGTTACTGGCCCTTTTGCCGGCGGCATTGGGCGGGGTGCTTCTATGGGGCGGCGAGCCGGCGGAGATTGTGTTCACGCTCCAGCGGATCGGTTTTCATCTCGACAACGCCGAGACAGCGGTGAGGCACGCGCCCGCCACGATGGCCGGGGGCGTCGCACTGCTCGACTATAACCGCGATGGGCGCCTCGACATCTTCTTTACCAACGGCGCCGACCTGCGAACGCTCAAGAAGGACTCTCCGCGATTCTGGAACCGCCTGTTCCGTAACGACGGAAACGGGCGGTTCACCGACGTAACGCAGCAGGCCGGGCTGATGGGGACCGGTTACGACACGGGTGTCGCCGTAGGCGACTACGACAACGATGGATGGCCCGATATCTTCGTCGCCGGGGTGCACCGCAACACGCTTTACCACAACAACCGGGACGGCACGTTCACCGATGTTTCCGGGCCGGCGGGCATCAGCCAGCCCGATCCGCAGTACGGGCCGCGGTGGGCCGTGGGAGCCGCTTGGGTGGATGTGAACCATGACGGCCTGCTGGACCTGTTCGTGGTGAATTACCTGCAATGGGACTTCGCGTCGGAACCGGTGTGCGCTACCGGCGGCGTGGCCGACTATTGCCACCCGAAGTTTTACCGTGGGCTTCCGAATCAACTGTTCCTCAACCGCGGCCAAGGCCGGTTCGAGGATGTCTCGGAAGCCTGGGGAATACGCAGTCACATCGGAAAGGGGATGAGCGTGGCCGTCGCCGATTATGACGGGGATGGCTGGCCGGACCTGTTCGTTCCCTGCGACAAGGTATTCAACCTGCTGTTCCACAATACCGGCAAGAATCGTTTCGACGAAACGGCATTTGAGTCGGGCGTGGCGGCCGCCGAGGATGGCAAGCTCATTTCCGGGATGGGGGCGGACTTCCGCGACATCGATAACGACGGTCTCCCCGATATCGCCTTCGCTGCGCTGAATGGCGAAACCTTTCCCTTGTTCCACAACGCGGGCGGCGGCCAGTTCGAAGACATCACGACGCGGAGCGGGATCCGCTCGCTCACTCTGCCCATCGCCGGCTTCAGCGTGGGCATGTTGGATTTCGACAACGACGGATGGAAGGATATTTTCGTGACCGGCGGCCAGGTGGAGGCGCTCGAGCATCAGGGCAGTCCCGTCGACCAATTCAACGCGGTGCTGCGCAATCCGGGCTCGTCCGGCCATTGGACCTTGTTGCGGGAAGACGCAGGACTGACGGCTGCTCCGCCGGCGCGGCATCGCGGTGCGGCGTTCGGCGACCTGAATAACGACGGGCGCATCGATGCCGTGGTCACGGCGCTCGATGCGGATGCAGAGATCTGGTGGAACCGAAGCGCGCCGGAGCACCATTGGCTGGAGGTATCGCTTGAAGGCACGAAGAGCAACCGAGATGGAATCGGCGCGCGCATCAAGCTGGTCAGCAGAAGCGGCACTCAATACAATCACGCCACCACCGCCGTTGGCTACGCCTCCTCGAGCGCGGGACCGGTCCATTTCGGACTCGGCGCGGACGACCGGGTCGATTCGCTGGAGATCCACTGGCCGTCGGGAACCGTGCAGACGCTGACCGACGTGAAAGCGGATCGGGTGCTCCCGGTGCGCGAGCCCGATTGACAGCTACTTCGGAGGCTGCGCAGTTTCCAGGCGCGCAACCGTCTGCCTCTCGCGGAGACCGTCCCGCGGCCTGTTGACGCGGTAATACAGAGACGCGAGCTGGATGTGAGGTTCGGGCCAGGCGGGAGAGCTTTTCTCGGCAGCTTCAAAAGCTTTGACCGCGTCGGCCGGCCGGCCGAGGGCGCGATCGACGAGTCCCATCTGATAAAGCGCGGCGGGAGAATCGGGACGCTGGCGAAGGGCGCTGGCGGTGAGCCGCTCGGCCGGCTCCATGATGCGGTCCTTGAGCATCAAAGCGCCGAGCTGCAGGTTCGCATCGAAGTGATTGGGGTCCAGTTGCAGCGCCCTCTCGAACGCCTGCCGCGCGGCGGCGAAATCGCCGAGGCCTGCTTTCGCAATGCCGCTGAGCGCCCAGCCATCGGCCAGGGTTGCGTCCTTCGCGATGGCTTTGGAAATCGCCGCGCTGGCATCGGCATACCTCCCTGCCTCGAGCGCCGCCTGGCCGAGCAGCAGATCGGCCCCCGCGCTGTCGCCGCGCCGCAGAATCCGCGCGATGACCCGCTGCCCCTGATCCGCGCGATGATCGCGAATCAGGGCGGTACCCAAAAGGTACTGGAGCGTGAGGTCGTCTCCATGGCGCGGTTCCAGCGGTTCGAGAAGGGCGATGACTTTCTGGTTCTGGCCGAGCCGCAGATAGCAATCGGCGGCAAGGTCGGCCGCACTCTCGTTCCGCGGCTGCGCCTCGATCACCCGCTCGAACTGTGCGGCAGCAGCGCGAAAGTCGGCGGTCTTGTAGTAAGCGAGGGCGAGGTCGAAGCGCGTTCCCGGGTCTTCGGCCCCCCGCAGCGCCGCCTGGTAGTGGCCGATCGCTTCCTGGTAACGCCCCTGAGCCGCGAGCGCGGCGCCGAGATTCGCATGCGCCGGAGGAACGTCCGGCCGGATGGCTAAAATCTGCCGGTAGATCCTGACGGCGCCCGCCAGGTCGCCCTTCTGCTGCAGCGCCAGCGCGTGCCGGAAGAGTTGAGGAACGTCATCGGCATTTTGTGCCGCACCGCACCAGACCATCGCCCCGAGCAGCATGGCGCGAAACGTGCCGTTCACGGCAGAATCCTTCCCCTCTCGAGTATAACCGGCGCTGCCGGCGGACCAACCACAGCGCCGGCCGCGCGGCGCCTACGGCAGCGTTCTCACGTCCACCAGGCTGATCTTCTGTTTCTCGGCTGCGTGATTGAAGCGCGCCAGATCCTGGCTCAGCACCTGGTCCCAAACGTTGAGTTGCGTCTGCAGGTCCTCGCTGAGTTTCACGAAAAGCTGCTGCTGGCCTTCAGTCGGCGCGGCATCGGAGCTGTCGACGCTCCAACTCAGATAGATCAGCTGCTCGTCGATCATGGTGGGAAAGTGCAGATCGCCCTCGGTGCTTTTCATATTGACCTGCATGATTTTGCCTTCGAGGTCCGCGATTTTCTTGAGCAAATCGCCGGCAATCGGCTGCAACGGCTCCCACGCGGGGGCGTTCTTGTAGTGCTGGCCCAGCGCCGTGAGTTGCGCGCGCAGGTCGCGGATTTCGTTGACTGTTTTGTGCAACGATGTCAGGCGGCGCGCAATCTGCTTTTCGAGATCCGCCTGCTTTTCAAGGTCGGCCATCGAGGCGTGAATGCGCGGGTCCTGGCGCAGTTCCAGCGGCACAGTCTGGGTTTGGCCGCCGGCGGTGAGGCGGACCTGGTACTTCCCCGGCGGAGCCATGGGGCCCTTCGGCGGAACGTCGTTTTCGTAGAACGCGCCGGGCACTTTCACCGGGTCCTCATAGCGCAGGTTCCAGAAGAAGCGGTTGAGACCGGCCTGGGCCGGCAACACTTCGCTGATGCGCTGCACATCCGGCCATTCCGCCGGGCCGAGCTCCTCTTCCTTCTTGGCGCTGGAATAGGCCTTGACGATGTTGCCCTGCGCATCGAGGATTTCCAGCTTCACCGCTTCGGTGGGCGCGGCCTTCAGATAGTAATAAACGATTGCCCCCGGAGGCGGATTTTCGCCCGCCGGCTGGCGGCGGTCGAGAGAATCGGGGAAGCGCAGGCGGTAGGCGGGACGCGGCGCGAAAAGCCTGGCCCCGGCATCGATGTCGGCGGGCGCCAATTGGCGCAGCGGAGTGAGATCGTCGAGGATCCAGAATGCGCGGCCGTGAGTGGCCACCACCAGATCATCGTCTTTCACGGCCAGATCATGCACGGGAACGGTGGGCAGATTGAGCCGCAATTTCTGCCAGTGGGAGCCATCGTCAAAGGAAATCCAGACGCCGGTTTCCGTGCCTGCGTAGAGCAGGCCCTGGCGTTTGGGGTCTTCGCGCACGGCATGCACGTAATCGCCTTCGGGGATGCCGGCGGCGATTTCAGTCCAGGTCTTCCCGTAGTCGGCGGTTTTGAAAATGTAAGGTTTGAAATCGTCCATCTTGTGGCGATCCACCGCGGCGTAAGCCGTGCCCGCGCTGTGCGGCGAAGCATCGATGAGGCTTACCAAACCCCATTCCGGCATGGCCGGCGGCGTGACGTTTTGCCAGGAGCCGCCGCCATTGCGCGTGATGTGAATCAAGCCATCGTCGCTGCCCGCCCAGAGCAGGCCTTTTTCGACCGGCGATTCGGCCAGCGCGAATACGGTGTCATAGTATTCGACGCTGGTGTTGTCCTTGGTAATCGGCCCGCCGGAGGCCTGCTGCTTGGATTTGTCATTGCGCGTGAGGTCGGGACTGATGATCGTCCAGCTCTTTCCCTGGTTGGTGGTCTTGAAGACGACTTCGCCCGCGGTGTAGATCACGTTGGGGTCGTGGGGAGAGAAGATGATGGGCTCCGTCCATTGAAAGCGGTGCGGAAAGTCGGCGACGCCGTGCCCGGCGAAATTGACCGGCCAGGGCGAAACGTCGAGCCCCTGCTCAGTGTGCTTATCGAAGCGGGAGACCCCCTGGCCGGCGCCGTAGACGATGTTCCCATCGCGCGGATCGGCCGCCATGTATGCGCTCTCCGATCCCACCACTTCATACCAGTCGCGCATGCCGATCAATCCGGAATCGCTCCAGCTGGCGGTGGCCACGGGCGTGTTGTCCTGCTGCGCGCCGAAGACGTAATAGGGGAAGCGGTTGTCGGTCGTGACGTGGTAGAACTGCGCGGTCGGCTGGTTCATCTGCGGGGTCCAGTTCCTGCCGCCGTCGATGGTGATGGTGGCGCCGCCATCGTCACCGTTGATCATGCGCTGCGGGTCGGCGGGGTCGATCCAGAGCCCGTGATGATCGCCGTGAGGGGCGGGGAGGAGGGTGAACGTTTTGCCGGCGTCGGTGGAGCGGAACATGCCGGTGTTGAGCACGTAAAGGGTGTCGGCGTCCTTGGGATCGGCAAAGACGTGGCTGAAATACCAGGCGCGCTGGCGGTAGCGTTCATCGTCGTTCACGCGCTCCCACTTGTCGCCGCCGTCGTCGGAGCGGTAGAGTCCGCCTTTCTCGGCTTCAATCAGCGCATAGACGCGGTTGGAATCCGCGCCCGAGACCGACACGCCGATCCGGCCGAGGATGCCCTCCGGCAGGCCGTTGCCTTGCAGATGAGTCCAGGTGACGCCGCCATCGCTGGAACGGTAGAGGCCGCTGCCGGGACCGCCGCTGGTGAACGTCCAGGGCTGCCGCTGCACCTGGTACATGGCCGCAAACACAATGTTGGAATTGGTGGGGGCGAAGGCGATATCAGTGGCGCCGGTGCGGTCGTCGACATAGAGCACTTTGGCCCAGGTTTTACCGCCGTCCGTGCTGCGGAACACGCCGCGCTCGGAGCTGGAGCCGAAGGCGTGCCCCATGGCGGCTACCAGAACCACTTCGGGATTATGGGGGTCCACCAGCACCGCGGGGATGTGGCGCGAATCGCGCAGCCCGAGATTCTTCCACGTTTTGCCGCCGTCATTCGAGCGGTAGATACCGTCGCCGTAGGAGAGGTTGCCGCGCAGGCAGCCCTCGCCCGTGCCGACGTAAACGATGTTCGTATCGGAGGGCGCGACCGCGATGCTGCCGATGGAAGCGACCGGTTCCTTGTCGAACAGCGGAGTCCAGTGGGCGCCGCCATCGGCGCTCTTCCATACTCCGCCGGACGCTCCACCGAAGTAATACGTTTGCGGGTCGCCGGCAATGCCCGCGACGGCCAGCACACGGCCTCCGCGAAACGGGCCGATCAGCCGATACTGCATGCCTGCCAGCAGTTTTTCGTCAACCTGCGAGAACCCGGCCTGCGACAGGCAGAGAAGCGCGCTCAAGAAAAGCCGTATTCGCATTCGATCATTGTAATGCAGGCGGGCGCCTGATTCACTTCGGCCGACAGCCTGAGGCATCTCCGCGAGGGGCGCACTGACACGCAGGTGGCGGCTTCACCGCTCCATCGCGATTCGCGTGCGCTCGAAGCGGCGCCTGGCGGGCCTCTCGACGGTCTCGCCGGCCGCCAGGGCCGGCTTCGGAGGAGCGAAAAGATGCGAACTGTTATACTCGTACAGGCTTTATGCGGGTAACCGTAATCGGGACCGGCTATGTAGGAACGGTGACCGGCGCGTGTCTGGCGTACCTGGGGCACCGGGTGACTTGCGTCGATACGGACGAGTCCAAAATTGCCAAACTGCAGCGCGGCGAGTCGCCGATTTACGAACCGCTGCTGGAGCAGATTCTCGGTTTGGCGGCGCAGCGCGGCGGCATCGATTTTCATACTTCGCTCGAGCGATCCGCCGCGGAAAGCGACGTGATTTTCATCGCGGTAGGCACGCCGCCGCTACCTTCGGGCGAAGCCAACCTGGCATACCTGGAAGCCGCCGCGCGCGGCGTGGGCTCGTCGCTCGATGGCTCGCGTTTCCGCGTGGTGGTGAACAAGTCGACCGTGCCGGTGGGCAGCGCGAACCTGGTGGAAACGCTGGTGCGGGAAGGGATGGCGGAGATACCGGGCGAGCGGCGGCGCAGCATTCAATTCGGCGTGGCCAGCAATCCGGAGTTTCTGCGCGAGGGCTCGGCGATTGCGGACTCGCTGTATCCGGACCGCATTGTGGTCGGCTCGGGCGACGAACGCGTGCTCGAGATCATGCGCGAGCTGTATGCGCCGCTGGTGGCGCAGACTTTCGAACCGCCGCCGGGACTGCCGCGGCCAGCCTTACTGACCGAGGTTCCGCTGCTGGTTACTTCGCTCACCGGGGCGGAAATGATCAAGTACGCGGCCAACGCGTTTCTCACCGTGAAGATCGGCTACGCGAACGAGATCGCCAACATCTGCGAGCGGGTGGGCGCGGAGGCGACGGAGGTGATGGCGGGGATCGGCCTCGATTCGCGCATCGGCGCGCGGTTTCTCAACCCCGGCGTTGGCTGGGGCGGAAGCTGCTTTGGCAAGGACGTGAGCGCGCTGATGCATACCGCGCGCGAGTACGGTTATCACGCGAAGCTGCTGGAGGCGTCACTCGAGGTCAACACCGCGCAGCGCAACACGGTGATTCAGAAGCTGCAGGAGAAGCTGTTCATCCTGAAAGGGCGGACGATCGGACTGCTGGGCCTGGCGTTCAAGCCGGACACGGATGACCTGCGCGACGCTCCGGCACTGCACATCGCCGAGCGCCTCTTGCAGATGGGCGCGCGGGTGAAGGCGTACGACCCGGTGGCCGCGGCCGCCTGCCGGGCCCAGAACGCGGAGCTGAAGATTCGCTACTGCGAATCACCAGCGGAACTGGCCGAGGACTCCGATGCGCTGGTGGTGGTGACGGAGTGGGGCGAATTCCGCGACCTGGATCTGGCGGACCTGGCGAAGCGCATGGTGACGCCGATTCTGGTGGACGGCCGCAACCTGTATGCGCCGGAGGCCGCTGCAGCGGCCGGGTTCGACTATATCGGCATCGGGCGCGGCGCGCGGTCCCGGGCGGCGCACCAGGATGCCGGCGCGGCCCTGACGCGGAACCGGCGCTGACAGCGGCGAGGGCCGGCAGGGACGCCTCCCCGGGAACGTGGCGCGCGTGCGGCGCGGCTTGTTAAACTACTGATCGATGATTGTGTTGAGCTGGTTAATGGCCTTATGCCTCGGGGCCGACCTGCTGTTCCCGCCTTGCCTGGCGATCTACGGTCTGATTTACTGGCGCGGCGGTTGGAGGATCGCGGCAGCGGCTCCGCTGCTGGTAACGATCCCCGGGCTGGCGGTGTTCCTGCATACGCGGCGCGGCGAACGGCCTGCGGACTCGGTAACTGTCTTGTTATTTGCCGTGGTGGCGCTGCTGCTATGCACTTACTCCGTGGTGGTTCTGATCGTCTATCGCAGGCGTAAGTCCGCGCAAAAGTGAGCTACCCGCGGCGGCAGGACATCAATCCCGGCGGAGGCCGCGCCCAACGCCGGCAACCGAGCGCACTTCCCGGCGGCTTATTGCAAAACCAGCACTGCGATTCTGCCATCGGTCGAAAGATTGTCGCCGGTGGCATTCTGCGCGTGCTGCGGGATCGCGGTACGGTCGGCTAACAACATCGAAGTAACATGGCCGGAAAGAATCAAGTCATTGACCACCTTCTCCCGCTCGCGGTCGATGGATGAATCGATGCGGTGGATGAAGGTGCGGTTCGCTTCGGAAAAGTTGATGCCCATATCATGGGTAGCGGCCACCACCCACACAGGGCGCCCCTGATAGAGATCGGGCCGGAGCCAGATGCGCAGGTGATGGCGGCGGGCGAAGGTGTCGTTGAGCTTTTCGAAGACGATATCGGGCGGCCTGCCTTCGAGCAGAAGGACCGAAACCGGCGCCTCGCTATAGCCTTTGTCCTCGGCCAGAGCCTCCAGGGTTTCGAATTTGGCGACGGGGTTCAAGGATGACGCGGCGTGCCATCCGGAATCGGCGAAGGCCTGGTCCACCTGCTGCCGGTCGCCGATCAACATCAGGTTGGTGAGGTCGGAGTTCTTGGGCGGCTTTTGCGCCACGGTCTGGAAGGGTTCGGAGGCCGCCAGCGCGGCCAGCGTGGCGCGGTCCGGCAGCGGCTTCAGACTGGCAAGCGGCCCCGGTCCGCCGGGAGTCTTCAGAAACGCCGGGGTGGTGAGGCGCAAGGTCATTTCCACCCCCGGCTGATAAGTGATTTCCTGGTCGACTTTCCGGGTGACGGCTTTGGTGGCGCTGCTCAACAACCCGGCTACGCCGCCGAACTTATCCCCCAGTTTGCCGACTTCGGCATCGATCTTGCCGGCCGCCGTGTCGGAAGCGAGAATGCCGTCGATCTGTCCCTGCTCGTCGACCCTCTCGCGCGCGTTATCGACGGCGGTGACGCGGGTAGCGATTCCGACGGTGGCTCCTGCCACATCGACGCCGGTGAAGTGGAGCAGCAGGAGGGCCCGGGTATCGCCGCCCGACGGTGTTGCCAGAGCCACGATGCCGTGGACCGCGGCGCCGGCGGGGATGGCGTACACTTCGCCCGCCATGACCGGAGCGATGACCTGGGCTTCGCAGGGGTCATTGACGTGCGAGGCCGTCGAACCCACTTTGGATTTGAGACGAACCTGGATTTCGGTTCCCGCAGGCAGTTGGAGAGCCCATGCCTGCGCAGCCGCCAGGGCCATGAGCGCGCTATTTCTCCGCCAGAGTTTCCACAACGCCATCCACCTCCTCGATTCTCACCAGGAACTGCTTGCGCGCCTGAAGCTGCGGATCGGGCACCTCGAAGCGGGCCGCGATCATGCGGTCGAGCGTGGTGCGCGCCGGCACGCGTTCCCGCACCATTAAACTCTGATTGAATTTCTCGCCGAGCAGCGGCACGCCGGCCATGAGGCGCTGGGCATCGATTTCCGAAGCGGTGGCGCCTTCGATCTGGGCGCCGCTTTGGCTCTCCATCACCACGGTGACGCTGCGGATCTGAAACGGATAATCCGAGGGATTGGTGATGCGGAAGTCGATTGCCACCGCCGCACTTTGATCGTCGAGCGGCGCGGTGCGGACCTTGAGGATCTTGCCGGTCAGCTCGACATGCCCGCCCCGCTGCACATAGACAACGGCTGAAACGGCGATCGCGACGAGGACGATGCCGATGGCGAAAGTAATCAGAAGAGTTCGCGACATAGTAAGGCCCGCCAGCCGGGCTGCCGGGCTAGATACGATTCTAGACCAACGCGGCGATCCACAGGCCCTCCCGGCCGCGCTAACGCGTAACCGGGTAGACCAAATACTCGGTGTTGGCGAAGAGCGGTGGTTCCGGAAGGCGGTCTTGCGGAGGCAGAACCAGGTAGCCGATGCCCGCGGCGGCGAATCCGGGGATGGCATCGGGATGGAAACCGGAGGCCATGGTGCGCGACCAGCGGGGCCACCATTCTTCACCGAACTCGCGGACGAAGTTCACCTGGCCGCCGCCTTTCCAGTCCACATAGACGGCGCGCAGAGCTTCGGCGCGGAAGACGCCGGGGTCGAGCGAGCGGCCGGCATCGGGAAAAAGAAAGACGGAGTCGCGAGGCGTGGATTGCTCGGCCCAATTCGAGAGCTGGCGCAACTGCGGCGTGTGGAGGCGCGGATAATTGGAGACGCCGCCCGCGTAAGGGATGAGGAGGAGCGCCGCGAGGCCGCCCAGGGGAGCGGCGCGCCAGCGGAGAGCGGCCGCGGCAAAGGCAGCGGCCAGCAGCAAAACCAAGACGCGCCGCCACGCATACGATTCGGTGACCACGGGCTGGAGCGGCAGCCAGCAGGCCACGGCGAACCAGGCCGCCGATTCCCACCACTTGCGGGCCGCCGCGGCGTGCGCGCCGGCGACGGCCGCAAGGAACTGCATCATCAACGCGACGAACAGCAGCAGGCGCATAGGTTGAACTTGCGGCATCAGCACCCATCGCGCGCGCTCCAGCAAAAGCCATGAGAACGGCATGCTGGCGAGCCCGAGCAGCGGCAAGCCAAGCACGAATGCGCGCAGCTCGGCGGGAATGCGACGGCGAACGCGGAGGAAGGCGGCGGCAAGCGCGGCGGCGAGCAGCAGGTGGTGAACCAGGTAGTGCGCCGGCCAGGTGGATAGCCAGACATAGGGAGCGCGCATGCGCTGCAGTTGTTCCTGCGCGGCGCCGATGCGGCCCCAGAAAGGCTGCGCCGCGGATTCGTTCTGCTGCGCGGCGGCGAATGCCAGGATCACGGCGGCCAGGGCCAGCGGAACCCAGGCCCGCCACTGCCGGCGCTCGAGGGTCAGCAGGGCGAAAATCGCCAGAAAGCCGAGGGTGGTGGGGGCGTGAAACAAGAAAGCGCACGCCGCTGCGACGCCTGCCGCCAGATAGCGGCTATGCGCGGTGAGACCCAGGGCGCAGACCAGCAGGGGAAGCGCGAAGGCGCGCGGCGTGGGCTCATACTCGACCGTGAGCACGGCGGGGCCGGCGATGGCGGCGCCCAGCGAACAGAGCGCGGCAACCAGTATGGCGGGCGCCAGTTCGAGGCCGGCCGCGGTGGCCATCAGGATCAATCCCCAGATGCCGAGGGCGCGAAAGACGATCTGCTCGGCGGCCAACACCTCGCGGAATCCGAGGCCGGTGAAGCGGCGCAGCGCGAGGGCGGTCTCATCGTAAAGCGTGTAGCCCACGTGCGGCTGGCCGACCAGGATGTCATTGCGCAGCACCGCGGGATCGCGCAGATGCTCCAGCATGGGCACCCAGATCTGCGTGTCCTGCTGGAGCCAGGTATGGCCGGGAAAGACAAAAAAGGTGGCGAGCGCCAGTGCGAGCGCCGCGGCAGCCACCGAAAGCCGCGTCATTTGGAAGGAGTCTTTTCGAGTTGCTGGCGGACCCAAACGCGGTTCGGGTCGAGAGCGAGTGATTTGTCGAACGCGCGACGCGCTTCGGCATCTTTATTCTCTTTGCGGAGAGCGATGGCAAGCCAGAGCCAGGCGTCGGCGTCGCGCGGGTCGAGGTCGATGGCCTTGTGAAAATCGGAGACCGCGGCGTCGACGCCGCCGCCGAGCTGCGCCGGCAGGTAGTAATTGCCCACGCCGCGCGCCACCCAGACCGAGGCCGATTTGGGAGCCAGCTGGACGGCCTTGTTGATGGCGTCCTTGGCGCGCGGGCCGTAGTTCAAGCCGCTCAGCATATCGGTGATCGCCTGGCCGCAAAGGGTCGCCATGACGCGGTAGCCCTCCGCGTTATCGGGCTGGAGAGCGATGGCCTGCTCGGCAGCCTGGATGCCGCGGACGGCGGCTTCGTGCGCGGCCTTTTTGTCATGCAGCTCGATCTCAACTTCGGCCAGATAGGACGACGCGAGAGCGATGCGGAGCTGCGCGGCCGGGTCCTTCGGCGCTTTGGCGGCGGCGGCGGAAGCCTCATCGACCAAGCGCTGCAAAGCGGGACGGTCCTGCTTGTCGCGCGCCAGCTCCAGAGGGGAAGGAGTTGCGGCAAGGGAAAGGGCGATCAGCAAATGAGCAATCATGGGATATTCCAACCATCACAACGCCGCGATACGGCGGTGCACCAGCAGAAAATACAAGCCGAGCGACGCCAGCAGCGCACCGTTTACAGCC
>Ga0335078_10000757_pt1 | contig 49355 bp, 50 predicted proteins | sample Lox_Sample_32_FD_206711 | JGI IMG/M metagenome (GOLD analysis project Ga0335078, IMG submission 206711) | Soil microbial communities from Loxahatchee National Wildlife Refuge, Florida, United States - Lox_Sample_3.2 | ecosystem: Environmental > Terrestrial > Soil > Wetlands | place: USA... | reverse complement strand
CCTCGGGAAAGTTGGCGAGTACGAGCCGTACCTGTTTCGAGAGCGCAATGCTTGACGAGGGTCCCGTGCTCGGGGCCAAGGTGCCACGCACCCAGATCGCGCCTTCGTCCAGGTGCGGCAAAAACTCCGATCCGACGACACCGCTGAAGAACAGGAAAAGCATGGCAGCAAGGGCAGCGACACCCAGCCCGAGCGTGACCTTCATGTGGTCGAAACACCAGTCGAGCCGGCGGCCATAACGGTCTTGCAACCAGCGGAACACGGGATTACGCCACTCTGTAATTTCGCCCTTGAACAGCAAAGTGCACAGTACGGGGGCAATCAAGAGCGCGAACAGTAGTGCTCCGAACAAAGCAAAGGCCACGGTCCAGGCCATGGGCCGGAACAGGCGCCCTTCGACGCGTTGCAAAGTGAAAATCGGGAGATAGGAGACGATGATGATGATGCGCGCAAAAAATACCGGCTTCTGCACTTCGTGCGCCGCCGTGCCGATCATCTCCAGAAACGACTTCTTACCTCGCCCAAATTCGCTGTGACGCAAGATGTTTTCCACCATTACCACCGAACCATCCACCACCATGCCGAAGTCCAGCGCCCCCAGCGAAAGCAAGTTGGCGGGAATCCTGCTGAGATCGAGCAAGATGGCGGCAAACAACAACGAGAACGGAATGGTAATGGTGACAATCAGCGCGCTGCGCACATTACCCAGAAACAAAAAAAGCACGAGAGTAACGAGCAGCACGCCATCCGTCAAATTTCGCAGCACCGTGTGGGTCGTGTAGTGCACCAAGTCGCTGCGATCCAGGTGAGGAACAAACTTTACTCCGGGCGGCAACAAGCTATTATTCAATTCGGCGATTTTCTTGTGCAGGGCTTCGAGGGTTGCGTCGGCTTCGGCGCCCTTGCGGAGCAGAACAATGCCTTCGACTACATCATCGTCGTTGAGCACGGTCCCATCCTCGTGGCGGATGGTCTTGCCGAGCTGTCCCAGCCTTACTTTTGGAGCCTGCACGACCACGCCCAGATCGCGCACCCTTACCGGCGTTCCATTTACCACTTTGACCACGGTTGCGCCGACGTCATCGGTGTTGGCCATGAGTCCGACCGCGCGCACATTGAGCGATTGCTCGCCCCGCTCAATGAATCCTCCGCCGGCATTGAGATTGTTGTTCCCGAGCGCTTGCTCCACCTGGCTCAGTGCAAGGCCGTAGGACACCAGTTTGCCGGGATCAAGCTGAACCTGATATTCACGCGTCGGCCCGCCAAAGATGTTCACATCCACGACGTTAGGTACCGACTTCAACTGGTTCAGCACATACCAGTCCTGCAACGTTTTCAGCTCCATGACGTCATACTTGGGATTGGTGCTGGTCAGGGTGTAGAACATGATCTGCCCGGTCGGGCTGTAGTCAGGGCCAAGATCGGGGTTGACGCCCGGCGGCATGACGGCTTGTGCCAAACGATCTAAGACCTCCTGCCGGGCAGTGAAAGTTGTGATGTCATCGTCGTAAATGATCGTGACCACAGAAAGCCCCGCCAGCGAGACAGACCGCAGATGGGTTTTGTGAGGCACGCCATTTAACTGCACTTCGAGCGGCACCGTGATTTGCTGCTCGACTTCCTCCGCCGCATGGCCCGGCCATTGGGTGATGATCTGGGTGTAAGTGTCGGCTACATCGGGGTAAGCCTCGATGGGCAGATTATGAAAGGACCAGACGCCCCAGATGAACAGGACGATCGCCACGCTGAGCACCAGAATTCGGTTGCGCAGCGCAAAATCGATGAGGCCGCGAATCATTACTTGCTCTCCGCCATGGCACTGGAGAATTCCAGGGCGTTGGCCACTACTTCGTCACCGGATTTCAGGGCGCCGTCCTGCAGTTCCTGAACGCCATCGGCGGTTGCGCCGGTGCTATGGACCTCAATCTTCCGAAACTGGTTCTGACCCTCCTTGCGAAAGGCCCAGTCTTTGTCTTGCAGCCGCATTATGGCGGTTGCAGGAATGACCAGATGCGACTGCAACCTCCGTGAGCGAAACGTCGCCACGGCGTACATGTTCGGGCGCAAAGCGCCATCCGAATTCGCCAGAACAACACGCACTTTGGCCGAACGCAAATTCGGATCCAGTACTCGGGAAATATCAGCCACCGTGCCCTGGTAAAGCTTGTCGGGATACGCGTTGAGGCGAATTTCGGCGGGATCACCAAGGTTCACGTCGGCGAGATCGTTCTCGTACACATCGCACACCGCCCAGACCTGTGAAAGATCGGCGATGGTAAACAGGTTGGGGCTGTTGTCGAGACTCTTGATTCCCTCGAATCCGGCGACGTTCTGCTCCACGATGGTTCCAGCCACGGGAGCGCGCAGTTCAATTATCGAGTCGGGATGGGCCGGATCGCCGCCCAGCAAATGGATACGATGCTCGCTGTTCTGCACATCCACCTTGGCTTTGTCCTCAGTGTCCTGAGCCACTTCCAGGTCTTTCTGTGCGAGAGCGCCGTGCGAAAAGAGCAATTGCGCGCGATCCAAGGCCTTTCTGGACAGACGCTCGTCCGCCACGGCCTTTTGATAGTCGGAAAAAGCGCCCGCCAGATCGGCGCTATAGATGGAGAGCAGAACCTGGCCTTTCCGGACGGAGTCACCAAGTCTGACCCGCAGATCAACGACGCGCCCCGAGCCTTGCGAGGTCACGTGGATGGTGCGATTCACATCCGGCGTGACGCTGCCATTGGCGGTCAAGACTGTGGGCAAATCGCGCGCCTCAACTTTTGCCAGTTGGAACAGTTCTGGCCGCTCCACGTTGTAGAGGTTGGGATCAAGCGTGACTTCGGCCTTGGTGGGGGCGGCTTTGGTGTGGTCTGAACACGCGACTGCAAGCAGGAGCACCAACAGCAGAGAAGAGATGGCAGCACGCTGGTAAAAACTCTTCATCACGGGAGGGTCTCCCGCCCTACGGCTAGATTCAATTGGGCTGCAGCCGTCAAGTAAGAGCCGATCAGGTTCACGTAACTCAATTGGACCGTCCGATATTCGGCTTGTGCATTGAGAAAATCGAGCAACGAGGCTCCTCCGTTCTGATAGGCAAAGCTGATGGTATCGCGCACCCGGACGGCTTGCGCCAGGTACTTCTGCTTGTAGGGTCGCAGCAGAATCATATTGCCGTTCAAGGTTGCGTAAGCCGAATCCACATCGCTGAAGACCTGCGCCTGGGCCGCATCCAGCAGACGCTGATTGCGGTCGATGTCCAGTTGGGTGCGCAACTTCTCCCCTTGGTTTCGGTCGAAGATGCGCAGTGGAAGGCTCACGCTGACCCCGAGCGTATTTATGGCAAACGGGTTATTGGTGGATGAGTTGTGCGTATACCATGCGCTCAAGGTTGGATCGGTTGAGCCCTGGGCAACCGCCAGCTTGTGATCAGTTCGGGCTTTGTCTACGGCTTCGATTGCCGCTTTCAAGTCCGGCCGCGTGTCCACAGCAATCTTCCGGAACTCGTCCCGTGGCATGATTTGGTCGTTGAAATCGAACGGACCATCTACGTCGAACTGTTCGACCGGAGAGCGATCGTTCAGCAGCGTGAGCAACTGAATTTTCGCCGTGCGCAGATTGACTTCCGCGGTCTGCACGTCGGATTCATACTGTACTCGTTGTAGCTCCAGTCGATCGACATCGATTTGCGCCATGTCGCCGGCTCCAAAGCGATTTCTGCTGATATCGAGCACGTGGTCGTAGTAGGCAAGATCGTCCTTTGCCAACTGAAGCACGGCTTTGGCCTGCAGCGTTGACACAAACGCACTGCGCAAGTCGAAGAGCAGAGTTCGTTTCAAGTCGTTATAGTTCGACTCGGCAATGAGGGTCGCCTTTCTCGCACTCTCCAGGCGCAGCTGCCGCTTGTGCCTTCGTTCGATCAGATAGCTAATGCCGGGCGACTCAAAGGTGCCGGCGAAGGGTTGCCACACGCCCTTGTCGGGAGCGATTTGGGTCCCATCCGCCGAGAGAGTGAATGTTGGGTTTGGGCGCAGGTAGGCGGTTATCTCTTCCGCCTTCGATTCCTCGATATTCATCTTGTCGGCCAGCAGCGTGGGATTGTCCGCCTCGAAGCGACTACGGACCTGCTCCCAGGTCAATACCTGCTGCGCGCCGGCGGCTGAAGACACGCAGAGCGCAAGAAACAGCACGGAATATCGCCAAAATATCCTTTGCATCACTTACTCCGTCGTCGTGGGCGGCCAGACCCCATCCGGGGACAGGTGCCGCGGGAGCGGGCCCAAGCAACAGGGAACCTCCTGGTTGAAGCGGGAAATTCACTTGTTGATCACGCAAAGCGTTACATTAACCGGGAATAGGAGAAGGCGGTGCTCGCGAGTCGCGTCGGGTGCAAGCAACGGACTCAGGAATGATGAACGAATCGAGCGAGGCGAGTACGCAGACCTGATTGCTGAGACAGATCCGCGAGTCCGAAACAGACCGAGCGAAGAAACTGCCCGGAGTAGTCAGCCCAGGCACCGAGAAGTTGCTACCTGATTGCTTGGCCACGCGCTTGAAGGGACTGGACTCCTCCATCTCGGCCCGCATCGGGTGCAAATCATCTGTGGCGGAGACCACGGGGAACAGCAGCACGAGAACGCAGATCAAGAGCAGAGAGGCACGAAGACGGCCGGAACCAGACCAGCGCCTGGCGCGGGCTGGCTCGTGCTGCCAGACCCAGACGGCGGGAAGCGCCAAGGTCAGCCAGAGAAGGTTGAGCAACAGTTCCATGTGGAAGTTGAAACCCTAACTATATCAAGAAAGTCGCGCAGGAACCGGCCCGCCCTGCTTTCCCAAGAACGTAGCAAGGCCGTCCCGCGTAAGTCAATGAAATGGAAAGGTTAGCCGGTTACTATGGGCACCGAAACGGGGGATCGATTGTGGGCATCTTGGCCATGCCTTCAATGACCTGTCATGGCGCTGAGCGGGAGTACAGCTAGTGTCGTGTATTGACTATTGGAGGCAGGAAGCGCTCGTCTTGCAGTGCTTTGGACTCACGAGTTTCTAACTCCGCTTGGCGACGCTGGGTTGCCTGTTCGGGGTCCATGCCCGGCTTGAGGTCCGTCTTTTCGAGGAAATAGCGCCAGCCCGCCTGATGCTCTTCCATGCTCTGGCCGCTCTCGTACTGTTTGACGGTGGTTTCGGCGTTCTGCTTGCCCTTGATCACGGCCGCTACTCCGCCGGACTCATAGGTGCGAACGTTGTGGCGGATTACGGCGTAAGCGGCTTTGAGTTCTTCGCTGTTCAAACAGGCTCCGGTCTGCAGTGAGTTAGGGGAGGGACAGCAACGCGTGCCGGCCCCAGGTTCGAGCTGCCGACACGCTCTGTGAGAAACTTTACCGCTTAGAGCGGTCGGACGTTTTCAGCTTGCCAGCCTTTCGGCCCCTTGGTCACATCGAACTCCACGGTCTGGCCCTCCTGCAGGCTCTTGAAGCCACCCGCCTGGATCGCCGAGAAATGGACAAATACATCCTCGCCAGTCTGACGGCTGATGAAGCCGTAGCCTTTAGCGTCGTTGAACCACTTTACTGTTCCTTGTTCTGCCATATTGTTAAGGGACGTTCCTTTCGATCAGTTTACGCTGAAAGGATTCGGAAGTACGAAGGGCATGTCCTAGCTGGTTGGCAAGAAGTTGCTCTACAACCGACTCTAATCAAACGCATGCTTAGCATAGCAGAGAAGCTCCGGCATTAGCAAAAAGCGGATACGGGTTAGCGGCTTGGCACCCGGCAGACTCCAAGCAATTTCAATTGCGCTGCGGCTCTGCTCTCAGGTTTTCCACAGTTGACAGACTGACCTATTGGCAAGACACTTGAACTGCCGCTTCCCGTCTAGGAGATTCACCATGAGGCGAGTTGTCTGGATGGTCCTGCTGGCGCTGGCTCTGCCGCTCTCTGCCATTGCCGACAGCAGTGACCAGGTGGACTTCGGCAATACTGGCGGCACTCTCACCGGATCAGACGCCGGCATGAGCCTGAGCGGTTCCATTCTGACCTCGGTCGTCAACTACGATGGCTTGGGCACCATCACCGGCAACAATCTAGGGTCCTTGAGCTTCACTACTGGTGCGTTGATCAGCGGGAACCTGCAGACCGGCGCAACTTTCGCCGGGGGCGGTTCTTTCCAGATTGCGACCAACGGAACCGACGGATTGCCCGACGGCGTAATTTTTACCGGCAGTTTCAGTGGCGATGTTCTCTGGAAACGCTACATCCTGGGCAACGGTCTCACGGAATACACCTTGACCGGACCCATCAGCGGAATTCTGGTCGAGGGCAATCAGAATGTTGCGGTGGTCGGTTTGACCATACAATTGACGGTTAGTGTTGGCCAAGGCTCTCACGACGTGATTTCGATCATGATTGCCGGCGGCAACACGAACCTGACTCCAGTTCCCGAACCCGGAACGCTGGGCCTTCTGGGTACAGGCCTGATTGGCATTGCTGCGCTGGTACGCCAAAAGCTCAAGCCGCGTTAGCCAAAGAGATCATTACGGGAGATCAGCGATCATGTGCCTCACCTCTCTTCTCTTCGCGTTGCGGTCCCCCCACGAGTAACCCTCCCTTAGTTACGGTCGTTATCCAGAAGCCCTCGAAGGTGCCATTGTTCTCTGGCCTCCGAGAAGGCAAGCTGTCACTGGCGCGGAAGTCCTGAACACGCGCCGGGGGGATGGAAAGATGAAAGACTTTCTGGGCAAACTTTGGTCGCGGGAGGAAGGCCAGGACATTGCTGAATACGCCGTGATGCTGGCGGTGATTCTGGTGATTGTGGTTGGAACGGTCAAGTTGATCGGTTCGAATTCCAACAATGTTTTTTCCAGCGTAGCCAGCTCCATTGGAAGCTAGGGCTGGAGATTGGAATCCCATCCCAGGGTGTATGCCGGGATGCCTCCCCATTGACCCTTCCCGAGGTTGCGGGAAATAATAGCCAGGCCTGGTGTCCGCAAATACGAGTGGCCTTGTTCGCCCTCACGAAGGATCGCCATGAACGACTTCAACCGCAAGGTGGAAGAGGCCTCAGCCCGCCTGAACCAATCCATCAGCGAAGTCACGGCCACTGTCGAAAAGGAAACTGCGGAACTGGTCGACTATTTGAACCAGGAAGTGGTTCCAGCCGTCCGCCAGCACTCCACGAAAGCCCTGCGAATTGCGGCCGAGAAACTGGCACGATTCGCCGATTACATGGAGAATCATCCGGAGAAAAAGTGAGCCGCCGGCTCGCCTCGGTATGCATCTGGGTTCTTGTCTGGTGCGCGTCTGCCCCGCTCACCGCTTGCGGTGGCCGCAAGGAAGCCAAGGTAAATGTGCCGCCTCCGCCCGCCATCTCCGCCAATGAATCGGAGGAGGCGACTGACTCCCACGAGTCAACCCCTGCCTCCCGCGATGAGGAACTCCATGAAGCACCGGCCGGCCACGGAAGGCCTCTCTTCGTCGAGACCGGCTGGGCGAGTTGGTATGGCGCCCCTTATAACCACCGCCGCAGTTCGAATGGCGAGGTCTACAACATGCACGCTATGACCGCGGCCCACCGAACTTTGCCTCTGGGCTCGACCGTGCGGGTCACCAACCTGAAGACCGGACATTCGGCGGTGGTGCAGATTACCGATCGCGGGCCGTTCGTCTCCGGCCGCATCCTCGATCTTTCGCAGGCTGCCGCAAAGAAGGTAGACGTCTGGGGGGCGGGGGTGGCCATGGTGCGACTAGAGGTGCTGCGCGCTCCTGCGCCCCTGAACAGCGGTGGACGCTGGGCAGTGCAGATCGGCGCCTTCGAGAAAGAACACGCTGCCGATAAGCTTAGAGACCACTTGTCCCACCGCTATCAAACCGCCAAGGTGCAGTGCTTTGGCAGTCCGGTCGGTGATTGGTGGGTGCGTGTGCGAGTGCAAGACGACGATCGCAAACGCGCCGAGGAGGTGGCCCGCAATACCCACACTTCCGAAGGCGACATCTTCCTGGTTCGGTTGGATTAGTCTGGTTCGGTTGGATTAGTCTGGTTCGTCTGGATTAGTCTGGTTCGTCTGGATTAGTTCGACGGGATTAGTTCGCTGAATGAAAGTTCGGGCTGTGCCCAAACTCTCGATTCGGTGCTATGCTGTTTGCGTTCCCTCTGTTTAGGTGTCGCGGTTAGCGTCCTTCCCCCGGGTTGTCGGCTCCGAGTTGCAGTTAGACCGCAATTTGAAACCTTGGACGTGCCATGAACGATTGTTTGTTCTGCCGAATCATCAGCGGCGAAATTCCCTCGAAGAAGGTTTACGAAGACGAACACACCTACGCCTTTGAAGATATCAACCCGCAGGCACCCACGCATGTCCTAATCGTTCCGAAAAAGCACATTCGCGGATTGAAGGAGGCAAGCGGGGAGGACAGCGAACTGATCGGCCGCTGCCATCTCGCCGCCGCCAATATTGCCCGCCAGCGCAGCATCGAAGATGGCTACCGCACCGTGCTCAACGTGGGACCGCGAGCCGGTCAGTCGGTCTTCCATCTGCATGTGCACTTGATCGGAGGCCGGGGCCTGCAATGGCCCCCGGGTTAGAAAAACGTCTTAACTCTCGAAGGTGGGAACCCGCCTGCTGTTAGCTGGGTAGCGGCGCCGGAATAAAGCCCACGGCACAAGCCGTGGATAACAGGTCGATCGAGCCCCGAAGGGGCGAAAGAGTATTTGCGACGCAGATTCCAGGGGGTAGCCAAGTCGGCCGTCTACATCCCCGCGGCTTCTTCATCGGGCGCGCCGTGACGCCGCAGAAGCTGCGGCAAGTTCTGGGAGAACGCCGAACGCGGCAGCACCATGTCGCATCCGACTTCATGCGCCTTCTGCTTCAAGTCACCCTGCACGTGGGAAAGAAATCCAATAATCGAGGTTCCCTTCTTCAGCTTGGTTTTGAGTTTCGGAATCAAGACTAACGGCTTGGCGCTCACGCTGTTCAGGTCGAAAATGATCAACGATGGCTTCTCTTCCCCATTCTGCTTCATCTTCTCGCCCAGATCTTTGTCGGTCTTGACGAATTCCACCTTGACGTTGAGTTTGCGCGCCGTCTCCTGAATTTTCGCCTGAAAGAACAAGTCATCGACGAAAGCAAAGATGCGCGAAGTGGCGTCCTCACTGGGAGGCAGCGGCTCGGGTTCCACCGGCGCATACGACGGCCCAAAGCCGGGTCGTCCGCGGCCTCTGGACCCCTTGTCGCCGCTCATGCCGGCCCTATAGCTGTGGTCCATGGGGGCGGTGTAGATGCCGCTGTGCTGTTGGCGGTCACGGCCACCGCCGGGCCCACTTCGATTCGATGGGCGGCGTCCACGCCGCCGTCTTCTCCCTCCGCCGCCGGAGGGTTGTCCGGGTCCAACATTCATAATCGTTTCTCTTTGTATTGTGCTGCCTTTATCCAGGCCGTCCGACTCGATTGCAGCGCGTGTTCGTTCGCACTTCCGGGGTAGTATTTGGCCTCGTGCACTTGTGCACGGGACATGTGTAGAAACCCGCTACTGCCCACTTCATTGGTGAATGATCTTTGTCCGTTTCAGGCGCCTGGAGCTAAGGGGCGCAGGAGGCTCGCTGGGAAGCGCAGCCACTTAAGAGAACATTGAAATGGTATCCTTCGCGGCGGATTTTGCGCAAGTCCTAAAGTGAGGTTATTTTGCACAGAGGTAACTACGGGGGGAAAAACGCCCCAAACGAGACTTTACCGCCCTGGCGGAATCACCCTCCGCTCACTCGCCGCGCCCACTGCATGGCTTTCCAATAAGTTTCCGCCACTCCGCTTTCGCTCAGGTGCAACTGCCGCACCAGGTCACTGGCGCTTTCCCACTCCCCCGACTCTTTCGCCAGCATCAGTTGATAAAACGGCTGCAACCGGCTGGCCTCGCCCAGCAGCACCGCCCTGCTTTCCCGGTCCACGGGAACGTTTTCGAGAACGCGCGCCATCGGGATCTCGAGAATGGCATCCATCAGCGACAGCAACCCCATGAGGAACAAGTCCGAGTCGCCATGCCCAAGGCTGGGGGACAGCAGTTCACAAAAGCGCGCCCGCACCAGAGCGGAGAGCACCAACTCACTGCACTTGTTCTGTCCGGCATCGAGCGTGGCCATCAGCCGGATCCAGCGGCGGACCTCCTGCTCACCCAGCAGAGAAAGCCCGTGCCGGATGGAATGAATTTCGTTGCCGAATCCGAACAAGGGGGAGTTCAAATAGCGCAGCAGGCGGTAGCACAGCGAGGCCTCGCTTTTGATTACCTGTTCCACCTCACGAATGTCCAACTCCGGCCGCGATACCGCCTGCCACATGCGCAGGTAGTTGAGCCGGTTGGCTGGGATCTGCTTTGCATTGAGCGTTTCCGGCTTGCGAAAGAAATATCCCTGGAAATAAACGAAGCCTGCCCTCTTGGCGGCAAGAAGTTCTTCCCGCGTCTCGACCTTTTCGGCCAGCATGCGCCGACGCCCCGGGGCGTGGCGTCTTACGATCGCCGCTGCCTGGAGCGGCGGCGTGGCTTGAATGTCAATCTTGAGAATGTCCGCCAGATTAGTTAGCACTTCGCGAGGATCGTCGGCGGTGAAGTCATCGAGTGCGATCTGATATCCAGCTTCCTTCAATCTCATGCAAGCTGCCGTGACCACGTCATCGGGTAAAACGCTCTTCAGAATCTCCACCACCGTCTGGGACGAGGGCAACAGGGTGATGTAGTCCTTGAGGAGCACGTCGCGGGTGACGTTAATGAACGCTCTGCGCCCATCACACAAGACATCCAGCCCCATCAACATCGAGGTGCTTAACGTGCTACGTGCGGCGGCATCAGCATCGGGATTACGAAAGTAGTCGTCCACGCCGTCTCGAAACAGCAGTTCATAGCCAAACACTCTTTCATCTCCAGTCAGGATCGGCTGGCGGGCGACAAAACGGGCGCCTGACTTTGCGGCGTGGGGGGATGCGGGAGTGGCCACGGTGAAGCTATCGGCAACCGGGGGCAAGAGATTAGCCGGTGCCGGACTCGATGCACATCTAGTCCTCCACCCATTCGACGTTGCAGGTATAGCACTTCCAATGGCCCTTGCGAATAAGAATGGGAAAAGACAGGAGCAACCACAGCCCGTAAGTCCAGAAACGGTCGATGGTCTCATAACTGATGTCGAGCGAGTAACAGCGTGGGCAGCGCGGCTGCACAAACGACTCGCCCACTTCTTCCTCGCTGAATTCAAGTGGGATGGGTTCGTCTAGAACCGCGCGGGCGGACTCAAGATCGGGCGTGCGCACCTGCAGGCGAATTCCGCCAATGGCGTTGGACAAAAGCCAGTCCATGCGCACCAGGTTGCCGTCGGCGAGCCAGCATTCGATTCCCGCCGATTCCAGCTTGCCCTTCGCCAGCAAAGCTTGGGGAATATCGCGAAACGATTCCAGGGTGATGAGCGCAGCCGGTTGCGGTGCGACTGGATTCAGGCCATTTTCGAGCATGACTTTACTCTACGGTCCCAGCGCTTTGGCGCGGAAGGCTGGCAGCATGTGCGGCCGGCTCTCGCAAGTTCCCATCACCCCGACCCCTCCTGAAACAATGGTGGGCGCTATAGGATTCGAACCTATGACTTCCACCGTGTGAAGATGGCACTCTACCGCTGAGTTAAGCGCCCACTTTGATGCGGTAAGTTCATCATTATACACAAGTTCCCGAACCACTTCGCGTTCACTGAATCGTCTCTGGCACCCGCACTGGCACCCGTATTTCCTCAGGAAGTAGGCGTCGAAGCACCTTTTCCTGAGCGGCTCGCTTTGCCTTGCGCCGAGAATGCGAGTAGTAGAGGGTCATGTCCATCTTGGCGTGGCGCATGATCGCCTGAACCACGGCGGGATTCTCCTGCTCGTCCATGAGGAACGTCGCCAGAGAATAACGCCCGAGGTTGTGGAAGCCGAACCGCTTCACAACTTCGCCGTCACGGTCGTAGGTCACGCCGCCCTCGACTGTGATGACGCCAGCGGCTATCGCAGCGGGGCGGATATAGTCTTCGACCAATTGTGATCCGCTGCGGGGCTGCTCACCGTTTAGCTTCTCGGATGGAAAAACGAAGTCGTCATCTTCCGCGTACGTCGTTTCCCGCCTCCAAGCGGCAAGAGCGTCGAGCAGCAGTTGTGGAGCTTCCACACGAGATCGAGACAGCTTGGTTTTGGCACCATCCTGTATGTTTAGATGGACGAATGTTTCGCGGATCGCAATCAAGCCGCGACCCCACAGGATGTTCCGCCATTTGAGGCCAAGTGCTTCGCTGATGCGCAGCCCGCAAGTTGCGACCAGAAGCGCAAGTTCGTACTCGGGCTGCTGCAACTCCGAGAGCACTTTGAACGTGTCCTCGATTTCAAGCGCCAGAGCTTCATAGTCAGTCACCTGCGAGAACTCTCGTCCCTTCACGTAACGGCACGGGTTGAACTGCTCCCCGCGTGGGATCAGTCCCTCGCATTGCCCCCACGAGTACACTCCCGACATGACGCTCTTGTACTTCCCGCGTGTGGACGATTCGACATCGAACCCCAAGAACCATGCCTTCAGTTTCCGAGGATCAATATTGATCGCTCCAGAGTCCGCCCACTCGGGCATGAGCAAGTTCTTCACGACCTGCTCATGCAGTTCTTTGGTTGATTGTTTGTTGAACGGGTAGTTGGCGAGGTATTTCTCGGCAAGTTCCCCGAAAGTGATGAGGACGGGATCGGACTTGGCGACCAGCTTGTCAAGACCAAGTTCGCCGACCTTGAGCCATCCTCCCGTATCCGTCAAGGAAGCCACCCCTACGATCTTGGAGCGTTCCATGCCGTTTGCGTTGTACCAGCAATACACCAGCTTGCCTTTCTTCCTTCTTAACCATCCCTTAGCCATTAGATTTTCCTCCGTTGGCTACGGGGACTGCCAGCTGGCATTGTAATCGCTTGGGGCTGGTGCCGCGATAGAACATCGGCGGCGATCTCGCTCAGCCGGAAACGCCAAATGCGCCTTTTCCCAGAGCCGAGCGGGTGGGCCGGAATCAAATTCGCACGCGCCCACTCCAGTACTTGACGACGGGTGACGTCCAAGAAATCAGCAACGATTTCGGCGCTCACAAATGGTTCAAAACCCGGCGCTTTCGTTCCCGCGACTTTATCGAACGCCTCAAAACTAAGTGGCGGCGATGAGCCGCTTTGTACCCAAGCAATTTCAGTGGCTGGTGCTGTCATCATCTTCTCCTGTTCGTTTAGATCGAAATTCTTTGGGGCCATCTGTACCTGCAACGATTTTTCCCTAAAATTTTTTTCGCTATGCTTTCCGAGCTGCCGGTTCTACGTGGCAACCTCTGTCCCCGCGCCAAGAATCCCGAGGGGTTTCCACCACCCGGGCTTGATCGCATTCAGAAAGCATGCTTTCCTCGGGGGCGCTTTCCCGACGGCAGGCCGAGAATCTTTGCGGCTTCAGGCGGAAGTGCGTTCAAGCACCACTTCTCCGAATTCAGTTCCAAAATTATTGCTGCGATCTCCAGCTTGCGCTTCGCGCTCTTGGCGGCATCCAGCATTTCAAAAAGCACTCGGTTCAGTTGCCGGTCAGTTCTTCTCATCTCGATTACCTTCTTGTCTAGTTTTTGGACAGACTCTGTAGAAAGGGCACTTTTCGGGTCATAAACGCTCCGGACAGTCCCGTAGGTCGTCCGACCCCTGATACGAGCTAAAAGGTGCCAAAACTGCCTCGGGCGCAGGGGTCTGGACGGGAATTTCCGGCCTTGCCATCGCCCGCGCTTTGGTCAGCGCCTCTCTTTGAGCCGGAGACACCTCCCGCCGAGGGCGGACATCGGCGTGCTTCAGTGCGACCTTGACCTGTTCGGGGTTCTGAGGGTCGAACGTGGCAGCGCCCTCGAAATCGCCGTTCTGCCTGATCTGCATCCCGGCGGCAAGAAAGGCTTTCCGTGCAGCCGTCCACCAATGTGAACTGCCGGTCTCGGGCAGGATCATCACGCCGAGAATACCTTCCCCATACTCATACACATGGGACTTTCCTCTGTGACCCCAAATTACGGGCGTGCCATCCGCCGGGTCGGTGTTGATTCTCAAGCGGTGTTTTTCCGCAAATTGTTCGAAGGTCATGTTTGTCTCTTTCTGTCCAAACATTGGACAAATCGTCTCGATCCATCTTCGTTCCGGCATGTCCCTAGAAACCGAGGATTAGGAGGGAATGAGAATGGGGTATGTAAATACCCCATCTCTTTCCATCCTGACCACTGGGAGACAGTTGTCTTGTCCCAAAGAAAATCTCTATAGGTTTGGGACAGCGGGACACTAATCACTACATCCGTGCAAATGAACAACTTGGACGAAATTGGGTGGGGACGGCAGCTGGGACAGTCCGTTGTTCCAACCGAATCCGAACCCGCGACATCTTGATCTCATCCATCTCCGAAAAGCCCATCACCCTCTGGCAATGCCTCACCCTTGCTCTTCTCCGTTCGCTGCCGTTCCTCGATGGTCGTCTTGAGTCGACCGACCGTGGTTTTGCTGACGTTTTTCAATTCGCCAGCAATCTCGCGCACGGTCATCCCCTGTTTCAATAGTTCGGCCACCTGCTTCAACAACGCCTCCTCGCTGTTGCGAAACGTCCAGACAAGGGAGTCACCTGTATCCGCGGTCAATTGAATTTCTAGAGGAGCCGCATTTTCTCCTGCGAACCCACGGGTTTTTTCGAAGGTGAGGTCACAGCGCAGCCCCTCCTCGGCCCGGTAGTTCCTCGGGCGATCAAGCTTCATCACGACATTGAAGGCGTCTTCGCGCCTTGATATTCCTCGTGAGCCGCCGTTCTTGTTGGAATGGTGATCAAGTAGGGAGGCGATGCCCTTGCGACGAAGGCTGAGTAGCCAGCTTGCCACCGGAAGCCATGCCTCGTCGTCCAAGTCGCCAATGCGTGCAAAGCACGACAGGTTGTCGAGAATGACCAACTCCGCCTCGGTCTTCCCAATCATGTCCTCAACCATGTGCTGGCCCTCGACCGTGGCAATGTCTGGTACCAAACCCATTTCTTGTGTGTCAAAGTTCATGGGGAAAAAGTGGCGTGTCGGTATCTCAACACCTAATCCAGCTTTCAACTTTCGGAGCCGCTCCTGAAACTCGTCACCTGCCATCTCACCGTCTAGATAAAGAACCCGGCGCGGACGAGGTGCTTGCCACTTCAGAAACTTGCCACCGCCAGCCACGGCTAGGCCCATCGAGAGTGAAACAAAGGTTTTGCCAAAACCACGCCAAGCGTAGAGTTCGTCGATGCTCTTCTCCTTCAGGATCGGGCCAAGCATTGGCTCAGAGGGCGGAATCTTCAAGTCCAAGAACTCCTGCAGATCGAACACGCGGTAGTCAGGAACCGCTTCAACCTTGGTTTTGGCGACTGCAACCAGCGATCCGATTGCCTTTCGAATTGTGTGTTCCCTGTAGTCGGCGCGCTTCTGCCACTTGTCCCGTTGCGCTAGAGCAGATTGGTTGAAAGTTGCTTCGACCTTGTGCGGATCATTGTTAAATTCTCGCGCCAGTATTCCGCACAGCGCTAGGTCTGCTCGTGAATCATCTCCGCCGTAGTCGGAAATGTCTCCCGTCCATAACCGGCGAAATTTCTCATCCAAGAACTTCTGGCACAAGAGGAATGGAGTTGTCATGTCAGGGCAATTCGGAACCCCAACACCGCCGGGCTTGTCGCCCGTGACCGTAAGGAAGCGTCCGCCTTCATTGCCACTTTATATTTCTACGCCGTATTTTTTGGGCGCACTCCTGCCAAACTTGCGCTTTCCGGTGGGCAGAATCCCACTGACAAATGCCCGGATGCCCTTCCCACTTGGCGTGACCTCTGAGTAGGGGTTGCCTAGCAGCCGTAGGATTTCTTGAACGTAGAGTTCAACTTTGCCGTTCTCGATCACACCGTCGAAGTCGATACCTATATACGCAGAACCTTTCAGCATGAAACCAACACCGTTGAAGCTCTTGGAGACCGAAATTGCTTTTTCGAAACTACTCCACGTCGATGGAGAGTTGGACTTTGCGCAGCGGCCGCTGGTGTTCGGGTCGTAAGGAACCTTGGTGGAGTCGTCCCCGCGCTTTTCGTACCTCCAGACAACCCAGCGTGGGAGGTCTTTCAGTTCCTGCGGGACGTTCGGGTAGGGATCGTTGGGGCTGGCAGGTGGCTCCGCCCCCAGTGTCGTTATAAAGCTCATCATCAGATGGGCGCGGCCAAAACGCGGCTGAGTGGAGTTCCATCCGTTGCCATAGCTGACAGGTTCTGATGACTCCAGTGGCGACCCGGCACTATTGGCGCAAAATGTATCGGTCATATTTTCTCCTCTTACTTGTCGAAACTTTATCGTACGATGTAAACATGCGCAATCAACATGGACAAGTCCACGGATTGACTTCTGCCATGTTTACAAAGATGAAGCAGGAACTTCAGGCGAAAGGGGAGCGTCCCATTTGGGTGTTCACGTTTGAGGAGCCGAGCAAAGAGACACTTTGCGAGATAATCGTCGCCTACTATAACGACACGGATGTTGCGGACTGTGGTTTGAAAATTGTCGAGGCGTTCGGCAGGGAAATGTTTCTCGGCATCTCGGGCCTTGTTAACTTAATCTACTTCACATTCGATTTTCGTCTCCCCAAACGGCTGCAAGTTCATCCCTCATCTCGGCCTTATCGACAGGCTGCGGCAGAGCTGCGGAGGCACAGTACCCAGTTTCGTGCAGCAGTCAAGTGGCTGTGTTCACGCCAAACACCAAGTGCCGTCAAGGCAGTCCAACAAAATCCGAATCCACAGGCATTCGGCAAACCCGTCCCGGAAGTGTTCAAGAAGGCTATTCAGAGCGTCCAAGGTATAGCCCTCGCCGCGACTCTCCCGCCCTCTGGAGCAGACGTCGATTTTGTTCGCTATCTCGAAAGGCACGGGCGAACCCATCTGAGAAAACGGCTCGACGTGTGGGGCGGTCGAATCGTCGAGAGGTCGAACCCCGTGCACATTGTCGATCTGTTGTGTGCGTTCCTCCTCGACCAATGCACAAATCATGAACCCGACGAACTCCCGGTTAAGCTGTGTCCCCGCTGTGAGAAGCTTTTTGTAGCAAAGGCAAGAAAGCTTTACTGCACAACACAGTGTCAGTCCAAAACGTTTTGGACACGAGAGAAACGGGCGGATGACATGTACGTTCGTCGGCTCTACGATTACGCACCCGCCACGCTACGAGTAAAACTCGCAACTCCGAGAGTGGCAAAGCGCCTCGCAGAGATTGAGAAGCGATGGCCTTCGAAATCACTGATCGTAGCTAACATTCAGGAAATCAGGAAGTCTGCGGTGCCGCGCCGAACGATTGATACGCGGCTGGCCACGTCATCCCTACCGCTGCACAGGAGGTAAAGGGGGCTTGCCGGGTAGGTACAATTTCAGCTTGGAACCTTCTTATTCGAGCGCCCGAATCGCGATTGTCCAGAAAGTGGACAGCCGGTTCCGCAAAACTGATCTCTGAACTTTCCCGTTGCGACGTGAAGGCAATTGTTGATTTGCATGGAACCACCATGGCTGGCAGTTCGAAAGTGCGAACCCGGAGAGATTGTAACGGTGTCTTGAGTCACAGCAGTGCTGCTTCTGAATACCGATTCTAGACTTATGTAACCGACGGGTGCCCATTGAGGAGGCTACAATGCCGCAATCCCTTCAAAATGTCGAGATGTCTAAGAAGTTGTTCGAGCTTCGCAGCGACATTCTCCAGATCGAGAAGCGGGTCGAAGCTTTGCGGGAATCCATCCGAACCGCTGAGACAGAATTACTTCGACAGAATGTTCAACCCACAGTGTTGCACGAGGACACACTGGTCGTACGGATCGTTGAGGGTGTGTTCTCCCGGCTGGCGACAACGCCAAGGGACGCCGATACCGAAGGTAAATATCTCCGAGAAAAAGAAGCCGCCAAATACATGGGTGTCAGCGTTTCAGCCCTCCGCAGTTGGAGAACAAAGCGGTCGAATAATGGCCCTCCGTATATTCGACTCGGGCGAATGGTATTGTATCCGGTCAACGGGATTGACAGGCACATGCAGGCGCGAATTGCCCAGCAAAGTGCATGATACCTAGCTGATTCAAGAAATTCTTCAATTGCTTCCATGAGGACATCAGTTGGCTGGAAATTGATCTGCCTTTTCCCGGCACCAAGACATGTATGCCAAATTGACGCTCCTCTGTTCTATTGCTCTCTCGGCCCGTTAGGGAAAACTCTCGAAGACGGAGCCATTCTACTCGCCAAATGCCTTGCAATAAACTGACAGCGTCGTGGAGGATAGAGTGAACTCCGACCAGTTGGGAGGGTTTTCCTCGATATGAGCGTGAGAGAAATGAGACCAGCGATCCTCGACAAGTGCAACATTCTCCATCCTTCCCTCCGCCTTCAGCTTGCGAACGATCTCCGCCATCTTCTGTGGATCGAACGGTTCATCCTTCACGGCGTTCTCCTCAAGTCATGGATTCAGAATCTCACGGCCAGAACCAATCTTTTCTTGAAGGGAGCATCCCGTTCCAAAAACGGGGTCTGAATTTTCGGATTGTCAGCACTGAAAAGCAACGACTTGCCGCCCCGTCGCTCAGCGTCCCACAAACGACCCTTTTTGCAACAGAGTCTCCATTCAGGCGGGCATCGACCGCACCAAAAATTCTCAGTGAGTGCAATCTCCCAATCATCCACCCGGAATCGATGCCGGGGTAAACATCACTTCGTAGAAGCCGACTTATCGTTACCGATCTGGCGCACTTCCCGAAGCCCGTTTCGGGCCAACTTCCGAGTGGCCGACCATCCACCCAGAATCGTCGCATCCTCCGCAGCGTGATGTTCAGGCTATAATTGCGCGCATATATGGCGCTGGCCTCTGGCACCAAGCTCGGACCGTATGAGATCCAATCTGCACTGGGCGCGGGCGGCATGGGCGAAGTGTACCGGGCGCGGGATACGCGGCTGGACCGCACGGTCGCTATCAAAGTCCTGCACTCGCAACTGGTGGCGAATAGCGAGTTACGGGCCCGCTTTGAGCGCGAGGCGCGAATCGTTTCGCAGCTTCAGCATCCTCACATCTGCGTGCTGCACGACGTAGGTCATGACGGCGACACTGATTTTCTGGTGATGGAATTTCTGCAAGGCGAGTCGTTGGCCGACCGGCTCAGGAGGGGTCCGCTGCCGCAAGCGGAACTGCTCAAGATTGCGATCCAGGTCGCGGATGCCCTAGAGAAGGCTCACCGCGCCGGTGTGGTGCATCGCGATTTGAAACCGGGCAACGTGATGCTGACCAAACTGGGTGCCAAGCTGCTCGATTTCGGTCTGGCGAAGCCGGCGGCAGCCACGGCGGCCGGTGCTGTCCGAGGAAGCGGTTCTGCCTCCGTGCTGGCGGGTGCCTTGACTCAGACCAGTCCCGCGGCAACGCCCGGGACGCCACTCTCGGTGGCAGGTACGGTCATCGGCACGGTGCAATATATGTCGCCTGAGCAGATTCAGGGCGTCGAGGCCGATGCGCGGTCCGACATTTTTGCGTTCGGCGCGATGCTGTTCGAGATGACAACCGGCAAACGCGCGTTTGAAGGCAAGACGCAGGCGAGCATCGTCGGACAGATTCTCGCGATGGACCCACCAGCGGCCTCGACCGTTCGCCCGGAAGTCGCGCCCACGCTGGATCGCGTCATTCGTCTCTGCCTGGAAAAGAATCCCGACGAGCGCATGCAAACGGTGCATGATCTGAAGCTGAGCCTGCTGGCGATCCTGGAGGAGCAGCCAGCGCGCTCCGAGCCGCGTTCGAGTTCGCGTGAGCGAGCCGGGTGGATTGCGGCAGTCGTGACAGCGCTGGTATTGGGCGCGCTGGGCACAATCCTTCTGTATCATCCCGCGAAGCTCGCTCCGAGCATTCGGGCGTCCCTCGATCCTCCAGCCAACACGCTTTTCCGGCTGACCGGCGATGCCGCCGGACCGCCGGTGGTGTCGCCGGATGGCAAGGTCATCGCCTTCACTACCACCGCAGGTAGCGAGGGCAATCTGGAAATCTGGCTCCGCCCTATCAATTCCCAGGATGCACATCCCATCGCGGGCACTTTTGACGCAACCTTTCCCTTCTGGTCGCCCGACAGCCGCTCGCTAGGATTCTTTGCCGATGGGAAGCTGAAGAAAGTGGATGTGAATACGGGTTCTCCAATCGAACTGGCGGACGCGCCAACGGGTCGCGGAGGGGCGTGGGGGCCGGGAGGAGCGATAGCCTTCTCACCCGGACCGACTGAACCGTTGATGAAAGTGAGCGCGGCGGGAGGAACTCCGGAGCCTCTTACCAAGCTTGACCCAGCGCAACATACATCGCATCGCTGGCCGGTTTTCCTTCCCGACGGCAAACACTTGGTGTATCTCGCTATCAATCGCGATAACGCGAAAGCAGCCAATGACGCGATTTACTATGCGTCGCTTGACGGGCGGGAGAATCGCTTGCTGTTTCACACGCAGGCGAATGCACTGTATGCCGCCGGATTCCTGCTGTTTGCGCGAGGCGACAAACTGCTGGCGCAGGGCTTCGACGCGGCGAAGGGCGAGTTGAAAGGGGAGCCGCAGGTGGTGGCGAACGGAGTGATCAACGATCCCACGGATTGGCACATGGACGCCTCCGCCGAGGAGGATGGGCTGCTGGTTTACAGCAGTGGCGCAATCGGGGCCATGCAGTTGGTGTGGCTGGACCGCAACGGAAAAGATGCCGGGGTGGCGGCCGACAATCTGACACAAGTGATTGCGCGACTGTCTCCGCGAGGAGATCTGGCTGCTCTGCAAACGGAGAGCGGGGCGGGTGCAGCGGACATTTTTGTGCTGGACCTGGCGCGCGGCGTCCGAACGCGGCTTACCTTCGGGCCGGTCGCCAACACTACGCCGAGATGGTCCCACGATGGAAAATGGATTTACTATGCGGGTTTTCGGAATGGCCGGGATAGCATTTTCCGCAAACTCTCCGACGGCAGCAGCGCCGAGGAAAGCGTGTTCAGCGGCGATCATGATGTCGTTCCTAGCGCATGCTCCCCAGATGGAACAACGCTTCTGTTTACCGAGTTTGCAAACGGCAAGTTCAGCCTGTGGGCCCTTCCGCTAACCGGGTCGGGCAAACCGTCGAAAGTCATCGAAAACGGCGAATATGCATCGTTTTCACCAGACGGGCGGTACGTGGCATACGAATCCAACGAGTCCGGACGATGGGAAGTGTACGCCGTGCCGTTTGGCGATCGAAAAGGCAAATGGCAGGTGTCGTCGAATGAAGCCGCCTTGCCGGTCTGGAGCGGCGATGGAAAGGAAGTTTACTACGTGGACGTCGTCGGCACGGGGTTCTCGCTTGTTTCCGTGCCGGTGAAGGAGCAAGGGAATGGGTTGCAGTTTGGAGCACCGCAAACTCTAATCAGCAAAATGAACCTCGGCGGCATTCCCTTTTTCGATGTTTCCCGCGATGGCAAGAGGTTCCTTGTCCCGCGAAATTCGCAGCAGGGCACCCAATCTGTAACGCTTGTGACGAATTTTACTGAGGGCCTGAAAAAATAGCCGAGAGCTTGGAGGAATCTTGGAGTACTAGCAACGCCCAGGCCGGCAACCAGCGTTGCGCCCCAGTGACGGGCAACCCGGAAGTTATTCCGGGCCGGAAGGCGGCTTCTAGGAAGTTTCACCACATAGGTAACGATAAACGCGCTTGCGTCCACGAACGGAGTGGTTTCCGACATTGGGGCACCCACTCGGGCTGACCCTGCCAAAGCTCAGCGCTTTTAAGCAGTTTTGTTTGACATGGTACGTATATACGTGTATACGTGTTGATATGAACGATACGAAGGTAGCGATCTACAGCCGAGTTTCCACCAAAGACAAGGGGCAGGACACCGAAAACCAGTTGCGCCAGTTGCGCGACTTCTGTTCGAAGCAAGACGGCTGGACAATCACCCATGAATACGATGACCGCGTATCCGGCAAGCATGATGACCGGCAGGCGTTTCAGGACATGTTGGCTGCCGCATCTCGCCGCGAATTTGATGTGGTCTTGTTCTGGGCACTGGACAGGTTCAGCCGTGAAGGCGTGTACGCCACGTTGCAGTACCTCCAGCGGCTTACCTCATATGGGGTGGGGTATCGGAGCTTTACCGAGCAATACCTCGATAGCTGCGGCTTGTTCAAAGATGCGGTGATTTCCATTCTGGCGACGATTGCCAAGCAGGAGCGGATACGGCTCAGTGAGCGCACGGTGGCCGGACTGGAGCGTGCCAAAGCACAAGGCCGTGCGGCTGGCAGACCGCGTGTAGTATGTGACCGTGAGAAGGTGCTGGCACTCCGCAGTGCAGGCCGATCTTTAGGAACGATTGCGACTGAGCTGAGGTTAGCGAAAACAACTGTTCACCGGATCGTGAATCAGCCTGCGACTCCCGCCCAGAGCGGACTCTGAGGGACTATGAGAAAGCCTGCATCCCAGCGAAAGCACCCAAGGACTGAAAAACCAGCAGCCGAGAAGCCTGTCGCCCTCACTGTGAAGATTGACAGCAAAACCTACGTGCGACTGAGTACCCTGCGTGCCAAGGAGCGCAAGACTGCTCAGCAGATCCTGACAGAGGCATTAACCGCCTACCTTGACGGGACTGGAGCATAGTTCGTGGCAAGACGGGGGCTTCGCAAGATCATCTGGTTGACGCCTTGGTCACTTTTTCCTTTTCTGTCCGCATTTTCAGTTTGATTTCAGCTCCCTCACCGTATCGGATTGAGGCCACAACACTTCTCATCAACTCCCGAAAACCGGGGGAGCGGAACAACAGGAGTTGAAGCGGTCGCACACTCCGATAACACAACGTAATCCGTACTCGAATACGTCCTTGAACCCGATGTTTCTCATTCAAGTGTTTCTTCACGCGGTTGTCCTTCCGAAATACCCGATCCGCTCAGCAAACAAAGATTCCGCCTCGACCGCTTCGCTCTGGCTGAGTCCGGCGAATGAGAGCAAACACCGCCAGTTCCGGATCAAGTCGCTATATTCACCGATGAACCGGTTTGCGCCCACTTCTCCCGATGCGCGTGCCAATACGAACCCGTCGAAAGTGATGATAATTTCTGCGATGCGAGGATCTGTGAACGGTGCATCCAGAAGGAATCCGAGGATCGCCGCCATCGTCCCCGACATTCTGGGATAGCGAACAGGGTGCAGTTTCTGTCGAAGTCGCTCTTTGAGTGGAACCGATTGGGACTGCTTGAGTATTTTCATGCCCACGCTCCTTTATGGGCATCAGACCAACAAAATGCCGCCCAGCAAATCAGGCGGTTTGGCCGTGGAGACTTTGCGATTAACGCCGCATCCGGGTCTTTGCGACCCGAACCACCGTATCTCCCGTTTCCGGTTGGTGCGCCCTGTTAAGGGCGACTCCTGATGCTGCTGTGATTATATGCAGAGTTCGCTTTAAATCAAGAAGGAACTCGCAGAGTGCTAGGAGTTCGGCAGTGCGTACAAATGCTCGACGATTTTCCTACTCTTTAGCAACAGTTCTTGCACAAGAGAAGTCTGCTTGCGGTGATGCGGGACTCCAGCTATCAACTCGCGCCCGTCGGTTCTAGCTCGTAGGGACAGGAATCTCTGTCCCATCCGGTGCAACTAGCTTCAACGCGTAAGTGTTGGGGTCGGTCGCAAGAAACACAGTGCAGTCAATTTGTGCGCACAGAGTGCGAACCTTCTCGCGAATGCGGCGAGATTTCTCAGGCTCCATTCCGGTCTGCCTTCGGCCAACCGTCTCTCCGTATCGCAGCAGGCGCTTTACATGCCAGTCGGTAGCCTTGGGCGCGTGCCTAATTAAGTCGGCGGTAAACCTTACCTTGTCACTTGTAGTTGGCGGTTTCATATTTGCCATGACGCCAGCCCCTTTAGATTTGTCATGAGTCATCCCATCGCCAAGAGATTGTAATTGATCGGCGAGGGGCGGGAGCCCGGCGGTTCGTGCGGCCGCGCGAATGCAGTGGGTATAATGCATTGCTCGCTGTTCGCGCCTGTGAAACCGTCTGAAAGCAATTCCGAATGGCTAACCCGCAAGCGGCTGGTTGATCCCAAGCTGAAAGCCGCCGGGTGGAAGATCGTGCCGTTCGATCCCGCTGCGCCCCTGAGCTCCTACGAGCGATGCGCGATCGAAGAATTCCCAACCGACAACGGCCCTGCGGACTACGCGTTGTGCGTCGCCGGTCAGGTTCTAGGAATTGTCGAAGCCAAGAAGCTCACTCTTGGGCCGCAGAGCGTTCTAACGCAGGCCGAACGGTACTCAAAAGGCGCGACCAGCTGCGTGCTCAACTTTCGCGGGTATCGAGTTCCGTTCCTTTACTCGACCAACGGCGAGGTCATCTGGAACCACGACATCAGGAATGCACTGAGTCGCTCGCATCAAATCGCTGCGTTCCATACCCCGGAGGCTTTAATCGAGCGGCTCGGCCGCGATTTCGCTGTTTCTTGTCAGACGATGCTGCGAACGCCTGCCGATGCACACTGATAGCGACATCACGATTGCAAATATAATCAGTGATATTGAATCGGAGTTCCCCCTGCTTGCCAAGATTGACCAAATCGTTTTCGCCAAGACGTTCAGCTTCGCAACGGAAGGGTGTGCATTCTTCCGGCGCTGGAACCCTCGGTCTCGAAAATGGTCTGAATTCCTTCAGGCGTGCCAGACCTAGGCTGCGGGCGTGTGGGCACGTTTCAGGCTGAGTTGGTTTCAGAGGTTTTGGTATCATTCCCGGCATGACTAATTTATCGGCAGTGATTCTACAGTTGAAGAAGGCGCGTGCCGTTGCCCATCAGGAGTGTGAACGGCTAGATGTCGCGCTGTCTGCTCTCGGTTCAATCGGTGGTTCTACTGGCCGGACTGGTAGCACCTCACGCACTCCCCACAGGATGTCTGTTGCCGCCCGGAAAAGAATTGCAGCAGCTCAGAGGGCGAGGTGGGCCAAGTGGAAAGCGGCACGGCGACAAGGAAAGAAGGCGGCGTAAACATTGCCCGCTGTGATGCTGGTCACAGTGGGCTTTGAGCGTGGGCCGGTCGCTGTGAATGGCTGACTCAGGTTGATCTTGTCCACTTTCTGGACAGTTCCGACAGACTCGACGCACTTGGATCATCTCGATTGGCAAGCGGGAAAAGCACAGAATGAGGCTCAATCCGTGCACCAAATCGGCTCTTTCTATGCACGAAAGTCGGTCAGAAACGACACGAAGTTCGCCACTCGATCAAGGTGTCCCATCTCTTTGGATTCAGCGGCCTGCCAGACAAAAGCCTCTAAAATGGCTACAAAAACCGCGCAAAAACAGCGCTAAAATTATGATGTGAGAGCGTGAGGCCGAATACGGCTAGACCGTCCCCGATCTGCATTGCTAGGTTCAACAATTCCTCGGTTGTGAACGGGGCAGCTCTCGGGACTATCTGCTCGCGCAGGGTTTGCCCCTCCAACAATGCCATGGCGATGAAGGGCCGGCCTTCATGCTCGCCGAATTCGTAAATGGTGCAGATGTTGGGATGGTCAAGCGCGGAAGCGGCCCGCGCTTCGCGCTCGAAGCGCTCCAGAACCTTGGCGTCGCTGGCAATTTCCTCCGGCAGGAACTTCAAGGCCACGCGGCGACCCAGCTTCAGATCCTCGGCCTTGTACACCACACCTGACCTGATCCCCTCTTTCGGAACAAATCTGAGTATGATTAGCGCCCCCTTAGCGTGACCGTGCGTAGAATCATATCGCTGTGGGGTAGGGACGGCCGAGCTTTTCGCATCACCAGCGCATCCGCGCCTGTCGGTACTCTTGGAACTCAAACAGACACCATTCAGATTGCCATTGACGTCTCGCAAAAAGAGGAGTTCCTGGCCAGATATCGGTTTTGGTTCTGGACCATTCTGCTGGCGACCTTCGCCATTTTTCCATTGGTCGGGTACCAGATTGCGCGCCACGGTATTCGCCCGGTGGAGGAAATGGCAACCACCGCGCGCCACATCAGTTCGACAAACCTGCAGGAGCGCATTCGTCCGGAAGGATATCCGTTCGAGCTGGCATCCCTGGCCAGTACCTTCAACCAAATGCTGGACGGCTTGGAGGAGTCCTTTGAGCGCATTTCCAGATTCTCGGCGGACATTGCGCACGACCTGCGCACGCCGGTAAATAATATCCGCGGCGAGGCAGAAGTGTCCTTGGCCCGCGCGCGAAGCGCCGACGAATATCGCGATGTGATCGAGTCCTGTCTCGAAGAAGCCGTGCGACTATCGGATCTCATCGGTGACCTCCTGTTTCTGGCGCGTGCAGAGAGCCCGTTGACCCATTTGCGCCGGGAGTGGGTGGATGTAGGCGAATTGCTGGGCGGAGTGCGTGAATATTACGAAGCCTCGGCGGCGGACGGTGGAGTCTCGCTCACCACTGCCGTCGCCGACGAGCCGGTCATCGCCGAACTGGACCGTACGCTCTTGCAGAGGGCAGTGGGCAACCTGGTCTCGAATGCTTTGGCCCACACCCCACCCGGCGGAGCCGTGGTGTTAGAGACGGGCGTTGATTCTTCGAAGCCGGATTTCTCCACGATTCGCATCGAAGTCTCCGATACCGGGGTCGGCATTCCGGCGGAAGCCCTGCCGAGGGTTTTCGATCGCTTCTTCCGTGTCTACTCGTCGCGTTCCCAGGCTTCGGGCGGTACGGGCCTCGGGCTGGCGATAAACGCCGAAAGAAACCATACCGTTGCAACTACGGCAGCAGCACCGATGGCGACCGACGAGTTGGTCTCTTCCTTCCTCCGAACCTCTGAGGCCTCGGCAAGCTGACGACATTCGGTCAGCACGTCCGGGGGGGTAATTTTTTGAAGCAGTTTTGCCCCCAAGACCAGAACGAGCAAGTCGTCCAGGAATCCGATCACAGGGATGAAGCTGGGAATGAGTTGAATAGGACTAAACACGTATCCCGCGGTGCATGCCGCAACCAACCTTGCGTACCAGGGCATGCCAGGATGTTTGAATGCAAAATAGAAGACGTGCGCTTCCTTGTGGAGTCGCTGCGCCTGTTGCCTCCAGCTCGGCGGAGATGCAGGTTCAGTGCGTCCCCCCTCGGGGTCTGCACCGGGCAGTTTTCGGCCAGAAATCCCAGTTAAAGCACCGGACTTTTCGCCCACGATTCCTTCGTCCATCGCGACAGCCTCGCGTCAAGGCTGAGAAACGGCACACCCCCACAACTGGCAGATCTGACAACTAATCGCGCCGTCCAGACCGAAGTGAGGTGCTTATTTTCTAGTTTGCCACTTTTTTCCGTTCCGCTGCCAGCTCCACGCCACTTGTCTTGCTCGGCCTGTTTCGGTCGATCAAGGCCGCATAGTCCTCTGCTTTGAAAGGATAGCGGTGCGCCGAGGATTGCCCAGTGGTGCTTAAGACGATGTCCACCCGACGGTTGTTAGCAAGGACGAGGGTCTGCATTTTTTTCAACACACCCTCCCGCTGTTCATCAGTGAGTTCGGTGTTCTGTTCCACGAGCTGCTTGACCTGGTCGGCATCCAGATTCTGCTGCTTGCCGAGGGCTTGAGTTTCCAGGTGGTCGGCGGAAACTCCTTGTGCGACCAGGAAGTCCATGGCTGCCTGTGCGCGGCGCTGTGACAAGGACTGATTGTAGTCATCTGGCCCGCGCTCGTCGGTATACCCGGTCAGGACCAGATGCGCGTCCGGGTTTCTGGAAAGATATTCCCTGAACACATCTGCGATGAACTTTAGCGTGGTTTGCTGACTGGCCACCAGCCCCGCATGCAGATTACCCGGGCTCGGCAGGTCGGTTGGGAAGTAAATGCTGTTCAGCGCCAGCCCGCTAGCCGGGTTCTCAATCACGCCCACAATGTGCAGGCTGGCGGTTTTGGTCTCCGTTCCCCCGCAAACGTTGGTTGCAGTGAGCGTGTATGTTACGGTTTCATCCACCGGGCCGGCATCCGTCTTTCGAGGAGTCACGGCAATGCTGCGGTTGCCGTTGGGATCCACTGTCCCCAGCGGGTCGATCGAAACCGCCGACGCGTTCGATGCTGACCAATTCAATGCTGTGTTTCCCTCCCGGATCACCTGATCCCCAACCCGCCGGTAGTGGACTTCCGCTGGAGAAACTCCGAGATCGGCCTGGATAGCGGCGTTCACATTGACTGTCGTACTGGCCGTAGCCGTGCCCCCCGGCCCGACCGCTGTGAGTTGATATATCGTGTTCTGTTTCGGCCGGACCGCCTGTGCTCCGCTGGTCGCAACAGTCCCAACTGGGCTGATTTCGACCTGAGGTGCGTCCGTAGAGGTCCACTTGAGTTGTGAACTGTCTCCACAGTTGACTTCGCCTGTGCTGGCAAAAAGCTCGGCTGTAGGTTTAGCCACTGCGATCGTTGCGCTTGCCGACCCCACAGTGAAGCGGGGTATCGTACTCAGTTTGTTCCCGCGGTCCCAGGGAACAGTTTTCCGGACTCCTTTGGGAACATCAAGCACGACGCGCTGGTTAGCCGGAACGTCGACAGGGCCTGACCAGACCTCGTTATCCGGTCCAAGGATCGACACCTGGTACGTACCCGGTGGAACGACTAACTCTTGCTTCCACCACCAATCGTGGTCGAACTCATCACCGTGGCCAACGAAAAACTCTGGCGTTTTTCCGTTGAGCAGCACTGCGTCGCGGTTGGCGCCCTCAATCGTCATGGCACCGAAGGGGCCAGCAACCGTTGAGCCAACGGGTTGCAGGGTCACGTCGAGATTGCTGATCCTTCCGGCCGTAATGCTGACCGAGTTGCTTGCTGGGCTGTACCCGTAGTTGACCAGATCAACCTTGTGGTCGCCCGCCCGCAGACGCAATGAGTGGTGCTTGCTCACCTCACCGACGGCGCGGCCGTCCACAAAGACATATGCCTGTTTAGGCGTTGCATGAATCGTGAGTTTGCCATCCTGGGCAACGCCTTGTCGGCAACCTGCTAAAAGCAGTACGAGAATCACAACACGGAATGTGTGCCCTTGAGTTTGCATTGTATTTTCCTTGCAGCGAACCTAGATATGGTGCCCGACCTTTGCCGGATGTATTCTCCTGCGCTAAAAGCTAACACTTTCTCTTTAAGTACCCGTGTTTCTCCCGAGGAGAAACTGTCAAAACTAACAGGACGCGGAAGGGTGCACAATCGCTCCGCCCAAGTCTCTCCCGTTTAAAATTGTGTCAGGCCAAAGGTGACAGCGGGCCTGTCAAGGACCTTCTGGTGGTTGGCACTGGCGAGGCCGAGAAGAGCGCGGGGCTTCAGTCTCGTGGTTGAGGAGACAAGTTTCATCTCGTCCCCTACTAGGCGAGTTTTTTGCCGCAACCGAAGCACGCGACGCATAAATGTTGTAGCTCAGGGTGGGATATTCGTCCGCTTGAGATTCCAATTGATAGTCGCAGTCTGCAGCGGCGATTGCTGAGGGGTTTTCTCGAGATGATCCGAGCCGTGAACTCGACCAGCCACTACCTCTGTGAGCATCTACGCTAGTCGTGTCCATCGGAATAGGACCGTGAGTAATTGAGTTAGCAATTCTTGGGATGAAAGGATCGTAGCATCAAGAACAAAAGAGGGGTAGCAGTTAAGATGGCGAGTCGTGTCACGTCGTGGAGACCGAATGGAACGATGCGGATTGGAGCCCGGCTGCCTTTTGAATTCTCTTTCCTGCGAATTCTTGCTTGCGGCGGACCTGGCCCACCATTGACCAACTATTCCAACAGAAACGTGCACCTTAGAGGTGCAATGGCCGTGACATAGCACATTGTAGCGAACCTCGAGTGTTGCTTCGCGTCTCACGTCACCAGTTCGGTGTGTGAGGACACAAATTGGAGCTTATGGTCAGGAGGACACTCGCGATGGAGGTCGGAGAATCTAGGTAGCGAATTTTCGCCCACACATAGCAATCCCCTACATGAACCGTTAAGCCGCCGATTTCTTCGGAGCGAGACCGCTTGCCCATACTACTAGCAAGTCTTTACAGTTTTCTGCACCCGAAACAACTGCTGCGGAGGCGTGAGTTCACAGGCGATTGTTGCACGCTTCCTCATCAGAGATAATTATTTGATGAGGGAATATAAGTCGATTTCTGCCGCTAAGGATTTACCCTAAAATTCATGACGCCGAAAATCCCTGTCGTTGGGTCGGTTGCGATTACTTGAAACTGCACTGCGCTTGATGGTCCGGAAGTCGTCGTCAGCAGTCCGCTCGTGGGATCGATACTCACGTCTGAAAGTGAGGCAGGATTCGTGCTCCAGGTCACAGAGTCTGTAATATTAAATTGCTCTCCATTGGCAGTACCCGTGGCGACAAACTGCTCACTGCTGCCGTAGGCGATGTTGGTCAGACCGTCCTCGCTGGTGACGCGAATCGACGTGAGGCCACCAATCGTCACGATGATGGTGGCACTCGCGGTCACAGTTTCGCATGCGCCCGTGATTGTCGTTTGCCCTGGCCCCAAGCCGGTCACGAGTCCGGATTTGTTAACAGTCGCGACGCTGGGCGTGCCGCTGCTCCAGTAGACACTCGAAGAGAGCTTTGACTGCGATCCGTCATTGTAGGTTCCAACTGCAATCATCTGTACCGTGATGCCGTCTTGAATGGTTGTTGATGGTCCAACCGTGATTCCCGTAAGGATCGGATCGACAAAGAAACCTTCGCATCCGGGTAACAAGGCCAGTAGCACTAAAACCAGGAGGGTTCCGGCAGGTCGGGTCGCTTTCTTGATTCTCGACATCTTCACCACCAAGGGACAACGTCGATGAAGTCAAGCGTTGTTCCACTCCCATGAGCACAGGGTTAGGCTAAAGCCGCAAAAGCCAATGAGGAACTGTTAGAAATAACAGTCGCCTGCACGCGTCATCGCGCATAGTTCTTCACAACGGTGTGTTCTGCCGGTGGCTCGCTACAATCGCCCTCATATTTTCGACGAGCGACAAGGTCAGAAGAATCTCGCGCCCCATGACGGATCCGCATTCGGAACTGTTGACGCGCGACTTGATCTCGGATAGCCACCGTTTTCAAACTAATGGCAGACATGCCTGGGTTGGTTCTCGGCGCTCCCGAGTGCGGCAACTAGGCGAAGGCTCAGGTCGTACCCACTTGGAATTTCCCTCCCAGAGGCATCGGCCAAGGATCATTGACATATTGCGGCACGCGCCCTCCAGAATTACCTCCTCGCCTACCGCCGACACTCTGGTCATATTAGGTCGGCCCAAACCTCTACAGCTGGGAAATCTGACAGCTGAAGAAGATGTAGCCCAGAGGCATCGCCTACCGTGGTCGGTGTTCATCGGAAAAGAACCTTGAGCAAGCGAGATAGCAATTCCTGCGGTGAAAGGATCGTCAGCATCAAGGGTAAAAGAGGGGTAGCCGTCAAGACGGCGAGTCGCGTTACGTCCTGCAGGCTGAATGGAACGATGCGCATGGCCCGCACCATTGAGTAGCTATTGCCCAAGTCAGCCAACGACTGGAGGTCGGCGGTGCCAAGTACCTCACTCGCTTCTGGCACACGTCTGATCCACTTCTCCTCGAAGCCAAACACATAGCGATTGGCCAACAATCCATACTCCGTGGAACCCTTCCGCTGAGCAGCATTAAGCTTAGGGGTAAACATCGCCAACGGACCGAGAATGAAGAGGAGGAAGAAGCCCACATATCCTGCGGCTTCCATCTTGAACGACAGCAGACCTCGTCCTTCATGTAGGACCCGGTTGGCGATTAAGCCCGCTACCAGTGTGCCCTGTGCAAAAAGGATGAGTCCAAAAGCGTAAGACCCTGACCCTAGAAAGCCGATCCCGCCGGCCTGATCCGGGTGGGCTGCAGTGAGGTGCAGGTCAAGTCTTGAAAACTGCCACAGTAGCCAGAACCAGAGCACGAGTCGCATATACCAGCGTAGCAAGATGAACTGAAAAAACGGGACGCTGACGAAAACGTACCAGCAGCCAGCTAAAGTGAGGTGCAGGTGCAGGGCGCCTGGTATGGCATACCAAGTTGTCACTCCGATGGCGATCTGGCTTCGCCAGATCCAGAGCCCCAGAGTATAGACCAGAGCTAGCAGTCCTCCTTCCACAACGTTTGAGTCGCGAATGCGCAATGCTGAGTTGACCGCTGCGTCAAACGTGGGCAGGTCCTCGGTCACAACGATTCGCCTTTCGACGAACCGTCGGACCAACGGGCTAATGCGTCTGTGAACCACAACCTCGGCTATGATGAGCGCCGGTAATGCCACCAAGAATCGAGCGTTCGCCTCGATATCATGCAGAAAGGAGATTTCGACGCTTCCACCGAAGGCATGTCTCTCAAGCCCCGACAGCAGCAGCAGTGGCAACCATATGAATAGCATGATCGTCATAACTCGACGCCGCAGAAATTCCAAGGCAGGTCCAGACAAATGCAGACGCTGGTAGAGTTGAAAGAGCGGCCCGCCCAATACCAACGAGAAGTCCGGTGGTCTGGCCGTCGCGGTCGCCTTCATGGCAAGGCTTGGCTGAGCAGTCACATCATACTCTCCGATAGTTCGATAGGCACCCGGTTGTTACCTCCAGCCGCGTTTAGGACAAGTCGGTATTCGATATCGAAGATTACCTAAACTGCAGAAATCGCTGCAGTGAGCAGGCAGTTAATCCCTCTCGCGTGCCTTCTGGCTAACCATACGGTTGGTGCGTTGGCTCAGCAACTGTCAAAGCTGACAGCCTGACCAGACTGTCGCTTCTCGTATTTGAGCGGCCCCTGTAAGTTCTGACAGTTGTAGCGCCAGCAATCTGGACCGATAATGTTTCCAGTTCTCAAATCGGATCTGTCGGCTGACGAGAAGAACCGCGAGGAGTCACGTCGCCTAACAGTGAGGAAAGATGAGTATGCGACCTGCTTCGATAGTTCTTTCAGCAACCCTTGGACACGCGCGGGTGCCTGGACTGGTGTTGCTCGTTCACGACTTGAAGTTACTCATCTCCCGATTGAGTCGCGTCGCGGCCACGTTACGCAAGCATTGACATCCCCGAGCACAGTGGCTCTCACAGCCAGACCGGAGAGTCATACGCGGTGGCAGTTGCAGAGCAATTGAGAATCTGGCTGTAAGTTCTGACAGTTGTCGCACCAACTTGCCCCTTCTATAACCGCTCTGGCTTTCCAATATCACGGCCACTTGGTGTGCTTGGCATTCAAGCTATTGACGCGTTTTCCCCACTACGTGGCCAAGGGATTGGAAATGTCGACTCGATATGAATTCGGAGGAGAGCGATGATTCACAATTACTTACGGGGCCGGAGCGCAGCTCTGGTTATGGGGATATTCTTCTTTTGCGTTGGGGCTTCTGCTCAAGATGCCACCAGTAAGACGCCTTTTAGCCCCTTGTCGCCTCTGTCGGCTGCAGCGGAGCCGAGTGCACAATACAAGTTCGATTTGAGCGCCCGAGCAAACTCCATCGTGAACTTTCCCGATCGAGGAACCGTGCTCGCAGCGACAGCCCTAACACCAGGCTCTGATGGAGTGTTTACACTCACGCTGGATCAAGCGCAGCAGGCAGCAGCGGGAGCGAGCAATCCGCTGGTGCGGCTCGGAGAACTGCAGGTCGAAGCCGCGAAGCACCACCGGTTGGGCGTCGAGGCACAGTATTTTCCGAACCTGAGTACCTCGTTTTTCGATCTGCACTACAACAAGCATCCGGGCGATGTGCTCTCGGCGGGTCCCCGGCCGGTGGCCGTGAACATCGTAAATAAGGATTCGAACACGCTTAACCTCCTGGCAGTTCAACCGATCACACCGCTCTTTTCCATCTATCAACTCGCGAAGATCGCGCGGGCAGACGAGAATATCGCCCGAGCGAAGGCGGGAATGCCGGTGGCGGAAACGGTTGCCAGAGTCGAGAAGACTTTCTTCGAATTGCTCATCGCCCAAAGGGAACTTACCAGCGCTGAAGCAGACGTAAAAAAAATCCAAGCCAAATGGCTTACGGCCAGCAACTCGGGAAAGCCATTTGTTTCGACGGAACAAGAGACGGACATGCTCGGTACCGAAAAGGCAGTCATCGGTCCGGCCAGCAAGGTGAAGGAATTGACCGCTTCACTCAACCAAATGATCGGTCTGCCGGAAGGAACAAGACTAGAACTCGTCCCGCCTGAACCCTTGGTCGAGAATATATCGCTAAATGAAGCCACTGACAAAGCGACGGCAAATCCCGAGGTGATAGAAGCAGAGCAAACCGCGATCAAGGCGCACGCTGGCTTAACAGCGACAAAACTAACGTATGTTCCCACGGTCGGCGTGCTGGGTGGCTACGCATTCCAGAAGGCAATCAACCTCGTCCTACCTCGATCTTTCGGTTATATCGGCGTCTCGGCCTCTTGGACCATTTTTGATTTCGGCAAGCGCGAGCATGGAGTGAGGGAGGTCGAGGCACAAGCCCAAATGGCAGACTTGGGAGTGCAATTGACCAAAGCCAAAGTGGCGGCAGCGGTCAAGAGCAGTTATTTCGAACTGGAACGTTCTCGCCAATTCACTCAATTGGCGCGCCGGATGGCGTCCGCGACTCAAGTGGTTGAGGCGAACTACAAACCCGATGACCCAGAGGTCGAATCGGCGCGGGCAAAAATGGAAGCAGATGTGTTTCGAGCCGAGCTCGAATATCGCCAGGCCTACGCCAAGCTGAAGGCTCTGATGGGTACGCCATAAGCCCGGGCTTGTATCTGTCAGTGACGGCGCATGAAACCGGCTTACCAAGGAGCACGACGATGAACCTGCAATCTCTTATTCTGCTCATCTTGAAGGCAAGTATTTTCCTCACTGTGTTAGCGCTGGGATTGCAAGCGACCTTTGCCGACGCAACGTTTTTGTTCCGACGCCCCCGGCTACTTATTCGTGGGTTCTTCTCCATGAGCGTGATCATGCCCGCGCTTGCATTGTTCTTGGCTCTGATGTTCCACCTGAACCCAGCCGTGAAAATCGCCCTGGTTGCCCTCTCGGTTTCTCCGGTTCCACCCATCTTTCCCAAGAAGGTACTGAAGGCTGGCGGCAAGGAAGACTATACGATCGGCCTCCTGGTGGCGACCGTAGTGCTTGCAATTGTTGCGATACCGATCGCTATGGAGATATTTGAAAAGGTCACCGGCGTGCCGCTGTACATGTCGGCTCTGTCAGTTGCTACTATAGTCTTTAAAACCGTCTTGACACCGCTGTTGGGCGGGATTTTGCTGCGCGCCGTTGCATCGTCGTTTGCCGACCGCGCAACCAAGCCCATTGGCACTTCCGCTGCCGTGCTCATGATCTTGGGCGTACTACCGGTGCTATATGTTTCGATGCGGACCATCCTGTCGCTAGTCGGCGATGGCACGCTTCTCAGCTTCGCTGCTTTCGCGCTGATTGGCTACATCGTCGGCTACTTATTCGGCGGGCCGAATCCCGAAAATCGCTCTGTGCTTGCCATGGCAACTGCTTCTCGCCATCCGGCCCTTGCGTTGGCGATTGCGCATGCCAATTTTCCACAACAGAGACTGGCCGCACCGGCCGTTCTTCTCTACTTGATCGTCAGCGGGGTCGTGACCGGCTTGGCTTCGAAGCTCATAAAAAAGCCGAAGGCCGTGGCAGAAGCCGAAGTGCGAACAGCAGCCTGAGGGTCAAGAACGCTCTTCCAGGTTTGCGGGTGGCCCACTCTGCGAGCAATTTCAAAGATTGAATTCACAATTTACGGAAAGCTGCACATTCCCGTTCGGCGGCTCGTGGACATTGAAGGTTCCGAAAACCGGCACCGACACAAACTTAAAGAGTGCGTTCCTACCCATCTCGCACAAATTGAATTGTGACCGCCGGCCCTTTTTGGTGTGCTTTGCCCACAACAATCCTGCTGGCTCAAAGCAATCCGCAGGATACGGCGGTTTTCTTGGGCAGATAACTCTGTTCAAAAACCTGTCAACATTGACAGTTTCCACATTCTGGATCGTTTTCTATGTTGGGTTTTTAAGGAGCTACTACCGGCACAAACCGAAATTATTTGATCGACTTAATTATCGACTTAGTTAAGGAGCACACTAATGCAACTCAACAAATTACCAAGGTTCTTTTCTATCTGGACTGTCGGGATCTGGATCGCGCTCAGCGCTCCTTCAGGTTGGGCACAGATTCCTCAAGACACGCCAGCGGCCGCACAGGGACAATCAACTGCTCAGGAGCAGCAACCGGTCTCCATAGCCGCTGTTGGGACAGCCCTGCCCACTGAGGACACGCCAGTGGCAACGACAGAACCAACTGCTCAGGAACAGCAACCCGTTGTCGAATCCAACGCAGCAGCCCTGGACAAAGCGCGGAGAGCTGCTCAGAACCCGATTGCCAGCATGATCAGCGTTCCCTTTCAGGAGAACTGGAATTTCGGTATCGGCCCGGCTGACCGTGTGCAGAATATATTCAACATTCAGCCGGTAGTTCCGGTGGGCCTCGGAGCGAACTGGAACGTCATCATGCGCTTCGTTACTCCCATCATCTACCAACCTTATGCCGTTCCTTTGCTGCAACCATCCGGGTCCACAGTCCCGTTCCAAACCGGCGTTTACGGCCTGGGAGACATGCAACCCCAGTTTTATTTCTCCCCGAAACATACCGGCCCGATAATCTGGGGCGCCGGACCGATTTTTCTAGTCCCCACGGCTTCCTATCACTTGCTGAGCCAAGGGAAATTCGGCATAGGTCCAACTTTTGTCGCTCTGGCACAACCGCACTTCGGAACCATCGGTGTGCTTGTAAATAACATTTGGTCTGTAGCTGGCCATGAGAACAAGCCCGACGTAAATCAGTTCTACCTTCAACCGTTCCTCAATTACAACTTAAAAAAGGCCTGGTATCTCTCCCTTCAGTCGAGTGGCATTACAGCCAACTGGGAGCAGACACATAACCGATGGGTCGTGCCTATCGGCGGGGGACCGGGGCGCGTCTGGAAATTCGGGCACCAGACGGTGAACGTCCAGAGTTTCTTCTTCGCCAACGTCGTCCATCCACCGGGTGCCTCGCCCTGGGCATTCAGGATGGCTTTCACCCTCTTGTTCCCAAAGCCCCGTTAACAAGAGGGAGCCTGCAGAGGATCGCAGGGCGGCCAAGAAATGGAATGAGCAAGATTGAACTGCGGCTCCTTGAGTCATGAGCCGCGCGGCAATGGATAGAGTGCAACAACAGTTCCGGAGTTCGAAGCGCACCACGCGATCCATCGTCAAGGAGACAAGAGAATGAAAACAATGGGCAAACGAAATTACCTAGCCTCGGCTCTCGCGGTGCTCATACTCGTCGGCTGCAGGACAGTAGAGGCGCAGACTACGGATGCGGCGTTCTCGTTCGCTGCGTACGGCGATGCCCGCACCATGATCTACATACCCTACGACCAGGATCACGAAGCGGAAGCCCGCCACCTGCTGGCCGGCATGTTCAATCTGGTCATGCCCCAGAAGGCGGCGGAGGACATGGTCGCGAAGTCGATCCAGCTGAGGTACGACCCGGTCACCCATGAACTGTTAGGACTCACCGAGCCATACATGTCCAGCAGTGAAGTCGCCCATCTCAGGATTGACAAGGGCTGGGTGACCGAGGCTGCTGTCGAAGATACCAAACTTGCTCCCGGAGTTTGGATCCCGTTTTACCGGTCGATCGCTCTCGACTGGGTGGCCAGCGGAGTTGTGAAATCAATTCAGAGCGGACGAGCCGACTTTGCGGTCAACGCCGGGGACATCGTCTGGTGGGGACTCCAAGGTAAGACGGTCTTCGATAGCCCTTACTGGAAGAAGGTGGACAAGGACGTGCTAAGTCAACTGCCCGCCCCCGATGCCACGATGCGCGCCGCGGGCCTGGAGGGTCGTTGGTTTCCGGCCGTCGGTAATCACGAGATGTGGGGAGATCCCAAGATTGATGGCGTTCTGACCGCGATCCCATACCTGAAGAAGCTCGGTGTGTCGGCCAACAATCTGACATACAAGTTCGACTACAAGGGCACGCGCTTCATGTTCTTGTGGACCGGCGAGTATGACTATCGCCAGCCCACATCATGGACCGCCAAAGCGCCTAGCTACGAGGAACAGATAAAGGAATTGAAGCAGTGGCTCGACGAAGCGAAAGCTACTGGTATCAAGAAGGTCTTCCTTACGTTCCACAATCCAGTCTTTGCCCGTTCCGGGATGGGCGCTATCCCTGAAGCGCAGAATCCGCATAAGCTGCTTGCCTCGTATGCGAAAGACATGGACGTGGTCGTCTTTAACGGTCACGTCCACACAACCGAGATCTACCAGGTGGACGGCGTGAAGTATTTGCTGCTCGGCGGTGGAGGCGCGGAACAGGACCCGATCCTTCCCGGCCGCACTCATGTCAAAGTGCCCGCGGATTATCCTCCCGATCTCTACTGGAGGGGAGAAGACCCGAAAGAGGACTACAACTACGTCCTCGTGGACGTGAAGCCGGGACAGGAGACAAGGTTCACTCTTTATCGCTGCCGGCCGTGGTCGTCAGAACCTTTCCAGTACGTCGAGTTGTTTAAATAGCGTACTACCCTGCTCGTTGACATGACTGGTGGGGCAGCGCGCAGGACTGACGATCAATTGCTAGCGGCTGCGGGTCGTTGAGCGTTATCGAACTATAAGATTCGGCCAGGAAGGAGGTTCGCAGATCATGCGACTAAAATTCGTTCTTCCTCTGCCACACTTTTTGTTGCACCCAGTCACGTCAGGGACCATTGCTGTCGTACACGGTTATCTTGCGTATGGTCACCTCACGAAGTTGATTGCCGGTGAAGCACAGTGGCTGCACATCTGGAAGGGCTTCGGGGCGCTGTTTGGCGCATATGTCTTTACCGCTCTGACAACTCGCCAGTCCGCGACGTCACGAAAGGGGAGCATCGCGAAACATAATGGCATCGAAGACGATAGCCGCGTGTTCGAGCCCCAGTGGGAGAAGGCGGATGCCGTTAACCCGAGATGAAGTGCTTCTCAAGTTGCAGGAACGGCCGACCTCTGAATCGCATTTGGTACGAGACATAGGCCTTCTTCAAGCGCAAGGCGCAAGTGACTGTGTTCGCCACAGCGTGAACATAGTCGTTACATCAGGGAGAGAACACCATTATGAACAGGAACATTGTTAAATTCTTCTTGCTGTTTGGAATTATTTCACTCTTGGTTCTAGGAGCGAATGCCCAAGCTACACCAGGAACACAAACCAATAACGACAGCCTTATTGCTATTGACGTGCTTCTCGAACCGAATCAGACGATGTTAGACAAAGCCAATGCCAGCAATGCTCGCTTGCGAGAGAACTATGCAGCTGGATATGCGCTGGATGTCACGCACGCACCGCACGTCACGATGTTACAACGCTACGTGCGAGTGAAAGACCTGGACGCGGTAACGACAGCGCTCTCAAAGCTTTTCGCCACCGAACGACCTACAGAGTTGCAATTGAAGGCGAAGGGATATGAATACACGGTTTGGTCCGGCGTGGCCGTAACGATTTTTGTCGTCGAGCGCACCCCGGAGTTGATGCGCCTGCAGCAGAAGGTCGATGACACCGTGGCGCCGTTCTCGGTCAGGGGCGGAACCTCGGCGGCTTTCATCGATACTCCGAGCAACTCTGAAATCGTTGGCTACGTTGAGCAATTCGTTCCCAAGTCCAGCGGGGAACACTATTTCCCTCACGTGACATTGGGCGTCGCACACGAAGATTTTGTAAAGCAATTGAAAGCCGCTCCATTCGAAGCCTTTGCCTTCGCCCCAAAGGGAGTGGCTGTGTATCAACTTGGAAACTTTGGCACCGCATCGAGGAAGCTCTGGGAATATCAGCCCCAGCCCTTAGCCTCGTGGAATGATGGCGCAGCCAAACAATCCATTGTCGATTTCGTTAAACGCGTCACAACCGAAGGCAGTCCGGACTTCGTTCCTGTGCCGGAACGCATTGCCACCTTCGACAACGACGGAACGCTCTGGTGCGAAGAGCCGCTTCCCGTCCAGTTGTTCTTCGTACTGGATCGCGTGAAAGCGCTGGCGCCGCAGCATCCCGAGTGGCAGACCACAGAGCCATTCGCCTCGGTGCTCAGGGGCGATTTGAAAGGCGTGGCCGCAGGCGGTGAACGGGCACTCATGGACCTCGTCATGACCACGCATGCGGGAATGACCACGACGGAATTCGAGCAGATCGTCAACGACTGGATCGCTACGGCAAAAAATCCGAAGACCGGCAGGCTCTTCACCGAAATGACTTTCCAGCCGATGCTCGAACTCCTGGCGTACCTGCGCGCGAATGGCTTCCGGACCTACATCGTCTCCGGTGGCGGCGTCGAGTTCATGCGCCCGTGGGCGCAGCGGGTTTACGGTATCCCGCCGGAACAGGTTGTCGGCAGCAGCATCAAGACGAAGTTTGATTTGCGCGACGGCAAGCCGGTGCTCGTGCGGCTGCCGGAACTGGACTTCAACGACAACAATGGTGGCAAGGCGGTTGGCATCAATGAGTACATCGGCCGCCGTCCCATCGCTGCGTTCGGCAATTCCACCGGCGACAAAGAGATGCTGCAATACACGCAGGGTGGCAGTGGAGCGCGCTTCGAACTATTGGTGCTGCACGATGATGCGGCGCGCGATTTCGCTTACGGCCCAGCCCGCGGTTTGCCCAGTGTCCCGCTGGTGCATTTCACGCCCGAACTGGACGACTACGCGAAACAGAATGGCTGGACCGTCGTCAGCGTGAAAAATGACTGGAAGCATATTTACGCGTTCGAGCAACTCACGCAGGACGTAGGACAAAGGTGAAGTGGCTGTCGCCGAGCGTGACATCTTGTCTCATGCGATGCTTCAATCTCGGTTCTGATTTCGAATGATTCGACGCGCTGCATTGCCTCAAATATTCGACACAGCAGGGGCGCGTTCGGGAGCGATACGAAGAATGCCTGCGGCGAGAGTCCACTCTTCCCTGAATGACGACGCTGATTTGGCCGGGCCTACGTCGGGGTCGGTGCGCTTCCTGCTCGAGGCCGCGTGCGTCGTAATCATATCGGCGGGAATTAAGGCTGCATCCGATATCCTCTCGCTCATATTGCTCGGCTTCCTTCTAGCCTACAGCGCTCTTCCATCAGTGAAGTGGATGATGCACAAATTCCACCTTGGTAAGACCGTGGCTTTGTCACTTGTAGTCGTTCTAATGGGAACCCTTGCCGTCCTCTTGATGGTTCCGCTGTACGAGAACGTCGCAAATGTGAAGGAGAAACTTCCGATCTATGAGGAGCAGGCACATCACCTATACCAGCAGGTTGCGATTGTCTTGTCCGCTCATGGCATCGACATCACGAGCTTGTCGGCTTCGAAGCTGTCTACCTCCAGCGAGATTGTCAAGTTCGCGCAGCTGATCCTGCCGCAGGCGGGCCAACTTTTCTCAGACGGGCTGGTGGTCGTCCTGCTAGGAGGAATTCTTCTTTCGATGATCGCGCGAGAAACGGAGAAAGTGGGCGTGCGGTCGACTCTGGCCCTAGTCGGGAATGATGTAGCCAACTTTATCTCCGTTTCGGCCACGACCGGAGTACTGACGGCCTTAGCTGACTTGGTGCTACTGGTGGCCTTTGGCGTGGACTTCCCACTGGTTTGCTGCGTCCTGTATTTCTTCTTGAACTTTATTCCCAGCATTGGTTTTTTTCTCGCTCTAGTGACGCCGAGTTGTCTTGCGCTCCTCATGCTGGGTTGGAAGAAGGCTTTACTGGTTTTGGGGGGGTTGGTGCTGACCCAGCTCATATCGCAATATGCAATCACTCCGATGCTCCTAAAAAGGAAGGGTGTGAGAGTCTCGTCTATGGAGAAGACGGTTTCGCTGCTGTGGTGGGTGTTTCTGCTTGGCCCGGTTGGCGGCATCCTGGCGATTCCGTTGACTTTGGCACTCAAGAGGTTCGCCCCTAACCTCTTCGTTGAAGGAAGGATCGCGGCGCAATCCGAGTGACGCAGTAATCATCGGCAACGATGATTGATGATGAAAGCTCAGACAGAAACGCGAATGCCAAGAATTGTCGGATCGAGTTCGGTTCAGCGCGGATGGAGGAGAACTGAGCCGATAGCTTGAGTTTTAGAGGAGGGTGTCATGATGCAAAATCTCTTGGTGACGGTCATCTTGATCGTACTGCTCGCAGGGGTTACAGCGCCCTGCTCTGCTCAAATAAATGCTGAACTGCTGAACTATCTACAACAAGACGCCAAATTGAATCAGGACCAGATCGCAGCCTTGGCCAACGGTGAAGCGGTGGCAAAAAATCTGGACTCCCGGCAGGCAGATGAAGTTTTCTTGTTCGGGGTGGTGTACGTCAACGCATCGCCGGACAGCTATGTCAAGGTCGCTTATGACTTTGACCGCCTCCGCAAGTTGCCAAACTACCTGGCCCTCGAGAAGTTCAGCGATCCGCCCCAAATCTCTGACCTGAAGGGCTTCGCGTTGGACAGCCAAGACATAAAGGACCTCAAGGACTGCAAACCCGACCACTGTAACCTTCAGATTCCCGCCAGCACCATTGCAGATGTTCATCAAGCCATCAATTGGTCCGATCCCGATGCTGAACAACAAGTAGATCAAATGGCGCAGAAAAAAGCCTTGCAGCATCTTCTGGACTACCAACAAAAAGGAAATCAGGCCCTGGGGGTCTACAACGACAAGCACGACCCGACCAAAGTGCCGGAACAGTTTAAGTACATGCTCACCTACGCCAAAGTTCTGCCGAAAGCGCTGCCGGATTATTACAACTACATTCTCGATTATCCCAATGGCAAACCCGCCAATGTGGAGAACATGTTTTATTGGGAAAAGGTGAAATTTGGTCTTAAGCCGACCCTGCGTATGGTGCAGGTTGTGACCATGCAGGGAAACAGTCCGCACGAGCCAGCCTACACCATCGCTGAAAAACAACTTTATTCTAGCCACTATTTTGAGACAGCCCTGGACCTCACCTATTGCATCCGCAGCGACGATCCAAAGCAGCCAGGCTTTTACCTCATCATGATCATGGGATCGGAGCAGGCGGGGCTGACCGGGCTCAAGGGCTCGATCGTGCGCAAGGCCGCGGTAGGACGGTCGGTTTCCAATCTGCAAAAATCGTTGACCACTATCAAGAACGCTCTGGAGAAAAACCAATAGCTTTCTCCTGATTGCTGGATAAGTTGACCGGTCGACGTTGACCACCCTGGTGTTGGCTGGCTCCGCATTGTGCCTGTAAGTTCTGACAGTTGTGGCGGCGCCTCGCCCCCATCTATAACCAACCTGGAACAAGCGAATCGCGCGACGATGCCCCAACGACATCGAGCGAAGCTGGCGCACGTGGCGGCTGGTACTGGACGTTGGAGTTCGGTCTTCGGTAACACTCTTGCTGGGTCTATTTGAGGGATCGTCCTATGGCAACTGTTGCACGACTACAGAAAGACAGAGGAACCGTTCTCGCCGAAGAGCGCACCGATCTGGCTCTTCATCGTACGATCATAGCGTCCGAAAGGACTCTGATGGCATGGATCCGAACTGCGCTTTCGATGATCGGGTTCGGCTTTACCATTTACAAGTTCTTCCAATACCTGCCGGCAGAAATCGCATCTGGTAATGTGCGGCGTCCCCAGGCGCCCCGCAATCTGGGAATGACCCTTATTGCTCTGGGGACCTTGGCGTTGGTGGCTGCTGCTTGGGACCATCGATGTTTTCTGAACGAGCTTGGGGTCTCCCAGAAGCGGCACATCTGGTCCATCTCCTTTGTGGTGGCGATTTTCGTCGTGCTAATTGGAGCGATTGCCTTTTACGGTGTCCTGCTGCGCAGCGGGCCTTTTTGAGTGACGGAGAGAGATCCAATAGACCCTTGAAGTGAAGGTAGGTGACATCACTTGCCATACCCGTACACCCTTGCAGCAGCGCTGGTATTGGCCAGTGTCTACGTCTTCGGCAACAGGCTGCGTACGACATCGCACCACCGGCGCTGGGTTTCGATTGCCGCCGGCGTGTCCGTTGCTACGATCTTTATCGACCTCCTGCCGGAGATCTCTGAAAACCAGGCAAAGTTCTCAACTGGTCCCTACCGCGGCGCAGCCCTTTTCCCCGAGCAGGCGGTATACCTCGCCGCCATGCTGGGATTTGTTCTCTTCTACGGGCTGGAATACATCGTGGCCGCATCGCCGTCCACCGAAGATAAGCCCAGCGGTGCGTTCTTCTCACTCCAAATCGCGGCGTTTGGTGGATACAGCGGTCTCATCGCGTATCTGCTCGTCCACAATACCTGGCACGATGCTCCATCCTTGGCTCTCTACTCTCTGGCCATGGCGTTTCATTTGCTCCTCGTAGACCATTCACTCGCTGAGGAACGCCATGGCCTTTACGAAAGCCGCGGACGATGGGTACTTGCTCTGGCTGTCATGGCAGGCTGGGCGGCCGGGATCCTTACATCGATACCTGAGGAATGGATGGCCAGAATCACAGGCTTTGTCAGCGGAGGAGTTCTCATGAACACCCTTGTGGTTGAATTGCCTGAAGGACGTGGAGGGCGCCTCTGGCCTTTTGTGTCGGCCGCAGCGGTATACTCCTTGGTGCTCATCGTCGTGTTGGGTTGACAAATGGAGTGGATCCAGATGGCCTGTGTAGAGGTCCATCTTCCAACTAACGAGAAGTGCAGTTGCTCGTCTCTCTCCCGGATCATTACACGCTCGGACGGGTTAAAACACGCGGCCCAGAGCAAAGAACCACGTCGCATGGCCTGTGTCACCAACGCTTCCGCCAATAAACAGGGGACCAAGAGCCGTTCGTGCAATCACTCCGGCGGCGCCATCGGTGGGCAGTTTGCTCACGCCCGGAGCGTTGAACATTTTCCCAACCTCATAAAACGTGACCGCGTAAAGGCCGTCGCCGACGAAGGGCGGGAGATTCGCTAGTCTGTGCAGGTACCCTGTGCGGAAGAGGTAATATTGATTTCCGCGCACCTCGTTCTCACCGTAGGCAAGCAACCCGCCCTGCCCTCCGAGAAAGTATTGCGGAATGCCGGTGTGGTCGTAGCCAATGGTCGACCCGCCCTGAGCCCACAGGAAAACAGAACCCGGCTTGGACACGGTTTTGAAAAACTGGGTCTTCAGCTCTATAGTTGGAAACGCGGATGGTGCTCCCGGGCTCGTATCCAACCAGTGGAAGTTCAACTCGCCCAAATAGCCCCGGCGCGGAATGATCGGTTCGTCCAAGTGGTCTGTCCTGAGGCGAAATCGCCAGGCTTCGATGCCCCCTTTGACCGAACTGAATAGCTCAGTGCCGAGCTTCAAGTTCGCATCCAAGTAGCCGATTTCATAGCCAGCGCGGACTTCGCTGAACCGGCTCAGCGCGTAGCCGAAGTCGAGCTCAACCCCTGCCCTACCGAGACGGTAGTCCGCCTGCGGATTGTCGTGGGAATAGATCCATTGCGTGGATTCACTGGCGTTCACCGATGGCGCGAAGAACCATCGGGAGGTTTGGCTAAATCGTTTGTAGAACTCCGTGGAAATTCCGTAGGTGTTTCCGACACTAAAATCTGTACGTAATTCCCCTCCATAGCCCTCGACGTCGAGGAAGGTCAAACGTCCCCCTATCGCGAAGGTGACGTTGTCGGGCTGATCGCCATTCAGATCGATGACTGGTTGTAGAACCGGCGGCGCATAATTTTTCTCGTGAACCGTGACCAGCAGGCCGACTTCACCGTCATTCTGGACCAAACCATATGAGGCACTGTCGAATCGGCCCACTCCGGTCAAGCGTGTTAGATAGTCTTCCAGCCTCGGTGTGTCGATCGGTTTGCCAACCACCGGCTGGAGAAAAGTCTGGATTTTCTTCTCCTTATCGGGAGTGGTCCCCTCCACTTTTACAAATTGTGGAATGCCTACGGGACCTTTCTTGCGCGCATCGCGCTGAGCCACGTATTCATTCCATGCGCCCTCATCGAGAGCATAGGGCAGCAAGATTTTGGCCTTCTCCTCTGCCGCTTGGATGCCCTGCTGGATGAGTGCGTCCGCTTTGTCGAATTCCAGAGCAGTGAATTTCTGAACATCCACTTTGACAACGATGTCCGCAGCCTCCATCCCACGGAGCTCAGTGGCCGCGGTGCCGACGGTGATCGCCTGGCCGAGGACGCTGAAAAGGGATTGGATTTCGTCTGCCGTTGGGGGGGCCACCTGGAGGTGAATCGCGATGACGACGTCGGGCCCCATCTGACGAGCGAGATCTGTGGGCAGGTTGTCCACCAAGGCACCATCCACATACACGTGGTCCCCATCGCGGATGGGAGAGAAGATTGCCGGCAGAGACATGGAGGACCTCATGGCAAGACCAATTGGACCCGTAGAAAACACATGTGCCTTTCCCGAAATCAGGTCTGTGGAAACGCAGCGGAAGGGGATCGGTAGGTCGTCGAACGATTTCACCGAAGAATAGGCCAGCGTTTCCCTGTCGATCACCAGGTCAATTTGATGTCCTGCACTCAATCCAGAGGGGAGAGTCACCCCGTGTTTAAAACCTATGACCAAGTCGTTTTGAACCGCACGCGCATCTTCCTTACGGCGGTATGAGAGGTCTTGGTAGGGGGTTCCGCCACTAATTACGAGGGGCCAGTCCATGTGCTTGACAAGTCGTTCGAGTTCATCCGGGCTCTTGCCGGTCGCGTACAAGCCTCCTACCAGCGCACCCATGCTGTTTCCGGAGAGGTAGTCAATGGGAATGTGGTGCCGCTCAAACCATCGGAGGACTCCGATGTGGGCCAGCCCGAGTGCACCACCCCCTTCGAGCGCAACGCCGACGGTCGGTCGCTTGTGAGTCTGTGGTTCAGCCTGCGCGACCGCGATGAGGGGAAATGCCACAATGGTGAGCAGTGCAAGACCGATCCTTAATGACCGGAAACATGAACTGCGGCGAGCACTTTCAAATGTCCAGATCCGATTCATAGCAACCTCGTGCTTCTTCAAGTACCACTCAGAATCCGACTCGACCAGCTCGAATCAATGCAGAAAAATCCGGAGACTGATTCACCGCTCGAGCCGCTGCGTTGATATGCTCACGTTGCTTTAGCTCTGGAAATGGAAGCCCGCCAGTCACCAGCCTTCCCCGGTCGTATAGCAACTTATCCAGCGTGCCGTTCAATAGGACCTGATAGTTCCAAGGTCCCTGATTATGAAGGACTGCACCAAGCTGGCTGTCGATCGCGGTCGTACAGTTTCTTGTCACTTCGTTGTACCAATCAGGGTGACCTTTCAACCGGTTCAGGTACGCAACGTAGGTGAGGAACATGGCTCGTGCTACATCCGGGCTCGCCTGAAACCGGTACATGGACACTTCTTCGCCCTTACGGTAGTTAGTGCGCAATCGAATCAAGTCGCGCTCATCGGCCGTGACAAAGATCAGCTCGTATTGACGAAAACATCCGAGAACTGTTGAGTACGTTTGGCCAACTTTGTAACGCGCCTCAATGGAGAATGCGATGTGCTGGTTGTCTCCGAATTGAAAGCTGATAATCGGGTGGCTCGCAAAGGGGATTCCCCAGTTCGTCAGAAATAAGTCGGCGGCCCTGATCTGTGAAAGATAGAGTGTCCGGTCGCTCCAGCAATTCCGATAATCGGTTTCAGTGCGGTAGTCGCAGTTGCGTAAATTGTGAATAGTGACGCGATCTCCGACGATTTCAGCCCAAGCGGTTCGATCAACGTTGGGTTGCCAATTGCCCTCGTTCGTGGGTTTCAGGGTGAGCCACCATGCGAGCACACAACAAAAGCCCAAGAGATATACGACCGCAGCCCAACGAAATCGTCTGAGCTTGACGAAAATCGTGATAAGGCCCAGGACGTAGATCAGAGTTAGCGGAATTCGCAGTGCGGTTATCCGACAGTCGACGAAGAGAGCTGCTGACGCCCACACAGTGAGGAGCGCGAGGACAACCCATACAATTGTGATCCCAAATGCCCCCGCTACCCTCGACAAAATTGACCGCGACGTAGGGTGGCCCGACGGAATCGTATTCAAATTCTGTTCGAGGTTGCTCAAGAGTTTTCCTCGGCGCCTTGCAGGATCCTCCGACATCAAAGACATTCAAAACCCTCTACCGATCTTGGTCGTCGTCTGGGCTGGAGTACAGAATGTCGAGGTCGGGGCGAGTTGAGAACTGTCAGTTCTGTCAGTGTCAAACTAGGACATAGCCATGGAAACGATTGGGATGGATGTCATCGGTATCTTTAGGGAATCCCGTGCGCCAGCAGCCTTCTGATGCTCGACGACCTGTATGTTTTGACAGTATGCGATCGGTAGGCACGGGCCTAGTCTGCTCCCAAGGAGCGGCGAGGCGATCTCCTCAACCTCGAGGAAGGGAAGACTGCTAACCCTGATCGCTAACCATTGGTCGGAGGATGGCTGGCAATAGGTTTCCCTCACCGATTGTGCTCTTGCTCGTGCTGCCGAGCTCGATGAATCGAGTTGCGCGGCCTCGAAAGGAACTATGACGGCTCCAACGGCAATTCGGCAAGGTGGCCTCACCTCTGCAAATGCACCACCCTCATTCCATGTCTTGATCAAACCGACAGGCGCAATCTGCAACCTTGATTGCAAATACTGTTTCTTTTTGTCCAAAGAGATGCTGTACCCCGGCAGCCGCTTTCAGATGGCCGAAGACTTGCTTGAAACCTACCTTAAGCAGCTCTTGGAAAGTCACCGGGCACCACAGGTGGACGTGGCCTGGCAGGGTGGTGAGCCGACATTGATGGAGCTGGATTTCTTCCAGCGCTCCGTCGAGCTTGTAAACCAGCTGAAGCGTCCCGACCAGCAAATCCAGTACACAATCCAGACCAACGGCACACAGCTCAACGACGAGTGGGGCGCTTTCTTGAAGAAAAATAATTTCCTCGTCGGCTTGAGTGTGGATGGACCGAAGGCCTTACACGATGTTTATCGAGTGAACAAAGGTGGGGCCGGCTCTTTCGATCAGGTGATGCGCGGCTTCGAATTTCTGAAAAAGCACAAGGTCGACGTCAACATCCTGTGTACTGTGCATGCCGCAAATCAAGACCATCCGTTGGAAGTGTACCGATTTTTCCGTGACGAATTGGCCGCTGAATTTATCCAGTTCATTCCGATCATCGAGCGCGTCAGTGCCTCCATGCTACCGATTGCCAACGAAGGATGGAGCGAGCGCCCAGGCGGGGACCGGCCCCTCTACACGATTGAAGGCGACCAAGTTACGGAACGATCCGTAAATGCGCCGGCGTATGGAAAGTTCCTGATCGCCATTTTTGATGAGTGGGTAAGAACCGACGTTGGAAAAATCTTTGTTCAGCATTTTGACTCCGCCCTAGCCAACTGGGTGGGAGTTCCCGGTGCAGTATGTATTT
>Ga0335078_10000756_pt1 | contig 49379 bp, 44 predicted proteins | sample Lox_Sample_32_FD_206711 | JGI IMG/M metagenome (GOLD analysis project Ga0335078, IMG submission 206711) | Soil microbial communities from Loxahatchee National Wildlife Refuge, Florida, United States - Lox_Sample_3.2 | ecosystem: Environmental > Terrestrial > Soil > Wetlands | place: USA... | reverse complement strand
AATCCTGGCCTACTCCAGCGACCAGATCATCCCCGTCAAACGCCCCTTCGGCGGCCGCTGGTTCGACGACACCACCATCCCCCCACACATGATCGAGGAGAACCTGGCCATCCCAGCCGGCCGGTGACACCGGGACCAGGACCGCCCGCCAGTGAGATCCCGGGCTGATTCCGCTCCCCCGGCCGGCGGAGACCGGTGCAGCCGGGGCCGGGCCGGCCGGCCGGGTGCGACTAGGCTGGCGGGGACGGCCCAGTGTGAGGCTGAGTCTGGAGGGCTGGTGCTGCGGACGGCGGCCGATGGGGTACGCCGGGGAGTGCTCGGCCCGGCCGCCCGGGCCGTCCGCCGCGGCGGTGCGGCCACCCGCGGCCGGCTGATCGACCTGGCCGGCGGCCGGGCCCGCACCCGGGTCATCCTGCTGCTGGCCTGCGTGCTGGCCATGGCCAGTGCGGATACGGCGACCGTCGGGGCGTCAGCGGCCGAACTGCGGCGCGCGCTGGGCATCAACAACACCGACGTCGGGCTGCTGGTGACGGTGACCGCGGTGGTCGGCGCGGTCTTCTCGCTGCCGTTCGGCGTCCTCGCTGACCGGGCCCGGCGCACCTGGATCCTCGCTGGCGCGCTGCTGACCTGGGGTGCGGCCATGCTGTGGAGCGCCTCGGCCGGGTCGTTCACCCAGTTGCTGCTGGCCCGGCTCTGCCTCGGCGGGGTGACCGCCGCGGCCGGCCCGACCGTGGCCTCGCTGGTCGGCGACTGGTTCTCCGCCTCGGAACGGGGCCAGATCTACAGTTACATCCTGACCGGGGAGCTACTCGGCGCAGGCGTGGGCTTCGCCGTGACCGGTGACATCGCCGCGCTGTCCTGGCGGGCCGCGTTCGTGATTCTCGGGCTGCCCGCGTTCGTGCTCGCCTGGCTGTTCATCCGGCTCCCCGAGCCGGCCCGGGGCGGCCAGAGCGTGCTGGCCCGGGACCCCGGCAGCCGGCCCGCGGCTGCCGGGGCTGAGGACGGCGGGCACCGGCCGCCCCCGCCCGACGCTCAGCGGCTGGCCCGGCAGCGGGGCATCCAGCCCGACCCGGGGCTGGTCAGCCGGGCCAACCCGCAGATGAACCTGGTCACGGCGGTGCGGTACGTGCTCGCGGTGCGGACCAACGTGGCACTGATCGTCTCCGGCGCCTGCGCCTACTACTTCCTGGCCGGGGTGCAGACGTTCGGTACCGAGTTCGTCGGCGGCCAGTACCGCGTCGGCCAGGTGGCCGCCAACCTGCTCCTGCTGGTGATCGGCGCGGGCGCGGCGCTTGGTGTGCTGGCCTCCGGGCCGCTCGGCGACGCCCTGCTGCGCCGCGGCCACCTCAACGCCCGGGTCATGGTGGCCGCGGTGGCCGCCACCGTCACCGTCCTCCTGTTCATCCCCGCCCTGGTCACGCACAGCGCGGTCACGGCCCTGCCGTACATCGTGGTGGCGGCCGCGGCGCTGGCCGCGCAGAACCCGCCCATCGACGCCGCACGGCTGGACATCATGCCGCCGTGGCTGTGGGGCCGCGCTGAGGGTGTCCGCACGTTCCTGCGCACCGCCGCGCAGGCCCTCGCGCCGGTCTTGTTCGGCACCGTGTCCGACTACCTGTTCGGCGGCGGGACGACCGGGCTGAAATGGACGTTCGTGGTGATGCTCCTCCCGCTCACCGCGTCCGCGGGCTTCCTGTACTGGGCCGCGCGGCGCTATCCCACCGACGTGGCGACCGCGTCCGTGGTCACCGAGCGCACGGCCGGCAAGTGAGCGGCCGCCGGGCCGAAGTGCCGGGTCAGCAGGGCGTCGAATTCCGCGGCCGGCAGCGGCATCGAGTAGTAGAACCCCTGGGCCACGTCGCAGCCGAGCCGGCTGAGCTCGGCGACCTGGCCGCGGGTCTCCACCCCCTCGGCCACCGTGGCGATGCCCATCGCGTTGGCCAGGTCGATGACGGCCCGGACGATGGCCGAATCCACCGGGCTCTCGGCGACGCCCTGCACGAAGACGCGGTCCACTTTGACCTCGTGCACCGGGAACTGCTTCAGGTAGGCCAGCGAGGAGTGGCCGGTGCCGAAGTCGTCGATGGCCAGCCGGACCCCCAGCCGGTTGAGCCGCTTCATGACCTCGCGCGCACTGGCCAGGTCTTCCATGACCATCGTCTCGGTGATCTCGAAGATGAGCAGTTCCGGCGGCACGCCGCTGGCGTCCAGGGCCGCCGCCACGTGGGCCAGCAGCCCGCTTTCCTGGAACTGGCGGGGGGACAGGTTGATGCTGACGGGCAGGTCCACGCTCAGCCGGTCGCGGACCGAGCGCACCTGGTGGCAGGCCCGCTCCAGCACGTGGCGGCCCAGCGGCAGGATCAGGCCGGTCTCCTCGGCCATCGGGATGAAGCTGGTGGGGTCGATGAGGCCGTGACTGGGGTGCCGCCACCGGACCAGCGCCTCGGCGCCGACGATGCGTTCCTCGCCGAGGGAGAAGAACGGCTGGTAGTACACCTCGAGTTCGTCCCGCTCCAGCCCTTTGCGCAGGTCGGCCTCGATCTGCAGGCGCTGTGAGGAACGCGTTCCCATGGTCGCCTGGTCGAATACCTTGTAGCTGCCGCCCCGGCCCCTGGCCTTGGCCTCGTACATGGCCACGTCCGCGTCGCGGAGCACGTCGTCGGCGCACTTGCCCGGCTCGGTGAGTGCCACGCCGACCGACACGCTGGCCACCAGCTCGTACCCGTCAGGCAGCGTCATGGGCTGCTCGACCGCGGCGCAGATCCGGCGGGCCGCGGCGGCCGCCACTTCCACGCCGGCCACGTCCTCCAGCAGCACCACGAATTCGTCGCCGCCGAACCGGGCCAGCAGGTCGTTGCTCCGGACCACGCCTTTCAGCCGGGCCCCGATCGCCACCAGGAACCCGTCGCCGGTGACATGGCCGAGGCTGTCGTTGATGCTCTTGAACCGGTCCACGTCCACGAAGATCAGCGCATGCGTCTTGTGGTCCAGCGCGGAACGGCGCAGCGCCAGGTCGAGGCGCTCCACCAGCAGCCGCCGGTTGGCCAGGCCGGTGAGGCTGTCGTAGCAGGCGTGCTGGTGCAGCTCGTCCTCGAACGCCTTGCGCTCGGTGATGTCGCGGAAGGCGATCACCGCCCCCGACGGCCGCCCTTCGCTCAGCACCGCCGAAGAGGTGTAGGCGACCGGGATGGTGCCGCCGTCCCGGCCCCGGAACCGGACGTCATGTTCCCGGATCGTCCGCCCGGAGCGCATGGCTTCGCAGGCCGGCCGGAGCAGGAAGTCAGGGGCGGTGAGCGCGCCGTCGGTGACCGGCTCGTCGATCGTGATGTCCAGCGACGGCAGCTCGATCATGTCGGCGGCCGCCCGGTTGACGAACATCAGCTTGCCGTCGGCGGCGATGGCGCACACCCCCTCCCCGATGTTCAGCGTGATCGAGGACAGCCGCTCCCGCTCCACACGGACCTGCTGGTACAGCTCGGCATTGCTCAGCGCTGCGCTGCCCACCGCGGCCAGCGCCCTGAGCAGGCCCCGGTCGGCGTCGTCGAACGGCTCGTCCCGCCGCCGCCCGAACGCCACCAGCCACTGCCGCTGGCCGGGCACGGTCATCGGCGCCGCCAGCCAGCCGGGCCCCGGGTCGCCCGACGCCAGCGCGGCCTCCGGGCTGCGCAGCAGCCGCCGCGCCGACTCCAGGACCGTCTCGACCACCGCCTCGCGGCGCAGCCCCCGGTTCGCTTCCAGGGTGACCTCGAACAGTCCCTCCATCCGGGCCCGGTCGTACAGTGCCGTGTACCGGGCGCTGATCAGCCGCCGGTGCAGGATCACGACCGGGATAGCCAGCGCCGCGGCCCACCCGTGGGCGTGGATGGCCAGCGCCAGCACCACGCCGACCAGCGCGCCCGATCCGGCCAGCATGACCTGGATCGGCAGATCGCCGGTGAATTCCCGCCAGGACGTGCCCAGCGAGACGACGACGCTGTCCACCAGGAACGTGCTGACCGAGAAGTACACTCCCACCCCGAGCAGGGCCGCCGCGATCTGGCCCGCGGTAAGGGAACTCGACGGGGCCGCGATGGCGCGGCTCACGGCCAGTCCCAGGCCCGCGGCGATGAGACCCTGCCCGGCGTTGAACGCCGACTTGATCACCGGGCGGCGCCGGGCGGCCTGCGCGGCCACCGCGGCCAGGGCCAGCGTGCCCAGCGTGACCAGCGGCGGTTCGAGCAGGGCCAGGATCACGAAGAAACCCTCGTCCATATTGAACGTCTCGGATTCGCCGCCCCGGAACACGACCACCGGCCAGATCCAGCTGCCCAGGATGAGCAGGCCGGTCACCACGGCCACGGCCCATTGGCCCGGGCCGATGGGCCCCGCGGGCGGCGGCCGCCAGACGGCCACGACCAGGGTGAGCGCACCCCCCAGGACCGAGGCCGCGACCAGCGCCCGCGTCATCCGCGACATCTTTGCCCCCGGCCGCTGCGTCAGCCGCCGTTCCAGCACTTGCTGGCCAGGTCCGAGCCCCAGGCCGCGCCGCTCCACGGGGAACCGTCCCACGCGGTGCCGTCCCAGGCTGATCCGGTCCAGGCGGAGCCGTTCCAGTAGGCGCCGGCCCACGCCCTGCGGTCCCAGGCCAGTTCGTTCCACACCCAGCCGTTCCAGGCTGCGCCGTTCCAGTTCAGCCCGTCCGCCGCCGGGCCAGCGGAGGGCGTCTCGACCGGCGGCAGCCCCGACCACAGCCCGGTGTTCCACGTGTCGAACGGGCGGGCGGGCGACAGCGGGACCGAGATGCCCGGCAGCGTGGGCAGCACCAGGCCCGTCTGGCTGAGGTCCATCGGTCCCGACGTGGCCGCGGCATCGGCATTGAGTGCCCCGTGACCGTCGACGAACGGGTTGCCGACCGGGCCTGGGTTGGTGTTGCCCAGCAGCCGGGCCTTGACCTGGTCAGGGGTGAGGCCGGGGTTGTCGGCCAGGACCAGCGCGGCCGCCCCGCTGGTGATGGCGGTGGCGAACGAGGTCCCGGAGCCCGCGAGGTTCGCGGCCCCGATCCGGGCCGACGGGTAGTCGTCGTAGATCGTCGAGCCGGGCGCGGCCAGGCTCACCACCGACTCCCCCGACGTGACCAGATCGGGCTTGGCCCAGCCGTCCGGCGACGTGGGCCCGACGCTGCTGAAGTTGGTCATCTCGTCGCCGCTGGCGGACGGGCTGGCCATGTCGTCCAGCGCACCGACCGTGATGACCAGCGGGTCGTCCCCGGGCGACAGGATGGTGCCGTTGAACGGCCCGGCGTTGCCCGCCGAGGCCACCACCGTGATGCCCGCGTCCCACACCGCCTGGACCGCCTGGTCCAGCGGGTCGACCAGAGTGGACTGGGTGGGCTGGAACCCCAGGGACAGGTTGAGAACCTTGATCCCGTACGTGCCCTGATGATCGACAGCCCACTGCAGGCCCTCGATCACCGTGCCCAGGTCGGTCTGCCCGCTGGCCCCAGCCACCTTGATCGACACCAGGTTGGCCCCGGGGGCCTCGCCGGAGTACTGCCCGTTCGACGAGGCCCCGTTCCCGGCGATCAGCCCGGCCACGAACGTGCCGTGCCCGTAGTCGTCCTGGAACGGGTTGCCCTCGCCGGTCAGGTCCGCCCCGCCGGCCAGCCGGCCGGAGAAGTCAGGCAGCTGGTCGATGCCGGTGTCCAGCACGGCCACGGTCACGCCCTGACCGGTATCGCCACTGGCGGCCAGCCGGTTCGCGCCGGTCTGGGCCAGAAACGCGTCCGACGGCGTGTGCGGCCCAGTTGACTCCGGGACCGACTGGATGGTCACCGAGGCGTCCGGCGTCACGGTGATGCCCGGGAGCGCGCCCAGCACCGGCGCCACCGCCGCCGGGATGGTAGCGACCACCCCGGCGATGAGGTGGAACTGGGTCAGTACGCTGCCGCCCACCTGCAGCACGGCGGTGACCGGGCTCAGCAGCCCGCTCGCGGTGACAATGACCGTCTCGTCTGAATCCGCCGATGCCGCCGGGACGCCGGCCAGCGAAGTGGCCGCCAATGCCGCGACCGCGGCCGCCATGGCCGTAAGCCGGCGTTTCCCCAGCCGGCCGAACCAGGACCGGTAGCCGACATTTCCGCCGAACAAGACATTCTGCCACATTGGGCAGCCCCTCCCCTAGCATGCCTTTTAGTCGTACCAACCGTACGCCGGGGGGCCGTTCCGGGGAGGGAAATCCGCGACAGGGCAACCCGTTCCGGGAATAACTATTTGATTTCCGCCCACGCAATTGCGCATAGCCCCGACGAATTACTTAGTTACTTAGTGGGCAGTAGTAAATCCGGTGCGAATTCGCCAGGCGGCGCGAGCCTGGATGGGCCAGGGCAGCTAACGCGCTCCCCCGTCACGCCTGGACCGCTATCGAGGGCGGACCACCTTTCACGCGATTGGCCCACCTAAACCGGGATGAAACGGGTATCTGGCGTACCGCAGACGTGAAATGTGGTTCCGGCCACCCTGATCTGCGCCACCCTGATCCGAATTCGGGACTATTACTTAGTTTCTTAGTGGCAAGGAGGGTCAGCCACCATCTCCCGGCGGCAGGGCCTGCTCGCGGGAGCACCACCAGGTGGACCGGCCGCCGACCACGCCATGCACCATGGGCGCGCCGTCGCGGGGGCAGCTGCCGCCTGGGTGCCGGGCCGCGATCATCTCGCCGGTATGCGCGCCGCCGTTGGCGATGGCCGCCGCCAGTGCCGACTTCAGCGCCCGGTACAGGCGGTTGACCTGAGCCGGGGTGAGCGTGCTGACCGGCGCCAGCGGTGGCACTTTGGCCTCCCAGAGGATCTCGTCGGCCAGCAGGTTGCCCACCCCGGAGATCTTGGACTGGTCGAGCAGCCGGGCCTTGACCGCGATCCGGCCCCTGGTGATCAGCGCGCGGAACTGGGCCGGGGTGACCGTTGCCGCATCCGGGCCGAGCCCCGCGATGTCGGGGTCGAGCCGGACCCGGCCCAGCCGCCGCGGGTCGCGGAGCACCAGGCTGCCGCCATCGGCGAAGCTGAGCGTGAACCGGTTCCACTTCGCCCCGCGCGGCCCGGTGTCATAGCGCCGCTCGTCGCCGCCCTCGGTCACCGTGCCGTCCGGGCTGGTCACCACGATGCGGCCGCTCATGCCCAGGTGAATGCCGAGTTCGGGGCCGGGCGGCCCCGCTTCGCCGCCGAGCGCGGACGTGTCAAGCCAGATCATCTTGCCCCGGCGGTTCGCGCCGGTCAGGCTGCGCCCGGTCAGCGCGCTGCGCAGCTCACCGGGAGCATGTGGCCGTCCCACATAGCTGTCCGAATCGTCGACGCCGACGATCCGCCGGTGCAGGGCCCGGTCAGCGATCAGCTGCCGGGCGGCCTCAACCTCGGGAAGCTCGGGCACCTACCCGTTGTACCAGCCGGCCACTCCGGCATGGGCAGCCCGGTCAATCGGGCTGCCCACACCGGGGCGCCCGCGGCAGGACGCCGCCACCGTCACCCGCGCGCCGCAAGCTGGCCGCAAGATGGTCGGCGCCGCCACGACATCAGCGCAGTGCCCCAGCCCGCGACGGCGCCCGGGAAAGAACGCCCGCGGGCACATCACGCAGGGCAGTAAGCGCTGGGCGGCGGGTACGAGAGTGCTGGGGAGACGAGCATCGGCGCCAATGTCACCGGATAACCGTGACGTTTGCGGACACGGCCGCTCGGTGAAATAGGAGTGCGAGCTGGCCGGAGGCGCCGGATACCGCCCGGTGTGAGCGGGATTAATACATGAACATCTTAGGCGCGGACTTGACCGTTACGGCCGTGAATCCGGCCGACCGGGCCGGGTGGCCGGCGTGCTGACGTGCGGCGGCCTGGACCGGGCGGGTGGTGTGCCCAGGCCGGGCCGCCGCTACGGCGGCCAGCCCGGCCGCCACGGCCAGCAGCAGCACGAGAATCCCGGGCAGCGCCCGGGCGCGGCCGATCCCGGCCGCACGGGCGCGCCGGTGACTGCCCCCTGGCCTGCTGGCATTCCCTAAACTATGAATACTCATCGTAGATGCTCCTCTCATTGGTAGTCGGGACATAAGAGCATCTGAGACAGCGAAGCTAGCGCACAATCCGCCCACGGGTGTGCAATTTGCAAAAAAAGATGCAGAGGGAAATTACGTAGAATAATCGTAGGAAAAGGACGGTCCCGGTACCCCAGCCAGGCCACGCGCTAGTGTGACAGGTGGGGCCAACGGCAGCTGGATAGGCGTAAGCGCCCGGCAATGCCGGATGGGCTGATCTGGGCTGAACGCGAACCAGCGCGCCGCTGACTGGCTCGTGGGTCTCGTGAGCAGGGCGGGCCGGACCGCCGGAAATGGGAATACCCGCCGCACCACCAGAGGGCGTTATGACTCTTGCACGACAATTTGCACAATGACAGGGCCGGGCCTGAAGTTCATTTGGAATTTGGGTGAGCCGCAACTATAACGGGTATCAATTCGCTTAGCCGCCAAAGAACACCGCGAAGGCGATCATGGAATTCCGGGTGCTTGGGCCGATTGAGCTCTGGTCAGCCGGCCAGCAGTGCGATCTTGGCTCGACCAGGGCCCGATGTGTCCTGGCCATCCTCATGCTGACGCCGCGCACGATCGTGCCGACCGACGCGCTCATCGACCGGGTATGGGATACCGAGCCGCCAGCCAAGGCCCGGGAGAACGTCTCGGTCTACATCACCCGGCTGCGCGCCGCACTGCGGCAGGCGCTCGGGGAGGACGTCCGGCTGGTCGGCCGGGCCCGGGGGTACGAACTCGACGTCGACCCGGACCTGGTTGACCTGCACCAGTTCCGCCGGCTGCGGCGGCAGGCCGACGCGCTGGCCGCTAACGGCGACACCGATCACGCGGCATTACTGCTGCGCGACGCGGACCGGCTGTGGCACGGCGAGCCGTTCGCCGGGATCCGCGGGGACTGGGTGGCCCGGATGCGGGCCAGCCTGGAAGAGGAGCGCCGGGCTGCCCTGCTCAAGCGCATCGAGTGTGACCTGGAGCTCGGCCGGCACGCGGACCTGGTCGGCGAGCTCGGGAACCTGCTGGCCCAGTACCCGCTGGACGAGGCGCTCATCGCGCACCAGATGACCGCGCTGTACCGGAGCGGCCGGGCCGGTGAGGCACTCAGCCTGTACCGGGACACCCACCGCCAGCTCATCGATGAGCAGGGCACCGAGCCCGGCCCGGCCCTGGCCGAACTGCACCAGCGCATCCTGAACCAGGATCCTGCGCTGGCCACCCGGCTGGCCGGCTGCGGCGGGCAGCTCAGCCGGGCTGCACCGGCGGACACGCTGCCCCCGGAGATAGGCGGCTTCGTGGGCCGCCACGAGGAACTCGGGCTGCTCACCGGTGCGCCCGGCCGCGGCCCGCGGATCCGGGTCATCGAGGGCATGGCCGGGGTCGGCAAGACCGCATTGGCCGTGCACGCGGCCCGGGCGGCCGCCGGGCAGTACCCGGACGGCACGTTCTATCTCGACTTCCACACCCACGACCCCGGGCTGCCGCCGCTCGACGCGGCCGAGGCGCTGCACCGGCTGCTCCGGATGCTGACCGCGCCGGCCACCCAGATCCCGGACACCACCGGGGAGCGGGCCGCACTGCTGCGCGCCCAGCTGAGCCGGCGCCGGGCCATCGTGATCCTCGACGACGCGGCTGGGGCGGACCAGATCCAGCCGCTGCTGCCGCCGTCCGGCCAGAGCCTCATCCTGATCACTACCCGGCGCAAGCTGTCCGGGCTGGCCGACGCGCACACGCTGACGCTTGACGTGCTGCCCATGGCCGACGCGGTCGCGCTGTTCCAGCGGGTGGCCGGCCCAGGCCGGGCCTATGACGACGCGGCGGCCCAGGCCGTGCAGCTGTGCGGGCAGCTGCCGCTGGCCATCCAGCTCGCCGCGGGCGGGGTGGCCGGTGACTACCCGTCCCGGCTGGCCGGCCTGGTCGAGGAGCTGTCCCAGGCCCCGATGCTGGCCGCGGGCCCTGGTGTGGCCAGCCCGCCGGTGATGTCGGCGTTCGACGTGTCCTACCGCTCCCTGGAGCCGGGCCACCAGCGGTTCTTCCGGCGGCTCGGGATGAGCCCGTGCGCGTCCATCAGCCCGCCGGCCGCTGCCGCACTGGGTGGGGTCACCCTGGCCGGGGCGCAGCAGGCCCTCACCGCCCTGCTGGATCATCACCTGCTGACCCCGGCCCCGGGCGGCCAGTTCCGCTTCCACGACCTGATCCGCGAGTACGCCGCGCTGCGCGCCGAGCAGGAGGAGCCCGGGCCGGAACGGCGCCGCGCGGTCAGCCGGCTGCTCGACTACTACCTGGACACCGCGGGGCAGGCCGACCGGGTGCTGCACCCGTTCCGGCGCCGGCGGCCGGTGCCGGTCACGCACCGGCCCGGGGCCAGCCAGGTCCTGGTCATCCCGGACGGCGCGGCGGGCTGGCTGAACGCGGAGTGGCGCAACGTCCTGCAGGCCGCGCAGTACGCCGGGCGGCATGAATGGAAGCAGAAGTGCGCCGATCTTATCCACGCGCTGGCCGGCTTCCTGGAGGTCGGCGCGTACTGGGAGGAAGCCATCGCGGCGCACACCCTGGCCATGCAGGCCGGCCGCGACCTGGTCGACCCGGCCCGGGTCGCACGGGCCGCGCTGGAGTTCAGCGAGGTGAGCCTGCAGACCGGCCGGCACGAGGCGGCGCTGCCGCTGGCCGAGGAGGCGGCGGAGCTCTACCGGTCGCTGGGCGACCGGGGCGGCGAGGCCGACGCCCTGGACCAGGTCGGCATGGCCTACCAGCGGGCCGGGCGGTCCCGGGATTCGCTGGCCTATTTCCGCGAGGCGCGGGAGCTGTACGGCGGCGCCGCGGATTCCCACGGCGTGGCCAATACGCTCAGCCACGCCGGGATCGCGTCCTGGCAGCTCGGCCGGTATCCCGACGCCATGGGCAACTTCCGTGACGCGCTGCTGCTCTACGAAGCGGTCGGCGACCGGCGGGGCCAGGCCAAGACGCTGAACAACCTGGGCCACGTCCAGCTGTCCTTCGGCTACCACCGGGACGCGCTCGACGGCTTCCAGCAGTCGCTGGACATCTTCAAGGAGATCGGCGGCGCGCAGAACGAGGCGATCCTGTACGTGAACATCGGGGCCATCTATCACTACAAGGGCGCCTACCAGGACGGCCTGACCGCGTACCGGCACGCGCTGGCTATCTTCCGCGAGATCGGCGCCCTGCCCAACGAGGCCGCCGTGCTCAACGACATCGGCGGCCTGTACCAGAGCGCGGAGTGCTACGACGAGGCGCTGGTCTACCACGAACGGGCGCGCTCGATCGCGGAGGACATCGGGAACCTGCCCCAGCAGGTGACGTCGCGGCGCGGGGTCGCTGGCGCGCGCCGCGGCTCCGGGCGGTACGGCGAGGCGTTCGACCAGTACCACGCCGCACTCAAGCTGGCCCGGGAGATCGGCGACCCGTACCAGGAGGGCAAGATCCTGGAGGGCATCGCGGAGACCCAGCTGAGCACGCTGCGCCCGGGCGCCGCGCGGATCGTGCTCCGCCAGGCGCTGGACATCTTCGAGCGGCTCGGCGTACCCGAGGCCGAGTCGGCGCGGATCCGCATCGAGGCCCTGGATCCCGCGTATACCTGGCCCACGTCCGAGCCCGCTTAATCCCGCTGACCTGGGCGGCAAGCCAGGCATCAGGACGGCTGCAAGGCCGCCGTACGGGCGGGCGGCGCACGCTGGTACCCGCCATGAGGTACCTGATCTCGCCCACCGCCTGGGGCATGCTGACCTCACCCACCGGGTGGGGCCTGCTGGCCGGGCTGGTCGGCCTGGCCGGCTACATCCCCTATCTGCGGGATGCTTGGCGGCGGACCAGCCGCCCCGATCCGGCGGCCTGGCTGATCTGGACGGTCGAGTACAGCGTTCTCCTGGTGGCGCAGGCCGCCCAGCACCCGCCCTGGGCGGCCTTGTGCCTGGCCGCCCTGCAGCTGGCCGGCACGGCTGCGGTCCTCGCCGTGCTGGCCGCCCGCGGCGACTGGCGGTGGGGCTTCGGCCGCGGCGTGCTGCTGGGCGGCGCGGTGGCCGTGCTGGCGGTGTGGCCGTTCACGCACGCCCCGGGGGCAGCCATGTGCCTGGTGCTGGTGGTGGAGGGGGCAGGCATGCTCCTGGTCATCCTGGGCGGGTACCGCCGCCCGGGCAGCGAGACCCCGCTGACCTGGAAGGCGTTCACCGTGGCCGGGCTGCTGGACCTGCGCGCGCTGGGCGGCCACGCCCCCCGCCTGCTGTACGCCTACCCCGCGTTCTTCGTGGTGATGGGCACCGCGGTGCTGATCGCGATCACGCTCGGCACCCGCCGGGCCCGCCGCGCGCCGCGGCGGCCGCGCCCGCTGCCGCCGCCCGAGGATCCCGCGGACAGCCTGATCATCGTCTGCCACGAAGCGCACGGGGCGCACGGCCACTGGGTGCTCGCCGCGCCCCCGCCGCGCCCGGCCACCGCACCGGCCGGGCCGGCGTCCTGGCGCCGCCACCCGTCCGCCGCCCCGCCGCTGCGTCTGGCCGAACGCCGTGAGCGTGCGCACTGACACCGGCGGCGCGTGGTGCCGCCGGGGCGCGGCCCGCGCTCCGGCGCGCCGGTGGAAGATGGGACTGCACTGCTGCCGGCCGCTGGAGACCTTGGATGACCGCCGACGTGAGCCTGACGCCGATGGACGTGGGGTTCGCCCCGGATGTCATCCGGGATCTCCGCCAGCGGCTGCACCGGGCCCGGCTCCCGGTGCCGCCGGACGAGGACTGGTCGCGGGGGGTCGCGGCGTCCTGGCTGTCCCGGCTGCTGGCCGACTGGGCCGCGTTCGACGTGGCCGCGTTCTCGCGGCGGCTGGCCGGGCTGGAGCAGTTGCGGGCCGACGTGGGCGGGCAGGTGCTGCACGTGCTGGTCGCCGCGGGCCAGGGCCACGACCCGCTGCCGCTGCTGCTCGGCAACGGCTGGCCCAGCTCGTTCTGCGAGTATCTCGACGTGCTGCCGCTGCTCACCGACCCCGCCGGGCACGGCGGCGACCCGGCCGACAGTTTCACGGTCGTGGTCCCGGCGCTGCCCGGCTTCGGGTTCTCCGGGCCGCCGCCGCCAGGCGGGCTATGCCCGGCCGACGTGGCCGGCCTGTGGCACCGGCTGATGACAGCCGGGCTCGGCCTGCCGCGGTACGTCGCGCACGGCAGTGATCTCGGCGCCGGGGTGGTGGCCCAGCTGGCCCGGGCCGTGCCCGGCTCGGTGGCATGCGTGCACCTGGCCACCCCGGGGCTGCCGCTGCCGCCGGAGCCGCGGACCGCGGCCGAGCAGGCGTACGTGGCCGAGGTCGGGGCGTGGACGGCCGAGGAAGGCAGCTACGCGCACCAGCACGCGACCAAGCCCAGCACGGCAGGGGCCGCGCTGAACGACTCACCGGCCGGCCTGGCCGCCTGGATCGGCGAGAAGGTCCTGGCCTGGAGCAGCCAGACCGGCGACGGGCGGCCGGCCTTCCCCCGCGAGCTGCTGCTGGGCACGCTGACCCTGTACTGGGCCACCGGGACCATCACTTCGTCGATGCTCCCGTACTGGGCGTACCGGCACAGCGCCGGGACCGGCCTGCTGGCCGGTGACCCGTCGCCGGTGCCCACCGCGGTCAGTGTGTTCGGCGGCGAGCGGGTCCCGTTCCCCAAACCGCCCCGCGAGCTGGCCGAGCGCTACCTGACCGTGTCGGCCTGGGCCGAGCACGATTGCGGCGGGCACTTCCCGGCGGCGGCCGAGCCCGGGCTGTTCGCCGCCACGCTGCGCGACGCATTCCGCCCGGCCCGGCCGTGATTCACGGCGGGCCGAGGACGATGCTGCCGCCGGCCGGTCCGATCGGGCCCTGATTCGGGTTCGTGCTGGGCAGCGGCTTGTGCAGGTCGGCCAGCACGACCTGCTGGCCGGCCGTGAGCCCGGCCGTGATCCGGGTCAGCAGCACGCCCTTGGTCCCGACCGTGACCCGGACCGAACGGGCCCGGCCCGCCGCGTACACGGTGACCGTGGCCTGGTGCCCGGAGTAGTGCACCGCCGACGTCGGCACGCTGACGCCGCGGCTGCGCCCGGTGGTGATGATGACGTTGGCGAAACCGTTGTCGTGCAGCGCGCCCGGCTGCCCGGTGAGCCCGATCGTGACCGGGTACGTCACCGGCGACGAGCCGGTGACCGGGGCCCGCCCGATGGAGATCACCGACCCGGCGAGCGGCGCGCTCAGCCCGTCCGGCTGGACGCTGGCCGGCTGTCCCACCTTGAGCGCGGGCAGGGCGGTCACCGGGACCTCCGTCTGCACCTGGTAGCTGCCCAGCCCGGCGATCTCGAACGCGGTACTGCCCGCGCTGGCCGCCGTGCCGGGGCTCACGGCCACGCTGACCACGGTGCCGCTGATCGGGCTGAGCAGGGTGGCGTCGGCCAGGTTCTGCTCCGCGACGGTGACCTGGGCGGCGTCGGCGTCGGCGGTGGCCTGGTCGGCGGCCAGCTGGGCCGCGCCGGCCGGCCCGCCGGGCCCAGCGCCCGTACCAGCCGCGCTCGCCTTGGCCAGCGCGGCGCTGAGCGCGGCGAGCTGCCGGGACACGGCCTGCTGCGCGTGCAGCAGCGCGGTCTCGGCCGCCAGCACCTGCCTGGCGGCGCTGGCGCAGGCCGCGGCGCTTCCGGTGGTGGGGGCCGGGGAAGGACTCCCGCTCCCGGCCGGCCCGGCGAGGCCGGGCGACGGCCTGCCGCTGGCGGACGGGGTCGCGCTGGGCCCGGGCCCAGGCGGTGGGCTGGCGCACACCTGGCTGGCCTGGGCCAGCGCCAGCCGGGCCCGGGCCAGCGCGTGGTCGGCCCGGCGCTGAGCGCGCAGCAGCCGCTGCTGCGCCGGCCGCAGCGCAGCCGGGCCGGGCCCCGCGGCCGATCCCGGGGCGGCCTGGTCCTGGCTGGCGATGTCGTTGCTGATCTGCAGGTTCGCCTGAGCCAGCGTGGACTGCGCGGCGGTGAGCCCGGCGCGCAGCGAGGCCTTGCTGAGTGAGCCCAGCCGCTGCCCGGCGGTGACCCGCTGTCCGGCCCGCACGGCGACCGACGACACGGTGCCGCTCACCGCGAACGGCACGTCAGCCTCCTGGACCGGGCTCAGCGTGCCCACCACGTCGAGCGACGCGGTGACCCGGGCCGCGGTGACGCTGGCCAGCCGGTAGGCCGGGCCGGACGCGGACACCGTGGCGTAAGCCGTCCCAGCCCCGGCCAGGATGGCCAGCCCGGCGATGCCCAGCGCGGCGGCCCGCCGGAACCGGGTGGCCGGGGGTCGTCGCGTCATGGGCGGTGGCTCCTCATTCGGTTCGCAGCGCGTCGATCGGGGCCAGCCGGGCGGCGCGGCCGGCCGGGTAGACCCCGAACACCAGGCCGATGAGCATGGCCACGGCGATCGAGCCCGCCGCGGCGGCAGGTGAGACCGCCACGGTGTCCGGGATCAAGTGCGGCAGCACCAGCGCGCCGGCCAGGCCGACGGCCGCGCCGAGCACGCCGCCGGCCAGGCCGAGCAGCGAAGCCTCGACCAGGAACTGCCGCCGGATCACCCGTGGGGTGGCGCCGAGCGCCTTGCGCAGCCCGATCTCGCGGATCCGCTCGGTCACCGAGACCAGCATGATGTTCATCACCCCGATGCCGCCGACCAGCAGCGACTGCTGGCTGTTGATGGTGAAATCCGCGTTGGCGGCGCTGACCCCGTGCAGGTTGAGCAACAGCGTGTCCGCTTCCTGGTCGGCCGCGGACAACGTGGCGGCCGAGGTGGCTTCGACGAAGATCGTGTCCACCGAGGTCCGTGAGCCGCCGATCTGCTGCTGCATGGTGGGCAGCGGGACGATCGCCTGGTCGTCTTCGTTGCTGCCGCTGGCCGACTCCCCGGCCGGCTTCAGCACCCCGACCACCTCGAGCGGCACGCCGTTGATGTCGACCGTCTGGCCGAGCGGGTCGCTGGCCCCGAACAGCTTGCTCGCCGTGGTCGGCCCGAGCACGGTCACGTCGGCCACGTTCTTCTCGTCGGCCGCGGTCAGCCACCGGCCCTCGGCCATGGCCCGGGCCCGGGTCTGCAGCCACCCCGGGGTGGTGCCGATCACGCTGGTGGACCAGTTCCTGGTGCCGGCGATCAGCGTGGCGCCGGTCTGGCTGGTGGGTGCGACCGCGGCGATGTCCGGGGCGACCGCCCTGGACGCCAGCGCGTCTGCGTCCTGCACGGTCAGCGTGGTCGCCGAGCCGAGCGGCCCGTTCACCCCGCCGGAGCTGGTCGCGCTGCCCGGCGTGATGATCAGCAGGTTGGTGCCCAGCGAGTTGATCTGGGACTGGATCTGCGCGGACGCCCCCTCGCCCAGCCCGACGGTGAGGATGACCGCAGCGATCCCGATCAGGATGCCGAGCATGGTGAGCGCGGACCGGAGCCGGTGCGATCGCACCGCCTCCAGCCCGGTGCGCAGCGTCTCCCGCCAGTTCACTGGGCCACCACCGGGGCCGCCGAGTCGCCGGACACCAGGCCATCCAGCAGGTGCACGGTCCGTTCCGCCCGCCGGGCCACGTCAGCCTCGTGCGTGATCACCACGATGGTGCGGCCGGCCGCGTGCAGGTCGCCGAGCAGGGTGAGGATGTCGGCGGTCGACCCGGAGTCCAGATTGCCGGTCGGCTCGTCAGCCAGCAGCAGGTCGGGCTCGGTGACCAGGGCCCGGGCCACCGCGACCCGCTGCTGCTCGCCGCCGGACAGCTCGCCCGGCCGGTGCTGGACCCGGTCGCCGAGGCCGACCCGGCCCAGTGCGGTGACGGCGCGCTCCCGGCGCTCCGCCCGGCCGGTCCGGGTGTAGCTGAGCGGCAGTTCCACGTTGCGCCAGGCCGGCATCGTGGCCAGCAGGTTGAACTGCTGGAACACGAAACCGATGCGCCGGTTCCGGATGCCGGCCAGCTGCTCCTCAGACATCGCGCTGACGTCCTCGCCCGCCAGCTGATAGCGGCCCGAGGTGGGTACGTCCAGGCAGCCGAGGATGTGCATCAGCGTGGACTTGCCCGACCCGGACGGGCCCATGACCGCGACGTACTGGCCGGCCGGGATGCTCAGCGTGATGCCGCGCAGCGCGGCCACGGCCAGCGACCCGGTCCGGTAGGCCTTGCGCACGTCGGCCAGCTCGATCAGGCTCACCGGTCAGCCGCCTCCGGGCACGAAGCCCGCCCGGGCGCGCTGGAAGTGCACGATGCGGCCGGCCGGCCCGACGAACGTGCCGCGGTTGGCCGGGGTGCCGGCGCTGATCCGCTGGAACGTCACCACCACCCGGTCGCCCGCGGCCAGCCCGCTGGTGACCTGGGTCAGCCCGCCGCTGGTCAGCCCGGTGGTCACGTCCCGCGCGACCCGGTGCCCGCCGGACAGCACGTCCACCACGGTGTGCGGGCTGCTCGGGCGGATCGCACCGGACGGCACGACCAGGGCGTTGCGCACCTGGTGGTAGATGATCGCGATGGTCGCCGAGGCACCGGCGTACAGCCCGGGCGGGGTGCCGCTGACGTCGATGACGACCGGGAACGTGGCCACCCCCGAGCTGGTGTCGGCGATCAGGCCGACCGAGTGCACGGTGCCGCGGACCGGGCCGGCCGCGCCCGCGGTGCTGATCACCACCTGGTCACCGGCCTTGATCCGGCCGACCACGCTGGCATCGACGCTGGCGGTCACGATGTCGTGGGCGCTGACCACGGTGATCTCGCCGGTGGAGCTGCCCGACCCGGACCCGCTGCCGCCATTCCCGCTGTCACCGGATCCGCCATCCCCGGAACCCGGCCCGGAAGCCGACCCGGAACCGGAACCGGACCCGGACCCCGCCCCGGAACCACCACCGCCGCTGATCTGCTGGCCGATGGTCAGCCCGCCGGTCCCGGTCACGATGCCGTCGAACGGTGCGGTCAGCGCCGCCCCGCTGAGCGCCGCGTCGGCGCTGCTGACCTGGGACTGGGCCGCGTCGACCGAGGCCTGGTCGGCGGCCAGCTGGGCGCTGGACGCGCGGCTGCTGGACTGGTCGGCGGTGAGCTGGGACTGAGCCGAGGCCAGGCTGGCCTCGGCCTGCGCGGCCTGCGCCTTGAGTGTGGGGGAATCCATGCTGGCCAGCGGCTGGCCGCTGGCGACCCGTTCGCCCGCCGTGGCCTCGACCGCGATAACCTGGCCGGCCGCGGAGAAGCTGAGCGTGGCACTCTTCTTGGGCTCGATGGTGCCGCTGGCCGACAGCGTCTGGCTCAGCGTGGTCCGGACCACCGGCACGACGCGGGTGATGGTGCCCGCGGAGCCAGCCGGCCGGGTCAGGAACAAGGTCATCAGCGCCGCGGCGGCCAGCACGGTGACGGCGGCCGCCAGCGCGATCTTCGGCCTGGACAGCCGCCGGGAGTACGGCACGGCGCGCTCCCGGGACGACGTCCTCATGGCAGAGCATCCTGGCCCGCGCCGCGGCGGCCCGCTATGGACCGGCCCCTACCTCAATGGTCGGTGTAGGCCTACCTGCGCCGTGCGGCGGCCCCGGAATAGGCCCAGGCCCACCATAACTGTGGGCCTGCGCCACCGGAATAGGGGTCCCGGCCCATAGCGCAGGGCCAAATACGCAGGCCAGCATTTGACCGCTGGCTCGTTTATCCGCGCCTTTCCAATACCGGCCGTGCTTTCCCGTGACGAAAGAGGCTCCGTTGGCTATTTTGGCTAGGCCGGCGCGGCTGCGGCCGGCCGCCATTGCCGCCCGGTGCGCGGAGGCCGCCCTGGCCGGCGGCCTCGCCGCGGCGGTCTCGGCCGCCACGTTCGCCCTGATGTCCTGGGCCGACGAGCCCGCCCCGGCCGCGCGGCCCGCGCCGGCCGCCTGGCCGCCGGGATCACCGGCCTGAGCACCGGCGTCACCGCCACATACCATCCCCGCGAGCTGTTCCACACGGCCAGCATCGTCAAGGCCGGCATCCTGGCCACCCTGCTGCTGCAGCAGCAGCAACGCCAGGCCGCCGGGCTGAGCCCGGCCGAGCAGCAGCTGGCCACGGTGATGATCGGGGAGAGTGACAACGACGCGGCGTCGGCCCGGCGGGATGTCATCGGGGCCGCCCCGGGCCTGGCCGCGGCCGGCCGGGTGCTGGGCCTGCGGCACACCGAGCCGGGCGGCCGCGGTCTGTGCGGGCTGACTGCCACCACGGTCGCTGACCAGCTCCGCCTGCTGGCTGACCTGACCTCGGCCGGATCACCGCTGACCGCCGCTTCCCGGCACTACGAACTGGGCCTGATGCGCAGCGTCGAACCGGGCCAGAACTGGGGCGTGACCGCGGCCGCCGCCCCGGCCAGCCGCCCGGCGGTAAAGGACGGGTGGCTGCCCGACGGCCCGTCCGGGGGGTGGGTGATCAACAGCATTGGGGTAGTGCGGCACGGCGGCCAGCGGCTGCTGATCACGGTGCTGTCCAGCGGCCAGCCCACCCAGGCCGCGGGCATCAGTCAGGTGCAGGCCGCCGCCCGGGTGGCGGCGGCCTCGGTCACCAGGCCAGCGTGCTGACGATCAGGTTCGTCAGGACGAGACCGTGCCTGCGCGGTGCGGCAGCTTCCAGTTCGGCCGCACGTAGTGGCAGGTGTAGCCGTTCGGGTACTTCTGCAGGTAGTCCTGGTGCTCCGGCTCGGCCTCCCAGAACGGGCCGGCCGGGGTGACCTCGGTGACCACCTTGCCGGGCCACAGCCCGGACGCGTCCACGTCGGCGATGGTGTCCTCGGCGATCTTCTTCTGCGCCTCGCTGGTGTAGAAGATGGCCGACCGGTAGCTGGACCCGATGTCGTTGCCCTGCCGGTCCCGCGTCGTCGGGTCGTGGATCTGGAAGAAGAACTCCAGCAGGTCCCGGAACGAGATCTGCTCCGGGTCGAAGACGATCTCGATGGCCTCGGCGTGGCCGTGGTGGTTGCGGTAGGTGGCGTTCGGCACGTCGCCGCCGGTGTACCCGACCCGGGTCGAGATCACGCCCGGGCGCTTCCGGATGAGGTCCTGCACTCCCCAGAAGCAGCCGCCCGCCAGGATGGCCGTCTCAGTCTGGCCGCTCATCGTCATGAACTCCCCTTCTCGGATTCCGCGCTGTTCTCGAACAGCTCGCGGTACTCGCCGTAGCCCTCGCACTCCAGGTCGCCGGCCGCGATGAAGCGCAGCGCCGCCGAGTTGATGCAGTAGCGCAGGCCGCCCCTGTCGGACGGCCCGTCCGGGAACACGTGCCCGAGATGGCTGTCCCCGTGCGCGGACCGGACTTCGGTCCGGACCATGCCATAGTTCATATCCGACCGCTCCACCACGTTGCCCTTCTCGATGGGCACCGTGAAGCTAGGCCAGCCGCTGCCGCTGTCGTACTTGTTGACCGACGCGAACAGCGGTTCTCCGGACACCACGTCGACGTAGATGCCCGGCTGCTTGTTGTCCCAGAACTCGTTGCGGAACGCGGGCTCGGTCGCACCCTCCTGGGTGACCTGGTACTGCTTGGCGTTGAGCCGGGAAACCGCCTGCGCGTCCTTCTGGTAGCTGGTCGCCACCTCAGCTCCTTCGCTGATTCCTGGCCCCGGATCGCGGGGCCGTGCATATATCACAGCACCCGGGCGGCCCCAGCTATTTCCTACCCGGCCGGTGCCGAATCGGCGCTCAGGATGGAGTCGACCAGGGCGGGAAACCGCCGGCCCAGATCGTCCTCGCGCAGTGACATGTGGCCTTTGGCCCGCCCCTGGACCTGCGTGGGGGCAGCGGCGGCTACGGCTGGACCCCGCTGGGCGCCGTGGGGTCCCGGCCAGCCTGGCCCTGGCCCTGGTACCGCTCACGCTGGGCCGAGATGAGGGCTGGCCCGCCTGGACGTGGGCCTCGATGGCCGCGGCGCTGCCGGTGCTGGCGCTGACCCTGGCCTGGAGGCCCTGCCGCTGGCCGCCTCGTTCACCACCATGTCGATCCTCAGCCCGCGGGTCCAGGCCCGGTTCGGGTCGCGGGCGGTCACCGTGGGCGCGGGTCATCACCACTCTGGGCACGATCGCGCTGGCTTATACCGGGGCCCGGTACCACGGGCAGCTCACCGGCTGGGACGTCGCCCCGGCCACCGCGCTGATCGGGCTGGGCCAGGGCATGGCCATGCCGCTGCTGATCGGCGCGGTGCTGGCGCACGTCCAGCCGGGGCGGGCCGGCGCGGCGGCTGGCATCCTGACCGCCACCCAGCAGTTCGGCGCGGCCAGCGGCATCGCCGTCGCCGGCGCGATCTGCTACGGCGCGCTGGGCCCGGCCCCGGGCCGCGGGGCGTTCGTGTCCGGGATGGTGCTGGCCATGTCGGTGAACGCGGTTCTGGTCGCGTGGCCGGGCCTGCCCGGCTGCCGCGGACCCGGCATCACCTCGTGCTGTGCTGCAGGATAGCGGCGTGCCCGAAAGTCTCCGCGATGTCATCGACCGCACCACGGTGGCCATGCTCCGGGCCCGGGGCAGCTTCAAGTGGACCGTGCCCGGCCCGGGCGGGCTCGGCGCGGCCGTGGCCGAGATGGACTTCGGCGCCGCGCCGCCGATCCTGGAGGCGCTGGCCCGGCTGTCCGCCGACGCGAACTTCGGCTACCTGCCGCCGCACCTGGCCGCTGAGCTGGCCGCGGCGTGCGCGGAGTTCATGGCCCGCCGGTACGGCTGGCGCACCGACCCGGCGGACATCCATCCCCTGCCGGACGTGATCAGGGGGCTGGAGCTCGCCATCACGCACTTCTCCCGGCCCGGCTCGCCGGCCATCCTGCCCACCCCGGCTTACATGCCGTTCCTGATCGTGCCGCGGCTCCTGGGCCGCGACATCATCCAGGTGCCGATGGTGGACGATGCGGCCGGGTTCTTCACGTTCGACCTGGACGCGCTGGACGCCGCGTTCCGGGCCGGCGGCCACCTGCTCATCTTCTGCAACCCGTGTAACCCGCTCGGCCGGGTCTTCACCCGGGCCGAGATGACCCGGCTCACGGGCGTGGTGGACCGGCACGGCGGCCGGGTGTTCGCGGACGAGATCCACGCCCCGCTGGTCTATCCCGGGCAGCGGCACATCCCGTACGCCGCCACCTCGGACACGGCCGCGGGGCACACGCTGACCGCCACGTCCGCGTCCAAGGCGTGGAACCTGCCCGGCCTCAAGTGCGCCCAGATCATCCTGACCAACGAGCCGGACCGGCGGCGCTGGGCCGGCCTGAGCGTGTTCGCGTCGCACGGCGCGAGCAACCCGGGCGTGGTGGCCAACATCGCGGCGTTCCGGTACGGCGGGGCGTGGCTGGACGAGGTCCTCGGCTATCTGGACGAAAGCCGTCAGCTGCTGGCCGGCCTGCTGCGCCGCCAGCTGCCGGACGTGCGCTACCGGCCGCCCGATGGCACGTACCTGGCCTGGCTCAACTGCTCGGCCCTGCACCTGCCGGGCACCCCCGGCACCCTGGTCACCGAGCGGGCGCACGTCACGGTGGTCGACGGGCCGGCGTTCGGCACCGGCGGCGAAGGGGCGTTCAGGCTGAATTTCGCCACGCCGCAGCCAATCCTCGGCCAGCTGGTGGGGCAGCTGGCCGAGGCGCTGAATGGGGCATAAGTTCCGCAGCTGGCCCAGGATGCGGGCCAGGTCGGCCTGGTCGGCCGGGCTGAGCCGGCCGAACATCCGCCCGGCCTCGGTGCCGCGGGCGGCCCGGATCGCGTCCAGCACGGTGCGGCCGTGCGCGGTGAGCTGGACCAGGGTGGCCCGCCGGTCGCTGGGGTCGGGCTGCCGCTCGATCAGGCCACGGGACTCCAGGGCGTCGGCCACCTCGGTGGCCGAGCGGGGCGCGATGCGCAGCTTTCCCGACAGCCGCGACAGCCGCAGTGGGCCATGCCGGCCGAGCACCCGCAGCGCCCGCAGGTGGGCCGGGGTGATGTCCCACGGGGCCAGCGTCTCCTGGGACGTTTCGCGCAGCTGGCGGGCCACGGCCCAGAACACCTCGGCCAGCGTCTCGTCACCGGTCACGTCGCGGCCGCCGCGATCCGCTCCGCCCGGGTCCCCGGTCACCGGAATAGCGTACCAGCACTTTGCGTTGTAACCTCATATTGAGGTAACCTCAGCATAGACTTCCGCGTCATTCCCTGGCCGGTCTCCCGCACTACCCCCGACAGAATCGAGACACTTCTTGGCTGCCCCAGACACAACACGAGAAACCAGCCGCCGGGCCCGCGGCCCGCGGGCGGTCACGGCCGCCGAGCGGGCCCAGGCCCGCGACGTATCGCTGCGCCGGATCGGGCGCTTGTTCATCCCTTACCGCTGGCCACTGGCCATCGTCACCGCCATCATCGCGGCCTCCTCCGTGGTGGGGCTGGCCTCGCCATTCCTGCTCCGCGCGGTCATCGACACCGCGCTGCCGGACAAGAACGTGCGGCTGCTGGCCCTGCTCGTGTCGGCCATGGTCGCGGTGGCCGCGGTGACCTCGGGCTTCGGCGTGATCCAGACCTGGATCGCCACCTTGGTCGGCCAGCACGTCATGCACGAGCTGCGGACCAGCGTGTTCGGCCACCTGCAGCGCCAGTCGGTCGCGTTCTTCACCCGGACCCGCACCGGCGAGGTGCAGTCCCGGATCAGCAACGACATCGGCGGCATGGAGTCGGTGGTCACGTCGACCGCGACGTCCATCGCCAGCAACCTCACCACCGTGGTGGCCACCGCGGTGGCCATGGTCGCGCTGTCCTGGCGGCTATCGCTCATCTCGCTGGTGGTCATGCCGCCCGCCATCTACCTGACCCGCAAGGTGGCCCGGATGCGCCGGGCCATCACCACCCAGCAGCAGCGCGAGCTGGCCGACCTCAACGTCACTGTCGAGGAAGGGCTGTCAGTCAACGGCGTCCAGCTGGCCAAGACCATGGGCACCAGCCCGGCCCTGATCGAGCGCTTCACCGCCTCCTCGGCCCGGCTGATCGACCTGGAGCTGCGCTCCCAGCTGGCCGGGCGGTGGCGGATGGCCTCGCTGAGCATCATCTTCGCGGCCATCCCGGCCGTGATCTACCTGGCCGCCGGCCTGCCGGTCACCGCGGGCACGATCAGCATCGGCACCCTGATCGCGTTCACCACGCTGCAGAACAACCTGTTCCGGCCGATCACCGGGCTGCTCAACACCAGCGTGTCCGTGATCAGCTCGCTGGCCCTGTTCGCGCGCATCTTCGAGTACCTGGACCTGCCGGTCGAGGTGGACGACCCGGCCCATCCGGTGCAGATCGACCCGGCCCAGGTCACTGGGCACGTCCGGATCGAGGATGTCAGCTTCGCCTACCCGGGCGCGGACCGGCCCGCGCTGCGGCGCATCAACCTGGACATCCCGGCCGGCCGCACGCTGGCCCTGGTCGGCGAGACCGGGTCGGGCAAGACCACGCTGGCCTCGCTGGTCGCCCGGCTGTATGACCCGGGTTCGGGCAGCATCCGCATCGACGGCATTGACGTGCGCGACATGCGGCTCACCGACCTGGCCTCGATCGTGGGCGTGGTCAGCCAGGAAACCTACCTGCTGCACACCACGGTGCGGGAGAACCTGCGCTACGCCCGCCCGGACGCGACCGACGCGGAGATCGAGGACGCGGCCCGGGCGGCCCAGATCCACGACCTGATCGCCGGGCTGCCGGACGGCTACGACACCATGGTCGGCTCCCGCGGGCACCGGTTCTCCGGCGGCGAGAAGCAGCGCATCGCAATCGCCCGGACCCTGCTCCGCGACCCGCGTGTGCTGGTGCTGGACGAGGCGACCAGCGCGCTGGACACCGAGACCGAGCGCGCGGTCCAGCACGCGTTCGATGCGCTGGCCCGGGGCCGGACCACGATCACAATCGCGCACCGGCTGTCCACCGTGCGCAACGCCGACCAGATCGCGGTCCTGGACCACGGCCGCGTGGCCGAGACCGGCACGCACACCAGCCTGCTGGCCGAGGACGGCCGGTACGCGACCCTGGCCGCCTGATTTAGGCCCGGGCGGCCCGCCCGGGTCCGGGCGCGGCGCTAGCATCCCGCTATGGCGACGCGGCTGGTGCATCTGGTGTGGGGCGCGAACGACCCGGCCGCGCTGGCCCGGTTCTGGGCCAGCGCGCTGGACTGGGTGACCGGCGGCGAGGTGGGCGTCTGGCCCGCGGGCTACCACTACCCCGACCCGGGGCCAGTGCCGCTGGTCTTCGTCCCGGTGCCCGAGCCCAAGACCGGGAAGAACCGGGTCCACCTGGACCTGGCCAGCACCTCACTGTCCCACCAGGCCGGCCTGGTGGCCCGGCTGCGCGGCCTGGGCGCCACCCCGGCCGACATCGGCCAGGGCGAGGTGCCATGGGTGGTGCTGGCCGACCCGGAAGGCAACGAGTTCTGCGTGCTGGAACCGCGAGACCGGTACGCGGGCACCGGCCCGGTGGCCGCCATCCTGACCGACTGCGCTGACCCGGCCGCCGAGGGCCGGTTCTGGGCCGCCGCGGCCGGCTGGCCGGTGGCCTATGCCGAGGCGGACATCACCGGCCTGCGCGCTCCCGCTGGCACTGGCCCGTTTCTCGAATTCCTCCGCGCCGCGGACGCCAAGACGGTGCAGAACCGGGTGCACCCGGACGTGGCCCCCTACCGCGACGGCGACCCGGCCGCCGAGGTGGCCCGGCTGCGCGGGCTCGGCGCCAGCCCGGCCCAGGTCGGCCAGACCGGGGACGAGTCCTGGACGGTGCTGGCCGACCCGGAGGGAAACGAGTTCTGCGTGCTATCCGGGTGCTAGGTAAGACTGGACTAGCTAATTAGTAAGTAGATACTTGCCGACTGGTTAGATCGCAGTCCCGGCTGTGAACCTCCGGCCTAGGCCGGGCGTGAACTTTAATGTGAGGATTGTTGTTGGGTTCGTTGTGGGCTGGCTCCGCTGAGCCCGTTCGACGCGGCCGGGACGGGGACGGCCCTGCCAACCTGGCGGATGACAGGCCGGGCGGCCGAGCTGGCCCAGCTCGCAGCGGCTATCGGAACCGGGCGGCCGGGCGGCGTGCTGCTGGCCGGCCCGGCCGGAACGGGCAAGACGCGGCTGCTGCGTGAGGCGCTGCAGCGAGCCAGGCTGCACGGCCGTGCCGTCAGCCACGTCGCGGCCACCCGGTCTGCGGCCAGGATCCCGTTCGGCGCGGTGTCCGGCCTGCTGCCCGCGGGCGGGCCGGATTCCGGGCCGCCAGGGCAGATCCTCCGCCGCGCCGCCGAGCACCTGACCCCGCCCGGCCAGCAGCCCGCGCTGGTGGTCGGGGCCGATGACGCGCATCTGCTCGACCATGAGTCGGCGGCCCTGCTGCACCACCTGGTGGTACACAAGGTGGTGTTCCTGGTCGCCACGGTGCGGGCCGGTGCTCCGGCCCCGGACGCGGTGGCCGCGCTGTGGAAGGACGAGCTGGCCACCCGGCTGGCCGTGCCGCCACTGCCCGCCACGGCCATGGACGATCTGCTCCGCCAGGCCCTCAGGCCGGCCGTGCAGGAGGCCACCCGGCAGCACCTGCTGTGGGCGGCCGGCGGCAGCCCGCTGCTGCTCCGTGAATTGCTGGCCGGCGCGCTGGCCGATGGGGCGCTGGTCCGCCGGGGGCGCGGCTGGGCCTGGAAGGACCAGCCGCGCTATGGCAGCTCGGTGACCGAGATCGTGGCCGAGCGGCTGGCCGGGCTCGGCGCCGGCGGCCGTGCCGTGCTGGAGGTGGTGGCCTGCGCCGAGCCCATCCCGGCCGACCTGCTGGGCGTGCTGGCCAGCAACGGCCTGCTGGACCCGGCCGCGGTGGAGTCAGCCGAGCGGAGTGGCGCCATCAGCTGCGAGTACGCCGGCTCCCGTCAGGTCATCCGGACCGCCCATCCGATCTACGGCGAGGTCATCCGGGCCACGCTGCCGCCCGGCACGGCCCAGCGGATCGCGGGCTGGCTGGCCGGGACCGGCGCGCGGCGGGCCCGCGCGCGGCCGCCCGCCGCCCCGCGGCCTGCCGTACCACGGGACGCGCCCGTGCCTGCCGCCCCAGCGCTGGACGGGCTGCCGCTCACCCAGCGCGAGCATGAGGTCGCGCTGCTGGCTGCGTCCGGGCTGACCAGCAAGGCCATCGCGACCCGGCTGCAGCTGTCGGTGCGTACGGTGAACAACCATCTGGCCCGCACCTACGCCAAGGCCGGGATCTCCTCCCGCGCCGGGCTGGCCGCCCTGATGACCCGGTCCGCGCTGGCCGGCCCCGCCCCGCCCGGCCCCGGTCCCGCTGCCCACCAGGACCTCCCGTCCCCGGCCCGCGGAGTGGCCTAGCTGCACAGCGTGCCCGGCGCGGCGGCCCGGGGCTGACACCCTTTGCGCGGATGAAAAGCGCTACGACTCGTGCCCGGGTGACGGGTCGGGCAGCAGGTCCGCGGTGCCGTCGGTGGCGTACGGGATGAAGCTGCCGTGGTGCTGGTTCGCGTCCAGCGGCTTGCCGATGGCCGGGAACGCGCGCTGCGGGCAGGTGGTCCGGTCGCACACCTTGCACCCGGGGCCGATCGGGACGAGCGAGGACGGGCTGGCCAGGTCGAGGCCGCGGGAGTAGACCAGGCGCTGGGCGTGCCGCAGGTCGCAGCCCAGTCCGATGGCGAACGTCTTGCCCAGCGTGCCGTAGCCGGCGTAGCGCCGGTGCACGGTCCGGGCGATCCACAGGTAGCTGCGGCCATCGGGCATCTGGGCCAGCTGGACCTGGATGTCGGTGGGCCGGGCGAACGCCTCGTACACGGTCCACAGCGGGCACGAGCCGCCGACCCGGGAGAAGTGGAAGCTGGTCGCTGACTGGCGTTTGGAGATGTTGCCCGCCCGGTCCACCCGCACGAAGATGAACGGCACACCGCGCGCCCCGGGCCGCTGCAGCGTGCTGAGCCGGTGCGCCACGGTCTCGTAACCGACCCGGAACCGCTGCTGCAGCAGCTCGATGTCGTAGCCCAGGCTCTCGGCCGCGGCCAGGAACGGCTGGTAGGGCAGCACGAGCGCCCCGGCGAAGTAGCTGGCCAGGCCGATCCGGGCCAGTAGCCGGCTCTCGTCGCTGGACAGGTTGGCCTCGGTCACGATCCGGTCGATCTCCCCGCCCACCTCGAGCGAGGCCAGCTGGGTGGCCAGCTGGAACGCCCGCTGGCCCGGGTTGAGCAGCGGCGACAGCGCCAGCACCCGGGCGCCCGGTTCATAATTGCGCTTGACCGGCTGGTCACCGGCCGGCAGGTCGGAGACCCGGATCCCGTGCCGCCGGGCCAGCCGGTCGGTGATCCCAGACGCCGGGTCGCCGATGGTCAGGCTGGCCTGGGTGAAGATCCGCTCCGCGGCCTGGTCCAGGGACGGGAAGTAGTTCCGCCGGGCGTAGAACAGCTCCTGCACTTCCTCCTGGGCCAGCGGCGGCGGCACCGTCATCGAGCCCACTCCGCCCGAGTCGATCCGGTTGACCAGGGCCTCGTTGACGTCGCGGGCGTGCCGGAACCGCCGGTGCAGTTCGATTACGTAACGCCCGACCGCGGGCATGGACACGGCCAGCTCGCGGATCTCGGCCCTCGACACCTGCTCGCCGACCGAGGGGTCGGTCAGCACGTCCCGGAGCTGGGCCACCAGCCGGTCGGCGTCCTCGGCGGAGAACTGCTGCAGGTCGGCGTCGAACACGCTGGCCAGCTTGAGCAGCACGGAGGCGGTCATCGGGCGCTGGCTGGACTCCAGCTGGTTCACGTAGCTGGGCGAGATGCCCAGCGCGCTGGCCAGTGCGGCCTGGGTCAGGCCGCGCTCCTCACGGAACCGGCGCAGCCGGACGCCCACCCGGGCTTTGGTGACAGTCATCACACACCTGTTTCCTGTCGGTAACGCGCACCCGGACGCCACGCAAATCTGTGCCGCGCAGCGACCCTGGCCGGCCAGCACCCCAGGTCCAGCCGCCGTTCCTGTGGATAATCGGTCTAGACCATCGCTGATCGCCTTCACAAAGATTACAGAATCGCGAGCTGGCCGCCACAAACCTCCACACATGCAGGACCTACCACGGCACCGGCCTGTCGTGCATGTTGTAAAGATAGCTTCCGGTCTCAGTGGACCCGACGACTCCCGCTGCGGGTACCGGCCGGCGATGGAGGGAAATCCTGTGAGTGACGCAATCCCCGGGCTGAATCAGCCTCCCACGGCCCACCGCGGCCTGATCGCATGGGTGGAGGAGATCGCCGCACTCACCCGGCCCGCCCGTGTCCAGTGGTGCGACGGCTCCCCAGACGAGTGGGCCCAGCTCACCAGCCTGCTGGTGGAGCAGGGCACGCTGCTGCCACTCGACCCTGAGCTGCGGCCAGGCAGCTTCCTGGCCCGGTCCGACCCGTCGGACGTGGCGCGGGTCGAGGACCGTACGTTCATCTGCGCGGAGAAGGAAGAGGACGCCGGGCCCACGAACAACTGGGTCGCGCCCGCCGAGATGCGCAAGACGTTCGCGGGCATCTTCGACGGGGCCATGGCCGGCCGGACCATGTACGTCGTCCCGTTCTGCATGGGCCCGCTCGGTTCGCCCATCTCCCAGCTCGGGGTGGAGATCACCGACTCGCCGTACGTGGCCGCCTCGATGCGGGTGATGACCCGGACCGGTGCCCGGGTGCTGGCCGAGCTGGGCAGCGACGGGTTCTTCGTCCGCGCCGTGCACTCGGTGGGCGCGCCGCTCCAGCCGGGCCAGGACGATGTGCCGTGGCCGTGCAACCCGACCAAGTACATCTCCCACTTCCCGGAGACCCGGGAGATCTGGTCCTACGGTTCCGGGTACGGCGGGAACGCGCTGCTGGGCAAGAAGTGCTACGCGCTGCGGATCGCCTCGGCCATGGCCCGCGACGAGGGCTGGCTGGCCGAGCACATGCTGATCCTCAAGGTCACCCCGCCGGACGGCCAGGTCAAGTACGTGGCGGCCGCGTTCCCGTCGGCGTGCGGCAAGACCAACCTGGCCATGCTGCAGCCAACCATCCCGGGCTGGAAGATCGAGACCATCGGGGATGACATCGCCTGGATGCGGTTCGGTGCGGACGGCCGGCTGTACGCGATCAACCCGGAGGCCGGGTTCTTCGGCGTCGCCCCCGGGACCAGCATGCACACCAACCCCAACGCGCTGCGGATGCTGGCCACGAACACCGTGTTCACCAACGTGGCCCTCACTGACGACGGCGACGTGTGGTGGGAGGGCATGACGGAGGAGCCCCCCGCCCACCTGACCGACTGGCGTGGCCAGGACTGGAGCCCGGACTCCGGCCGCCCGGCCGCGCACCCCAACTCCCGGTTCACGGTGGACGCCGCCCAGTGCCCGTCCATCGCCCCGGAATGGGACGACCCGGCGGGCGTGCCGATCTCGGCCATCCTGTTCGGCGGCCGCCGGGCCACCGCGGTGCCGCTGGTCACCGAGGCCTACTCCTGGGAGCACGGCGTCTTCATGGGCGCGACCATCGCGTCAGAGAAGACCGCGGCGGCCGAGGGCACGGTCGGCGAACTGCGCCACGACCCGTTCGCCATGCTGCCGTTCTGCGGCTACAACATGGGCGACTACTTCAGCCACTGGCTGAAGATCGGCGGCATGACCGACCCGGCCAAGCTGCCCCAGTTCTACGCCGTCAACTGGTTCCGGAAGAACGCCGACGGCAAGTTCGCCTGGCCCGGGTTCGGCGAGAACTGCCGGGTGCTCAAGTGGATCACGGAGCGGCTCAACGGGCAGGCCGAGGCGGTAGCCAGCCCGATCGGCAACCTGCCCACCGAGGACGCGCTGGACACCGAGGGCCTGGACATCAGCGACGGCGACCTGAAGCTGCTGCTGTCGGTGGACGCCGGCACCTGGCAGGACGAGGCCGACCACACCCGGGAGTACTTCGCCATGTTCGGCAGGCACCTGCCCGAGCAGCTGTGGGACGAGCACGAGGCCCTGCTGGAGCGGCTCAAGTCGGCGAGTTGATGCATGGGCCCGGACCGTCCGCTGACGTCAGCACGGCGGATCTGGCCGACAAGTACGGGGCGGAACTGCGCGTCTGTGACGTGCAGTTCCGCCAGTTCGGCGGGCGTCGCGTGTTCGCCGGCCCGGTGCGCACGGTGTCCTGTCACGAGGACAACGGGCTGCTCCGTGAGCTCGTGCGCACTCCGGGCGGGGGCGCCGTCCTGGTGGTGGACGGCGGTGGCTCGCTGCACACCGCGCTGGCCGGCGACCTGATCGCCGGGGCAGCCCGGGATCACGGCTGGGCCGGCCTGGTCGTGCACGGCGCGGTCCGGGACAGCGCCGCGCTGGCCGGGATCGGCCTCGGTATCAGGGCGCTGGGCACCAACCCACGCAAGAGCGGCAAGACGGGTGCGGGCGCCGTCGATGTCCCGGTGACGTTCGGCGGGGTCACGTTCCAGCCCGGGGACATGCTGCACGCCGACGACGACGGGATAGTGCTGCTGCCGCCGGACGGCCCGGCTAGTTGACGCAGGGGATGCCGTCCTTGGGCACGACCACGGCACCGCCCTGCGGCCCGGCGGTCGGGATGATCGACGGGGCTGATGTCGCCGGCCTGGGGGCCAGCGCGCTGGGCAGCGCCGCGCCGGAGCCGAGCAGGACCTGCACGTGGCCGGGTGCGGTAACCGCGCTGGGCACCGCCGTGACGCCGAACAGCCGGGCTATCGCGGCCGCGTTGGCCGCCGCGCCCGCCCCGTAGCTCACCCCCGTGGCCGTACGCGGCGCGGTGTTGGCGATCTGCCCGGGCCGGTAGCCCGCCTTGACCAGCGCGGCCGAGACCCGTGCGGCCAGGCCGGCCACCCGCCCGCCGTTGAACACGTCCACCGTGGTGGCGGTCGCAGACGGCTTGATGACGGCGCGCGCGCGGTGCGGGGTGACCGGCCGGTGCACGGGCGCCGGGAAGAACGCGGCGTGCACGATGCGCTGGGTGTAGGGCACGCTGATCTCGTTCGCGTCCTGGCCGTCGATGGTCGCGTAACCCTTGATCGGCAGCGTGCGGAAGACCAGGTTGCGGCTGCTCAGCCCCCGCATCTGGGCCGCGAAGTCGAGCAGGTTCCAGCCCGCGTCCGTGATCACGTACTGCTTGGCCACGGACAGCAGCGCGGACACCTTGGTCAGGTCGCTGAGCACGCCCTCGGTCCGCAGCTGGTACACGACCGAGTCGATGAACGCCTGCTGCCGGTGGGTGCGGTCCAGGTCACCGTTGGGCAGCCCGTCCCGCTGCCGGACGAAGGACAGCGCCTGCGCCGCATCCAGGTGCTGGTAGCCCCGGTGGAAATGGGCCCCCGACTTGGGGTCGTAGACGTTGTGGTTGAGGCAGACCTCGACGCCGCCGAAGACCTTGGCCAGCTCGTAGAACCCGTCCAGGTTAACCTCGGCGAAGTGGTCCACGTGGACCCCGGTGAGCTGCTCGACGGTGCCCACCGCCGCCCTGCGCCCCGCCTCATTACCCAGAAAGGCGAGCTGATCCTGGCTCATGCCGGGGTCCTGCTGGCGCAGTTTGGCCTGCTCGTAAAACATGCTCACGCCGTAGGCCTGGTCTATCTTGCCGGCCTGCTGCGGGCCCACGGTGTCCGCGAAATCCACCCAGTCATCGCGCGGAATGGAGAACCCGACCGCCCGCTTACCACCGGCGAATATGTGGATGAGGATCAGCGTGTTGGTGTCATTCCCGCCGGTGCCATTTGCCACCGCCTGCGCGTTTCCCGCGTGCAGCTTGGCCAGGATGCTGTTGGGCAGGATGTTCCCGTTCCAGTCCCGCCGGCTCTCCAGGCCCATCAGCAGGATATTCTGCGCGCCCACCGAGGGGCCGCTGGCTATTGCGTGCGAGCCGCCGATACTGGCCACATCGCGGATCACGAAGTAGGAAAAGCCGCTGACCACCAGCACCACCGCGGCGGCCAGGCAGGTCAGCGGGTACCACAGCCCGGTCATCCGGCGGCGCGCCATGTGCCCGGTATCTGGCCTGCTCAGAGTGCCTGACCGGGTACGGTCGCTGGACGACGGCGGCCGGCCGCCAGGCTGCTGGCCGCCCGTCCCCCGACCTGACGCCTCAGCGCTGCGCACCCGCTTCCTCTCCGGGGCCGGCTTGCTAGTATTGCGCCGAAGGCTACCCTCACTTCTCCATCAGTAAAGCTTTGCCGGCCAAACCATTAGGAGTTGTTGGTGGAGCCGCTGCCGCGCGATGCAAGTTCGGGCCCGCTGTATCGCGGTGTGTCCGGGCCTTACCGCAGCCGAGCCTACCGGAATTTGGCCGGGCCTGATTCCGGCCGGGCCCGGGATTCCGGCGCCGGGCGCCCGGCGCCGGGCGGGACGCCACGCTGGTGGGGGTCGCGGCCCGGGCGGCTCGGTGTCCTGTACGTGGTGGCCGGCGCCGTACTGGGCCTGATCGGCACGGTGCTGGCGGGCAGTGAGCCCGGCTTCGTGCTGTCCATAGGTCTCCTGCTGGGCACGGTGTGCGGGGCGGCCGTGGTGCGGCCGGGGTCTGCGTATGTGGTCATCCCGGTCCCGGCCCTGGCCTATGCGGTGGCCGCCGTGGTGGCCGGGTTCGTCCACGACCACGCGCTCGACACGTCCCGCACCGCGCTGGCCGTCGGCCTGGCCCAGTGGATCGCCGGCGGGTTCCTGGCCATGATCACCGCCACCCTGCTGGCCGTCGCGATCGTCGCGGTCCGCTGGCTGGGCAGCCGGCACACCATGCTCTGAGCCCGCTCACCGGCTGACCGCCAGCCGGCGCGTTTCGTCCTCAGCGCGGTGCGGAACGGGACGCCGGGCTGTGCCAGCCCACCGCGCCCGGGCCAGCCGACGCGCTGAAACCAGCCACCGGGGTGCCCGGCCGTGCTCGGCGCGGTGGAACAGCAGCCACGCCGCGGCCAGCGCGGCCGCGAACACCGGCAGCCAGGCCAGCCGCTCGGCGATCCACAGCGGGCTGGACGGGGCAGTGAGCAGGCCGGGCGGCCGGCCGGCCAGCGACCCGGCCAGGTTCACGGCCAGGAACGCGGACTGGTGCCAGAGGAACAGCGTCATCGCGGACAGGTTGGCCAGTGCCACGGCGGCCCAGGCCAGCGGGCGGCGCATCAGCCGGGCCAGCGCGGGCCGCAGCAGCAGGACCAGGCCGGCCTGGGCGACGCCGAACGTGACCGCGGCCAGCGTGGGCGGGTTCAGGTTGGAGATGTGCGCCCCGTTCACCCCCACCATGCTGGCCGGGTAGCCGGCCCAGGTGACCAGCGCGGCAGTGGCCGCCGCACCCCCGGCCAGCAGCGCGGCCGGCGCCTTCCAGCCGCGGAACGAGCCGCGGGCCCAGGCCATGCCGAGCAGGTACGGGACCAGCCAGCCGGCGCCCACGTTGAGCCAGCCCAGCCAGCCCGGGCCGCCCAGGCCGAAGCGGGCCGCATCCACCCCGGCCACCAGGGCGGCCGGCAGCAGCGCGGCCCAGGCGCCCAGGCGGCGGACCAGGGCCACCGCGAGCGGGGTCAGCGCGGTCAGCCCGGCGAACACGCACAGGAACCACAGCGGGTCGAGCACCAGTGTGACCACGGTGTGCACGGTGCCGCCCGGCACGCCACCGAGCACCAGGCCCACGGTGAGTGGCACCCACACCGCGGCCAGCACGGCCACTGGGCGGCACAGCCGGACCATCCGCTTCTTCAGCCAGCTCAGGTAGTCACCCCGGTAGCTGACGGCGGCGGAGTAGCCGCCGACCAGGAAGAAGATGGCCAGCGTCTGGAAGATCCACGAGGCTGGGGCCAGCCAGTGCATCGACGCCAGCGGGCTGCTGTCGGCCAGCGTGGTGCCGCCCCGCGACGGGGCCGGCACCAGGGCGGTGACCAGCCAGTGGCCGAGGATCACGCCGGCGATGGCCAGCGCCCGGAGCGCGTCCACGGTCCGGTCCCGGCTGGCCGGGGTGGCCGCGTCGATCCGGGCCGCGGTGGCCCGCAGGCCGGTGCTGGGCCGGGGGGACGGCCCCCCGGAGCCGCCGCGACGCCACCGTCCCGCCTTCATCGGGTCACCTGCCCGGCCTGACCCAGCGCGATGTAGGCCAGGTTGCGCAGCGCGGTGCCGCCCGGGCTGAGGTAACTGCTGTGCCCGTCGTGACCGCACGCGAAGTGACGGGCGCCGAACGACGGCCACATCGGGTCCGCGCCGAAGCCCAGCCCGAGCAGCCGGATGTGCGGCACGTCGGCGATCCAGTCGCCGGATTCGCGGCCCGCCCACACCCGGGCGGTGGTGTCCAGCGAACGCACCGAGGACGTGTCCATGCCCGGGCTGCCGTACACCGCGATGTCGGTGACCGGCAGATGCGGCGCGGCCAGGCCGCAGACCACCGAGCCGTAGCTGTGGCAGAGCAGGGCGACCTGGTCACCGTCGCGGGCCAGCCGGGTCACCAGCGGGCGCAGCGCCTGCGCGCCCTGCCCGGCGTTGCCCGAGGTGAGCACGGCCGGGCCGAGCAGGCTGGGGGTGCGGTACCCGAGCCAGGCGATGATGGCCAGGTGGGCGTGCGGGTCCAGCCGCGCGGTCTCGTTGGCCAGCGCCCGGGCCCCGCCGTAGGGCGACGCCGTGCCCCGGGACGCCCAGGTGGCCAGCGACGTGTCGGAGCCGGGCACCATGATGACGACCCGCCGCGCGGTGGCCAGGTTGCCGAGCACCTGGACGGCCTCACCCTGGTCGGCCGCGCTGAAGGCGAGGAACTGGCCGTGGCGCATGGCGGCCAGGCTGGCCGCCAGACTGGCGTTGCCGTGTCGGCTGGCCGCCGTCTCGGCGCGGGCGATGGCCCGCGAGCTGGCCGCATAGCGGGCGGACAGCGCCTGGGTGGTGCGGGCCGGCAGGGTCACCGGCGGGTCGGGTGGCGTGCTGGGCAGCACCGCCGCGGTCAGCGCCAGGATTCCGGCGGCAGCAGCGGCGGCGATGCCTACGATCCGGCGGCGTCTCATAGGAGTTTCCTTCCTGGTCCAGCCGGGTTGCTGGGCAGGAAGTTACGGAGCCACGCGTGTCGTCCGCGTCACGCTGCGGAGCCGTTTGGCCGGGTGCCCCGCAGGTACGGCCGGCTGACCCGGCAGCGTTAGACGACCCCCTACCGGGGTAGGGCCGGCCAGATCCCCCGTGCGGGGCACGCAGAACCGGCCTCGGCGCACCTACGCTGAGGGCATGAGCACCCGGGAGCCGCTCCGGTTCGCGCGGACGCTGGAGGCGGGTATCAGCAGTCCCCCGCCGCCACGCTCGCCGCGGCTGATGCGCGGCCGGGTCGACCTGGTCGAGCTGGCCGACGTGGTGATCGCCTTTCTGTGCGTCGTCCTCACGGCCAGCACGCTGGACAGCCAGGACCAGGTGCACGGCAACCCGTACAGCCACATCACGCTGCTGTTCTTCGCGGTTATCGTGAGCCTGCCGCTGGTGCTGCGCACCCGGTTCCCCGCGCTGGCGTGGGGGGCTTCCTCGGTGGCCCTGGCCGTCACGGCCACCGTGATCGGTCCCGGGACGCTGTCGTCGGCTGTCTACCTGCCCGCCGGCGTGCTGGTGTACGGGCTGTGCCTGTATGCGGTGGCGGTCCGGTGCAGGACCTGGTTCGCGGTGTCCGCGGGCCTGGTCACCCTGGCCGGCGCGATCGTGATCGACTCGCGGACCGCGATAGGCGCGGTGCTGGCGGCCATCCCGCTGCTGGCCGGGGCCTACGTCCGGTCCCGGCGCAGCAGCCGGGTCGAGCTGGCCCAGCAGGCCCGCCAGCACCAGGGCGAGCGCGCGCTGCTCGAGGAACGCCAGCGCATCGCCCGGGAGATGCATGACATCGTGGCGCACCACATGTCGGTCATCGCCATCCAGGCCGAGGCGGGGCCGCGCAAGGTGACCGACCCGCCGCCGGAGCTGGTGGAGAGCTTCCGGGACATCCGGGCCAGCGCGCTGGACGGGCTGACCGAGCTGCGCCGGCTGCTCGGCGTGCTGCGCACCGGCACGCCGGACACCACGCCGCAGCCCGGTCTCGGGCAGCTGAGCGGGCTGCTCGATTCGGCCCGCAACGCAGGCGTGCCGGTCAGCCTGTCGGTCAGCGGCGTGCCCCGGGAACTGCCGCAGGGCATGGACCTGTCCGCGTACCGGATCATGCAGGAAGCGCTGAGCAACGCCATGCGGCACGCGCCGGGATGCGCCGTCCGGGTGGAGGTCGCGTACTTCCCCAGCTCGGTGGTGATCAAGGTGCGGAACGGCCTGGACGGCGACGCCCCGGCGGTCAGCGGGAACGGCTCACCGGCCGCGGCCGGGCACGGCATCATCGGGATGCGCGAGCGGGCCGCGATGCTCGGCGGGCAGCTGGAGGCCGGGCCCACCGACGAGGGCGGTTTCCTGGTCACCGCGGTCCTGCCCGATACCAAGCCGGATACCAAGGAGCCTGTGGAGGACCCACGGTGACGGTGCACGTGGTGATCGCCGATGACCAGGGCATGGTCCGGTCCGGGTTCAGCACCCTGCTGAACAGCGAGCCGGACATCGAAGTCATCGGCGAGGCGGTGAACGGCCAGGAGGCGATCGTGCGGGCCGCCCAGCTGCGGCCGGACGTGATGCTGATGGACGTGCGGATGCCGGTGCTGGACGGCCTGCAGGCGACCCGGGAGATCACGGCCCTGCCGGGCGCCCCGAAGGTGCTGGTGCTGACCACGTTCGACCTGGACGATTACGTGTACCAGGCGCTGCGCTGGGGTGCCAGCGGCTTCCTGCTCAAGGACGCCTCGGCCCGGGAACTGGCCGACGCGGTCCGGGTCGTGGCGGCCGGCGACGCCCTGCTGTCCCCTGGCGTGACCCGCCGCCTCATCGCCGAATTCGCCCGGATGGGCGCACCCCGCGGCCCCAGCCGGGACAGCCTGGCTGGTCTCACCGAGCGCGAGTGCGAGGTGCTGGCCCTGGTCGCCCGGGGGCTGTCCAACGCGGAGATCGCCGCCCGGCTGGTGGTCGCGGAGCAGACCATCAAGACACATGTCAGCCGGATCCTGATGAAGCTGGGCCTGCGCGACCGCACCCAGGCCGTGGTGCTGGCCTACGAGACCGGCCTGATCCAGCCGGGCGGATGACGGGCCGGGAGGCGGCGTTCGCCGCGGCCGTGGCCGGGCTGCTGGCCGGCTACAACAACACCGGCGGTGGCCAGCCGTGGCGGCAGCGGTGGTACCCGGCCATCAACCTGGGCGCGACCGGTGCGCTGCTGGCGGCGGCCACGGCCAGCGGCCTGACCGCCGCCGATCTGGGCCTGTCCCCCGGCCGGGTGCCGGCCGGGCTGCGCGGCGCGGCCGGCCCGGCCGGCGCGCTGGCGGCAGCCTGGCTGGGCCTGGCCGCGGCGCCGGCCACCCGGCCGGTGCTGGCCGACCAGCGGGTCACCGGCCTGACCTGGCCGCAGCTGGCGTACCAGGTTACAGTGCGCATCCCGGTCGGCACCGTGCTGTGGGAGGAGACGGCGTTCCGGGGCGTGCTGCAGGCCGCGCTGCGCCGGGTCCTGCCCGGGCCGGCCGCGATCGCCGTGACCGGCGGCATGTTCGGCATCTGGCACGTCCGGCCCACGATGGCCGCGCTGCGGGTCAATGGGATTGGTGGTGCTGACCGGGGACGGCCCCCCGGGCTGGCCCAGGCCGCCGCGGTGGCGGGGGCGGTGCTGGCCACGGCCGTGGCTGGGGTGGTTTTGTCCGGGTTCCGGGATCGCTCGGGTAGCGTGGCCGGGCCGGTGCTGCTCCATCTCACCGCGAACTGCGGTGCCGCGCTGGCCGCCCGCACCGCGGCCGGTGCACGCCAGGCCCGGGCGGGCCGGTAACGACTGAGCTGGGCACCGCGCCGGGCCGGCTAGACCCCTTCGGGATGTTTCGGCGCCTGGTCGGCCTGTTCCGGCGCGCCTTCCGGGTGGCCCGGCAGATCGGGGGCCAGCTTCGGCCCCGGCCCGGTGCCCGGCAGGTCATGGGCCAGCTTCGGCCCCGGCCCGGTGCCCGGCAGCACCCGGCCTGCCGTTCGGCGCAGGTCCTCGCTGGCGGTCTGCCGCAGGTCGTGGCCCTTTTCCCGGATCTCGCTGAGCGCCGGCGCCCGGGCGACCAGGATCACCCCCACCACGAGGGCCAGCAGCCCGGCTCCCTGCAGCACGAGCAGCGGGGGGGTGATGCGGATCACGTCGCCGAACACGACCACCCCGAGCAGGATGCCGACCACCGGCTCGCCCGCGGTGATGCCGGGCAGCGAGGCGTGCAGCGGCGCCACGCTGAACGAGCTCTCCATCAGCCAGACAGCCAGCAGTGCCGCAGCCAGCAGCGAGTAAGCGGGCCAGCTGGTCAGCATCGCGGCGATGCCGTGATGGTCCAGGATGAGCAGCGCGTTCCGGGTCAGCGCGTCGGAAATCCCGAAGATCAGGCCGGCCGCCAGCCCGGTGAGCGTGGCCCGGCGCTGGCCGGTCCGGTGCAGGCCCGCGCGGACCAGCAGCAGCGCGATAGCGCCGATCACCGCGGCCGCGGGCCAGTACGCCGCCGACCCGATGTGGTCCCCCCCGGCGCCCACGGCACGCGCGGCGGACAGCGCGCCGACCCCGCTGGCCAGCAGCACGGCCCCGATGATCTCCGACTTCCGCGGCCGGACCCCGGCCAGCGGGATGGCTACGAGCAGGGCGAACAGCAGGTTGGTGGCCAGCAGCGGCTCGGCTACCGACAGCTGGAGGTTGTCGAACGTGTAGGCGGATAGCCCGTAGCCCGCGGCCATCACGGCGATGCCCGCCAGCCAGCGCGGCGTTCGGATGAGTTCCGCGATCAGCTTCAGGTGCAGGAAGTATTTCGTGGGCTGCTGCTGGGCGGCCTGCTGCTGGAGCACCAGGCCGGTGCCCACCAGCAGCGCGGCGCACAGCGCGATAGCGATGTGCATCAGGGCCGAGCCGCCCGGGACGCGGGCGGGCCAGGCGCGCACCGGACCGGGGGACGCCCGTGCACGTCATTGTTCACCGCACCGTCCCTGCCCAGGCACCACGGTCGGATGCCCCAGCCTTCATTGTGCCCTGCTCCCGGGCCTGCGCGCGTCAACTGGTGACACCCGTCTGGACCAGGTGCTCGGTCCGGCCGAGCAGCGCGGGCAGCTCGGCCACGTCGGCCTTGGTCGCGGCCTGCTGGCTGGGCTTGAGGTTCAGCACCAGCTGGCCGCCCGGCTCGAGCGCCCCGGCCTGGATGTCGCGCACGTCATCGCCGTTCTGCAGCCGCACGGCATGGTCGAGCTCGCTGCGCCGCAGCCCCGGGTGCACCAGGGCCCGCTGGATGACGTGCCCGTCGCTGATCACGGTGCTGGCCCGGCCGTCGAAGATGCGCGCGGCGGTGGTGTTGGCCGCGATGAGCCGGTTGACCGCCGCGTTGACGGCCACCAGGGTGACCGCGCCCACCGCCCCGCCGGTCAGCGAGGAGTCGTTGCCGATGACCGCGTTCTGCACCACGTTCGACAGCAGGAAGATCACCACGAAGTCGAATGTGTTCATGCTGGCCAGGCCGCGCTTGCCGGCCAGCCGGAACAGCACCGCGATGGGCGCGTACACCAGGATGGTCCGGATGATCTTCTCACCGAGCGGGATCTGCGTAACGAACATGGCGCGCCACATGGTGGCCTCCAGGGCTGCCCGGAACGGCCCGGGCCTCTCCCGCCCGGTACCCAGAGGTGACCAGGTACCCGGCCCGGGCCGGTATATCCGGCCCGCGCTAGCTGGCCGGCCTGGGCGGCTGGCCCAGGCCGGCCAGCGGGCCGGGGCTGGCTACCCCGCCCCGCGCACCCGGAAGAACATCGTCGGGTACCAGAACGCGTTCCAGTCGTGCCAGCCGATCAGGGTCCCGGTGTTCAGCGCCCCGAACGTGTGGCCCGGCCGGACGAAGAACTCCACGTGGCCGTCCCCGTAGAACGCCAGGTCACCACGGCGGGCCTGGGACTCGGACTCGGGGATCAGCTTGCCTGAGGCGAGCATGTCGTACGTGGTCCGGCCGAAGTAGATGTGCTCCCGCGCGTACGCGGCCATCACCAGGCCGGAGCAGTCAAAACACCCGGGACCGCTGCCGCCCCAGCAGTAGGGGCGGCCGACTGTCTGATGGTAGGCCCACAAATAAGCCGCCAGCCGCGGGGGTTTGGTGCCCGCGCTAGCGGCTTGCGAGGAGGTGGCGAGAGGAATCGCCAGCAGTGCGGCCAGGGCCAGTGGGAGGAATAGGAAACGATGAAAAATGGGATGCTTGCCCACGATGGGGGTCCCAGATCGCTGGGTGCTTCCGCTGCGCCGGCCACGGGGTCACGGTGACGGACGAAACTCAGCCAGAAAGCCCGACAAACCCAGCACCATAGCGGAAATGGTCCGAAAAAACTGACAATTGCGGACACCCGGAGTTGGGCCGCTCACCCGTCAGAGGGCTGGTCCCCAGCTCAGGACCGGCCTATGGTGACAAAGATCACCATCGGCTGGGTATGGGGAGACGTCTATGAAGACCAGGGCTGCGGTTCTCCGCGGGGTGGGCCAGGACTTTGAAATCACCGAACTGGACCTGGATCCGCCCAAGGCAGGCGAGGTGCTCATCAGGTACGTGGCCGCGGGCCTGTGCCATTCCGACGAGCATCTCCGGCACGGCGACATCGTGCCCCGGTTCCCGCTCGTCGGTGGCCACGAAGGAGCCGGCATCATCGAGGAAGTCGGTGCCGGCGTCACCCGGCTGCAGCCCGGGGACCACGTGATCTGCTCGTTCCTGCCGGTCTGCGGGCACTGCCGGTGGTGCTCGAGCGGCCAGTCGAACCTGTGCGACATGGGCGAGGCCATCCTGGACGGCTGCCTGCCGGACGGCACGTACCGGTTCCACGGGGGCCGCGAGGACCTCGGCGGCATGTGCATGCTCGGCACGTTCTCCGAGCGGGCCACCATCTCCGAGCACTCGGCCATCAAGGTGGACCCCGACCTGCCGCTGGACAAGGTGGTGCTGATCGGCTGCGGCGTGCCGACCGGATTCGGCTCCGCGGTGCACGCCGCCGCGACCGAGCCCGGCGACACCATCGCCATCTACGGCGTGGGCGGCATCGGCATCAACGCCGTGCAGGGCGCCGCGCTGGCGGGCGCGCGGAACGTGGTGGCCATCGACCCGCTGGCCAACAAGCGGGAGATGGCCGAGCAGCTTGGCGCCACCCACTCGGCCGCGACCGCCGAGGAGGCCCAGCAGCTGATCACCGAGCTGACCCGCGGGGTCGGCGCGGACAAGGCCATCGTCACCGTCGGCGTCGTCACCTCCGACGTGGTGACCAGCGCGTTCCACGCCATCCGCAAGGGCGGCACGGTGGTGGTGACCGGCCTGGCCGACCCGGCCAAGAACACCATCGAGCTGCCCGGCGCGATCCTGACCCTGTTCGAGAAGCGCATCCAGGGCAGCCTGTTCGGGTCCGGTGACCCGTTCCACGACATCCCGCGGATGGTGGAGCTGTACCGGGCCGGTGACCTGAAGCTGGACGAGCTGATCACCAGCACGTACACCCTCGACCAGGTCAACCAGGGGTATCAGGACCTGCTGGACGGCAAGAACGTCCGCGGCGTGATCCTTTATGACCGCCCCTGATCCACCGATCGTCGGGCTCCGCCGGGAGCGCGAGGTACTCACGGTCGCGCTGCAGGCCGGGCGGCATGTGGTGATCGAAGGGCCGCCCGGCACCGGCAAGTCCACCCTGCTCCGGGACATCGCCCGGCAGGCGGGCCAGGCCGTGGTGTTCGCCGCGGGCAATGCCGAGCTCACCCCGGGCCGGCTGATCGGGCAGTACGACCCGGCCCACGTGCCCAGCACCGGGTACGTGCCGGCCAGCTTCACTGACGGCCCGCTGCGCGCGATGCGGTCCGGCGCGCTGCTCTACCTGGAGGAGTTCAACCGGGTCCCGGAGGAGACGCTCAACGTCCTGATCACCGTGCTGGCCGGGGGGGAAATACGGTCCCCCGGCTGGGCACGGTCCAGGCCCATCCCAGGTTCCGGCTGGTCGCCGCCATGAACCCGTTCGATGCCATCGGCACCGCGCGGGTCAGCCACGCGATCGCCGACCGGATCTGCCAGGTCGTCCTCGGCTACCAGGACGCCGCCGAACGGGCCATCACCGGCGCCGTGACCGGCGTGACCGGGCCGCTGGTGGAGTTCGCGGTGACCCTCACCCGGGCCACCAGGGAGCACCGCGACGTGCGGATGGGCTCGTCCGTGCGCGGCGCGATCGACCGACGTCGCGCCGGCGCTGACCCGGGTACCGTCCTGAACGGGCCGCCGGAAAGGAGAGCGGCAGAGCCATGACTAGCGTCGTGACCTGGTATGACGTGCTGGGGGTACTGCCCGACGCCAGCCAAGGCGACATCCGTGCCGGGTGGCAGGCGAGACGGGCCGCGCTCGCCCCCGCGCTGCTGGCGGGCGCCCCGCCGGACGTGCAGGGGGCCGCCGGGCGGGCGGTGACGCTGGTGGACGAGGCGTGGCGGGTGCTCGGTGACCCGGCCGCCCGCGAGCCGTACGACGCGGCCGCCGGTGTTACCCGGCCCGGCGAAGGCCTGGAACCGCCCGGGGCCGGGCCGACCGGGCCGGACGTCACGCTGGGTCAGCGGTGGACCATGGCGGACGAGGAAGCCCTGCAGGATCCGCCGGTCCGGCCCTCCCATGTGCTGGCACCGGACGTCGGCGGGCTGTTCTATCACGCCTGCCTGGAGGTGGCCGGGCGGCTCGGCCTGCACGTGGCCCCAGTCCGGCTGACCGCGCACCCGATGCCGGTGGAGGGCCTGGTCGTGGGGCAGACCCCGGCCCCCGGTCGCCGGGTGCACGCCGGCAGCACGCTCACGGTTCAGCTGTGGCACCCACCGGAGCCAGCCCGGTAGCGCAGCGGCAGCACGCCGTCGCCGGCCGGGCTGGGCCGGGCCGGGTCCAGCCTGGGCATCTCTTCACGGATCCGGTGCGTTGGACGCCCGTTTCCTCCTGGTTTGCGCGGGCCAGGCACGTGAAAACTGCCCGCACTGCCACCCGGTTCCGCGTTTCGCAGCAGCAACCACCTGATCACGAACGTGAGTGGAGGAGGCGGGCGACGATGGGCTGCTCCTGGTAGCCGCCGGTGCCGTCCGGCTGGACCTGCCAGGCACGTATGCCAGGCACGATGCTGACCGCCTCGTGCAGCCGGGTGCCGGTGTAGTACAGGCCCACCCCGTCCTCGCTGGCGTAACCGGCCGGCAGTACGCCGCGCCCCACCATGTCCCGGTACACCCGGCGACGTGGCTGGCCGGCGAAGTCGTCATGCACCCCGTTGCTGTAGGGGAGGAAACCGAGCCCGTCGGTGAACGGGTCGAGGCCGTCGCGGAACGAGTCGGTCGGCCCGCCCAGGTGCCAGCACAGGCTGCCCGCGGTCGGCACCCGGCTATCGTAGCGTGACGTTCGCGTTCCCTACCCTGGACCGTGCACCGCCCGGCCCGGAACCTGTCCCGATGGCCCAGGGAGAACAGATGCACGCGTCAGCCGACCCGGCCCCGCCCGTCCGCGCAGCGGCCACCCGCGCGGACGCCGCAGCCCGGCTCCGCACCGTCAACCTCACCGCCTGCCTGCTGCTGCTGGCCCAGTACCTGCTCGGCATGGCGGCCAACCTGTACGTGGCGCTGCCCGCGCACCATCCCGGGGCCGGGGCCAGCAACTACTTCGCCGGGATCGTCTCCGGCCTGGACTGGGTCATCCCGGATGGGGCCGGCTGGGTCGCGGCGCACGCCGCGCTCGGCCTGGCCCTGGCCGTCGCCGCGCTGGCCAACATCGCGTTCACCTGGCGGCGGGGCAGCCGGCTGGTCACCACGACCGCGGTGCTCGGCGCGCTGTTCATCATCGGCGCCGGGTTCAACGGAGCCAGTTTCCTCAACTACGGCCACAACGCCAGCTCGCTGATCATGGCCGTACTGTGGGCCTTCGCCCTGGCCTGCTATCTCACCGGCCTGTACCTGGCGCACCGGCCGGTAGCTGGCCGCCGTGCCGCCGCCCGGCCGCGCGGCCGGTGATCCGGTGCCGCACCGCTTGCCGTCAGCGCGCGGGCCGGCGCACACTGGAGCCGATGCGGCCTTTCTATTGAGCCTGAAGCTCGGTTACGCTCACCCGGGCCGCTGGCCGGCCAGGCCAGCGGCGGGGTCGCTGTGCGGTCCGGCACCGGGCCGACCGTGAGCCGGGGGCGCCCCGGGCGCCTCCTGCCCGCGGGGGCTCCGGCCCCCGATCCCAGGTCCGCTCCCCCTGTTCCCGGCCCGGAGGCCTGTCGTGGCGCACCAGAACGAGGACCTGGTCCGCCAGGCGTACCAGGCCTACACGGACGGGGATATGGCCGCCCTGCTCGACCTCGTCCACCCGGAGCTGGAGTGGACGTTTCTCGACCCGGCCTTCGAGAACCCTGAGCCCGCGACGTGCCACGGCCGGGACCAGCTGCGCTGGGCCCTGGCCCGGCCGGCCCGCCAGGGCCTGCGACCCGAACTGGAAGAGGTGGTGGCCAGCGGCGACAACGTGCTGGTCGTGACCCACACGCCAGGCCTCGACCGGCAGCGCGCCTGGCCGTCAGACGACCGGAACTACCTGGTGCTGACGCTGGACCAGGGACGTATCACCCGGATGCGCGCGTGCCGGGACGGGGCTGAGGCCCGGGCCGCCGCGGGCCTCAGCGACCGCGGCTAGGCCGCGGCGGCCTGCTCATCAGACGGAACGGGCGCCTGCTGCGCGCCGGGCGGCGGGGTGGTAGCCGCCGCGGCCGTCCAGCAGTGCGGGCACCCGGGGCCGAACGCGCTGTGCAAGTGGGCGCAGTCCGTGGACCGCGCGCCGCCAGCGCCATGCGCCCCGGCCGTGGTCTGCTGCCTGCTCTGTTCCATCACCGGGCACCACCTCGTACTCGGGCGCCAGTGCGCCGGGCCGACCCACTGCGCCGCCTCCGTCAGCTTCCCAGCTGGCGGCGGTTCAATCGGAAATTCCCAGCTGAATCGGCGTGGCGCGGACCCGGCCCGGCTGGCCCGGCTGGACCACGATTAGAACAGGTTCTAGTCTGGGTCATGCGGTATGGCATCGTCCTGGGCACAGCCGGCCGCCACGCTAGCCGTCTTCTGACCACAGCCGGATACTGCGGGCCGCCGCATCGAGAATCAGCTGGCCGTCGACGGCCGACCGTGATTCGGGGATGCCGAGCGCGGACCACTCGCAGACGAACTCCAGCGGCCCGGCCGGTGGCAGCGGCCAGCACCACCACCGGGAGACATGGCTGCGCGGGGTCCCGCCGCCCATGAACTGCCGCAGGATCGGGCCGTCCGGCGCGATGTCGGGGCCGGGCCCGGGGGCGTGCTCCCCGATGACCTTGCGGCCGTCGGCCAGCTGGAGCCCGAACCGGGCCGACCGCCGCAGGGCGCGTGGATCCTCGATACGGCCGGTGGCAGCGCCCGGCCGCCGCTCCCCCGAAGCTTCACCCCGCTCTGGCCGGAACCGCGCGGTCAGCGAGATCTCGAACCCGGCCGAGTAGGCCGAGATCCCGGTGACCGCGACCGCCGCCCGCTCGGTGCGGGCGAGCAGCACGGTGCTGGTCTGCACTATGGCTGGCAGCTCCGTCTGCGGCGGGTCCCACGGATGATGGATCCGGGGCTCCGGTTCAGCAGCGGGCACATCGTCGAAGAATCCCATACCGGCCATCGTGGCCTGGGCCAGCGCGGCACGCCATGGGGTGGCACCCACATCCGGGTGGGTCTCGGCCTACCACGCGCCCGGGGCGCGGGTCCGGGGCCGGGACCGGCGTGCTGCCCCGGCGGCGCTCAGCGGCGGTCCGGGCGAGTTGCTGGCCTCACCCAGGCGCGCGGATCCAGGGTGCCGTCGATGGTGGCCTGGGCGACGTCGGTCAGCCGGAGGTTGTTGTTGCGGGCGTACGCCCGCAACAGGGAGAACGCCCAGGCCAGGTCGACGCCGGCTCGTTCAGAGATCACGCCTTTGGCCTGCTCGATCACCACGCGGCTGGTCAGGGCGTGGGACAGCTGCTCGGTCAGCCGCTGGGCTTCGACGCTGGCCCGGTACTGGATGATGCTCAGCGCGGCCAGGTCGGCGAACGCGCGGGCCACGATCAGGTTAGCCTCGCTAATCGGGGCCGGGGAGACGCTGAGCAGGTTCAGTGCGCCCAGCGTCACGTCCCGCAGCCGCAGCGGCATGGCGAGCGCCGACTCGAAACCGGCCTCGCGGGCGGCGGCGGCGAATGCGGGCCAGTGGCTGCCGACCCTCAGATTCCGCTGGGCTACCGGCTCACCGGTGCGGAACGCGTCCAGGCACGGGCCGTCCTGGGCCTGCAGCTCGAACAGTTCCAGCAGGCGCATCGCCTCGCTGGAGGAGGCGACCAGGCCGAGGCTTCCGGCCGGGGAGACCAGCATCACCCCGGCGGCGGACGCGCCGAGCAGGGTGACACACCGGTTGGCGAGCCCGGTCAGCAGATCGACCACGTCGTAGTCGTCGACCAGGGTGTCAGCCATCTCCACCAGGGAGCGGACCACGTCAGCTTCCCGGGTCATCCCACACCCCACTTCCCCCCGGCCCGGGCTGGCTCGCCGTAACCGGCTGGGCGCTGGATTCCTGCCTGGGTGCTGGCTCCGATACTAATCGCCGGCCCGGCCGGCGCGGCAGGCCCGAAAGTCACCCGATCCGGAGGCTGCGCGCTACGACGTCCCGGGCCACGTCAGCGAGCAGGCGGTCGTGGCTGAACGCGTAGGCCCGCAGCCTGATGAGCGCTTCGGTGATGGTGATCCCCTCCTGCGCTGAGACGATGCCGGCCGCGTTGTGCACCGCGAAGTGGAAGTCGGCCCCGACCTGCAGCTCGGCCGCCACCGTGTCCACCGCCGCCCCAGCCTGGGCCTCCAGCACCCAGCGAGCGGTTATTTCCGCCATGACCAGCGCATTCGCATACTGTTCGGTGCCCAGCAGGCCGGTCCGGGTGCGGTACAGGTTGAGCGCGCCGAGACGTGCCGTGCCGGCCCGCAACGGGAACCCGAACACTGCCCGCACGCCTGCCTCCAGCACGGGGGCGCTGAACGCGGGCCACCGGTGGATCGCCGGGTCGGCCAGGTCGGGCTCGGTCACCACCTGGTCCTGCTGGTAGGCGTCCACGCATGGGCCCTCGCCCAGGGTGTACTGGAGCTCTTCGATCAGGTGGCTCACCTCGTTGCTGGTGCACAGCGAGCCGCGCGGTATGTCACCCGACATCAGCATGACCCCCGCCCCGTCCACCTGGACGATCCCCGGGCACGCCACGCACAGCCGCGCTGCCGACCAGCCGTCTCCGCTGCCCGCCAGCTGAGCCAGTATCCGCTGCAGCCTGCCTGCTGGCATGTCAGCGATCCGGCCCCCGGCCCAGGCCGCCCGTGCCCATGGCGTAACCGCGTTCGTTCACCTGCCGGCTCCTTCGTGAGAGAAAGGAAAGCGTCAGCAGGGTCTGGGATAACGCCGTTCCGGCCGCGGGTGTGGCGGCCTCTCCCGGCCAACGCTACGCCATCGGCGGCCCGGGATTGAACACGCCTTCCCGGATGTCACGGATGGCCCGGTCCAGCTCATCGACGGCGTGGCTGATCTCGCGGACGGCCCGCTGATCGCGGACCAGGCCTAGCGCCATCTGGAGATTCAGCCCAGCGGCGAAGATGCGCTGGATTACCACGTCGTTCAGGCGCCGGGCGATCCGATCACGCTCTTCGATGGGATACCGGGCCAGGTCGGATGGGCTGATCGCGGCGCGCGCCGTGGCCATCGGCACGGCGACAGGCAGCGGATCTGATTGGGTCATGGGGCCGCGCTCCCTGGTCTTGGCACAGCCGGGTCGGGCCGTGCCACCAGGTCCAGAGCGGCACGGTCACCCCGCATCCTGCCGTGGCCGGGCGCGAGAGGGTGCGGGCTCGTCTACCTCTACCGGGTAGGCTACGCCCCGGTCTCATCCGTGGGCAGCCCGCGAGGCCCTAACTGCAGGGGACTAGATTCTTCCCATTGATACCGCGAGAGCGTGGCGTGAAGTTTGCTGCGCCGGACCCAGGCGGTTACACCGGCAGGAACTCTGCGATGTAGCGGCATGGGCCCGTGGTGCAGGGCTCGGGGAGCCTGCGTCGCCACGCCAGCCGTTCGGCCGCAGCCGTTCGGCCGGAGCCGTTCAGCCCCAGACGTCGTGGGCGACGTTGACGATGAGTTCGAGCTTGGCGGCCTGCTGGTCGTGGGACAGGGTGTTGCCTTCCACGGTGGAGGAGAACCCGCACTGCCCGGACAGGCCCAGCTGGTCCAGGGGCACGAACCGGGACGCCGCCTCGATCCGGCGTTTGAGGTCATCGGGGTCCTCCAGCGCCCCCCGCTTGGTGGTGACCAGGCCCAGCACCACCATCGTGCCCGGCGGCACGAACCGCAACGGCGCGAACCCGCCCGAGCGGTCATCATCGAACTCCAGGAA